>Ga0210114_1000001_pt1 | contig 93100 bp, 97 predicted proteins | sample MayberryNW_TuleA_FD_185524 | JGI IMG/M metagenome (GOLD analysis project Ga0210114, IMG submission 185524) | Wetland microbial communities from San Francisco Bay, California, USA, that impact long-term carbon sequestration - MayberryNW_TuleA_D2... | ecosystem: Environmental > Aquatic > Marine >...
AATGACAGATGATAGCAAAGCCACCGGCGGAGGAAGAACGTTCAATTCCGTGAGCTGAAACAGCTTTGAAGCAAGGCAAAAGGCGGAAGTAAACAAAGTGGAGCCGTATTCGCACGTCATTGGTCGTTTCGTCGGCGGTCTAAAATTGGCCGATGTACCGCCGGCCGTCGTCGACAAAGCCAAACTGGTTTTTCTCGATACCCTGGGAATTGCGCTGGCGTCGTCGACGATGGACTTCGGCGCAATGGTGACCCGAGTGGCGCAACGGCTCGGCGGCTCGCAGCACAGTTTGCTGCTCGGTTCCTCGATCAGAGTTGCCGCGGCCAATGCCGTGATCGCCAACGGCACCTTGGCGCACGGTCTGGATTACGACGATACGCTCGAGGAAGCGATCGTCCACACCGGCTCCTGCGCCTGGATGACCGCGCTGGCCATAGGCGAGGAGGTCGGCGCGAGCGGCGCGGCGGTGCTCGAAGCCGCAATCGCCGCTACGGAAGTGCTGTGTAAAGTCGGATTGGTGGCACCCGGCAAGTTTCACGCGCGCGGTTTTCACCCGACCGCGCTTTGTTCGACGTTCGGCGCCGCGGCTGCGGCGGGTAAGCTCTACGATCTCGACATCAGTCAGTGGTCTGATGCGCTTGGTCTGTGCGGCAGCCAGAGCTCGGGAATCATCGAATATCTCGCCGACGGCACCTGGACCAAGCGGCTACACCCGGGGTGGTCGGCGCATGGCGGCGTGATCGCGACTCTGCTCGCGCGCGAAGGCTTCCGCGGCCCGGCCAAAGTGTTCGAAGGGACGCACGGATTTTTCAGCGCGTTCGGTGGCAGGAACGAATATCGTTACGAGAAAATTCTCGAACTCGGCAAAGTTTGGGAGATTCCCCGCCTGACGTTTAAGTCCTATCCGTGCGGCTCGATTTCCCACCCGTACATGGATTGCGCGCGCAAAATTAAACAACAGTATGCGCTCGACCCGGAACAAATTAGCGAAGTCATCTGCCGCACGGCGGAAGGGCCGGTGCACCGGCTCTGGGAGCCGCTCGCCGACAAACAGAGACCGGTGAGTTCGTACGGCGCGAAATTCAGTCTGCCGTACAGCATTGCGGTCATGCTCATGCGCGGCCGGGCCGGCCTCGAAGAATTCAGCGATCAGGCGATCGCAGATCCGGCCGTCCTCGCGTTGGCGAAAAAGGTGCGCTATGAGCTGGATCCGACGATCGATTACCCGCGCCATTTTTCCGGACATGTAAAGGTCAAGATGAATGACGGATCGGTGCTCGAGGAAAATCAGCCGCATCCGCGGGGCGGATTGGAAGACCCGTTGCCGCCGCAGGAAATCGCGGCGAAGTTTCGCGCCAACGCTTCCTTGGTCCTGTCGGCAAGCCGGGTCGAGCAGATCGTCGACGCGGTAAACCGGCTCGAGCAGATGCCGGCGATCGCGATATTGACTGAGCAGCTAATTTCGTAATAATGGCTCCGCCGTAGGTGGTGTTGGGATCGATGACTAATCGAGTGCTTCAATCGCGTGCAGAGGAGGCGTTTATGAAAAAGTCCGTGGTTTGTTTGATTACACTGATATCGTCTTTAGCCCTGACGTCGATGCTGGCGGCCCAAGACGCGGCCCTGGTACAGGCGGCGAGAAAGGAAGGCAAGGTCGTTTGGTACACCTCGCTCGCGTTGCCGTCCTCGACTGCGATCGCTCATTTTTTTGAACAGAAATACAAGGGGATCACGGTGGAAGTGCACCGCACCGGTTCGCAACGCGTGCTGCAACGGGTCATGCAGGAAGCCACCGCCGGAATCAAGAATGGCGATATCATCCATACCTCCGATGCCGGCCATTTCGAGCTGCTCAAGGCCAAAAACTTGTTGTTGAAATACACGCCCCAAGGGGTAGGCCCGTTCCCCGACGGCTTCAAAGATAAAGCCGGTTTTTACTACGGCATGCGCGCCACGCTTTCGGTGATCGCGTACAATCCCAAGACCGTGCCCGACAAGGATGCGCCGAAGACCTGGAAGGATCTGCTCAATTCAAAATGGAACGGCAAAGAGGTCACCGCCCATCCCGGTTATAGCGGCATTATCATGACCCACGTGCTGGCCCTGGTGAACGCGTACGGCTGGGATTACTTTCGCGATCTGGCGAAAAACAAATTACACATCGTCCAGTCGGCCAATGATCCGGCCGGCGTTGTCGCGTCAGGTGAACGGCCGATCGGTGTCAACGGGGCGGAGTATTTTTATTATAAGACTTTAAAGCAGGGAAACCCGATCAAAATCGTTTATCCGAAAGAGGGCGTTCCGCTGATCGTCTCGCCGGTCGCGATCGCCAAAGACGCGCCTCATCCGAATGCCGCCAAGCTTTTCACCGAGTTTATTTTCGCCAAGGAGTCGCAGCAGTTGCTAGCGGACAAAGAGGGTCTTTATACCGGCCATCCCGACGTGACCTATCCGTCCGACAAACCCAAGCTCAAGGAGTTGAAACTTCTGCCGGCGGATGCCGACGAGCTTGAAAAGCGCAACGCCGAGATCAAGAAACGCTTTGTCGAGTATTTCGGCGCGTAAGACCGGGTAGCCGCATTGCATGGCTGTTTCTCAAACAGGCACGCTCGATCGAGCCGGCCACACGGGTCGGTCCGCTTTTCGCTTCAAGGATCCGACCCTGCCCGTGTGGCTCGGCGCGGCGCTCTTCCTGGTCTTTTTGATGCTGTTTCCCCTGGGTGCGATTTTTCGCGCCAGTCTGTGGGATGACGCCGGCCTGACATTCAATAAATATCTCGAAGTCTTTACCAACGAGCAATTTCTCAAAGCGATCTGGAATACCCTGATCATTTCCATCTGGGTGGGCGTGATCGCGGTGATTATCGGTGCGCTGCTCGCCTGGCTGGTGACGCGCACCGATTTGCCCTGGAAAAAACCGATCCGCGCGCTGGTGATGGCGTCGTTCGTGACGCCGCCTTTTTTGGGCGCGTTTGCGTGGACCTTGCTGGCCGGGCCCAATGCCGGCGCATTGAATAAGCTTTACCGCTTTGTGACCGGCTCCGAAGAGGCGCTCTTCAATATTTTCACGATGCCGGGGTTGATCTTCGTCATGGCGCTTTACAGCTTTCCCTACGTTTTCTCGATGATCGCCAACGTGTGCGAGCTGATCTCGTCGGATCTTGAAGACGCGGCGGAGATTCTGGGGGCGAACAAATGGCGGATCGCCTGGACTGTCACATTTCCGCTCGCCATGCCGGCGTTGATCGGTGGCTTTATTCTGGCTTTTCTCCACTCGCTTTCCCTTTTCGGCGCGCCGGCAATTCTCGGCTTGCCCGCCGGCCTGCACACGATTACGACCCAGATCTGGGCGCTGTTTCAATATCCGCCGCGCTTGGATATGGCGGCGGCGTTTTCCGTACCGCTGCTGTTGGCGACGATGGTGTTGATTGCCGCGCAAAAAAAGATTCTCGGCCGGCGCGGCTTTAGCACAGTCGGCGGCAAGGGCGGTCAGAAGCGCTTGATCCGGCTCGGCTGGCGACGATTTCCGGTGCTGGTTATCGTGTTTGGCATCCTGTCGCTTTCGATCTTCTTGCCCTACTGGATCCTGCTGAAGGCGGCGCTTTCGAAGGCCTGGGCGATGCCTTTGACCTGGGATAATTTTACGCTGAACAATCTTTCCTTTGCCTTTTTCCAATACGACGATACCAAGTTGGCGATCTACAATACTTTTAAATTAGGGATCCTGACGGCGACCCTGGGCACGCTGCTGGCGACCTTGATCGCCTACATCACCAACCGCAATCTTTTCCGCGGCGCGCGCTACCTGACTTTCTTCGCGCTCGCCCCGCTCGTGATTCCGGGCATCGTTCTCGCGGTCGGCCTGTTCATCGCCTACACAAGGCCGCCTCTGATGCTTTACGGCACGGTGTGGATTCTTTTCGTTGCCTACCTGACCAAAGAAATGCCGATCGGCTTTTCCCAGGCAGAGTCGACCTTCAAGAGCATTCATCCCGAGCTCGAAGATGCCAGCCGGGTCATCGGCGCCAACCGACTTACGACGCTGGTGGATGTCACCGCGCCGCTGGCACGCTCCGGATTGATCGCCGCCTGGTCGTTCATCTTCATCGGCGTCATCCGCGAGCTGAGCGCGTCGATCCTGCTGTTTGCGCCGAAGTCGAAGGTTGTCTCCGTGGTTATTTTTGATCTCAAGGAAGAAGGTCAAGTGGGTGTCATCGCCGTGTTGGGAATTCTTTTACTGGTCGTGTCCTTTGCGGTGATCCTCACGGTCCAGTGGTTCGCCGGACGCGATCCGGTGGCGACGCGCGAATAGATCATGGCGATCGTCTCGATAAGAGAGCTTAGCAAAAAATTCACCGAGACCGCCGCGGTCGATGATCTTGATTTGGAAATCGGCGACGGAGAATTTGTCTCGCTGCTCGGCCCTTCCGGCTGCGGCAAAACGACGACCTTGCGCTTGCTCGCGGGCTTCCTGCAGCCGGACGGCGGCGAAATCCGTGTCGGCGGCGAAGTGATTTCGTCTCCGACAATGGTTGTGCCGCCGGAGCGGCGCAATATGTCGATGATCTTTCAAAGCTATGCGGTATGGCCGCATATGACCGTGGCGCAGAACGTCGCCTATGGACTCAAGTTCAAAAAACTGGCGAAACAGGAAATCGACGCGAAAGTGAACAAGCTGCTCGGTGTGGTGCACCTGGCGGAATTAAAGGATCGCTACTCGGCTGAGCTGTCCGGCGGGCAGCAACAACGCGTGGCGCTCGCGCGTGCACTGGTTGTGGAGCCGCAGATTCTTCTGATGGACGAGCCGCTGAGTAATTTAGACGCCAACCTGCGCGAAGAGATGCGTTTCGAGATCCGCCGTTTGCACGAAGAATTCAAAATTACCACGGTCTATGTCACCCATGACCAAGCCGAGGCGATGGCGACCTCCGATCGCATCGCAGTGCTCGATCATGGCCGGTTAATTCAGGCGGGGTCCCCGGCGGAAATATTCAATCGGCCGAAAACGCGGTTTGTCGCCGAATTCGTCGGCAAGGCGAATATTCTTAACGGCCGCTGGGATGGCGACGGCCAGTTATTGCTATCGGACGGCATAAAGATCCGCTTGGCCGGCGGGGATCTTCTGGAGCGCTCGAGCGCCGTCTCGGTGTGCCTGCGGCCGCACAACATCGCGCTGATCGCCGACGATGCCGAAGCGCGCGCGATGGCCGAGCGCAGCTACAACGTTTTTCCCGGCACCATTGGGCGCTCCATCTATTTCGGCGACGCCGTCGATTATACCGTCGATCTCGCGTCGGGGGCATCGTTGCGCGTTATCGCTCCGCCTTCCCAGAGATTCTCGCCAGGCCAAACGATCTACGCCGCAGCCCATCCCGATCATTGCGTCGTTGTGCGCGACTAGGGGCGCAGCATGCTGCGCCGCTACATTGAAAGAGCGCACGCGCACGGCAGTTCAACAAGCGTAATTGCGGGTCGATAAGCGCAGAAGTCTGCCGTCAAGCGCTTGCAAGAGCCGGCGCAGCGACTCATGACCGCGTGAACTTGCCGCCGAGAGCTTCTCTGATTAGACTGCAGAAATATGGCCATCAAAACCACCAAGCGACCTACAAAGCCCACTCGCATCGCGCCGCCGTCTGCGAAAGCCGATTCAAAAAAAGTGCTTTTGCTCGACGGCCACTCGCTGGCGTTCCGCGCCTTTTTCGCTCTACCGGAAACCCTGGTCACATCCTCCGGCCAGGTCACCAACGCGGTCTACGGTTTTACGGCGATGCTGATCAAGCTTTTGGCCGACGAAAGACCGCAAGGAGTGGTGGTTTGTTTCGATAAAGGGGTGCCGCAATTTCGCGTCGAGCGTTATGCGGAATACAAGGCGGGCCGCGCCGAAACTCCCGATTTATTCAGACAGCAGCTCCCGTTGATTCGCGAGGTTCTCGAAGCTTTGCGCATTCCCATGCTCGACCTCGAAGGCTATGAAGCCGACGATCTTCTGGCGACCTTGACGCGGCGCTGTCGTGAACAAGGCTGTGAGGTCGTTCTGGTTACAGGCGACCGCGATATTTTACAACTGGTGGGTGAGGGCGTCTCGGTCATCATGACTCGCAGGGGGATCTCGGATGTGATCCGTTACGATGCCGCGACTGTCGTTGAACGCTACGGTGTGCCACCGGAGAAATGGACCGACTTTGTCGCGCTCAAGGGCGAAACGTCGGATAACCTGCCGGGCGTCCCGGGAGTCGGTGACAAAACCGCGGCCCAGCTCGTTAACAAATACGGCGACATCGAGCAGGTGATCGCCCATGCCGACGAGCTGACGCCGAAGCTGCGCGACGCCATCAAGGAACGTGCGGAACAAGTTCGGGTCAATAAAGAGCTCGGACATTTGCTCGACGACGTTCGCTTGGAGCTCGACCCGGCGCAACTCCAGCTCGAGCCTTGGGACAGTGAAGCCGTACGCAGCCTGTTCGTATCGCTCGAGTTTCGCAGCCTGCACGAACGGCTGAAGGAGATCCAATTTCACGCTGCAGCGGCGAAACCTACTCTGGACGCCATATCGATTGTCGAAATCAATTCGGAAACGGACTTGCGGCAGGGCGAGACGGTTGCATTTGCCTGGAATGAAAATTGGCTGGCGGTGTGTGACGGGCCAGGCCAGGCGCGAATCTTGCCTTTCGAGGACGCCGTGCAGCGGCTGGCCGGTTGTTTGAAAAATCTAAACTGGCGAAAGATTGCGCATGACGCCAAATTGCTCTACCGCACGGCTCTGAGTGCGGGGACGGAGGTCGAAGGGCTGTACTGCGACACGAAGATAGCCGCTTATCTTCTCGAGCCGGGCTCGAGTTCCGGCTATTCCGTGCGCGACACGGTCGCTCGTTATCTCGGTGTGTCCATTGATGGAGACCAGCCTGAGCCGCAATCCGGCGAACAGGGCACATTGTCCTTTGCCGCCGACGAAAAACAAAGCCTATGCCGGGAGGCCGCGGCAGTTCGCGCGGCCGCTCCGATTATGGAGGAACAACTCCGTGCGCAAGGCATTTGGGAGCTGGCGACGACGCTTGAATTCCCATTGGTTCGAGTGCTCGCACAAATGGAGCACACCGGCATTCTGGTTGACCGGGACTATCTCGAGAAGCTCAATGCCGGCTTCGGCGAAAAGATGATCTATCTGGAGCGTGCGATTCAGGATCTTGCCGGAGAGGAGTTCAATGTCAACTCCAACCTCCAGCTCCAGCGCATTCTTTTTGAAAAGTTGGCCTTGCCCAAGACCCGCAAGATCAAAACCGGCTACTCGACCGATGCCGCGGAGCTCGAGAAGCTTGCCGGCAATCATGCGATCGTCGCTTCGTTGCTCGAGTATCGAGAGGTTTCGAAGCTTAAAAACGGATTTACCGAGATGCTGCTCGGTCTGATCGATGCCAAGACCCAGCGAATCCACACAACCTACGACCAGACCACTGCTGCGACCGGACGGCTGTCATCAACGGCTCCCAACTTACAAAATATTCCGATTCGCGGCGACCTCGGCCGGCAAATCCGTCGCGCTTTCATCGCGCCGCGGGATCACGTCTTGCTCTCCGCTGATTACTCGCAGATCGAGCTTCGGGTGCTTGCCCATCTGTCGGAGGACGAGATGTTTTGCCAGGCGTTTGCGCAAGGTCACGACTTTCACGCGACCATCGCTGCGAAAGTCTACGGTGTCGCTTTGAGCGACGTCACCTCGGCCATGCGCAACCAAGTCAAACAGTTCTCTTATGGAATCGCCTACGGCATGTCCACTTACGGAGTTTCGCAACGACTTGGAGTCGAAATGGACGAAGCGGCAAACTTTGTGGAAACGTACTACGCGCAATTTCCCAAACTGAGAGCATTTCTCGCCCGCCAGGTGGATAAAGCCAAGGTTGACGGGTTCACGACGACGATGTTCGGTCGCCGCCGTTATTTGCCCGAGCTGCTCTCCGCGAATTTCCGGCTGCGGGCATTGGGCGAGCGCATGGCGCTTAACGCGCCTATCCAAGGGAGCGCCGCCGACATCATGAAGATGGCAATGATTCGTGTCGATGCCGCGTTGCGCCAAGAGCGGGTCGCCAAAATGCTCCTAACCGTCCATGATGAGCTGGTTTTCGAAGTGCCCTCAGAAAAGCTCGATCAAGCAAGAACCCTGATCGAAAAAATTATGACTCAAGCCGCTGATTTGCGCTGTGGATTGACCGTGGAGCTGCACAGCGGATCCAATTGGGCCGAGGCGCACGCGTAAGACAGAGACTAGATAAAATCAAAATGAAGCTACGACCGGCGTGTAACCCTTCCGGAGCAAAGGAATCGGCCTGTGCTCGACGATGCAAACGGAAGCAGTGCGGGTGAGATTTCCAGTGAAAAGGCCAAGCGCCATCGATGATCATGAAACAGTCGGCTCTAGTGCTTCCGCTCCTGCAGGACGGCACCTCGGTCGACCCAATCTCATGAGCTGACCTCGTAGTATGAATAATCCGGCCAGGACTCTTTTCGATTGCATTCGGTCGCATGAACAGGCGTGATCGGGTTCGCGTACGTTATTTTCTACTGATCAGCGCGCTGATCGTCGCCTGTGGCGGCGATCGGTTCGAGAAGATCCGCAATATCCGTTCTAGCGGAGAAACGATCATTTGTTTCGGGGATAGTCTCACGGAGGGCGTGGGCGCGGGAACGGGCGAGAATTATCCGACGGTTTTATCGCGCCGGTTGGGCATGCCGGTAATCAATGCCGGGAGGCGCGGTGATACGACCGCGCAAGCGTTACAGCGTTTATCCGAGGCCGTGTTGCGGAAACGGCCGAGGTTGGTGGTCGTCTTGTTGGGCGGCAACGATTTTTTACGCCGGGTGCCGCGTCATGAGACGAGGAAAAATCTCGAGGAAATCGTCCGGCGTATACAGGCGCAGGGCGCAATGGTCGCTATCGCCGGCATTCGGCTGGGCCTGTTCACCGATGAATTCAGCGCCATCTTCGAGGAAACGGCCGAGCAATTCGGCGCGCTTTATATTCCCCAAGTGATGAAGGGCGTTCTCAGGGATGCCAGTCTGCGAAGCGATTCCATCCATCCAAACGCCGGCGGCTATCGGTTGATGGCTGAGCGTATCGGCGAAAAGATCAAGCTGCTGTTGGAGGAGGCTGACCGGTTGAGAGTTGCGAGCCGGGCCGGGAGGTCAGCTGTCTGATCACCAGGGCAACCAGCAAGATACCGACCCACGTGGCAACCCCGCTGACGATCTTGGGATCCGTGGAGCCGAAGGCCCAGCCTAAGTCCTGCCGCCGATAATCGCCGAAGACGCGAATCGTCTTCAAAGCGATTATCCATCCGGCGTGCAAGCCGATCGAAAGATACAAGTTTCCCGTCCGCACCAACGCGAAGCTAAGCACGACGCCGACCAAAAAAAGGCCGATCAGTCCGGGTAAGAACGTCGCCGGCTCGAAAAACGGTTGGAAGGTCGTAAGCAAGTGGCGGAAACCGGCCAGGAGATCCAGCCGATCGAGAAAATAATCCTCGCCCGGTTTCACGAAGTGGAGTGCGGAGTAAAAAAGATTGGCGAGTCCGTAGGCGCGCAGTGGGTGGCTGCGCTCGAGCAAGCCAAGAAACAGCACGCCTCGGAAGAAAACTTCTTCCATAGAGCCGACGAACACGCCGGTGGCAAGCGCGCTCGCGATGCGCGAGAGCGACTGCGTTAATGAGAGGCGAAAGAACGGCGTGTACACGTCGGCGGCCGCCATCAGTGCGAGCAACAATGCCATTGACCCGAGCGCCAGGGCGCAGCCCGTCACAAAACTTCGCCACGCTGTAGAGGCTTTGACCGCGAGCAGCGACTTGATCTCAGTCGGCACTAAATGACGGCGCCCGACGATAAAGAGCGTAATCCCAGCGACCATGAAGCCGCGGTTGAATACCCGCGAGAAGGAAACGCGCTCCTCCAACAAGCCCGGCCATCGCGTAGCGACCCAATCGGCACCGACCGCCATCCAGGGACTGATGACGCAGGTCAGTGCCAGCGCAAGCAGGAGAAAAATCAACAGGCGATGATGAATTTTTAACGATTTCATGAGTAAACTTGAATATGGAGTAGGCATCGGACGATGGCAAGCAGCGGCGAGAAAAAACTGTCGGGGAAAGTTGCGCTGATCACCGGTGGCAGCCGCGGCATCGGTAGAGCGGTCGCGGCGGCGTACGCGCGCGAGAGCGCGGCGGTTTTCATCTGTGGACGGAATCAAGAAGCCGTTACCGCAGCGGTGCAGGAGCTTCGCCAAGCCGGCGGAGAAGCCGACGGTGCTGCCGGTGACGTCGGTTTGCCGAGCCACGCGCAACGGCTCGTCGATGCGGCGATGGCCCGTTTCGGCAAAGTTGATGTGCTGGTGAATAACGCAAGCGTTCTCGGCCCGCGCGAATCGATCGCGGATTATCCAATCGTCGCATGGGGGGAAGTCTTGCGTATCAACCTGACGGGCATTTTCCTGCTGACTCGGATCGTCTTGCCCATCATGGCTGCGCGTCGAGCCGGCTCGATCATCAATGTGACTTCGGGAGTCGGCCGCCGGGGCAAAGCGCGATGGGGCGCCTACGCGGTGTCGAAGGCGGGTGTCGAAAATTTCACTCAGGTGTTGGCCGAAGAAGTACAGGAGCTGCAAATACGAGTCAACGCGGTAAATCCCGCGGCAACCAGAACGACCATGAGGGCCGCGGCATACCCCGACGAGGACCCAATGACCTTGCCAACGCCGGAAGAAGTTGTGCCAGTTTTTCTCTATCTGGCATCGGATGATTCGGCAGCAATCACCGGCCAGTCGTTGGACGCGCGCGATTGGATCGAACGCAAAGATTGACGGCTAACTGTCATTCGGTTACAAAGGCTGAAATTGTCGCGTGAGTGCGAATCTGTTTTGCAATTAACGGCGCCCTCACGCAGCATGATTGATGTGCGAATAGTCGTGACAACAGCAAATTAGCCGGCAAATCCGAATCCGGATGGTCAGAGGTGCGAGATGAATTTATCGATAGGCGAGCGTTTTCCCGATTTTGAACTGCCCGATCAGGACGGCCAACCGGCCAAGCTGTCGGAAACGGTCGGAAAGTTTCCGTTCATTCTTTCTTTCTACCGTGGCTACTGGTGAGGGAAATGCCAGGTGCAGTTGCGCCATTACGTTGAACTTCAACAAGAACTAGCGATCAATTATTGCAAACTGGCGGTGGTGAGCGTCGATACTCCGACGGTCAACGACGCCTTCAGGACCGGACTCGGCGCCAATTTTACTTTCCTCAGCGATCACGAACGGAAAGTCGTTAAAATGCTCGATATGACGGAAACCTCGAAAAGCCGGGGAGTCACCGCCATGCCGTACACGTTCTCTCTCTTGCCGGATTTAACGATTCACAACCTTTATTGCGGTTATTGGTTTCTCGGCCGGCCGACATTGGATGAGCTGAGGATGGACTTGCGCGCCATGCTGAAGAAAGTCCGTCCGGATTTCGCCGGCCCGGTCGATTGAAGCCACCGGTGATACGGCAATGCCCCGTCGACCGCCGCCGACGCGAGTCCACACGCTTGCAAGCAACCCAGAGAATCGGTAGTATTTTTCAATGATTTCGCCTGAAGAAATAAAGAAAACTGTGACAAAGGCATTGCCCGTGACGGTGATTGAAACGCAGGATTTGACCGGCGGCGGTGATCACTGGCAGCTCATCATTGTGTCGCCTGCCTTCGAGGGCAAGGGCTTGATTGAGCAACATCGCATGGTGAACGAGGCGTTGAAGGAACCGATGGGAGATCAGCGCATCCATGCGCTATCGCTCAAGACCTATAGTCCCGCGCAATGGGAAAAACTGGGCTCGTGAAGGTTAGCAGAAGGAGATTGTTATGGCCGAAGATATCAAAGATCGAATCGACGAGAAAGTTAAAAATAATAAAATCATGCTTTACATGAAGGGGACGCCGGACTTTCCCCAGTGCGGTTTTTCCGCGCACACCGTGGAAATTCTCAAATCCTACGGCTTTCCGTTTGCTACCGAAGACGTCCTTGCCGATCCCACGGTCAGAGATGGGATCAAGCGTTACTCTAACTGGCCGACGATTCCCCAGGTGTACATCGACGGCAAGTTCGTCGGCGGCTGCGATATCTTGCACGAGCTGCATGAGCGCGGCGAACTCGAGCCGATGTTAAAATCGGCTTTCGGTAAATAAGCCCGGCCTCCAGGCAACATTCGGCGTCGTCGTTCGTCTAAGCGACACTGGAGGCCAAGGACCATGAAAAACCGCAGCGCCATTGTCTGCTTAGTCTTTGCGATGATTTTTTCGAGTTCCTGTACCCTGCTCGGACGATTCGATCCGGCTTACGCCAGCTTCGATCGCGGCTTAGCCCTTTTCAATCAAGGTCATTTTGCCGATTCGGTTCCTTACTTCGAGCGCGCGACCCGAGAAAATCCGGAGTTCGGTGAAGCCTATTTTTATCTCGGGCGTGCCTACGTGAGCCAAAGCAAGTGGCGCGCGGCGATTGCGCCTTTACGCACCGCTTTCCGGCTTGCGCCGCAAGATGCGCAGCAAGAAATCGTTAATCTGATACTGGACGCCACTTTCGCGGCGGCGCTGAACGACTTGAACCTGGGCGGAGAACGGCCCCGGCCTGAACCGACCAAAGAGTTTCTTTAATCGGGATTTTTTGCGCGGCGCAAACCCGCCAGCGCCAGCAACAAACTGGCGTGATCTCCGCCAGCATTTCCGAAGATAACATTGAGGGGTAACTCGATATGCTCAGACTACTGGCGGCTATGACCTTGGTGCTAACGGTCGCTGTGCCCGCAGGCGCGCAATTCGACGACATCCTCAAAGGGTTGGGGAAAATGTCGGGGGGTGGCGGCCTCAGCGATGCAAAAATCGGCTCGGGACTGCAGGAGGCTTTGAAAGTCGGCACCGAGAACGCCGTCGTGCAAACCGGTACAACCGACGGCTTCTTGAGGAACCAAGCGATCAAGATCTTGATGCCGCGGCCACTTCAGTCGATTGAACAACCGCTCCGCCTGGTCGGCTACGGCCCACAAATCGATGAATTCATCGTCAGCATGAATCGCGCAGCCGAAAAGGCCGCACCCTTCGCCAAGGAGATTTTTTGGGACGCGATCGGCCAGATGAGTTTTGACGATGCTCGCAAGATTTTAAACGGCAACGATACTGCGGCAACGGATTATTTCAAGGCGAAGACTTCGAAAAAGTTGCACAGCGCTTTTCGGCCGCAAGTTGAGACCGTCATGGCCGATGTGGGCGTGACGCGGCAGTACAACGATTTGATCGGGCGCTACGAGAGTGTCCCGTTCGCGAAAAGCATCTCTTTCGATATCAACCAGTATGTGACCGAAAAAACGACCGACGGGATCTTTTACGTGGTTGCGCAGGAGGAAAAGAAAATACGCACCAACCCCGCCGCCCGCGGCACCGATCTGTTAAAAGAAGTGTTTGGCAGCAGGAGGTAGGGGCGCAGCATGCTGCGACCTATATCGCTGTTTCATACGCTAGTTGTTTCGATAAGTATTGCTGCGAGACCTCGCTCGAAGTCTCTCCGGCTGTGCAAGGCATCAGTTACGCAGCCAACGACGCCATCAAGCGGCCAAAACCTTTCACCTCCTGCTTCACTTTGGCCATCTTCAAAGCGTGCCAGATATAGGCTTGGCAACTCGTCACCACAGGCTTGCCGATTTCCCGTTCAAGTAGATCAACGTCAGTAATCGTTGGCCAGCGCGGGCACGGAACGAAGACACCATCGGCCTGAGGCGCCTGCTCGTAAAGGCGCTTGGCGATTTTATAAGCGGAATGCACATCCATGGCGGTGAGGTCGGCGTTTTTTCTAACACCATATCCTTGAATTTTCAGCACCTTAAAACCAGAGGCTTCGAGAAATGCTTTCATCCGCTCGTTGAGTGTGTCTTCGTGCGGCGTGGCCACCACAAGCTTTTTGAGACCGAGTGCTTTGAGCGCCTCGACCTCGCCGGTGATGCCGGGTGAAACCGGCACGCCAAACCTCGCGGTGAGTTTTTTCCCCATTTCGATGTCGCTGCCATGGCCAAGCTTTGTAAAGAGCGGTGAGCCGCCGATAATGATTGAGTCGCACTTATTTTCGACGAGGTCGGCCGCCGCTTCTTCGATGCGCTCTAGTTGCCGTTCGAAGTCGGCGTCGACTAACTGCCGGATCGTTCCGGTGCTGTTGAGGATCATAAAACCCTCGGGCAGCATCTGATAAAATTCATAAACCAGAGTGTCGCCGCGCGATGGGGCGACGTGACCAATCTTAGCGCGCCAGCCGTACATCTTTTAACCTCCGAGTTTCGCTTCCGTTCAACCGCTTCGCTCTGTTCAAAAGTTCAAGGTCAGATCCTTAAGCGTTGGACTTTGGAACTGTTGAACCTTTGAACGCCTTTTCCTACCAATTGAGCCAGGCGCCGTTAACATGGACGGTTTGGCCGGTGATGTATTGGTTCTCATCGGCAACGAGAAATAGCACGGCCGCGGCGATTTCTTCCGGCGTGCCGGCGCGGCCCATTGGGACTTGCGCAACGGCGGCGGCCCAGGCTTCATCGGAATAGCGGTTCCGAACTCTCGGTGTGGTGACGCGTCCCGGCGCCACGGCGTTGACGTTGATGCCGTCTTTCACAACTTCCAACGCGAGCGATTTCGTGAATGCCGCGACGCCGGCCTTGGCCGCCGCATAGCTCGACCGCGTCGCGTTCCCGGTAAACCCGTAAATCGACGAGATGTTGACGATCTTACCGTATTTTTGTTTGAGCATCGCGGGCAAGATGGCCTGCGAGCAGAGAAATACCGATTTTAAATTCATGTCGACGACGCGATCCCATTGCGCTGCGGTCATATCGACCACTGCAATACGCTCGGCGCCACCCGCGACATTCACGAGAATATCGATGCGACCCCAGCGCTCGAGGACGGCCCGCACCATGTCGTCAACGGATTGTTTTTTTGTAGCGTCCGTGACGATCGGCACGGCGTCGACCCGCTGCGCGCTCAACTCGGCGCTGAGAGGTTGCGCGCTCTCGCCATCGATGTCCGCGATGACGATTTTGGCCCCTTCGCGCGCAAAGCGCCGCACGATGGCGCTGCCAATTCCGCCGCCGCCACCGGTGACGATCGCGACCTTGCTCTCGATTATGCCCATGGCCGGCCCCGACGAATTATTTTAGATAATCCCAGAGCTCATCGAGCTCGCGGATGCGCCGAACTTTCGGATGACTGAAGTCCTGGTTGTACGGTCGGTGCGGCATCAACACTAACGCCTCGGTTTCCGTCGCAACGTCCGCGCAATTTTCGTGCCGGTCATCAACAAACAGCTCGACGCCGAGTTTTCGAATCAGCGCGGATTTTTTTTCTTGAGTGAAATGAACAACAGGCCGTGTCAGGCCATGCCGGCGCAACCAATCGCAGGTGATCTGATTGATGTCGTAAGTTTCGCGCACCCACCGGTGCGTGATGAAAACGACATCGTGCTTACGACTCATTCGGTCGAGGGTCTGCCATTGCTCGGATGACAAGAGCGAAGTCATCGCGCGCCAGAACTGGGCGTCGTACGAGGCCGATTCCATGCATTCGAAAATGATCTCCGGGGTTAAAAACGGGTGCTGTATGAAATTCGGATCAGTGATCGAGGCGGCGTCGATGGGGCCGCTGCCGCTTCGCGCTTCGAGTAGTTTCAAAAATGGCGTGATAAAGTCGGCGAGGACGCCGTCGATATCGAGTCCCAATGTCATCGCAGCCACAATCTATCGGAAGATACACTTCTCCGTCAACTCGATTCGTTGTCACTCCCGGCGGCAGTGTGCTACAAAAAATTTTCCTTTCAAACATTTAGAAACAAGGAGAGCGGAATGGAAGAGGTCTTGCGACAGGTGGATCGCGATCGAATCGTCGAGTTGGCCAGCAACCTGGCCAATATCGTCAGCATCACCGGAGAAGAAGAGGAAGTGGCCAAGTATCTTGGCAGCGAATTCGAAAAGCTCGGCATGCAGGTCGAGTATCAGTATGTCGAAGATGGCCGGCCCAACGTCGTGGGCAGGCTGAAGGGAACGGGCGGTGGCGCGACGCTCATGTTCAACGCGCACATGGATCATTTTGACAATCCCCAGGAAACGGTCGTTGACGATGACCGCATCTACGGCCGCGGGTTGGTCAACATGAAAGCGGCGTTTCCCTGCTACATCGAAGCGGTGGCGGCGATTCAGAAGACCGGAGTTAAACTGAAAGGCGATCTCATCATCGCGGGCGTGGTCGGTGAGATCGAAAAGGCGCAGATCGGCCGGTTTCAGGGCAAGACTTACCGCGGCGCCGGTGTCGGCGCGCGCTATTTGATGGACCACGGGGTGATGGCGGATATGTGCATCATCGGTGAACCGACCGGATTGCAGTTGCAGATCGGCAACGCCGGCCTGCTCTGGGCGCGGGTCACCGTCGACGGCAAGGCAACCAAGTTCGTGCTCGCCGCTTGCAAAGTCGCACAGGCGATTCAAGATTGGGAGAAAGAATACCAACGCAAATATCCTCACAAGTTCATGCTGCCGACGGTGCAGATCGGCGCGATCGAAGGCGGCAACGCCTTCAAGCCCGGCACGCGCCCGACCACCGATATCTTTGTCATCGTCAAGATGTTGCCCGACGCGATTCCGCTGGCGATCAAGCGCGACATCGAGCAAGTGTGTGAAAGGGTGAAAAAGCGCGAAAGCGACATTCTCGACATTCGAGTCGATCTCTACCTGACTACGCCGGGCTACGAGATCTCCAAGAACGAGCCCCTGGTGAAAACGATGGAGCGGGCGCACAAAACCGTGTTCAACCAGCCAGTACCTTACGCGAAGCCGATCCGCTACGGCATCACCAGCGACGGGTCGCGCATTGCCCAATACGGCGTTCCGGCGATCACCTATGGTCCCGGGTTCGGCACCCATCTGGTGGATCCGACCGAAACCAAAGCGGGTGCGGAGTGGGATTCCCCGACCGGAGTCCGGCGCGGCGTGGGCATCACTAACATGGTGAATTGCACGAAAGTCTATGCGATGGCGGCGCTGGATATCTGCAACCGGAAAAAAGAAGAAGTGGCGAAAGGCTAACAGTCTGTTCAAAGGTTCAAAAGTCGGTCAACTGAGAGCTTTTCCGGCGTTGAACTTTTGAACCTTGAACGTTGAACGAACAGTGCCGATTACTCGACCGCTAAAAATACGCAGGAAGGTTCCACAGGTTGAATGAATATTACCTTTGCCCATTATCGTAATCGCTTCTGCATGTTTCGCACTTACTATGCGTTGGCCGTTGGAAAGGTGAGGCCGGATGGCATCGACATGAAAGTCATCGAACTGCCCGATCCGCCCAGCAAGGAGCAGGAGGAGGCATTGATCCGCGGCGACGTGCAAGCCGCCAATCTCTATTTACCGAATTTCCTTCGGCGGAAACTCCAGGGCGCGCCGATTATCGGCCTGGCAACCGAATGGAAATCGACGATGAAAGGCAACGGCGTATTCGTCCGCGCGGAAGGTCCGGTGAAGTCCCCGACGGATCTCGAAGGGCGGCTGATCGCGACCCATCAGGGCGTGCACGCGATCCATCAGTATCTGTTGCGGCGCGTTTACGGAGTTGACGACAAAACACTACGCTGGGAGTCTTATCCGCAAGAAAAATTGCTCGACGCTCTCATGAGCGGTAAAGCCGACGCGGTGGTGCTGCTCGATCACTTCTTTTTCCGCGGCGAGGTCGCCGCCGGCGCGCGCTGTCTTTACACCGACGGCGAAGCCTGGAAGAAACTGCATGGTTTCGACGAAATCATCAAGCACATGGTCGCGGCGCGCGAGGATCTGCTGCAGCAGCACCCGGGCATCAAGGACAGGTTGCTGCATGCCTTCCGCGCCTCCTTCGCCTACAGCGAAACGCATCTCGAAGAGATCGCCGAAGCCTTTATCTCCCGCTATGGCGGCGATAGAGAGGCGCTCCTGGCCTCGGCGCGTTATCCGCGCATCGAGTTTACCTTCACTGAAAACGAAAAACGCCTGGCCGAAGCCGAAATGGAGTTGCTCGTCGAAGTCGGACAAATTCCGCGCCGGGCGCCTGTGTCGACCTTGTTCGCCCTGTGATGGTTTCTGGTATTTTTTACCGGTGCGAATGGATTCACCTGAAATTAGCAGATCTCTGAACGCTGATTGCAGCCTGCTCAAAAAGATTTCACACGTAGGCGCGCAAAGAATCGACGTGAGGAGGCGTACTGCGGCGGTACGCTGACGAGCGGCGCTTGAGTCGCAACGAAGCCTATGAGTCTTTTTCAGCAGTCTGCTAGACGGCGGTTCCGTACCGGAATGACGCTTGGCATCGCCGCGGTACTTTTGGGCGGCCTCACTTTGGCCTCGTGCGCAAGTGGTCTGCATTCGAGCGGCGAGGCCGAGCTACGACTGCGCGAGACAGCCAAGCTGATCGACCAAGTCAAAATCTTCGGCCGGACGCTCAACATCGAGCCGACCGAGGCGCTGGCACGGACGGCCGGCAATGGCCGAACCTTATCCATGCTGTGGCTTTGGATGCAGCGAGTGGGCACGATCGCGTTGCATGCGCCGCTCGATGTGCGTTTGGCGATCGGTTTTTACAATGAACGAGAAAGCTTGAATCTCGAGCAGGTGTATCAGGTGGACGGCTACAGCGTTTATTACCGCGAGGGAAACGAATTCGCCGACTCTCGTTCGGTGGCGACGTTTGGTTTTGCGGCCGAGCCGACGGTGCGCCGGGTGATGGTGGTTCTGCACGAGGACCTGCACGGTGACGGGAATTTTGCGCTGCCCTGGGAAACCGAAGAGGCGATCGTCACGCCGCTGGGATCCCTCGCTGCCGTGGAATTTTTTCGGCATAAGGGCGATGCCGCGACGCTAGAGCACGCATTGAATTCATTGGCTGAAGAACGGCAGCTCTCCCGCGAGTTGAATGAACTAACTCAAATTGCCGATCGTTTGTTCAAGTCGGCCGCGCCGGAGGAGGCAAATACAGCAATATTTGCCCTGATGTCAAAATTTCCGACCTACGAGCACCAGTTTCGCCGCCAGACACGACGACAGCATGCACCGACGACGCTGGAAGCCAAACTCAGCCATGATCTCGCGTACTACCGCTATTTCGATCGGATCGCGGCCCTTTCCGAGATGGCGCCCGATTTGAAGACGCTGATTGAAGACTTGAAACGCGTCCCGAACAACGCCAGTCATGCGGTCGTTGACGAATTCTTAACTAGTCTCGAAATCAAATATCGCGCCGCGGCCATGTAGCCCAGCGTGGCAGTCCGCATGAATACGACTTTTTCCGGTTCCACCATCCGTGGATTGAGCGCGCTCTACGCCGGCACGTTTTTCTCCGGCGCCTGGGCGATGATTTTGCCGACGATTCCTGTTCTGGCACGGCAATTCGATGTCTCGGCCGGCGCGGCGGCGCAGATCGTGACCGCGTTCGCGGCCGGCAAATTTGTCGGCACGGTCATCGCCGGCGTGCTTCTCGATCGCATGGGAACACGCGTTGCTTTAGTCGGCGGCCCCTTGGCGGCCACTCTCGCATCCTTGTGCGTCGTCTGGGCGCCCTGGTTTTCCGTGATCCTATTTTTGGCTTTGATGATGGGGGCCGCCGATAGTCTCTGGGCCACGGCCCGGGAGATCGCAGGCATCGATCTAGCCCATCGCAGCCAACGCGGTCGTGTCATCAGCGGGTTGCACGGGGTGCACACCATGGGCGCGGCGTTTGCGCCGTTTCTCGGCGGCTGGCTCACGGAAACTTACGCTTTCCAAGCCGCGTTCATCGGCTATGCGTCGGCCACCGCACTATCCGTACCATTGGGCTTCATTGGCCCCCCTTCCGCTGTTCATGCCCGGGCCGAAAAGCCGAAAGACAAACCGCAGGGCTGGAGTTTGGCGGCGGTCGCCGGACGGCTTCGAGCGATTAAGCATCTCTATCGTGAAATTGAACCGCAACTGCGGCCGACTTATTGCGCGATTGTTTTTGCGACTCTGGTCAATCAATCGCAGCGCGTCTTGGTTCAGAGCATGCTGCCGCTGTACGCCGCCTATTATTTAAATTTGGCGCCGACGCAGATCGGTATGCTTTTCACCGTGTCCGGAATTATTGTCTTCGCCATGATCATTCCCGCCGGGTTTCTCATGGACCGCGTCGGCAGAAAATGGTGCACGGTGCCGAGCACGGCCATTCCCGGCATTATCTTCCTGCTCGTACCGATGACCGGCAGCTTCACCCAGTTAGCCGTTTTAATCGGCGTCGCCGGGCTGGCGCAGGGATTATCGTTGGGTTCATTGGCGACATCGACCTATGACGTGGTGCCGTCGCGCGTGCGCGGCCGGTTGCAGGCACTGCGCCGGACGATCGCCGAGTTGGGCAGCGGAGTTGCGCCGCTGCTCGGCGGCTACCTGGCCAACACCTATAACCCCGGCGTGCCGTTCTGGGTTTACGCGCCCCTGCTGTTGCTGTCGGCGACTCTGCTCGCAGTCGTCGGCAAGGAAACCCTCGAGCGCTAGTTGGCGTTCCCAAGCAGGGACGGCTCACGCACACGCGCGCATAACCGAACTTCCGATCACCTCCGGCATTGGCCGGATAAAAGCAGAAGAGATTTAAGCGCAAAGAACGCAAAGTACGCAAAAGCCGATGTCAGCGTGTTGCCTCAGGTCGCCGTTCTGCCATTCCGAGCTCGCGACCATGCGAACTTTCGAATTGGAACTTCGAAGCCCCGAAGTTCATCAATAATCCATGTTCAACCTTGGTAGATTTAAGATAGCCCAATATCTGAGATTCGTGTTCAATAGCGAGGGTTAGCAGCTTTTGCTTCAACGACCAGAGCCCCCTCCACGAGTAGATCCGCAAAATATTCACCTAACAGCGTTCCGTCTTCGTCATAGACATTTATCGGACACTGTTGCTGCACGCTCATCCCAGCTTTGCGTAAACGATGCGCGAGGGCGTTCTCGTAAACTTTTTCCAAATGCCCGTTGCCGAGATAAAGGTGTATCTCGCAAGCCGTTTGCCTCACTCGATCGCATAAGGCATTGATCTCACGCTCAGTCATAATCCTATTTGCGGCCTTTGCGTTCTTTGCGGTTAAATTTTTTTGTCTTCCTCGAAATTATAGAGCCTGGCGCAGTTGTCCCAGAGATATTTGCGCTTGGTTTGATCAGAGAAGGGGAGTTTTAGGAAGGTCTCGATGGCCTGCGGGTATTTCACGTCCAGGTGCGGGTAGTCGGTCGAGAACACCATGTTGTCTTCGAGTCCGTACTCCGGGATGTGCTTGGCGGTGATCTCGTCGCATTCGACCGCGCCGTAACACTGTCGCTGGAAGTACTCGAGCGGCGTCAGCGTCAAATACGGATACTCGGCCTTGCCGGTCGTTTCGGCGTATTCGCCCATGCGCCAGAGCAGCCAGGGCGCCCACGAGCAATTTCCTTCGAGGAAGGCCACCTTCAACTTCGGGAAGCGTTCCATGACGCCGCCGAAGATCATATCGCCGCAGGCGAGCATATTGGCGAACGGAAAACCGAAGGTGTTGAACATCGAGAAGGTCGAGCAAATGTGGAAAAACGCCGGCTGGGGCAGATAGACCCGTCCAGCCTCATGAAAGCCTATCGGTAGGTTGAGCTTCTCGCACTCCGCCCAGAGTGGATCGTAATAGGGGTCGCTCCATTTTCGTTTGTTGACGTGATTGGGTCGCAAGAAAATGCCGCGAAAGCGGTAGTCATTCACCGTGCGGCGTATTTCTTCAATGGATCCGCTGATGTCGTGCGGCGCAACCATGGCGACGCCGTACATGCGCTGCGGATCGGTTCGGGTGAAATCATAAAGCCAGTCGTTGTAAGCGCGCGCGACCGCCGTGGCGAAGTCGGGGTCGAGATCGTCGATGCCGAGAGCGGTGAGCCCGCGCGTCGGAAACAGGACCGCGATGTCGAGGCCTTCCTGGTCCATCGCTTGGATTTGCGACACGCCATCGAAGTTTCGTTTGCCCGCCTCTCCGTATTTTTCCGCAAAGAAGTCCTGACGGTATTTCGCTAAAGCGGGATTTTCCGGCTGGCGCGGAATCGGCATGATCTTGCCTTCGATTTCAATGCCGAGATCGCGAAACGAGCGGTTGAGGCCCTTGGGCGCGCGCTCGAGGTATTTCCGATCGATGTAGCGTTGCCACAGGTCGGCCGGTTCGAACACGTGCATGTCGGAGTCCATCGCCTTGAATCCGTTCTTGGCCATTTTTTCTTCTCCTCGAGCGCGTTTGGGCTGCGCTTACTTCACCGGGGACAGGTATTTCAGTTCTTCTTTCATCTTGGGCGAGATCGACAAAACTTCGTTCACCCATTTGTCGCATTCTTCGCCTGAAACCGGGATGATCTCGAGCTTGAGTTTGTTCGCTTGAGTGAGAAATTCACTATCCGACAATGTCGCTTGAAACGCCCGGCGAAGAGTTTCCAATCGGTCTTTCGGCGCGCCCGGGGCGATGGTCAAGGGACGCGAGAATTCCATCTGTGCCATGTAAACCCGGTAAGCGTGCCGATTCGCTTCGTCTTTGATCGCTTCATTAACCAAGGTCACGTTTCTCGCATCCGGGTGGTTGACGCGCGAATGGATAATGAAAGGAATCATGCGCTCGTCGCCTTTGGCTTCAAGCAGTTCCTTCTGGGTCGCGATGACCGAGTCCCAGTTGGTGCAGAAACCGTCGACCTCGCGACGTTGCAGGGCGATTCTGATCTGCGCCGTGCCTTGATAGCCGGAGACCACGGTGAACTTCGTACCGATCATCTTGTTCAGCATCAACGGCATGTCGATGCTGTGCGAGCCGGGACCGGTGCCGCCCATGCGCAAGGTCTTTCCCGATTTGACGATTTCGTCGAGGGTCTTAAGTCCGGTAAATCCCATGACCAAACAAACCGGCACGCTTTGGGTCGGTGCGCCGACCCAGCCGAATTTCCGCGCGTCAAACTTGACATTGGTGTCTCCCATCGCCTGGTTGAACACCAGCGCGCTGTTCCAGTTTGCGATGGTCAAGCCGTCCGGCTTCGCGTTATTGTAAAGGTAATTGGCTGCGACCAAACTGCCGGCGCCGGTCATGTTGTCGACGATCGTCGTCGGTTCGCCGGGAATATGTTTGCCCATGTAACGAGCGATCGTACGCGTGTAGGTGTCGTAACCACCACCGGCGGCCTGGCCGACAATAAAGCGGATGGTTTTATCTTTATAAAAGTCTTGCGCTAAAGCCGGCGGGTGCTGCGCCAGCAGCAGGCTTAGACCGAACCAGCTCGTTAAGCAAACAAGCGCCCGGGACATTGATTTAGTCTGCGTACACAGTCGTGCGAATTCCACAATTGCCTCCTTGGCGCGGTCGATCATCCTCACGTCGTCTGCCGTAACGACAATAATTAGTCGTCCGATCGTCATTTCACAATCGGGACTAGCGGAGAAACATCGCTTACTGCAACGATCGAGAAACACAAAATTCTTAGGTTCATCTGCGGAAGCTCGCCCCCGGGAATTTCCATTCCTGGATGGCGGTACCATTTTTCCTCGAATCGATTTGTATCATTCAACCGTCCAGTAAAAAAGCAAGTTGACACACCCGCCAATTTGGCGATAGCTACTTGGGTGCGGGCACAGGGTCGGTCGAAAGGGGGAGTTCAAGAGCGTGTACAAACGAATAAAAATAATCGTTTTGAGCGTCATGTGGGTCACGACGTCGCCGGTTTTGACGATGGCACGAGAGCGGTTGGCCCACGGTTATTCGAGCGCGAGCGGCGTTTTCGCCGGCCTCTGGGTCGCGCAAGAGGGGAAGATTTTCGAAAAATACGACATCGACTCTCAACTGGTGCTGATCGCTTCGGGGTCGTTGATGGTGCAGGCCATGTTGGGCGGCGAGCTGCCCATTGCGGGAGCGGCGGGGAGTGCCGCTGTCGATGCGAGCTTGGGCGGGGCGGACATCGTTATGTTCGGGTCGATGGTCAAAGTTCCGGCCTTTTACATTATGGCATTACCGGAGATCAAAACCGTCAATGACTTGCGCGGAAAGACGGTCGGCGTCACCCGTTTCGGTTCGTCGACCGATTTCACCATGCGGTATGTTTTGCGCAAGCAAGGGCTCGAACCCGGGAAGGACGTAACCCTTATACAAACCGGTGATCTCTTTGCTGCTGCCGCGATGTTGCGCACGCGCGCCATCGTCGCTGCCCCGTTCTCCAGCCCCACGAATCTTCGCGCTGAGGAGGCGGGCGCGCGGGTACTGATGAACATGGGTAAAGCGGGAGTTTACTTTCCACACGACGCGTTTATGGCGCGCCGTTCTTTCATCAATGCTAATACGGATCTAGTTCGGCGATTTCTAAAGGCTTACTCGGAGGCAGTCTACCGGCTGTTTACGGACAAGGAGATTAGCCGGCGCGCGATCGCCAGATATGCCCGTGCCCAAGACAGCAAGACCCTCGATACGGTTTACCAGTATGCCTTGGATTACGTCGATAAGATTCCCTACAACACGCGTGAAGGTATCCAGGAGGTTTTGAATCAGGCGGCAGTTAGAAATCCCAAAGCGAAAGACGCCAAGCCCGAAGCTTTTTACGATGATCGGTATGTCAAGGAACTGGACGATCAAGGATTTTACAAACAGCTTTGGAAATGAAGACGTTTCAAAAGGGAGGAACCTATGAACCGGAAGATCGCTGCGATTCTGTTTGTGGTTGCTTTCGGCGCCTCAGTTTCTGTTCGACCTCTGGCCGCGGCCGAAACTCGTATTTCCATCGGAGTCACGGAAACGATGGAGACGTTCAATCCTTACGGCGACAGTGTGTCGCTGATGTACAGCGTCTGGTGCATGATCCTCGGTTGCCTGGGCACCTACGATTTCGACAAAGGGCAGCACGTAGGTCTGTTGGTGGAAAAGTGGGAAGTGAAAGATCCGACAACTTGGCTTTTCCATTTGCGCAAGAACAATCGCTTTCATGACGGCTCGCCGGTGACGGCCGAGGATGTTGTTCACTCGCTCAAACGTACGCGCAGCGATCCGTATACCAAACAATTCCAAAACGTTTCCGCCGTGGCGAGCGAAGCGGCCCTCGATAAGCATACGGTCAGGGTCACGACGAAAGAGCCGACCGCGCCGCTACTGGACTATCTCTTTGATCGCATCATCGTGACGAGCAAGGCGATTTATGACAAGTACGGCCCCGAGGAGGCCGATCGCCATCCGATCGGCGCGGGACCCTATAAATTTCGCGAGCTCATTCCCGGGCAGAGACTCGTGATCGGCAAAGACAAGGGCCATTCGATGTGGAAGCAATATCCGCAGGCGCCGGACGAAATTGTTTTCCGCATCATGCGCGAGCCGGAGCAGAGAGTCACCGCGTTGCTCAATAATGAGATCCAAATCGCCCAATTCGTACCGCCCCATCTGCGCGAGCGGGTAGAACGAAGCCCGAGGCACAAGATCGTCAAATATCACACGACGGAGATCATGTTCCTGGCGATGATGCCGAAGGTCAAACCCTGGGACAACAAATTCGTGCGCCAAGCGGTTGCCTACGCGATCGATCGCGACACGATCATCAAGACTCTGCTCAGAGGGGAAGCGTCACGACTGGACGGTCCGATCGGCGAAGGGCAATACGGCTATGATCCCAATCTGAAACCCAAGTATACCTACAATCCCGAAAAGGCCCGCGAGTTGCTCAAGCAGTCCGGATACCCGAACGGGGTCGACGTCGAGCTATCGACCCCCGTGGGGCGTTATACTTTGGACAAGCAAGTTACCGAAGCGATCGTGCCGATGCTCAATGCCGTCGGAATACGCACCAAATTGTTAACTCCCGAATGGGCGACCCTTTGGGCCAACGTGCAGGTCGGCAAGGTGCCCTTCTATTATATGGGTCGTGGCGGCGTCGTCGATCCGAGCGCCGCCTTGTCGCAGTATTTCGAAACTGGAAAATCGCCGCGCATCGGCTACTCGAACCCGAAGCTCGACCAACTACTCGCGGCCGAGCGCCAGTCCTTTGATCCCGCCAAGCGCAAAAAACTTCTGGGGCAAGCCATGAGCCTCCTTACCGAAGAGGCGCCGGCGCATTTCATGTGGCGCCATCAACTGCTGTTCGGTCTGGCGAAGAATGTCGACTACCGGCCGCTGCCGAGCGAGCGCATTTACGGCTGGAACATGAAGGTGCGGTAAAAAACTCAAACGGAGTGAAGGAGTGTTGGGGAAGGGGTTAATTCCCACCCAATACTCCATCACTCCACCACTCCGCCTCCCGAATCCCGCCGCGTTGACGCCTCAGTCGCCTTCACGTATGAATCAGACTATAGTTTAAGGCTCGACCGCATTTTAGCGCCGAGCTTTCGGAAATTGGCCGGGAGGATAAGCTGAATGGCAAAGGAACGAGTCGGTTACGCGCTGGGATACGGTAAATTCACCAACGTGAGGGAGATGGCCGAAGTGATGCAGCAAGCGGAGGATCGTGGCTTTGAGATGGCATTTTTTTCCGAGACCATCGAGCTGATGCGCGACTCGGTGAGTTCGCTGGCGGCGATCGGGTTAGCGACCAAGAACATGGTGCTCGGCACGACCCAAATCGTGCGTTTGCGCGGTCCGGTGGTCATGGCGCAGTCGCTGGCGACCTTGGATGAATTGACCGGCGGACGAATGACGGTCGCGCCAGGGGCTTGCACGAAGAGCCATGCCCGCGTTCACGCGTTGCCGCAGGATGTCGGGGCAACACCAACCGAGGTGCTGCGGGAATATATCGAGTCGATGCGTCTGCTCTTTAGCGGCGACAAAGTTTCCTACCACGGCAAGTTCATTAACTTCGACCATGTGGGCCTCGGCTGGAAACCGATGCGCAAGAACATTCCTTTCTACGTGCCTGCTACGGCGACGGTTGGCTTAAAATTGGCGGGTGCGGTGGGCGATGGCGTCGTGCTCAATGCAGTGTGTTCGCCGGAGTACACGGTGAACGCCTTACGGATCATCAAAGAGTCGGCGGAACAAGCGGGACGGGATTTTTCCAAATTTGAGGTAGCTCAGATTATCAACTGCTCGATCGAAGATGATCACAAGAGAGCCCTCGACGCGGTGCGGTGGGAGGTGGCGACCAAGCTCGACCCGGTGCAAATTTCGTTTATTGCCGCGCCGAAGATGCGGGTCGGCGAGCCGTACATTCGCAAAGAAGATATTCCCCGCTTCGAGAAAGCTCACGCCGAAGGGGGCATGGAAGGTTTGATCAAGGCAATCCCCGACTCCTACGTCGAAGGCATGACCGCCAGCGGCACGCCGGAGGAGGTGAAAAAGCGCGTGCAGCAATACCGCGATGCGGGGGTCAAAATCCCTCTGCTCAGGCCGGCGGCCGCGCATCAGGCCCAGAGGCTGCTGGATTTGTTCGCGCAATAAAAAAACTTGTTCAACCGTTCAAAGTTCAAGGTTCAAGGTTTCTCCGAATCACATCCGTGCATTCGAGCCTTGAACTTTTGAACGTTGAACCTTTGAACTGACTTCTTATGTACCGCGTTGGCATCGATATCGGCGGGACTTTTACCGACATGCTTTTGGTCGGAGAGGACGGCAGCGCCGTGATCAGCAAGACTCTCACCACCCCCGGCGATCCCAGTCTGGCGGTGGAGAACACGCTGCGGCCGTCGCTGGATGGAGCCGTGAAAGCCGGCGAGCACGGCACCTTGATTCACGGCACGACACTGGTCACCAATGCATTGATCGAGCGCAAAGGCGCGCCGACGGCGCTGCTCACGACCGCCGGTTTTCGCGACGCCGTCGAGATCGGCCGCGAGCACCGTTACGAGCTCTATGATCTCAATCTTGAACTGCCCAAGCCGCTGGTGCCCCGCCACTTGCGCTTCGATGTGCCTGAGCGTGTGGCGGCCGATGGCGCGGTGCTCGAATCGCTCAACGAGGACTTCGTGCGCCGACTGGTTGCGGAGTTGCGTGACAAAGGGATCAAAGCCATCGGCGTATGTTACCTCAACAGCTTTCGCAATCCCGCGCATGAAAGACGAACCGCGGAGATTATCGCCGAGGTCGCGCCGCAGATTCGAATCTCCCTCAGTTCTGAAGTCGTCGCCGAGATCCGTGAGTTCCAACGCACCAGCACGACCTTGGTGAACGTGTACGTTCAGGAGCGGGTTGCGGATTACCTCGCGCACCTCCAATCGCGTCTGAACAAAATCGGCTTCGCCGGCAGCTTCTTCGTCATGTTGTCGAGCGGCGGCATCGGCACGCGCGAAACCGCTTCACGTTTTCCGGTGCGTTTGCTCGAGTCCGGTCCGGCGGCGGGTGCCCTGGCGGCGGCGCAAGCCGGCATGTCGTCCGGCCATTGTGATTTATTGTCGTTCGACATGGGCGGCACTACCGCCAAGCTCTGTGTGATCGAAGATGGCCGTCCGCTAAAGACTCATGAATTCGAAGTCGATCGTGTCTATCGTTTCCGCAAGGGCAGCGGCTTGCCGGTGCGCATCCCGGTGATCGATATGATCGAGATCGGCGCTGGCGGCGGCAGCGTTGCGCGGATCGATTCGCTGGGCTTGCTCAAAGTTGGTCCGGAGAGCTCCGGCGCCGATCCCGGACCGGTGTGTTATCGGCAGGGCGGCACCGAGCCGACGGTGACGGACGCGGATCTCGTGCTCGGCTATCTCGATCCGAATTATTTTCTCGGCGGCCAGATGAAATTGGATCTCGCTGGCGCACGCCAGGCGCTGGGCCGGCTGGGAGAGAAGCTGCGCATGAGCGCCGAGCAAGTGGCGTGGGGCATTCATCAGATTGTCAATGAGAACATGGCCAACGCGGCGCGGGCGCATCTCGGCGAGCGCGGCAAAGACCCGCGGCGCCTGCCGATGTACGCTTTTGGCGGTGCCGGCCCGGTGCACGGCTACCGTGTCGCGGAAATTCTGCGTTTGCCGGCCGTGATTTCTCCATTCGGTGCTGGGGTCGGCTCGACTTTTGGTTTGCTGGCGGCGCCGCTAGCGTTCGATTTTGTGCGCAGCGCGTACAGCCGTCTGGACCAGGTCGATTGGCGCTTTGCTAACGGCTTGCTCGATGAGATGGCCGAGGAAGGCCGAAACGTGCTTGAGAGATCCGGCTTATCCGCGCAGGCCATCGGTTACCAACGTACCGCTGACATGCGCTACGTCGGCCAAGGACATGAAGTGTCAGTGACGCTACCGGACGGAGTTTTAAGCGCCGCTCACTCGGCGCAGATCTCGGCGGCCTTCGCCGCGACTTACCGCGGCCTCTATAGCCGCGAAGGGCCGGATGTTCCGCTGGAAGTCATCAACTGGCGCGTGGTCGCGAGCGGGCCCCGGCCCGAGACCACATTCAACTTAGTGCGCGACTCATCTCGGCGAACCGAGATTCGCAAGGAATTCCGGCGCGCGTATTTCCCTGAGCGGGAGGGTTACGTCGAGACCCCCGTCTATGACCGCTATTCGCTCAAGCCGGGCATGCAATTCGCCGGCCCCGCGATCGTTGAAGAGCGTGAATCGACTTTGATCGTGGGCGCAGGCGGGCGTGCACGAGTTGATGATTTTTTCAATATCATTGTGGAGTTATCTGATGATATCTAAAGCGATCGATCCGGTCACCTTGGAAGTGATTTGGAACCGCTTCATGTCCGTGGCTAACGAGCAGCAAGACACGCTCATCCGCACCGCGTTCAGCACTATCGTGCGCGAAAGCCAAGACCTCGCATGCGGGCTCTTCGACACCCAAGGCCGCATGATCGCGCAGTCGCTCAGCGGTACGCCCGGCCATATCAATGCCATGGCGACGTCGATGAAGCATTTTCTCGCCGTGTTTCCACAAGACAAACTCGAACCTGGCGATGTTCTTATCACCAACGATCCCTGGCAGACCGCTGGGCAGATCAACGACATCACGATCACCACGCCGATTTTTCGCGGCGGCCAGTTGGTGGCGCTTTTCGCCAATACTTGTCACAGCGCCGATATCGGCGGTCGGATTCTCTCCGCCGAGGCGCGCGAAGTCTTCGAAGAGGGACTGCGCATTCCGATCATGAAACTGTTCGCGCGCGGCGAGCCGAATAAAATTCTTATGCAGATCGTTCGTTCCAACGTGCGCCAGCCGGACGAAGTGATCGGCGATTTTTACGCCCAGGCCGCATGCAACGAGACCGGCGGTCGGGCGCTTTTGGAGATGATGGATGAGTTTGAACTCGATTCCATCGATGCGGTTGCGGAAGAAATCATTCGGCGCTCGGAAGCGGCGGTGCGCGGCGAAATCCGTCAGCTGCCTGACGGTGAATGGCATAATGAAACCTGGAGCGACGGTTTCGAAGAGCCGATTGTGGTGCGCTGCGCGGTCAAGATCGCCGGCGAGGACATTTTTATCGATTTCACCGGCTCGTCGCCGCAGAGCACCCGCGGCATCAATGTTGTCCTCAACTACACCCACGCCTACGCGAGCTTCGCGATCAAGGCGGCGATCTGCCCGGAGGTGCCGCACAACGAGGGCAGTTTTCGCCCCGTGCACGTGAGCGCGCCGCCGGGCAGCATTCTCAACGCGCTGGATCCCGCGCCCGTGGCAAGCCGTCAGGTGATCGGCCATTTCATTCCCAGCGCGATTTTTGCCGCGCTCTCCGGCGCCTTGCCCGGGCGCCTGATGGCGCCGGGAGCCGATCCGATCTGGCTGAGCGTGTGGCGCGGCCAGAATCCGCCGTTTACGTTGACGATCTTTCAGGTGGGCGGCACCGGCGCGCGCCCGACGAAGGATGGGTTGAACGCGGTTGGCTTTCCGAGCGGCGTGGCAGGCGTGCCCGCAGAGGTGATCGAAAGTCTTTCACCGGTGGTGATGAAGCGGCGCCAACTGCGGCCCGATTCCGGCGGTGCTGGAACTTGGCGCGGCGGTTTGGGGCAACTCACCGAATTCGCGCGGCGCGGCGACGGCACGTGGAGCGTCAGCTCGATTGCCGATCGCACGGCCTATGCCGCCCCTGGGCTTCTGGGCGGGCACGAAGGAGCGACTGGAGAAGTGAGGCTCGACGACGGCACGCGACTCCACGCCAAGGCGCTGAAAGATCTTAAAAACGGCGAAATTGTCCATGTCAATCTTCCCGGCGGAGGGGGCTACGGTGATCCGTTGAAGCGCGACCCGGAGAAGGTTCGCTGGGATGTTGTCGAGGGCTACATCAGCGCCGCAGAGGCGGAAAAGAAATACGGTGTGGCGGTGCGCTATACAGGAAACGGCAGCGAACTGGTGAAGCTGCCGGAAAACTGGATTATCGATCAGGCGCGAACGGCCGAGCTTCGCGGCGGTTCGTGAAACATCTTAAATCGCAGATCTCAGATTCTTGGAATGTGAAATCTGTAATCTGAGATTCCGAACGAAGTGAGGACATGGAGCTTCACAGCAGAGTCGCATTGGTCACGGGTGGCGCCGGCGGTATCGGCGGCGCGGTCGTGCGCAGCTTGGCGAAAGGCGGCATCGGCGGCATCGCCGTCAACTATCGAAAGTCGGCGAAAGAGGCCGATGGCCTCGTCGTTGAGATGGAAAGCTCGGGTGTCAAAGCTCTGGCGGTTCAAGCCGACATACGGAGTGAGGATCAAGTGCGCGCCATGATGACCGCAATCGAAAAACACTTCGGCCGCCTGGATATTCTCGTCAACAACGCCGGCCTGACGCACTGGGTGAAGCTTGCCGATCTGGACGGATTGACCGATGCGATTTGGGACGAGATTCTGGATGTGAATGTAAAAGGTGCCTTTCGCTGCGCGCGCGCGGCGGCGAAGCTTTTGGATACAAGCCAGGGAATGATCGTCAACGTCTCGTCGATTTCCGGAGTATTGGCGCCATCGACGATGTCGTCGCTCGCTTACGGCACGGCGAAAGCGGCGCTAATCTACATGACGCGCGGCTTGGCGGTGGCGCTGGCGCCGAAGGTGCGGGTCAATTGCGTGGCGCCGGCGTTTACCGACACGCCTTGGATGAGCGAGCATTTCGGCGCCGACTACCCGCAGGTGATCGCCAAAGCATCGGCCGGCTATCCGCTGCAGCGAATCGCCACGCCGGATGACATCGGCGGAGCGATCGTTGGTCTGATCACCGGCGGCGACTTTGTCACGGGACAAACTTTGATCGTCGATGGCGGGCTGAGCTTGAGTTAGGAGCCGACTCAATCCTGCTCCGCTGGGTCGCGGGATTTTTCCAAATGTCATCTCGAACGAACGTCTTTGTCTTTTAGTATCCGTGGACCGAACGAATCTCGTTGCTGAACTATACGCGAGTAGGCTCGTCGCCGTGGTCCGCTCCCAAAGCGCCGACGATGCTTTGGCGCTAGCGCAAGCCGCCGCTGACGGCGGCATCAGGTTCATCGAAATCACTTTCAGCGTGCCCGGCGCGCTCGATGTCATCAAGCAACTGTCGGCGCGGAAAAACCTTCACGTTGGCGCCGGTACGGTGCTGGCACCGCAGCAAGCCGAGCGGGCGATCGAGGCCGGCGCCGAATTCGTCGTTTCACCGTCATTGGAGTTGAATCTGGTGAGTCTTTGCCATGCGGCTAACATTGCGTGCTTTCCCGGTGCGGCGACCCCGACGGAGATCATCGCCGCCCGCCGCACGCATGCCGACTTGGTCAAGATCTTTCCGGCTGACTTACTCGGCGGACCGGATTTTATCCGGCAGATGCAAGGACCGTTTCCGGAGGTGCGTTTCATGGTATCGGGCGGTGTCAATTTAGAGAATGTGGCCGAGTACGTCCAGGCCGGGGTGACCGGGATTTGCCTCGGTAGCGTTTACCTCGGCAACTTGCTTGAGGGACAAGGCAAGAAGCGCTTCGCCAAAGAGATGCAACAATTTGTCAAACGGGTGGCGGCGGCGCAGAAAAAACAGCCCACGGGAAAGAGCAAAGGATGAGCAACTTACATTTAACCCTGGCCTGCGAGGATTACGACCGGACGCGGCCGGTGAAAGATGCCATCGTCAAGCCGGAAGGCATCGAGCTTAACTACCTTGTGATGCCGGTTGAAGAAATCTTCTGGCGCATGATGAAGTACGAAGAATTCGACGCCTCAGAGCTGTCGATGGGCGCTTTTCTGACGGCGGCCTCACGAGGGCGGCGGCCGTTCATCGCGATTCCCGTCTTTCCGTCACGCACGTTTCGCCACCGCTGTATTTTTGTCAATACCGATTCGGGCGTGAAGCGGGTTGAAGATTTACGCGGCCGGCGCATGGGCGTTCCGGAATATTCGATGACGGCGGCGGTGTGGTTGCGCGGCCTATTTCAGCACGAATACGGGATTCCGCCGAGTGAAATTCATTGGATCCAGGCCGGCGAAGAACATCCCGGGCGCAAGGATCGCGTCGACTTCGAAATGCCTCCCGGAGTGCGGCTTGAAAGCCGGCCCGATACGACCCTCAACGTGATGATTGAAAGCGGCGAGGTCGACGCGATGATGTCGCCGCGCATGCCGACCTGCTTTCTCCAGGGATCGCCGCGGGTGAAGCGCCTGTTTCCGAACTACCGCCGGGCCGAGATGGACTATTTTAAGAAGACCGGAATGTTTCCGATCATGCACGTGCTTGTGATCAAAAGATCGATCTACGACAAAGAGCCGTGGGTGGCGCAAACGCTTTATAAGGCGTTTTGTGAAGCGAAAGAGATCTGCATGCGCGATCTCTACGATACCAACATCCTGCGGGTGAGCTTGCCGTGGACGTCGGCCGAATATGAAGACACGCGCGACCTGATGACGTCGGATTTCTGGCCCTACGGCCTTGAGCCCAACCGGCCGAATCTCGAAACGCTGCACGGCTACCTGTTAGAGCAGGGCTTGATCAAGCAGAGGCTTAATCTTGACGAGCTGTTCGCCAAGGAAACCGTGGAAGCATTCAAGATATGATTAACCGCAAGGAAAGCAAAGACTTTAACCGGTGGGATTACCCATCACTCCAGTCCTCCATGACTCCAACACTCCAATCGCCTTAACGGTAATCGCGCATACCCCACGGCGTAAATACCACGATTTGCGTAGGCTGCGGCAAGGCCGCTTTGCTGAACGTCATGGCGTGCTTGTTGAGATATTTATGCGGATAACCTTTGACGAACATCTCCAGCAGATAGGTGCTCTCGCGGTAGTGCATCGGGATGGCGATCTTGGGCTTCAGCTGATTCAATACTTCCCGGGCCGTATCCGGCGGCATGGTAAACGTACCGCCGATCGGGATCATGGCGATATCCACTTTGCCGAAGGCTTTGACTTGTTCCTCGGTCAGCTTGTGGCTCAAATCGCCCAGATGGGCGATACAGAGTGTTCCCATATCGAAAACGAAAGCGGCTCCTTTGAGTGCATTACCGAACTGTTGCTGGTAAATCGGCACGCTGTAAATCAGAATGTCGCCCACGGTGGTGCTGATTTTGGTCCATTCCGAGCCATAGTTGCTCAGCCCTCGCAACACGACCGGTTTGTTCGTGGCAATGGCGACATAATTGTGATTGGGATGTTCTCGACCGACGGTCACGGCGTGCGGCGCCACGGCCGGCGTCGGATAGAATCCCGGCGAAACTGGATCGGTGATGACTTTCGTGCCTTTGCTCGATGTGATCTGAAAAAAATTGTGGCCGAAAAACTCGATCGTTGCATCGGCGCCGGCGGCGTGGGCCAAGCGAGGCCCGCGGCGCGCCACGTCGAGCTCGCGACAGGCCGAGTGTGCCGGAACCGCCGCCAGCAGGATCAGCAAAAATAGCCACAGGGCCGTTGCTTCCCGCATGGCTGATCTCTAACGCGCCGCAAACCGGGAGCCGAACTGCTCGGCCTTGAAGAAATCGGCGACATATTGGGTGGCGGGGTGGCGCATCAGGTTCTCAGGCGTGTCGGCTTGCTCGAAGCGGCCGTCGTGCATGACCGCAATCCGGTCGGCCAGAGCGATCCCATCGGCGAGATTGTGTGTAACGTATAGCGTCGTCAGCCGATGGTCTTTGTGAAAAGTCATGATCTCCTGGCGCATCCTCAAGCGATTGGGTGGATCGATATTGCTCAGCGGCTCGTCCATCAACATCACTCGGGGCGAGGTGACCATGGCCCGGCCGAGGGCGACGCGTTGTTGCTGCCCGCCCGACAGCTCGGTCGGTTTACGTTTGAAAAAACTCTCCTCGATACCGATTTTCCAGGCGAGCGGCCGGAGAAACTCCGCGATCTTGTCGCTCGACCATTTTCGCACACGGAGGGGAAGAGTCAGATTCGAGTAGCGCTGTTCGTCGAAAACTTTCATGTGCGGCCAGAGGGCGAAGTTTTGAAAAATCATTTGCACGCCACGCTGGCCGACGGCCACGTCGTTCACGACCGCACCGTTGATGAAGATGCTGCCGCTGTCGATCGTTTCAAGCCCGGCGATCAAGCGAAGCGTGGTGGTTTTGCCGCAGCCGCTTTCACCGACGATGACGAGAAACTCGCCCGCATTGACGTCGAGGTTCGCTTGATCGACCGCTGTAACCGAGCCGAATTTTTTTGTGAGCCTGCGTAAGGACAGCGAAACCACGCGCTCATGCTAGTCGAGGAGCAATTAAAAGACAACCTATTCATCGGGCTGGCGAAGCGCTCGGATCTTGGCTATCATGCGACCATAAAATTTCTTAGCCGAGGCGCGCCTGGGGAGGCATTATGGCTGGTTTGCTTGGACCCGAGGAACTCATTGCCGATTTGCAGGATGCTTTACAGCAGCGCCATCCGCGACCGCATCCCGTTCGCCAGCTGCTGCTCAGCGGCCGTTTAAGCAAAGAACAACTTCAGGGCTGGGCCAGAAATCAGTTTCACGAGTTTCGCAACATCCACCGCTTTTTCGGCGTCCGCTATCAAAAGTGTCCGGTACCGGAGCTGCGCCGCATGCTTTTAGAAAATATGGTCGAGGAGGAAGGTGAGGATTTGTTCGGCGGCAAGTACCCGAGCCATCGGGAACTCTGGGTGCAGTTCGCCGAGGGGATCGGCATCACGCGCGACGATATTCTCGATTACGAGCCGCTGCCGGGGATCCGCGCCGCCTTGGAGATGTACGTCTCGCTTGTGCAACGGAGCCATTGGGCGGTGGCCATCGGCACCGGATTGGTGTTCGAGGGCGGCGGGCCGAAGCGAATGAAAGAAGAACGAGAGGCGTTGGAGCAATATTACCCGTGGATACCGACCTCCTGTCTGGATTTTTTCCGCGCCCACGAATACCACGACGAAGGCCACGGCAACATGGTGATCGACGTGATCAAGCGACACTGCATGGAAGAAAAGTTGCAAGAGGAAATGCGCGAGGCGGTGCGCCAGCGAGCCGACATCATGTGGCTGCAGAACGATTGCATCTACAACGCCTTCGTCAGACCATCGCTGTCGGCGGAAACGATCAGGGAGATCGAAGAGAGGCGGGAATAAGCGTTCAAAGGATGGAAATGCAGAAGATGCTTTTCTCGTTGAATCGTTGAACCTGTCATTCGAGCGACGCGACAAATTTTGGACCCTACGGTAAAAGCCGTAGTCTGGCGACAAAATGCAGGACAAAGTCATCGACTTCCGCAGCGATACCGTGACAAAGCCATCAGCGGCCATGCGCCGGGCGATGGCGGAGGCCGAGGTCGGCGACGATGTTTATCTAGAAGACCCGACAGTCAATCGCTTGCAGGCGCGCGCCGCAGAAATCTTCGGACGCGAAGCCGGTCTGTTCGTCCCCTCCGGCAGCATGGGTAATCTCGCCAGCATTATGGCCCAGGCGGCACGCGGGCAGGAAGTCATTTGTGAAGCCGCCGGGCATATTTACAATTATGAGATGGCTTCGATGTCCGCTTTGGGCGGGGTGTTGCCGCGCGTCATCCCCACACAAGACGGCATCTTGTCCTGGGAGCAGATTGCGCCGGCGATCCGCGAACATGCTTACTATCGTCCGCAGACTGCGCTAGTCGCTTTGGAAAATACCCATAACATGGCCGGTGGCACGGTGTATCCAACGCGTGTGGCTCACGAGATTTGCGACAGGGCTCATGAAGCCGGATTGAAAGTTCACCTCGACGGCGCGCGGGTTTTCAATGCCGCGGTTTATTTAAATGAAAGCCTCGCCGAGATGACAAAAAAATTCGACTCGGTGCAGTTCTGCTTCAGCAAAGGTCTCGGCGCCCCTGTGGGCTCAATGGTCGTCGGCTCGAAAGATTTGATCGAGCGCTGCCGAGTGATTCGAAAAATGCTCGGCGGGGGTATGCGCCAGGTGGGCGTGCTTGCGGCCGCCGCTCTAGTCGCGCTGGAGGAAGGGCCCAAACGCTTGCACATCGATCACGAGAACGCGCGTTTTTTGGCTCAAGGACTGGCACGGATCCCGGGAATCCGCATCCAACCGGAAAAAGTGCAAACCAACATCGTTATTTTGGACGTCGGCGCCACGGGACGAAGCGCAACGGCGTTTCTAAAGCAGCTCAGTGAGCGCAAAGTGCTTGGCGGAGCGGTCGATGCTCGCCGGGTGCGATTGGTGACTCATTTGGATGTGGATCGGGCTGACATCGAATCGGCGCTGCGGGTTATCGCTGAAGTTGCCGGCAGCGGATTCTGAAATCGTTTGCAGCTGCTCTTGTCCGGTGAATCTCAAGCCTGGGACTGTGCTCAGTCTCAAAAAAGTATTCGTCCCGGCTCGGTTACGAAATCACCGATTTGCGACGGGCGCTTAGGCACCTTGAGCCTTTCGCTTTTTTGTACCGCGAATCGAGCTCAAAGCGTCGGCGGCGGTGATGCGTCCGATGGGACCGGTGGCGAAACAAGCCTGAAGAACCTTACCTTCCGGGTCGACAGTGAAATTGGTCGCGTGGATAATGCCGCGACGCGCTTCCCAGTAGGCGCCGACCTTGTCGGCGTCCTCGGGTACTTTCAGACCATAGCCGATGGAAAACGTCGCGCCAGTCTTTTCAACCATCTCCTGGGCTTTGTCGAGCGGGTCGACGGAAAGGGCAACAAGGTTGGTATTTTCCTGCTTGAATTCCTCAATATGCGCTTGGAAGTCGGCGACCTGCCGGACGCAGTAGGGTCACCAGACGCCGCGATAGAAGATGATAACGCCATACTCACCCGTGAGATCCGCCGGAATATTCAACCTGCCGCCGGCGGTGGTTGACACCGTGTACTTTGGAAATGGGTCACCGGGCCCTAGTTGTCGAGACATCGGTTTGCTTCCTTTCGAACGCTTTAGATGTGCCGCGTCCCGGCTTGGTTGCATTGACTGCAAAGGGTCAATCGGCTCATCCGGCCAAACCGAGTAGCTTGGCCGCGTTGCCGCCGAAGATTTTCTGCTTATCGTCTTCAGAAATATTCAGTTGTTTGACGGTTTCCACGGCGCGCGCGAGCGGCAGCGGCACCGGCGGAGAGTCGCTGCCGAAAACGACATGATCGACGCCGACGGTATCGATGGCGCATTGCACCGCCGGCGGATGATAGCAGACGGTGTCGAAATAGAGCTGCTTCATGTAGCTCGCCGGCGGCCGCGTCATCACGTCCGGCTCCCACGGGCCGAAGCTCATGTCTTTTCTAAGCTCATACCCGAAGCCATATCGCCCGGGCAGCATGGGCAGGGCGCCGCCGACGTGGGCGCAGATCATTTTGAGTTTTGGAAATTTCTCGAAGCCGCCGCTGAAGATGAAGCGAGTCAAAGCGAGCGTGGTATCGAACGGCCGGCCGAGCATTTCCGGCAGGCGGAAGATTTCCATCTTCTCGTTGCCGATGGTGAACTTGGGCGGGTGAACGAAGAGCGGCACATCGAGCTCGCTGACTAACTCGAAGAACGGCGTCGCGCGCGGCGAGTCGAGATACTCGCCGTCGGTGCTCGAACCGATCATGATGCCCTTGAGCTTGTATTCGCGAATCGCCCTTTCGGTTTCCTGGAGAATCTGGTCGTTATCATAGGGGACCGAGCAGGCCAGACCGAGCAAGCGCTTCGGATGCTTGGCGGTCAGCTCGGCCGCGTGGGCGTTGAACTCCTGAACGACTCTCAAAGGATCATAGCCGTCCGGCGAACGAATCCAGTTGTTGCCGAAGACCGTGATATCAACACCGGCCTTGTCCTGTTCGTCGAACAGACCGGGCAGATCGAAGATCGACTTCGGCGACTTCGGATGACGCCAGCTTTGCGGGACTAGATGAGCGTGACAGTCGATGATCATAATCGCACCTCTGGCTCGGAAAGATATGTGCTCGGTCGAGGGATGTCAAATTATCAAGGAATTCATAAGTATCGAGACAACAGGGTTTGCTGGACACGAACGGACGACTCGTTCCAAGCCCAGGCAAAGGGTCTGGGCGTCATCGGCGACCACCCGATCTCACGCCCCAAGTGCTTAATTTTGGGCGTGGGTGCGAAAGCGTCCTTTAAGTCCTGGTGTCTGCGGCGCTTTCCACGACTCGCCCCTTCGTCTAGTAACCAACGAATTCCATAGTAACCCGAATTCCATAGTGGAAAGGAAGTCATGAGCGAGGAGCAAACCTTCCATAGCGAAGACAGTGGCTTCTGCCTCTGAGCGGGAAGCAGCTATCGGTGCCGTGAGTAAACACATTAAGCAAATAAAGCGGCGTGCAAGCGGGCGCTTGCGCACTAAGTTGTTGTTAGCTTGAGGCCGATGATGCCGACGACGATCAGAGCGATGCAGGCGAGCCGGGCAGGAGCGGCGGATTCGCCAAAGAGAAAGATTCCAAGGATCGCCGTGCCGGCGGCGCCGATGCCGGTCCATACGGCGTAACCGGTGCCGACGGGGATGGTCTTGAGAGCGTTAGCGAGAAAATAAAAACTCGCGATCATGCCGCAGATCGTAAGCAGACTCGGCCAGAGCTTGGAAAAGCCGGCAGTGTATTTGAGGCTGATCGCCCAAAAAATTTCCAAAATGCCGGCGACGAACAAATGAATCCAGGCCATTCACATCCTCCCAATCGCGTATCCAGTAAGTGGTAATCGGCCGTGCGCCTAAGCCGCCGAGGGTTCTTTTGGTTTTTTTTTCAGGCTGTCAACCGCCAAAAGAACTGCGCCCGTGGTGATCGCCATGTCGGCAGCGTTGAAAATTCCCGTGCGAACGGGGCCAATGCCGAGATTAAGAAAGTCGACGACGTGCCCGCCGTAAACAATCCGATCGATCAAATTGCCCAAACCGCCGCCACAGACCAGAGATAAATACGCGCGGTAAGCGGCCGGCAGGCTGCGATTGAATATAAGATATGCCAGTAGCGCCGCCAGAAACACGCCGACGAAAACGGTGAACACGATATGGCGCCAGGATGGCGACAAGGATGATCCGAGACTGAGGAAGGCGCCGGTATTCTCGGCGTATTGTAAGCGAAAAATGTCGCCCGCAAACGAGACGAAACCATCCGGCGCGAGATAGGTCTTCGCCCACCACTTGGTTGCTTGATCGAGCGCGATACAAAGCGGGATGAGAAGCGGCACGGGAATTGCGGCAGCGAGACGATTCATTCAGACAAGCAGCCAGCGAAGATTGCTTCACAATATATCTTCCCTCCGGCTCAGATACCAGCGTGATGGCGATTGACAGATCATGCGCTGACAGCGGCGCCCACCGCGAGCTTTGGTAAAGCGGAGGTTCATGTTAGAAACGGGGGCATGGCGCTTTCCAAGGAACAATCCGCCAGACTCATTCGCGGCGCGCTCGGCGAGATTCCGGCCGATCTGATCATTTCCGGAGGCAAGCTCGTGAATGTTTACTCCGGTGAGCTACTCGAGGGGATGGAGATTGCTGTGGTCGACGGGCGGATCTGCTACGTCGGGCCCAACGCCAAACACGCGCGCGGCGACGGGACGGAAGTGATCGATGCTTCGGGCGCGTACGTTGCGCCCGGTTTGATCGACGGCCACACACACATCGGCCACTACGCCCGGCCATTCGAAAATCTACAATCCTTTGTGCCGTGTGGCACAACCGCGATCGTCGCTTCATGCGACGAGCTGGCCACCGTGTTCGGCATGCGCGGAATGAATTTTTTTCTCGAAGAAGTCGAGAGGCACCCGCTGCGCGCCTATACTCTGGTCTCGATGGTCGCGCCCCAGGATCCGCTGCTCTGCAAGACGGCGACGTTCTCGAATGACGAGATCGCCGCGGCACTGGCCGATCCGCGCGTGCTCGGCATGGGCGAGATCGTGTCGTGGCTGCGCTTGATTCAATGCGATGACGAGATTCTCGAGCGTCTGGCGCTGGCACGCCGAAACGGCCAGATCATTCACGGACACACGGCGGGGGCGCGCGACCAAAAATTATGCGCGGTTGCGGCGACGGGAGTTTCATCCTGCCATGAGCCGATACGTTTTGAGGCCGCGCTCGAGCGCTTGCGCCTGGGCTATTGGACTATGTTGCGCGAAGGTTCCCTGCGCCAGGATCTCGAAGCGACCTTGCCAGGGCTAGTGGGTTCGGGCGCTAGCCTGCACCGCCTGATTCTCGTGACCGACAGCACGACGCCCGACGACGTCGAAGAGCGCGGCCATATGGACCATGTCGTGCGCCGCGCGATCGCGCTTGGGCTTACGCCGATGCAAGCTTTTCAATCAGTGACGCTCAATCCGGCGACGTATTCCGGATTGGAGCGGGACATCGGCGGCATCGCACCGGGCCGTCTTGCCGATGTCGTGCTGATCGACAACCTCGAGCGGTGTCATGTGCGCGAGGTGTTGATCGGCGGCAAAATCGTCGCGGGCAGGGGCGAATCCGTGGTGAAGCAGCGGCCGCCAGACCCGCCGCCCGACATGATGCATTCGCTGAGCGCCGGAATGGGGGTCACGCCGGAGACGTTCCGAATTATTAGCGCAGTGTCCGCACCGAAAGTTCGCGTTATGGAACTGGTCCACCAAAACATCACCGCCGAGCGGATAGTTCGATTTAGCGCTTCGGACGGAATTGTTGCGGCCAATCCGGCAGAGGATATTCTGAAAGTCGCGATGTTCGACCGACATCAAAATTCATCCCAGGTCGCTTTCGGCTTCCTCACGGGTTTCGGAGCCAGGGTCGGTGCCGTCGGATTGACGACGAATCTGGATGAAAACGCGCTGATGATTGTCGGAAACGATGATCGCGATATGGCGCGTTGCGCCAACGCGCTGCTCGAAGCCGGCGGGGGAATCGCGATTGTGGAAAAGGGCGAAATTTTGGAAATGATCGAATTTCCGTTGGGCGGCCTATTCTCGCTGCAGCCGTGGCGCCGGGTCGCAGATGGACTCAGACGGGTTCAGAGGCGTCTAAAGATGATGGGCTCGTCTTTCGACAAGCCCATTTTTGCGTTGAATTTTTTACCGTTCGCGACCTTGCCCGCGCTGCGCATTACGGCGCGCGGTTTGGTGATCGCCAAAGAGAGAAAGATCGTGTCGTTATTCGTTGATTAGCTGGTCGACGAAGCGCTTTCCTTCTTGGTCTCTTGACGCAGCGGCAGCACTCGTCCCTCAGTCTTTTTCATCGAAACATGGCCTTCGAGAACCGCGCCATCGCCGATGACCAAGCTTTGCGTAGTCACGTCACCAACGACGGAACCAGGTGGCTGAACTTCGAGTCTCTTGTCGGCCTGAACGTCCGCCATCACTTTCCCCTGTACCAGAATCGATGCCGCAGAAATCTTGCCTTTGATCGTTGCTTGTTGGCCGACCGTCACGTGGGCTTGGGCGACGATTTCGCCTTCAACCTCGCCGTCAATGGTCGCTTGACCGTCGAAATGTAGTTTGCCGTTGAGCTTGGTGCCAGGGCCAAGGTAGGCGCCAAGATCCGCCGGTAAGCCGCTGGGTCTGTTAGTTTCCGCCATCGGGGTCCCCCTTTGTCTGTTAATACGAAGCCCGAACTATAATTCACAATGTAAAGTTTGTCTACGTTTTTTGGCTATACTGAGCCGAAAACAGTTTTAAAGTTTTGCCCTGAATCGTTTAGGTCTGCTATAAAATAGTTTAAACTTTAACGATCGCACCTCGGGTGGCTGTAAGCGAGCCGTTTTTGATTCCTCGATGAGGAGTTTTCTTATGCAAATCGACGATCTGCGAGACTATTTGGATATCTTGGAAGAATACCAAGAAATACAACGGATCGGCCGGGAAGTAGACTGGAATTTGGAGATGGGAGCGATCACCCGACGAGTTTACGATCTCGGCGCTCCGGCGGCCCTGTTTGAAAACGTTAAGGGCTATCCCAAGGGCTTTCGCGCCCTGGGCGCTCCGCTTGGCCCGAGCAAACGGCCGGGCCATGGCGTGTTTGCCCGCACGGCTCTCGCGATGCACATGGCGGCCAATTCTTCGCCGGAGCAGATCATGGCGACTTATCTAAAGCGCAAGGAAAAATTTATTCCACCGTCCCTGGTGAGAACCGGTCCATGCAAAGAAAATGTCGATGTTGGCGACGCTGTCGACGTGCTCAAATTTCCCATTCCGTTAATACACGGCGGCGACGGCGGCCGCTATGTTGGTACCTGGCATACGGTCATTACCCGGGATCCGGATAGCTCGTGGGTCAATTGGGGCATGTACCGTTTGATGGTTCATGATCGAAACACGCTCGGCTGTTTGTTTCCGATGCAGCAGCATATCGGTCAGATGTACCAAAAGTATGAGGCGATGAACAAACCGATGCCCGTGGCGGTCGCCATCGGCGGTCCGCCCGTAATTCCGTTGGTCAGCTGCGTAATGCTGCCGCCTTACGTAAACGAAGTTGAAGTCGCAGGGGCGCTGCAAGGCGCGCCGATCTCTCTGGTCAAATGCGAAACCGTGGATCTGGAAGTGCCGGCTTCCGCAGAAATCATCATCGAGGGCGAAGTATTGCCGCACGAGCGAATGGTCGAAGGGCCGTTCGGCGAGTACATGGGTTATGAAGCCGGGAAGTCATCGCCTAAACCGATTCTAAAAATCAAGGCGATCACCTATCGCAATGATCCGATTCTGCCGTTCTCCAACATGGGCATGCCGGTGCATGAGGGGCAGACCGCGACGGCACTGATCAAGGGGGCTGAAATTTATTCGGAGCTCAAAAAACTCGGCCTGCCGGTCAAGGGCGTGTTCTGTCCGCCATTCGGCGTCGGCCACATGTGCGTCGTGTCGACCGAGATTCCCTTCGTGAACTTTGCTCGCCGCGTAGCGCATGCGGTCTGGGCGACCAAGCCCGGCCTGTTTACCTACTTCATCGTCATCGTCGAGGCCGACGTGGATCCGACGAATATGGACGAGGTGCTGCACGCGATCACGACCAAGTGCCATCCGGTCAACGGCATTCACCCGGTGCCGCATATCCCCGGATTCCCTGTACTCCTGCCATTTTTGCCGCCCAAAGAGCGGCTGATCGGCGACGCTGCCGGAGTGATTTTCGACTGCACCTGGCCGAAAGATTGGCCCCAGGAAACTATCCCTCTGAAGGCTAGCTTTGAGAACCTTTGGCCGGCCGCAGTCCAAGAGCAGGTGCTGGCGAATTGGGAAAGCTATGGGTTTGGTAAGCCAAACCCCAAAAACGCCCGCTGAGGGAGATTTTTTCGTCAAACTTAAGCAGATTCCGCGACGCAGAAAATCGGCGGGTGCAAAGCCGAACGTGAAAGAATAAGGATTTAGCAGACGACGATGCAATTCAATGCTCAGATTGAGGCCCACGCGTCGGGCGTATCTTTCCCGCAGACTTCACTTGCCAGTTCGACCAAAGCGGCGGTCATCCTGATTCGTTGGCCGGTGGTGCTGATCAGCGCATCATTAATACTGTTTCGCACCGGCCCTTTGCCGATGGGCTCGCTGTTCGACGCCCTGGTCGTAATCTATGCGCTGTCGAACGTCGGTTTATACTTTGTCGATGAATCCGCCTTCCGTAAACTGACCTTCAATGTTGTCCTGATTGGCCTGGACACTCTGGTGTTGACCGCATCGCTGATGGTCAACGGCCAGACCGAAACCAACTTTTTTCTAGCTTATTTCCTGCTTATCATCATTTGCTGCATCTTTGAGAACACGCGCATGATTGCGATCGTGTCGTTCGTGGCGCCTTTCGCTTTTGCAGGATTTTTTTTCGACGCTGAAGATTTTGAACCCGCACGATACCTGCAACTGGTTTTCTTGTTTATCGTAGGGCTTTTTTATGGTCATTTCTCCCAACTCGTGCGCACGCAGCGGATGCTCAAGGAACGGGCCGAACAAAGAAGCCAGGCGAAAACCGAACTGCTCAACATTCTCTCGCACGAGCTTAAAACCCCGCTCACGGTCATTGCCAGCTATACTCAGGCGCTCCGAGGCTGCGCGCTTGGTGAAATCAATCGAGATCAAGATGAGGCGCTGGCGAAAGTACTGCGCCAAACCGAGAATCTTGCGAACCTTGTCGACGTCATTTTGGATTCGGCGAGTGTTGAAACCGGCGCAGTGACCGCGCAGCGCGAACAGATCGTTTTGTCCGAGTTCCTCGACCAATTGAGACAGAATTCCGAGGGATTGGTGCTCAATCCGAACGTTACTCTACAATGGGACTACCCGGCGCCGCTCCCGGTGGTGACTTCGGACCCGGGCAAACTGAAAATCATCCTGCTCAACTTAATCAATAACGCGCTCAAATTTACCGAGTCAGGCGAAGTTCGCGTCTCGGCCAGGTACAATCCCAATTATCATAAAATGGTCTTCACGGTGTCGGATACCGGCATCGGTATCGAGCCTAGCCAGCTGCCGTTTGTCTTCGATAAATTCTGGCAGGTCGATGCCGCCAGAACCCGGACTCAGAACGGTATCGGTATGGGTCTTTATATAGTCAAGGCATTCACTGAATTCTTGGGCGGCAACGTAACGGTCTCGAGCACTTTGGGAAAGGGCACTACGTTTCGCGTCGAGTTACCTACGGAGTAGCCAAATTGGGGCGCTCGAGCCCAGGTTTTTGGTTGCTCACGGCGGATAACCAAGCGCGCAGCGACCGCGTCGGTTCGGATTACAACCGTACGGCCGGTATCCGACAAGCGGTTTATTCAGTTTCTGGAATGCAGGGTATGTCTGAGCTAACTAATGGCGGGAGGATCGATCCTTAGGATCCAAATAATCTAGCCGGCTTTCGGAGCGGTATTTTCTTCCTCTTGCACCCATTCCTGGAAGCGGCTTTCCAAAATGCGCCATTGGCCACCGACCTTGAAAGCCGGGATCTGCCGATTTTGGATCATGCGATGTAAAGTTCGTTTAGAAATCTTTAGAATGCTTGCGGCTTCAGCAAGGGTTAAAAGCTTGATCGCGCTGTCGGGCTTTTTCATGTTCTTCGCTCCTAGGGGACGATAAAAACAGCAAGCCGTATGCCACCCTTAGCCCTAAGCGTAAGTATCCGATTTGCAACGGCTCTCGTGAATTCAGAGCAGGACGAGCAAATTCTCACTGGTCAAAAATCGCCAGCGTCGCACTTGGTATGACAAAAATGGCTAGCGTCAGGTGAATTTGTGCGCATGGCGGGTGAGCAAATCTGAACAACTGAATCGCGTCACGACGGAGGACCGCATCCCACCGAGATCGGCCAACGTGTTAGTTTCACGGCCGGCCTACGAACGCTCTCGTATTTCTCAGGCGCTAAAATCGAGATTCTTCGCCTTCGCCTGTCACAATGACATTGCGGGACGAGCTGTAGTGAAGGAGAAAACCGCGTTTACGCTTTGGAATCTCGTCAATTCTCACTCGCACCGTCTTCGCGGATATAAACAGAGATCTGCGCTTGTTAGGCAGGGTTTTCGTTACATGGTGGCGACACAGATTCGGCCTTGGGGTTTTCCTCAAGGCGATATTTGGAGCGCTGAAATTCCCATCCTAGTTTTCCGTCGCGAATTTTCTCCTTCAGGCGGGCCGCGACTTATTTCAGCCAGAGGCTAACGGTGCGACGCGAATCGGAACCTCAGCGCCACGCGAGACTCTTCCCGACTGCGGTCTGTCATCATCAGCAAGAATAACGAACAAACCACGAAAATCAGTGCCAGAAGCGTGTTCCACATTTCTTTCATAGATTGCCTCCTCAATCTTGCGGCAGCATAGACAGGGCTGCCGAAGGTTTGTTACGGCACGAACATCGCTCGGAGTTGAAGATGCGCAACGGCCGTGCCGCCGGGCAGCTGAGCGCAAAGCCGGACAACTTTTGCCTTGCTGTCTCAGGAGACGCCGCTCCGCTGAACAGATTTGTGCGTCATGAATGTTGCGCTTGCAGGGTCGCGCACCATCTCGAGAAGCCGGGCGACAAAAAGCTTCAGCGCTACGCCCATTGACGGGCATCTGCAACATCTTTTACAGCATCTAGGTGACACCCGAACACGTGAAAAGAATCCGCCTGATGCTGAAGATGACGCAGCAACAGTTTGCCGACGCCTTGCGCGTCGCAAGGGAGAGCGTCGCAAGATGGCAGACGGGAGCCGCCAAAGCCGCGAGGGCTTTACCTTGAGGCGCTGAAGGAGTTTCAGGTGACGACCAAGGCGAAGAGGCGTCGAAAATTAAAAAGGCACCTGATAAATACCAGCACGAGAATGGGCGCGCGGTGGGAGGAGCGCTTTGCGGCGGTGGGCGTTAGTGCCCAGGCCTAACGTTAAACCCTTATTGTTCAGTCAGGGAGGCAACTCGCATCGCCGTGAGTCGCACGATGTTGACCTCTGCCCCGGTCGAGACCGTCGAGCCATTATCATTGCCGCACATCATCGAAATGCGGCCTCCCGAAGGCAGCTCGGCAACCGACGTTAATGAGAGAGTTCCAGATGAGATGTTGGTGCCGCTCACAAAAGGTTGAAGCACCAGCACGCCGGAATCAAAAGCTCCCTCCGCTCTCCCGGCTACTGAATCAAAAACCCCTCCAGATGCTATGGTGCAGATTATCGGTGCACTCACGCCGCCGAGATTGTCGATGAGCGCATAAGCATTCACGATATAGCTGCCTGGAGCGACCTGTAACTCAGCGACGATCGTTTCGGTCGAAGTCAAACCTATGCTTGTTCTAGAAAATGTGTACGCGTCGTTCAGGGACTGAGCAAAGGCCGCGTCAGCACCCCCCAACATTCCAATGAGCAGTAGCACGGTCAGCAGAGGCGATCTTCGTTTCATGCGCCTATCCTCCTCTTGAGCAAGTAGAGAGCCATGAGAGCGGCGATGGTCACTCTGCAATTCTGCGAACATTGCCACAGCTCATTCAAGGCCCCCCTCCAAATATTTTGTTCAGCGGCCGTGTTTTTGGATATGCCAGTTCGCCCAGAGGACCCCTTGCCCGGGCTTAAAATGGCTACGGCGTGGCTACATGAAAAGGATGTCGATCCTGATTGGTGAAGTGCTTGAACTAAAAAGGGAAGTTTGGTGCGAGGGAGGGGATTTGAACCCCTACGCTCTTTCGAGCACTAGCCCCTCAAACTAGCGCGTCTGCCGATTCCGCCACCCTCGCGTTTCGTAGTTTATGGCACAGCTGGTTTTTCTGGCTGCGTTTTGTCCGGCGTCGCGGGAGTTGATTGCGCACCACCGGCTCCCGGTTGTTGCTGCGGCGCCTGCGGCACCACGGGCGCACGAGGTTCCACCGCCGGGGTCCGATTGTCAAAAATGGTTGCCGAAGGTCTGCGTGCGGTGAAGTAACCTAGGGTCAGCGATGTCATCATGAACACGATTGCCATGACGGTCGTCAGGCGAGTCAAAAAATTGCCCGCGCCGCTGCTGCCGAAGATCGTCGAGCTGGATCCTCCGAATACGGCGCCAACTTCCGCTCCCTTGCCGGTTTGTAGTAGCACCACAAGTATCAAACCAATACTGACGAGAATATGGAGAATTGTAATTGCAATAATCATAAGACTCTTACCTGATCGGAAAACGCCAGCACGATGGGCAGAAACGACTCAGCCGTTAGGCTCGCGCCACCGACTAGGAGTCCGTTCACCTCGTCGATTTGAGCCAGCATGTCGGCATTTTCCGGTTTGACGCTCCCGCCGTAGAGAATTCTCGTCGGCCGACCGCCATCAAAACGATCGTTGATGAAATTTCGGATCTGCGCGTGAGTGTCGCGAATCTGCTCGGTGGTTGCGTTCTGTCCTGTGCCGATCGCCCATACCGGCTCGTAGGCAATTTCGATCTTTTCAATATCATCTTTGGCGACGGCCTTCAACGCGGAGTCGAGCTGGCGCGCGATGACCGCCGAGGTTTGTTCGGCGCGCCGTTCGTCGATGGTCTCGCCAACGCAAAGGATTGGCCGCATGCCGTGCTTGATCACCGCGACAACTTTTTGGCCGATCATCTCGTCGCTTTCGTGAAATATGTGGCGCCTTTCCGAGTGCCCGACAATGACGAATTCGCAGCCGATCTCGGCCAGCATCGCGGGGCTGATCTCGCCGGTGAACGCGCCGCTATCTTGCCAATGGCTGTTCTGCGCGGCAAGTTTCACGGTGCTTTTCTGCAGAGTTTGCTTCACCGCGACTAACGCCGTCATAGGAGGCGCCAGCACGACTTGTGCGGATGCCGGCGGTTTTCTCAGACCGCGAACGATTTGCCGGGCGAGCGCAACTCCGGTGCGCTGTCCGCCGTGCATTTTCCAATTCCCCACAACCAGGGGGATTGTCATTCAGCGTTCTCCAGCGCTTTAATGCCGGGCAGCTCTTTGCCCTCGAGGAACTCGAGAGTTGCGCCGCCGCCGGTGGATAAGTGACTGATTTTGTCTTCGACGCCAGACGCCGTGACCGCCGCGACCGTGTCCCCGCCAGCGATAATGCTAACGACTCGCGGATAATGATCAGCTAAAGTCCTGGCCAAAATACGACTTCCCTGATCGTAGGGCGGCACTTCGAAAAGGCCGACCGGGCCATTCCAGAGCACCATTTTCGCCCGGCTGATTTCGTCGGCGAATAGGGACGCCGTCCGGGATCCGATATCCAAGCCCAGGCGGTCCGCCGGAACCGCGCCGACGCACGTTTTGGGATTTTTCTTGTCACTATCGCCGGTGACGTGATCCATCGGTAACAATAGCCGCACGCCGTGTGCGGCGGCTTCTTTCAAGATATCGGCGGCGAGCCCCACCTTGTCTTGCTCGAGCAACGATTGCCCCACGTCAATTCCTTGCGCCTTGAGAAATGTGTAAGCCATGCCGCCGCCGATCAGCAGCGCGTTGACTTTCGGCAGTAGATTTCTGATCACACCGATCTTGTCGGAAACTTTGGCGCCGCCCAAAATCGTCACGAACGGTTTGGCCGGATCGGTGAGAATCGGCGTGAGGTAATCAAGCTCTTTTTGCAGCAGGAGACCGGCGGCTTTTTCACTGAAGAATGCGGCCATGCCGGCGATCGAGGCGTGGGCACGATGCGCCGCTCCGAAAGCGTCGTTCACGTAAGTATCGGCGAGCGATGCCAAAGCCTGAGAAAAGCCGGGATCGTTTTTCTCTTCTTCCCGATGAAAACGCAGATTCTCCAAGAGAACGACGCGCTGGCTCTGATCTTTCACCAGGCGCTCGACCTCAAGGCCGATACAATCTGACGCCAAAACAACGGGCTGATTCAGCGCGTGCTGCACGTATTCACGCACCGGCGCGAGGCTATACTTCGCGACCGGTTTGCCGTCGGGACGGCCCAAGTGAGAAGCGATCACGACTTTGCTGGCGCGCTCCAAGATGAATCGGATCGTCGGCAACGCGCTGTCGATGCGATGAGGCTCAGTGATCCTACCTTGATCGATCGGCACGTTAAAATCGACGCGAACAAACACCGTCTTGTCACACAGCTCCATATCGCTCAGTTTTCGTATCATGTGATTGGTCCGTGTCAAAAGTTTCACGATTCGTCAATTCTTAATTGACTAATTACAAGGCTTGTAATACTTTTTCAAATAACCGCACATTATCCGCATGTCTTCTCTTTGGTCATTGCAATTGCTGGTTCAAGACGGTCTCACGCTCGCGCAACAACATAGTATTCTCGATCTGGTTCGCGGATCTGGCTTGGTTGTCCAAGCGGTGCTCTATTTGTTGGTGCTATTTTCGGTTTTGAGTTGGGGAATCATCGCATACAAATACCGCCAAATCCGTTGCGCCAAGCGGGAGTCCGAGCGATTCATCGAAATTTTCTGGGAGCGGCGCAATCTGTCCTCGATCCATGATGCCAGTCGCGAGCTGACGGCCAGTCCCGTCGGCCAGGTCTTCCGCTCGGGTTATGAAGAGTTGATTCGGGTATCGCGTTCGAAGAAAGAAACCGTGCCGGGGGACAGCCTAACGACTGAATTGGGCGGCGTCGACAACGTCGCACGTGCCATGAAGCGAGCGACCAGCGTCGAGACGACCAAATTGGAAAAATATTGTTCGTTCTTGGCGACCACGGCGAGTTCGGCGCCGTTCGTCGGATTATTTGGCACGGTTTGGGGAATCATGAACGCATTTCGCGGTTTGAGCGTAACGCATTCATCGAGCATTCAGGCCGTCGCCCCCGGCATCGCCGAAGCTTTGATCGCGACTGCGGTCGGGCTGGCGGCGGCCATACCGGCGTTGATGGCTTACAACTTTTTTGTCCAACAAATCAAGGTGCTCGCTGTCGAAATGGACAATTTTTCCCACGAGTTTCTCAATATCGCCGAGCGCCACTTTTTCAAGTAATCAAATAACAAGGTATAATCAAAGCGACCTGGCGCATGCGGGTTGAGCGGTTGGAATTTAAGCGGGGCTGGAGAAGGCCCGGACGTGCCAAGGGGTTAGCTTCGGTGCGCTCGAAGCCGGAGCCAGTGGCACGGTCAGGCGCGACCCGGACCAAAACGAGGTACTGTTATGGCTATGGACGCATCTTCGCAGCGTGAAAGCACGACCATTTCGCAGATCAACGTGACTCCGCTCGTGGACGTGATGTTAGTGCTGCTGGTTATCTTCATGGTGACCGCGCCGATCATTCAACAGGGAGTGCAGGTGAATCTGCCGCAGGCGCGATCCGGAGCTATTCCCGGCACTGAAGAGCATTTAGTTGTGACCGTGGCGAAAAACGGCAAAATCTATCTCAACGACAATGCTCTGTCCTTGCCGGAACTCGGCGCGAAGCTGCGGGGAATCAAACAACTCGACGCCAACAAACAGGTCTATCTGCGAGCGGATCAGGACGTGCGCTACGGGGTTGTCATGAAAACGATTGCCGAGATCAAGCAGGCCGGTATCGAACGCCTGGGCATGGTGACCCGGCCGGAAGAAGGATAGCCGCGCGTGGCGGAACAAACTCCAGCGCCGACGATCAGCCTGCGCGAGCGCTCGTTTCCGGCGATCGGTTCGGGAGAGCGGTTACCGCGATGGTTTGTCTTTTCATTACTGGTCCACTTGGTATTGATCGCGGCGATTTTTTTAGCGCCGATGTTGCCGTCGGAAATTCCACCGGTCCCGGTCTACACCGTCGATCTGGTCGGCGGTGAGAAAATCGGCCGCGCCAACTTCGGCACGCAACTAACTCCCGCACCCAAGCCGCCGGTTAAAAATCCCGAAGTCAATCCGACCGTTCCCGCCCCGCCAGTTGAGAAAGAAGTTAAGGAAATTAAGAAAGAGAAGATTGAAAAAGAAGAAAAAATAGAAAAGCCCAAGCCGAAGCCTGCAGAGCCGAAGCCTGCGCTGGAAGAAAAAACCGTCTTGAAGGAGAAAGCCAAGGCCGAACCGGTAAAAAAGGAAACCGTCAAGAAAGAACCGCCCAAAGAAGTCAAACCGGAAGCGAGAGAAGAAACCAAAAGCGAAACCGCCTCGGCCGATAGTGTCCGCGAGAGATTGATCCAATCCGCGGTCGATCGCGCTAAAACGCGAAGTGAAAGCGCGCAGCAAGCGTCAAAGGAACAAGTGTTGAGCGCCGGATCGGGCGAAGGCGAAGGCGCGGCGGCGCTAGGGCCGGGCGGGCGTGGCGGCCCCGGAATCGTCAAAGGGATGGATTTCATCATTTATCAAAACCGCATGCTTGCAACGATCAAGGAAAACTGGGCATGGGTCGGTCAGAGGAGCAATTTAAAAGTCGTGGTTCATTTTGGCATCAAAGAAAACGGTGAAATTTTTGGGCTTAAAATCGTTCAACCCTCAGGGGACCCGACTTATGACGAGTCGGTGTTGCGCGCGGTAAAAAAATCCAATCCATTGCCGGCGCCGCCGGAGAGTTATCGCAGAGACTTTGCCGACGTCCAACTGACCTTTCGGCCGCGAGATTTGGGGGCCTAAAACAGATGAGAAAAATTTTCCTGGGCATTTTTTGCTTTTTCATTCTGCCAAGCTCGGCTCAAGCAGCAGTGACCGGCGAAATCGTCGGACAAGGCGGACAGCGGTTTCCCATCGCCGTCTCCCCTTTGAAAAATTTGGGGGTGAATACCGGTGAGTCCGGGCGCTTGTCCACAGGCATCGCCGATGCCATGGTTCACGATCTCGAACTATCCGGCTGGTTCAAAGTTATCGATCGTTCGGCCTATATTGAGAGTGCACAGGGGAGCGGCATCACCCTGGGCAGCTTCGATTTCAAGGACTGGTCGACGATCGGAGCCGAGGGATTGGTCAAAGGCGGATTTTCTGTTCAAGGGGACGAAATTACGGTCGAGTTGAGGCTATTCGACGTCTATCAAAACAAAGAGCGAATCGGGAAGCGCTACACGGGCCGCGTGCGAGATTTTCGCCGCATTGCGCACAAATTTGTCGACGAGATCATCAATCAGTTCACCGGCATCCCTGGCGTCTTTAACACGCGCATCGCTTACGTCTCCACCAGCGGCGGACGCTTTAAAGAGATCTATGTTTCCCATCTCGACGGCAGCGAGAAATTTCAAGTCACCGATAATCACACGATCAATCTCTCGCCGGATTGGAGCCCTGACGGCCGCTCGATTCTTTACTCATCATTTAAAGACCGCAATCAGACTCTATACCTGTTCGAGCTCTTCAGCGGCAAAGAGATTAGATTTACTCCGGGCGCCGGCGGCCGATACCTTAGCGGCAGAGTCTCTCCCGACGGCCAATCGATCGTCGCGACGTTGGAGTCAAGCGGAAACACTAACCTCTATTTGCTGGACCGCAGCGGTAAGTTAATTCGCCAGCTGACCCAAGACACGGGAATAGAGGTTTCGCCGGCCTGGTCGCCGGACGGAAAGCAGATCGTCTACGTTTCCGACCGCAGCGGTTCGCCGCAGTTGTATATTCTCGATTTGGCGAGCGGCAAGAGCCGCCGGCTTACGTACAGCGGCAGCTACAACACTTCACCGGAGTGGTCGCCGAGGGGCGACCGGATAGTGTACACCGGCCGGGTCGGCGGTCGCTTCGCGATTTTCACTATCGCGGTTGACGGTGGTGACCCGCGCAGATTGACTGCTGAATCGTTCGACAGCGAGGACCCGACTTGGTCGCCGGACGGGAGGTTTATCGCCTTTTCATCGAATCGAGCTGGCAGATACCATCTTTATGTCATGCAAGCGGGCGGAGATAATCAAAGGAGATTGACAGGTTCCGGGGGGGATGATACAAAACCGAACTGGTCCCCTCGCTTAGACTGATTTTCAACTCCACACCTTGAATTCGAAGTTGCTAGGTTCCCATGGGTTCGCAGGAGGTCCGATGAATTCATTTTTTAGAATAGCGTGCTACAATGTCTTATCGATCATTTTCGCTTTTACTCTGGCGGCATGTGCGTCTAGCGCTACTCCGGAGCCGGACTCAAAGGCCGGAAGCTCAGCATCGCCGGGCTCACCCGGCGCAGACGGGCGGGCCGGGGAAGGGGCCCGGGGAGGAGCCAAAGAATCGGATACTGGTACGTCGAGCTTGAAACAGCTGCAAGAGGGCAAGTCACCGGTTACCCCCGCATCAAGCCCTATGAAAGACATTTATTTCGGTTTTGACCGTTATGATTTGAGCGCCGACGCACGGACGATCTTGCGTTCCAACGCCGACTGGCTCAAAAACAATTCGAGCGCGCGGGTCGAGATCGAGGGCCACTGTGACGATCGCGGTACTAACGAATACAATCTGGCCTTGGGGGCGAAAAGAGCTCAGGCAGCGCGGGAATATCTAACCACGTTGGGAGTGGCTGCCGCGCGCTTATCAACGATCAGCTATGGCGAAGAGATTCCGGTCTGCAAGGAAGCGACGGAATCGTGTTGGAGCCAGAACCGCCGCGCCCGCTTCGTGATTCTTCAGGGGCGGCCGACCAGCTAATACCGGATCAGAGGTAGCCACAGTGATAAAGCCGATGTCCATGAAGAAGGTGCTTTGTGCACTGTTTACGGTCGGCGCTTCTTTGTCGGCATGCGTGAATCCGCAGCAGGTCGAGTTCCTCGAGCGAGAACAGCGCCGAGTCCGTAGCGACATGAAAACTTTACATTCCGATGTCGAGGGCTTCCGCACGACGCTCGCCGATACGCGGGCGAATATCCAGCAATTAGAGAGAGAAATCAGCGCGATCAAGGAGCGCATCGACGAAACCCGGGTGCAGGTCGGACGCCAGCTCGGCCAGACCAATCGGGAAGGTGATCAACGCGTCAAGAACCTGGAAACTCGCCTGGCCAAATTGGAAGAAGAGACCAAGGTTCAAGCGGAGTTGCTCAAGACTCGCGAAGAAGAGCTAAAACGGCTGCGCGAGTCGAGCCCGGCGCAGGCGGCGCCCGGTGATGGCGTCGGGGACCTTTCCCTCGCTGAGTCCGAAGTCGTGCGCCGGGATTATGAAAACGCTTGGCGCGCCTTTGAGAATAAGGATTACCGGGTCGCTATCGTTCGCTTTAAAGACTTTCTCAAAAAAAACCCTCAGAGCCGATTGGCTCCGAGCGCACAGTATTCGATCGGTGAGAGCCACCTGGCGCTCAAAGAGTACAACAACGCGATCATAGAATTCGACGAGGTAAGGAGACGCTATCCGCAAACCGAGAAGGTGGCTGCGGCGCTGCTCGGACAAGGTTCGGCCTTCAGCGAACTCGGCGAGAAACTCAACGCCCGTTTGGTATTGCAAGAATTGCTAGAAAAGTACCCGCAATCACCCGAGGCCGGGAGAGCGAAGCAACGCCTCAAGGCGCTCGAGTCGTAGTCCGCCGGGCGCGACGTCCCCGTTATTATTCACTCTCGACCGTGCTTTAAGGCGGAGGTTCGGCGATTCCGCGGTTTGCTGCCAGCCGCACTCGGTAAGCGATGCAGATTATTCGTCACAACGGCGAGCAACGTCCGGATTTCGCGTCCTCGGTGGTGACCCTGGGAAATTTCGACGGCATTCACCTCGGCCATCAGGCGTTGATCGGCGGGGCGGTCGCGGATGCCAAACAGCTCGGTGTTCCTTCGGTGGTCTTGACGTTCGAGCCCCATCCTCTCAAAGTTTTGGCGCCGGCCCGTGCGCCGAAACTGATTCTCACGTACAAAGACAAGATGCAGCTGCTGCAAGAACTCGGCGTCGACGTCATGGTCGTGCAAGGTTTCGATTTGTCGTTCGCTCAGATTGGTCCGGAGGAGTTTGTGCGCGGGCTTCTGGTCGAGCGGCTGAAAGCGAAAAAACTCTGGGTCGGAAAAGATTTGCGTTTCGGACAAGCTAGAAAAGGCAGCGTCGACGATCTGCTTCGCTGGAGTGGCCGCCTCGGGTTCGAAGTCTCGGTCGTCGAGCCGATTCTGGTTGATGGTCACAGGGTCAGCAGCTCGCGCATACGCGAGCTTGTCGACGCCGGCCGCGTGGACGAGGTGAAGCCGCTTTTGGGTCGATATCATTTCGTCTCCGGACGAGTCAGCCAGGGCCATCGGCGCGGTAAAGATTTAGGTTTTCCGACCGCCAATATCACCGCAGGCACCGAAGCGTTGCCGCTAGACGGAATCTATGCGACGATTTTTCATTTGGGTGAAAGAGCTCTGCTTAGCGTCAGCAGCATCGGGGTCAATCCGACTTTTGGCGAAGGGCCCAGAACGCTCGAAAGTTACATCCTCGATTTCAACGAGGAGATTTACGGCGCCGCAGTTCGACTTTCCTTTGTCCAAAGGATCCGAGCGGAAAAACACTTTTCTTCCGTGCCGGACTTGGTCGCGCAAATCGGCGCCGACATCCGAAACGCCGAAGCGATCTTTCGCGATTTAAAGATCGTCGCGGCGATTTCTTCGATGGCTTCATGAATGAAGTCCGAACTCGGCAAGTGCGGGTCGACGCGCAGTCGGCGGGAACGCGGCTGGACCTGTTCCTGGCGGGCTGTTTCAACCCGGCCACGAACTTGGAAGAAGGACTTAGCCGTGCACAAATTCAGAGACTCATCGATGACGGACAGATTACCGTCAACGGCGCCAAGACGAAATCGAGCGCGCGTATCCGAACCGATGACCGGATCGACATTCATCTATTGCCGGCGCGTGATGCCGGGATCGGTTCCGAGGCGCTGCCGCTGACGGTGCTCTATGAGGATCCGGATTGTATCGTTCTCAATAAGGCGCCGGGAATGACCGTTCATCCGGCGGCCGGTCATTGGAGCGGAACGTTGGTCAACGCGCTGTTGCATCATTGTCCGGACATCGACGGGATTGGCGGCGTGCGTCGCCCTGGGATCGTACATCGTCTGGACAAGGACACTTCCGGTGTCATGGTCGTGGCGAAAAATGGCTTCGCATATCAAAGTTTAGTGCGGCAGTTCAAACAACGCCTGGTCGAGAAAGAATATATTGCGGTCGCGCGCGGCTGGGTATCGAAGGAGCACGGAATCATCGATCGGCCCATCGGGCGTCACCGCTCGGACAGAAAGAAGATGTCGAGCGCGCATTTTTTGAATCGTGCCCGGGACGCAGTAACTGAGTGGACGGTAGAAGAGCGCTTTATGCTCGGTGCCGGGGCGCCTGCGTCGGATTTCGCGACTCTGTTGCGGCTTCGTCCGCGCACGGGTCGGACGCACCAAATTCGCGTCCACTTAGCCGATTTACGCCATCCCTTGGTCGGCGACCGCGTCTACGGACACAAACGTAAATCGGGGGCGAACCCATCCGTTGGCGACCCCGTCGTAGAATCGTTTCCACGACAAGCACTTCACGCCGATAAATTGATTTTCGATCACCCACGCACCGGCAATCGGTTGGAATTTGTCGCCCCGTTGCCCGACGATCTCGAGGGATTGCTGCGACACTTGCGGGATGCGAAGCGCGGCATCTCCGGGCTAAAACGCGTTCATCGCCGCACCGGGGGTTGACAAGCTGTCTTCTTTAAAATAATATTCTTCTCAGTAGTTTTCAATTCGATAGAACTCTTTTGAGTTAATCCCCACACGAATAAGAGCTCACTCGACCTTAAGCGTTCAATTTGATTTGTTTTTCAAAAGAGAGATTTTCGTCCGCATTGTAGTCCTGTCGTACTGACATGCGCCTGCCAAATACCGTCTGTAAGTGCCAGTATCGGCTGCGGTAAAAATTCGCGGCGCATCCTCGGCAGGGTACGTAGCGTAGTTGGGTAGATTGCACCGACAATCGCGCACCGGGAAGTTGGCTCGGGCACTGCCTCAGATGAAAGGAGAATCGTAGTGTATGGTTCGTGGTAGAACTCGAATCGCTGAGCCGGAGGCTGTTGAAGACAACGGTCTCAATTTAAAGGCTCTTAAAGAAAAGAAGATCGGCGACCTCGCCCTGATCGGCAAAAACTTCAATATCGAGGGCGCGGCGAATATGCGCAAACAGGAGCTGATTTTTGCGATCCTGCAAGCGCAAACAGAACAAAACGGTCACATCTACGGTGAGGGTGTCTTAGAAACACTGCCCGACGGTTTTGGTTTTCTGCGCGCGCCCGACTACAACTACCTTCCCGGTCCCGATGACATCTACGTTTCACCGAGTCAGATTCGCCGCTTCAACCTGCGAACGGGCGATATCATATCGGGTCATATCCGTCCGCCCAAGGAGGGTGAACGGTATTTTGCCCTGCTCAAGGTGGAAACGATCAATTACGAGGACCCGGAGCGAGCTCGGGAAAAAATTCTTTTCGACAATCTCACGCCGCTTTATCCCAACGAACGTCTGCGTCTCGAATGCCAGCCCGATGATTACACAACCCGGATCGTCGACTTATTGACGCCGATCGGCAAGGGACAGCGCGGTCTCATTGTCGCGGCGCCGCGCACCGGCAAAACCATGATGCTGCAGCACATCGCGAAGGCGATCGCGTACAATCAAAAGGAAGTCATTCTGATTGTCTTGCTGATCGACGAGCGACCCGAAGAAGTGACCGACATGCAGCGCTCGGTGGACGGCGAAGTCATCAGTTCAACTTTCGACGAGCCAGCGACGCGCCATGTGCAAGTCGCGGAAATGGTCATCGAGAAGGCCAAGCGTCTGGTCGAGCACGGAAAAGACGTGGTCATTTTGCTCGATAGCATCACTCGGCTCGCGCGCGCCTATAATACTGTGGTGCCGCCGAGCGGCAAGATTCTTTCCGGCGGAGTTGATTCCAACGCGCTGCACAAACCGAAGAAATTCTTTGGCGCCGCACGCAACATCGAAGATGGCGGCAGTTTGACGATTATCGCGACTGCTTTGATCGATACCGGAAGCCGTATGGACGAGGTGATCTTTGAAGAGTTTAAAGGGACCGGTAACATGGAGGTGCATCTCGACCGGCGTCTGATGGACAAGCGGGTTTTTCCAGCAATCGATATCAACAAATCCGGCACGCGCAAAGAAGAGCTGTTAATCGCAAAAGAGGACCTCAATCGCATCTGGATTTTACGCAAGGTTCTATCGCAGCTTAGCGTCGTGGATGCGATGGAATTTCTGCTCGACAAAATGCACGGAACCAAGACCAACAAAGAATTTCTCGAGTCCATGAACCAGTAAGACTCCCGCTTCTGTCAATCTTGCGTCGGTAAATGAACTCTGTTAAGAACGCAAGATAATTAGCCCCTTTTGCTAAATTTCGGCATTCTGGGGTGTTGCGCTGCGGCTTAGCCGGCGCGCACGTCCATTCACTGGAACAAATACACACCCTGTCCGATCCTCACCGCGGTGCCTCCTAGGTGCGGTGCGGAAGTGACGACCGGGGAGGATAACCAAAGGAGAGACGATGAGCGATATCTCAATGAAACAGCTGCTGGAGGCGGGTGTCCATTTCGGGCATCAAACCAGCCGCTGGAATCCCAAAATGAAACCCTACATTTTCGGCGCCCGCAACGGCATTCACATCATCGACCTGCAGCAAACCGTCACGATGTTCAAAGAGTTGGAAGGCGTGGTGCGGGACCTTGCGGCTTCCGGCGGGCACATTCTATTTGTCGGGACCAAGAAGCAAGCCCAGGACGCGATCAGGGAAGAAGCCGAGCGTTGCGGCATGTTTTACGTCCATAATCGCTGGCTTGGCGGAACCTTGACCAATTTTTCCACGATTCGGCAAAGCATTGAACGCTTGCGCAAGATCGAAGAAATGGAAAACGACCCCAAGATCGTCGAGGCCTTGACGAAAAAAGAAATGCTTGGCCTGACGCGCGAGAAGGCCAAGCTGGAACAATCTCTCGGCGGGATCAAAGGCATGCGCAAGCTGCCCGACGCTATTTTCGTCATCGATCCGAAGCAAGAGGAGATCGCCGTCAAAGAGGCGCGCAAGCTCGGCGTGCCGGTGATCGCCGTGATCGACAGCAACTGCGATCCCGATCTGGTGGATTACAAAGTTCCGGGCAATGACGACGCGATCCGGGCGATTCGCCTGTTTTGCTCCGTGATCGCGGACGCCATTATTGAAGGCAAGACGATTCACGAGCAGTCGATGGCGCGGGGCAAAGAAGAGGAGAGAGCGACGGCCGACATGACCGCTGGAGCCGAGGCTCCCGCTGCGGCAGGAGTCTAAACGCGATGGAAGTGAGCGCTAGCGTAGTCAAGGAGCTTCGGGAAAAGACCGGAGCGGGAATGATGGATTGCAAGAAGGCCCTTGCTGAAACCGAGGGCGACGTGCGAAAGGCGATCGATTACCTGCGGCAAAAAGGCCTGGCGGCCGCGGCCAAGAAGGCCGACCGAGCGGCGGCCGACGGCGCGGTGGGCGCTTACGTCCATCCGGGCGGCAAGATCGGCGTGCTCGTCGAGATCAACTGCGAGACGGACTTTGTCGCGCGCACCGGCGAGTTTCAAACGTTGCTCAAGGATATCGCCATGCAGGTGGCCGCGGCCAACCCCCGTTACATTCGGCGCGAGGACGTCTCCCCGGCGGAGCTCGACAAAGAAAAGGAAATTTATCGGCAGCAAGCATTGGAGACCGGCAAGCCCGAGAAAGTGATCGACAAAATTGTCGAGGGTAAGATCGATCGCTTTTACTCAGAAGTCTGTTTGCTGGAGCAGTCTTTCATCAAAGACCCCGACAAAACCATTTCGACCGTGATTAACGATGCGATCGCGCGGCTCGGTGAGAATATTCAGGTGCGCCGCTTTGCGCGCTATCATCTAGGCGAAGGAGCTGTCAAAGACTAAGGTTGCTCACCGTGAACCGCATGGATAACGGCGCGCCCAAGTATCGACGCATCATCCTCAAAGTCACCGGCGAAATATTCGCCGGCCCGCTCAATTTCGGCATTGACGGCGCCACTGTCCGCGCCTTTGCTCAAGAAATCAAAGAAGTCAAAGAACTGGGCTGCGAATTGGCGCTGGTGATCGGCGGCGGCAATATTTTCCGCGGCGCCCTCGCGAGCGAAATCGGCATGGACCGGGCCAGCGCCGACACCATGGGCATGCTGGCGACGGTAATTAATAGTCTCGCGCTGCAAGACGCCTTGGAGAAGACGGGTGTCTCGACCCGGGTATTGTCGGCGATAGAGATGCGCCAGGTGGCCGAGCCGTACATCCGGCGGCGCGCGACGCGCCACCTGGAAAAAGGCCGGGTTGTTATATTCGCCGGCGGAACCGGCAACCCTTACTTTACGACCGACACGACCGCTAGCCTGCGCGCGATGGAAATCGGCGCCGAGGTGATTCTCAAAGCCACCAAAGTGGACGGCGTGTACGATGCCGATCCGGTTAAGAATGCCGCGGCCGTCAAGTTCGAAGAGCTGAGCTATATCGAAGTCTTGAATCGCGAGCTGAAGGTGATGGATTCCACAGCGATTTCGCTGTGCATGGATAATAATCTGCCGATCATTGTTTTTAATCTGATGGAGAAAGGAAACATCAAGCGGGTGGTTTCCGGCGAGCCGATCGGTACTCTGGTCAGCGGAGGAAAGCGATGAACGAAGCCATTTTTACCCAGTTGCAAAAAGAAATGGACGGTTCAGTGGCCGCACTGCGAAAGGAGCTCACCAAACTGCGGACGGGACGCGCATCAACCGCACTGCTGGAGCACATCGTCGTCGATTATTACGGGGCGAGCACGCCGTTGAATCAATTGGCGACCCTTAGCGCTCCCGAGCCGAGGCTGCTGGTGATTCAACCTTTCGACCGCGGCGTCATGGGCGAAATCGAAAAAGCCATTCTGAAGTCCGATCTCGGCCTGACACCGAGCAACGACGGCAAAATCATCCGTATTCCGATTCCCCAATTGACCGAAGAACGGCGCAAGGAGCTGGTCAAGCATGTGAAAAAGGTCGCTGAAGAGTACCGGGTATCGGTGCGTAATCACCGGCGCGTCGCGATCGAGCAGCTCAAAGAATCGGAAAAGAAAAAAGAGATTACGGCGGACGACGCCAAGCACGGCCAGGACCGCGTGCAGAAGATCACCGACGATTTCATTGGGCGCATCGACAAAGTCGTCAAGGCCAAAGAAGAAGAGGTCCTGGCGGTTTAGGACAATAATTGCCAAATCTTGCGAGTGAATCCGCGATCCCCGCCGGCAGCGCTTGAAAATCTCATCGACAAATCTGATTGGGTCCCGGCAACGATGGAGCTAGACGGTCTAGACAAGGCGCGCCTGCCTCGACACGTGGCGATCATCATGGATGGCAACGGCCGTTGGGCCAAGTTGCGCGGCAAGAGCCGGATCGAGGGGCACCGGCGCGGTAAAACTTCGGTGCGCGTGATCGTCGAAATGAGCCGCAAGCTTGGCGTCCGCTACTTGTCGCTTTACGCATTTTCGACGGAAAATTGGTTCCGGCCGCACGACGAGGTCGACGCGCTCATGGGCCTGTTGGAGCATTATCTTGCCGGCGAGCGCACCAAGATGATGCGCTACGGGATCCGTCTCGTGGCAGTCGGTGATAGATCCCGCTTGCCCGCCAGTGTCAAGACGGCGCTGGATGAGACTATCGAATTGACCCGGCAGAACCAGCGCATGACGGTCATCCTCGCGCTCAGTTACAGCGGCCGTGACGAGATCGTGCGCATGGTGAAGCGGCTCGCCGGTGAGGTGCGCGATCGTCGGCTCGCCCCGGAACAGATCGACGAACAGACGCTGACCGCCTATCTCGATAGCGCCGGGCTGCCGGATCCGGATCTTTTGATCCGGACCAGCGGTGAAATGCGTATCAGTAATTTCTATCTATGGCAGATCGCCTACAGCGAACTCTATGTGACGCCGACTCTGTGGCCGGACTTTCGCGAGTCCGAGTATCTTCAGGCATTGCTCGCGTATCAGCGGCGGCGGCGCAGATTTGGCCGCACCGACGAACAGCTCAGCGAGCTAATCACGCCGTCGATCGGGGCCGGTGGACGCGAATCTTAGCTCGAGAATCGGCACCGCGGCGGTGGTCATACCGTTGCTGGTTTTGCTGATCGGTTGGAGCCCGCCATGGCTATTCGCGGCCGTGCTGGTGATTCTTACCGCGGCCGCGCTGCGCGAGTATTTCGCGATGGCGTTTCCACAGCGCCGGCAAGATCAGGGCATTGGCATCGCCTTCGGGCTGCTCCTATCGACGGGGATTTTTTTGAGCGAGCGTCTCGACTTCGTGTCTTGGCTGGGCACTTTGTTGGTGATTGTCTTCTCGATCGGTCTGTTTGCGCCGGGTACGTTGAATGAACGGTTCAATCGGCTACTCTTCACATTGCTGGGCGGAATCTATGCCGGGTTTCTTTTTCCGCACTGGCTGGTCGTGTTTCGTCATGCGCACGGGCGAGCCTGGGTTTTCTGGGTATTGCTTGTGATCATGATCGGCGATACGGCCGCCTATTTTGTCGGCCGCACCTTTGGTCATCGAAAACTGGCGCCCGAGATCAGTCCCGGTAAGACGGTCGCGGGAGCCTGGGGCTATCTTGGCGGTGCCATTTTGGCCGGCATTGGCGGCGCGATGCTGCTCTTCGACCCGTTTAGTTGGTCGGAGATCATCGTGCTCGCGCTGATCCTCGGCATCCTGGGTCAGCTCGGCGATCTATTCGAATCGTGGCTTAAGCGGGTATTTTCGGTCAAGGATTCGAGCTGGCTCCTACCCGGCCACGGCGGATTGCTCGATCGCCTCGACAGCTTGATCTTTCCAGCCGTTTTTACCAGTACTTATCTGAAGGTCTTTCATCCGTGAAAAGGATCGCGTTGCTTGGCTCGACGGGCTCGATCGGGGTCAGCACACTTGCGCTCGTGCGCGAATTTCCTGATCGCTTCGCGATCCACGGCATGGCGGCCGGGCGAAATCTCGGGCTGCTCGCCAAGCAAGTCAAAGAATTCTCACCCAAATGCGTCGCCATCCAACACGAAGAAGATCTGCCGCGTCTGCGCCGTCTGCTCGGCAAGAACGGGGTGGAACTGTTTTTCGGCGAGGACGGCGCGTCGCGGGTCGCGGCTGCTCCGGAAGTCGATGTCGTGCTTGCTGCGATCGTCGGCGGAGCCGGTCTGATGCCTTGCCTCACCGGCCTTCTCGCCGGCAAGGACATCGCGCTCGCCAACAAGGAAGCTTTGGTCATGGCCGGTGAGATTTTTGTCGACGCTGCCAAAAAAAAAGGCGTGAGCCTTCTGCCGGTCGACAGCGAGCACAGCGCGATCTTTCAGTGCTTGCAGGGCAATCAGCGCGCGGACGTCGACAAGATCATTTTGACAGCGTCCGGCGGCCCGTTTTTGCGTACGCCCTTGAGTCGATTGGAGAAGGTGACCGTGACACAGGCGTTAAAACATCCCAACTGGAAAATGGGTCAAAAAATCACCATCGACTCGGCGACTATGATGAATAAAGCGCTCGAGGTAATCGAAGCGCGATGGGAGTTCGACATGGCTCCCGGTTCCATCCAGGTGGTTATCCATCCCCAAAGCGTGGTTCACTCGATGGTGCGTTATCAAGACGGCGCGATCATCGCGCAATTAGGCATCCCCGATATGCGGATTCCGATCGCCTACGCCCTGTCCTATCCCGACCGACTGAAAGGCAGTTGGCGGCCTTTGGATTTGACGAAACATGGCGAACTAAGCTTTCTGCCGGTAGAAAAGAGGCGTTTCCCGGCCTTGTCCCTTGCCTATGATGCCCTGCGCGAGGGTGGCACGATGCCGGCGGTTCTCAACGGCGCAAACGAAGTTGCGGTGGCGGCTTTTTTAAGCGGCAGGATAGGATTTCGTGAAATTCATCGTATAATTACTAAGACGATGCAACGGCACCCAAGGCGTCATGCGACAGAAATCGGCGAAATTCTGGAAGTCGACCGCTGGGCGCGGCGTGAGGCATCGTCGCTCATCAATTAGCTAGTGCCTAAGGAGTTAAGTGGATGGAAAACTTGATCTACTCGATCGCAGCAGCGGTCGTCGGGCTCGGTTTGTTGATCGTGTTCCATGAGTTTGGACATTTCATCGTGGCGAAGCTATCCGGCGTTGGCGTACTGACCTTTTCGGTCGGCTTTGGTCCGAAACTGTGGGTTAAAAAGAGGGGTGAGACTGAATATGCGCTCAGCGCGTTTCCGCTTGGCGGCTATGTCAAGATGATCGGCGAGGATCCCGACGAACAGGTGCAGCAGACGGATATCGACCGGTCGTTTGCCCACAAGAATTTGCTTACGCGTACCGCGATCGTGTTCGCCGGCCCCGGCTTCAATCTGCTGCTCGCGGTATTGCTGTTGATGGTGGTTTTTACGTTTTACGGCGTGCCCGTGATGTCGACCCAAGTTAGCGGGGTCGAGAAAGACTCCCCGGCGGAAATGGCGGGCCTCATGGAGGGCGATCGAATCGTCGCGATCGAAGGCGTGCCGGTCAATGAATGGGAACAGCTGTCGCAAACAATCAAAGGCAGCGGCGGAAAACCGCTGAATCTGCAGATTCGTCGCGGCGAGGAGATCATCAACATCACCGTGCAGCCGACAAAGAAAGAAGGTCAGACGATATTTGGCGAGCCCAAAGTGGATTGGATGATCGGCATCGGCAGTCAAGTCAGTATCGAAAAGGGCAAGCCCGGCTTGGCCGTCGTACGGGCCATCTATCAGACTTACGAGTACTCCAGGCTCACGCTGTTGGCGTTCTACAAGATGATTGCCGGGGACGTGTCGCCGCGCAACATCGGCGGTCCGATTTTGATCGCGCAAATGGCCGGGCAGCAAGCTCAGGAAGGGGTCGGCAGCTTTCTTGCGTTCCTGGCGGTCTTGAGCGTCAATCTGGGCGTGCTCAATCTACTGCCGGTCCCGGTGCTCGACGGCGGGCATTTGCTGTTCTTTGCGGTCGAAGCGATTATCCGCAAACCAGTCTCGGTGAGGTATCGTGAAATGGCTCAGCAATTGGGGATCTGTCTTTTGGCCTTGCTCATGGTTTACGCCTTCTATAACGACATCCTGAGATTTTTCGAGAAGCAGGTCGGCGGATGAGAATTCTGGGTATCGATACGGCGATACCGACTGCGAGCGTAGCGTTAGTTGAAGATGGCGTCTTGGTGGTTGAACAAATCCAAGGCGGGCCGGCTAGCCCGCCGCCCGGCCATCATGCAGAAGTCATTCTCCCTCTGATTCAGTCGTTGTTCGACAAGGCGGAAATCACCTGCAACGATTTATCGGCCCTAGCAGTCTCAATCGGCCCGGGCTCCTTTACCGGGCTCCGGATCGGTTTAGCGACGGCAAAAGGGATAGCCTACGAATCGAACCTGGCGCTCGTCGGCGTATCGACGTTGCACGCCGGCGCAGCGCGCGCACAGAATTTCAAAGGTTTGATCGGCTGCATGCTCGACGCCCGCAAAGGTGAAGTTTATTTTGCGCTTTTTCGGAACAGCCGGAACAATTTAGCGCGCCTGACTCCCGACGCGGCGGTCTCGCTACAAACGGCGATTGAGCTTGTGCGCAAGCATCAAACGGGGGGCGGCGGCGCGCTGCTCATCGGCAGCGGCGCGAAAGCGCACGAACGCGAAATCAGCGAATCTTTCGGTCCGTCGGTACGAATTTCGACCGGTGCTTGTTATTCGTCGATCGCCGCTCAAGTGGCGCTGCTTGCGGGTCGGCGACTCGACGCCACTGCGCTCGATGATCTCGGCGCCTTGGCGCCGGTTTATTTGAGGCGCTCGGAAGCCGAGAGCAATCGAAAGAATTTAAACTAAAATTTAGTCTAATTGTCGAATAGTTATCGTCCAATCCGCGTTGACAAAGCCGCACCCGTAAGTTAGATTTGGAGCCCGTTTGCGAAATTTTTAAATCAAAAAAGGAGGCCGCCGTATGGAATTGAAGGACGAACAGACGATTGTCTCCCTTCTGGATAAGGATCCGGAACTAAAAAAATTCTACGAGGAACATCGCGAGCTCGAAAAGAAACTCGCGGATTTTCAACACAAGCATCATCTCACACCGGAAGAAGAGGTGGAGATGAAAAAAATTCAAAAACTGAAGCTCGTCGGCAAAGATCGAATGATGGAGATTCTCGGAAGACATCGCCAAGCTGGCGCGGCTCTGTAGGGAGTTCGCTGATGAAAGTGACCGGAGCTGAAATATTTTGTGAGTCCTTGAGACACGAAGGTGTCAAGACGGTGTTCGGTTTGCCGGGCGGCGTGGTGCTCAAGATTTTTGATGTGCTGTGCCAGCGCAAAGACATCGACTTGGTACTTACCCGCCACGAACAGGGCGCGGCTCACATGGCCGAAGGCTATGCCAAGGCTACCGGAAAGGCGGGGGTGGTTTTGGTGACTTCCGGTCCCGGAATGACCAACATCGTCACCGGCTTGGCCGATGCCTACATGGACTCAGTTCCGCTCGTCGCCTTTACCGGCCAGGTCTCGACCGATTTAATCGGTAACGATGCGTTCCAGGAAGCCGACAACGTCGGCATCAGCAGGCCATGCACAAAGCACAACGTGCTGGTCAAAAACGTCAACGATTTGGCGCAAATTATCAAAGAAGCTTTTTATATCGCTTGCAGCGGCAGGCCGGGCCCGGTCCTGGTTGATATCCCGAAAGATGTGAGCACGGCAAAAGCCGAATTCAAATACCCCGATAAAGTGAATTTGCGCGGCTACAATCCCACTGTGGGCGGCAATAAGAACCAAATCAAACAAGCCGCCGAAGAGATCATGAAGGCGAAGAAGCCGATTGTCTATGTGGGGGGCGGCGCGGTGTTTTCCGACGCCGCCGATGAGATCCGCGAGTTGGCCGAGATTACGCAAATCCCGGTGACGATGACGCTGATGGGACTGGGAAGCTTTCCCGGCACGCATCCGCTTTCGCTCGGGATGCTCGGCATGCACGGGGCCTACTGTACCAACATGGCGATGCACCATGCCGATCTTCTCATTGCGGTGGGCGCGCGATTCGATGATCGGGTGACCGGCAAGCTCTCGGAGTTTTGCCCGGAAGCCCGGGTGGTTCATATCGACATCGATCCGACGTCGATCAAGAAAACCTTTCACGCCCATATTCCGATCGTCGGTGACGTGAAAGCCGTCTTGCGTCAGCTCAACGTAATTCTTCGCTCTATGGACGGTAATCCCGCGCAGATCAAGGCTGCGCGAGCACCGTGGATCGAGCAAATCAGGGATTGGCAGAAAGCGCATCCGCTCACCTACAAGCAGGACGACAAGACCATCAAACCGCAATACGTGATCGAAAGGCTCTACGATCTTACCAAGCACGAGGCGATCGTCTCGACCGACGTGGGGCAGCATCAAATGTTTGCGGCGCAGTACTTTAAAGGAAGCCAGTCACGTACTTGGTTGACGTCGGGCGGCTTGGGCACGATGGGATTCGGCTTTCCGGCCGCCATCGGCGCGCAGATCGCCTACCCCGAGCGGCAGGTGCTTTGTATCACGAGCGAAGGCAGCTTCCAGATGAACCTACAGGAAATGGTGGTGGCGTCCGAGCGGAAGTTGCCGGTGAAAATCGTTCTGCTCAACAATGGCGTGCACGGCATGGTACGTCAATGGCAAGATCTGTTTTACGAAGGCCGGTATTCGGCAAGCCTACTGGGGAAAATGCCGGACTTTGTCAAGCTCGCCGAGGCCTATGGCATTCTGGGCTTGCGCGCGCTCACGCCGAGCGAAGTCGAGCCCGTCTTGCAAGCAGGTTTGGGGCATAAGGGGCCGGTGCTGATGGATATTCACACCGATCCCTATGAAAACTGCTACCCGATGATTCCCGCCGGCGGCGCGCAGCACGAGATGATGCTTGAGGATCCGCCCGAGCTCAAGCTGGCGAAAAAAGGCGGCGGCCATAAGAGAAAGTTGGATGAAGGGGAAGGCGTTCTTCCTGCCTGATGAACCGTTTCGAATGGAACATATCATATCGATTCTCGTTGAAAATAAGTTTGGTGTTCTTGCCAGAGTTGCCGGTCTTTTTAGTGCCCGAGGTTACAACATCGAAAGCTTGTCGGTTGCTCCCACACTCGACCCGACGACCTCGATGATTACGATCGTCACCGTCGGCGATGATCGGATCATCGAGCAGATCATGAAGCAGCTCAACAAAGTCGTCGAAGTGCTTAAGGTCATCGACTTGACCGAAACTCACTTTCTCGACCGCGAAACGGCGCTGATTAAAGTCCACACCAAGCCGGAGCATCGCGACGAAGCGATTCGGCTGGCGGATATTTTCCGTGCCAAGATCGTCGACTCATCGGCCAGCACTTACACCATCGAGATCACCGGAGATGTCGAAAAAGTCGAAGCGATGATCAATATGCTAAAGCCTCTCGGTATCAAGGAGCTGATTCGAACCGGCCGCATTGCGATTTCCCGGGAGACGACTCACACCGCCTCGCCGCGACGCGAGCCGGCCTTGTTGAAGTCATAGAAGAAGCGCAGGTTGCTGTGATTTACTGCTGCTAAGCAGATCTTACTCTGGCGATTATTGTTTCCTGCTTCATTGTTGCACCGGTTTCTGGTGAGTGTAGCCGGGCCTGTTCGGTCGCTTGATCGACAGCTTTCTCCCTGGGTTTATCTTCCGACTCTGCCGCAGCCCAAGGTTTAGGGTTCAAGCGATGAGCTCGCTCCAACGATTTTCGTACGCCGCCTCAAAGCGAATCGGCTTCGGGTTTCGGGAAGATCGAATGGGCTCGTGCGTGCCGTTTGTTTATTCTAAGAAGCCTTTGTCTTACGGACACTTGTCGTTGACTTGCCAACCTTCAGGCGGCATATTATTAGATCCGAAGGAGTAAACCATGCAAGTCTACTATGACCGCGATGCCGACCTGACTGTGCTCAAGGGTAAGAAAGTTGCCGTTCTGGGTTACGGCAGCCAAGGTCACGCGCACGCGAATAACCTGCGCGATTCCGGGGTTGAAGTGGTTGTCGGTCTCAAACGCGGCAGCAGTTCCTGGCCCAAGGCTGAGAACGCCGGCCTCAAAGTGGCGCAAACCGCGGATGCCGCGGCGTCGGCCGACATCGTGATGGTTTTGTTGCCCGACGAGCTTCAGGGGGAAGCTTATGAAAAAGAAATCAGACCGGGCCTCAAAGACGGCAACTCTCTCGCGTTTGGTCACGGCTTCAACATTCATTTCAAGCGCGTCGTGCCGCCCGCCGGCGTGAACGTCTTCATGGTCGCTCCGAAAGGCCCGGGTCATCTCGTACGTAGCGAATACCAGAAAGGCCGCGGCGTGCCGTGTCTGCTGGCGATCCATCAAGATCCTTCGGGCAACACCCGGAAGGTGGGCCTTGCCTATGCCAGTGCCATTGGCGGCGCACGCGCGGCTGTGATCGAGACGACTTTCAAGGACGAGACCGAAACTGATCTGTTCGGCGAGCAATCGGTTTTATGCGGCGGATTGTGCGCGCTGATTCAAGCCGGTTATGAAACATTGGTCGATGCCGGCTATCCGCCGGAGATGGCCTATTTCGAATGCGTCCATGAAGTGAAGCTGATCGTCGATCTGATCTACGAGGGCGGCTTGACCAACATGCGTTACTCGATCAGCAATACGGCGGAATACGGCGACTTGACCCGCGGCAAGCGCGTCATCGGCCCCGAGGTGCGCCAGGCCATGCAGAAGATTCTGCAAGATATCCAGTCAGGCAAATTTGCCGAAGAGTGGATCAACGAATACCAGTGCGGCGCGCCGCACTTTACCGAGCTGCGTAAGGAAGCCGCCAACCATCCGCTGGAAAAGGTCGGCGAACGATTGCGTGGTATGATGCCGTGGTTGGGCCAGAACCGTTTGGTGGATAAGAGCCGCAACTAGAGCGCAAGTTTCAAACTTGAGGATTATGGCATCGGATGAGAATCGCGAAGGAAGGTTATCCGCTGATTCTGACGGGTGCGGCTCTGACGACCGTTGCTGCAGCCGCCGGCTGGAAAGTCGCATCCGGGGCATTGGGGCTTGCGACCCTCGCGATCGCCGGATTTTTTCGCGATCCGGAGCGTCGGATCCCGGCTGCTGAAGGAGTGGTGGTAGCTCCCGCTGACGGAAGGATCGTGAGCATTGCCGAGATCAGCGACAGCTCGCCGTTTGCCGGGGCGGTAACGCGCGTGAGCATTTTTCTTTCGCCGCTCGACGTGCATATCAACCGCATGCCGGTGGCGGGCAGAGTCCAGGACGTTCACTACCGGCCGGGAAAATTTCTCCCGGCCTACAAGGATGAGGCGACGCAGCAAAACGAGCAAAATTCGCTCGGGGTCATTGATCCGCAGGAGCGCCTTTTCGGCGTCGTCCAGGTCGCCGGCGTGCTGGCACGCCGGATCGTGTGCTGGGTCAAAAGCGGTGATGCGCTGCGGCGCGGCGAGCGCTTTGGGCTGATCATGTTTGGCTCGCGAACCGACCTGTATTTGCCGCGCGGCTGCAAACTTGAGGTCGGCCAGGGACAGAAAGTGAAGGGTGGTGAGACGATCGTCGGGAGATTCGCATGAGCGCCATGAATGCCCCAGAGCCCAACCCATCGGGAGAAACCGGCAAGGTTCGGCTGTTGCGCCGACGCGGCAGGCCGCGTGTGCCGCTGCGCCAGCGCATGCCCGCCGACAAGCTCAGGAAGGGTGTCTATCTCATCCCGAGCTTGTTTACCGCCGGCAATCTCATGTGCGGCTTTTTCTCGATCATCGCAACCTTCAACGGCGAGTTTATCAACGCCGCACTTTTTATTATTTTGGCCAATATTCTCGACGGGATCGACGGCTACGCCGCGCGCCTGACCAAGACCACGAGCCAGTTCGGCGTGGAATTCGATTCCCTGGCCGACGTGGTTTCGTTCGGTGTCGCCCCTGCGGTGCTGGTCTACTTATGGGCGCTGGTGCCGTGGCAAACCTGGGGCTGGCTGGCCGCCTGCACCTATGTCGTCTGCGGCGCGCTCCGGCTGTCGCGCTTTAACGTCCAAGCCCAGGTTGTTTCGAAAAATCACTTCGTCGGTTTGCCGATTCCGGCGGCGGCGCAAATGATCACCTCCACGGTACTGTTGTATTATTACCTGGGCGGCGCAGGGTCGCCCAACCGCCACGTGATCCTGTTATCGGTGACTTACGGCTTGGCGGTGTTGATGGTCAGCAATATTCCTTATTTTAGTTTGAAAAACAGCGACGTCAAAAAGCGTCACCCGATCTGGATGTTGGTTTCCGGGATCATTTTGATTACACTGTTTATCGCAGAGCGGCATGTCATGTTCTTCACGTTAGTCTTATTGTACACGTTATCCGGGCCTCTGTTATGGTGTTTAACCACCTACAAGCACCAGCGGGAGACGAGAAGGAGCTCGGCGAAAGCGATGCCGTGAGATCCTGACTCGGCGATAACTCAGAAAGCTACTCCCGTTGGCCCGGCCGCGGGAGTTTTTGTTTCTGGAGCCGGGACCAACGGATCAAGGATCGAGGAGATTCAACGATGGAAAAGGTAACCCAAACCCAAAGCGATGTCGTACAGATTTTTGACACGACCCTGCGGGACGGCGAGCAGTCGCCCGGCGCGAGCATGACGGCGGAGCAAAAGGTGGTGATCGCGCGGCAACTCGAGAAACTCGGCGTGGATGTCATCGAAGCGGGATTTGCCGCGTCGTCGGACGGGGATTTCGACTCGGTGCGTAGAGTTTGCCAGGAGGTGACTCGTCCGAGAGTCGTGAGTCTGGCACGTGCCCAAGACGGCGATATCGAGCGCGCCTTGAAGGCGGTCGAACCGGCGAAAAATCCCGGCATTCACACTTTTATCGCCACCTCGGACATTCACTTGAAGCATAAACTGCGGATGACCCGCGAGCAGGTTCTCGAAGCGGCCATCAAGGCGGTGAGTCATGCCAAGCAATTCACCGACTACATCGAGTTTTCCGCCGAGGACGCCTCGCGCAGCGATCCGGAATTTTTGATTCAAATTTTCCGCGAGGTGATTCGTGCCGGCGCCAAGGTCATCAATGTGCCCGACACGACCGGCTACGCGATTCCGTCCGAATTCGGCGCCTTGATCGCTAATTTGATCGAGCGCACCGCCGGCGGCGACCGCGTCATCTGGAGCGCTCATTGCCATAACGACCTGGGGCTCGCCGTGGCCAATTCGCTCGCGGCCGTGCATAACGGCGCGCGCCAGGTGGAGTGCACCATCAACGGCATCGGTGAGCGCGCCGGCAACACCTCTCTCGAAGAGGTCGTGATGGCGCTGCGCACGCGAAAAAACTATCTGGCTCTCGACACTCACATCGTCAGCGAGCAGCTCTATCCGACCTCGCGGCTGGTTTCGCAAGTCACCGGGATTTCGATCCCGATCAACAAACCGATTGTCGGAGACAACGCTTTTGCGCACGAAGCCGGCATCCATCAGGACGGCGTGCTCAAGCATAAGCAGACCTACGAAATTATGACTCCCGAGTCCATCGGTATTCCCGGCAACCGTCTGGTGATGGGCAAACACTCCGGACGCCACGCGTTCGACGAGCGGCTCAAACATCTCGGTTTCAATCTGAATAAAGAAGATATGAACCGCGCGTTCTTGCGCTTCAAGGAACTCGCCGACAAAAAGAAGAACGTCTACGACGAAGATATCGAAGCGATCGTCGCCGAAGAGGTCCTCAGAGTGCCGGGCCGCCCGGATAAGTACGAATTGCTCTACATGAACGTCAATTCGAGCTCCGACGGGATTCCCGCCGCGACGGTTAAAATGCGAGTGGACGGGGCGGAGATTACCGATCACGCTTCGGGCGATGGCGTGGTCGATGCGTGCTATCAAGTCATTACCAAAATCACCGGCTCGCAATCGCAACTGGTGCGTTACTCGGTCAATGCCATTACCGGCGGCGCGGACGCGCAGGGTGAGGTCTCGTGCGTGATCGAGGACGACGGTATCCGCGTCTCAGGCCAGGGAGCGCACACCGACATCATCATGGCGAGTGCTTTGGCTTACATTAACGGACTCAATAAACTCGAGGGAAGAAAACACTATCGTCAGGTGGTGGAGAAAGAGGGACCATGAGCTACAAAATCGCGGTATTGCCGGGCGACGGCATCGGCCCCGAGGTGATGCACGAAGGCATCGAGGTGCTTAAGCAGGTCGCCCAAGTTTACGGCTTCAACGTCGAATTGGCGGAAGGAATCGTCGGCGGCGCGTCCATTGATGCGCACGGCAAACCGCTGACCGATCGCGTGCTCAAGTTGGCCAAAGAAAGCGACGCGGTCATGCTCGGCGCCATGGGTGGGCCCAAGTGGGACGGTCTCGATTATTCGATCCGGCCGGAACGCGCGCTGCTCGGACTGCGCCAGGAGCTGGGCTTGTTTGCCAATCTTCGCCCGGTGAAATTGTTCTCCGCTTTAGCCTCGGCATCCACCCTCAAGCGCGACGTGGTGGAAGGCACCGACCTGCTGGTCGTGCGCGAGCTGACCGGCGGCATTTATTTCGGCCAGCCCAAGGGCGTTACACAATTGCCGGACGGAACCGAGCGCGGCGTCAATACCGAAGTCTACACCACGCCGGAAATCGAGCGTATCGCGCGCGTGGCGTTCCAGGCCGCGCTCAAGCGGCGCAAGAAAGTCACTTCGGTCGACAAAGCCAACGTTCTCGAAGTCACCGAGCTTTGGCGTAAGGTCGTCACGCGAACTCATAAAGACGAGGGGTACGCGGGCGTTCAATTGGAACATATGCTGGTCGACAACTGTGCCATGCAGTTGATCCGAAATCCCAAGCAGTTCGACGTGGTCGTGACGACCAACATGTTCGGCGACATTCTCAGCGACGAGGCGGCGATGCTGACCGGATCCATCGGCATGCTGCCGTCGGCGAGTCTGGGCGGCAAGGTCGGCATGTACGAGCCGGTCCACGGCAGCGCGCCCGACATTGCCGGAGAGGATAAGGCCAATCCGTTGGCAACCATTCTCAGCATCGCCATGATGTCGCGTCATTCGTTGGATCAGGGCGCCGCGGCGGATCGGATCGAAAACGCCGTCGAAGCGGTCTTGAACGACGGTTACCGCACCGCCGATATTCTCGAGCCTGGCGCAAAGCTGGTCGGATGCCGGCAAATGGGGCGGCTCGTGCGCGACCGGATCGCGCGGCCTTAGGGGGTGTTGTGAAAAAAGAAAAATATAATGTCGCGATTGTCGGTGCCACCGGCGCGGTCGGTGAACAGCTGCGCGAGGTGTTGGAGGAGCGCCAGTTTCCGGTCGGCGAGCTGCGGCTTTTGGCCTCGGAGCGATCCGCCGGACAATTTCTGCCGTTTCACAACAAGCAGGTGCGCGTCGACATCTTGAAGGACGATTCTTTTCGGGATATCGACATCGGTTTGTTTTCAGCGGGCAGCCGCGTGAGCGCTCAGTTTGCGCCCGTCGCGGTTGCAGCGGGTACCGTGGTGGTGGATAACACGGCGCATTTCCGCATGGAACCGGATATCCCTTTGGTCGTGCCGGAGGTGAACGCTCAAGAGATCGTCAAGTACAAAAAACATGGTATCGTCGCCAATCCGAACTGCTCGACGATTCAAATGGTCGTGGCGCTAAAACCGATCCACGATGCCGCGCGCATCAAGCGCCTAGTGGTCTCGACCTATCAATCGGTCTCGGGCGCCGGGCGCATGGCGATGGAGGAGCTAAGCCAGCAAGTCGGCGCGCTGTTCAACGGGCGCGAAATCAAGAAGGAAAAGTTCCCGCACCAGATCGCGTTCAATTGTATTCCGCACATCGATGCTTTCATGGAAGGCGGCTACACCAAGGAAGAATGGAAAATGATCCATGAAACGCGCAAGATCCTCGGTGATCCGGCGCTGCCGGTGACGGCGACGAGTGTGCGCGTGCCGGTCTTTTGCGGCCATTCGGAGTCGGTCAACGTCGAGACCGAGACAAAGCTCACGGCGGCGCAGGCCAAGGCATTACTGCGCGAAGCCCCGGGAGTGATTCTCGCCGACGTTCCGGAAGAAAATATTTACCCGATGGCGATCGACACGGTCGGGAAGGACGCAACCTACGTCGGCCGGGTCCGAGAGGACCATTCCGTCGCCCATGGGCTCAATCTCTGGGTGGTTTCCGACAATCTGCGCAAAGGCGCCGCGCTCAACGCCGTTCAAATCGCCGAGATTTTGATTCGCGATTATCTTTAACCCGCACAGCCGTGAAAAGGCGCTGATCGGTCGCGGCTAGCGAGTTCGGAGAAAAATTTTTCCAACTCGAGAGCCGAAATCCGCGCGACGAGATTTTATTCGAGTGAACATCAAGATCACCGTTGAGTATGACGGCACCCCGTATTGCGGCTGGCAAATTCAGCCCAACGGCGAATCCATTCAGGCCGTGTTGGAACGCGCAGTTTCGACGTTCTTGGGCGTGTCGACGAGAATCACCGGGTCGGGACGTACGGATGCCGGCGTTCATGCGCTCGGACAGGTGGCCAATTTTTTCGCCGACAAGGAATTCGACCGCCACCGCATTCTGCGCGCTTTAAACGCGCTCACGCCTCCGAACATCACCATCAAAGACGCCGAGATCGTGCCCGATTCCTTCGACGCCCGGCGTGACGGCCGTAGCCGGCTCTATGAGTATCATGTCCTCAATCGCTCGATGCCCTCCCCGTTCCATCGCAATCGCGCCTGGCATGTCCACGAGCCTCTGGATATCAATGCGATGAGTGCGGCAATTGCTTGTTTGCCCGGCGAGCACGATTTCTCATCCTTCCGCGCCGCCGGCTGTGAAGCTGCGCATCCGATTCGAAAGATTTACAGCACATCGCTGGAACAGCGCGGCGAGTTGCTCGTCTATTCGATCGAGGCCACCGCGTTTCTGCGCCACATGGTGCGCAACCTCATGGGCACGCTCGTGGGAGTCGGTCGCGGATTGCGCACCGCGCAATCTTTTTGCGATTTGCTCGCAATCCGCGACCGTAGCCAAGCCGGCCCGACCGCGCCGCCGCACGGATTATATCTGGTCGCAGTCAAGTATTAGCGAGCTGCGGCTCGATCGATGACTTCGATTTATTTGACACCCTTCCGCGATTTCCATATACCCAAACGGTAAGCCCATTCTGGGTCAGCAGGCGAGGGGGTTTGGCGGGTTATGATGCCGCGGCACGACAATTTTTACGACGTTTACTCAAAGGCAAAAAAGATCAAGATCGGTTGGCCCCAGGGCGCGCGGATGGCGGTCGCACTGGCCGGCAATCTTGAAGCCTGGAGCGAGATTCCCGATCCCAAACACCGGCGCACGCACCACGTCGGTGGATCCAATCCGATCAAGGAAGACGATGTAGTCTCGCTTTATGACTGCCGCACGGCGAGCGAGAACGATTACGGCGGCCGGACCGGGGTATGGCGCATCTTGCGCATCCTCGACAAGTACGGAGTCAAGGCGTCGTTCAACATCAATGCGCTGTGTATTCATCGTTATCCCGAGGCGGTCAAAGCGGTGCACGAGCGCGGTCACGAGATCGTCGGTCATTCATACGCCGAGGACATTCAGTTGATGCAGCTCACCGAAGAGCAGGAGCGCGACGAGATCCGCACCTGCGCGAAGATGTTTCACGATTTTCTCGGCGTGCGGCCCACCGGATGGCTGACCTCCGGTATGCGCCACACCGAGCGGACACTGGGGATTTTAGCCGACGAGGGATTTGCCTGGCATGGCGATGCCGTCAATGACGACAATCCGTATCCGGTGAACATCCACGGTAAAACGATGATTGTCGTGCCTTACAAAAATGCCGTCAGCGGGCTGAACGATACCGGCATGTACCGCCGCGGCATCACGGCCCGGGACTTGTTCAATTCATTCAAGGATGAGTTCGATCTGTTATACGAAGAGTCGGCCGAGGAGCCGAAGATGCTGACCCTGGCGATGCACTGCCAGATGGCCTTTCCGGCGACCGGCAAGGTTTACGATGAGTGCATCAAGTACGCCAAGTCGTTTCCTGATCTGTGGTTCGCGAAGCGATGTGAGATCGTCGACTGGGTGAAGCAGAACTGTTTGTGAACAAGAAACGGAGTAATGGAGTGGTGGAGTGATGGAGTAATGGGTTAGCTCGGGAAAGGAGCGTCTCCCCAGTACTCCAATTCCCCAATTTCCCTCCTAAGGAGTTCTTTCATGTGCGATACGGCGGATGACGGTGTGGGTATCGGTAACTCGGTTCCGCAAGAGTTGCGGTTGCGCAACCGCGGGCTGCGCACGGCGGATCTTTCCGCGTTGATGCCATTTGCGCGCGCGCTCGCCAATTCGCGCGAGAACCGCGATAGCCACATCGGCTTCGTCGGCTATGACAAGACAAAATCCGGCAACAAGATCCTCATTGCCATCGACCGCGAATACGATTTGGATGTGCCGCACGCGGTCGCGGCGGCGCTGCGCGAAAAGGGCGCTCACGTGGATCTGCTGATCGCCGACATGGGGGATCCGGACCGCGTGTTCGACTACACCGACGAGGTGGAGGTCATCATGCGACGCGAGCCGTGGGATCATCGCCCGCGGCGCTGGGAAGGCATGCCGTACATTGAAAACTTCGCGCTGCGCGGCGGCTACGATCTGCTCATTCATGGCAAAGGCGGGCCGATCCCCAAGTCCGAATTTCGTTACGAACAGATTCCGTGGCTGCGCGCCGAGCATTTTTTGCAACGTTCGACGACGTATCCGCTCGATCTCCATCTGCTCATCAACAAAAAGACCTGGGATCCGATTTGGGAACACGGCCGCGGCGGGCGCGCTCGGTTGACCGACGCCGAAGGCACCGACATCAGCTGGACGTATTGGGACGAGTATTACGACGGCACGCGCTACGGCTTTTCGTCGACGCCGCGCAACGGACATCTGTTCGGCCATCCGGTGCCGCCGATTATCGCCAAAGAAGACGCGGCCGGCGTGGTGGCGGGAACGACCAGCCACTTTTCCAAGGCGTTTCCTCAGGTCAAGGTCGAACTGCAGGGCGGGCAGGTAGTCAAAGTGAGCGGCGGCGCAGCTTACGGTGACGCCTGGCGCGATCTCCTCGAAGAGAGCCGGCGCACGCAATATCCCTGCTTTCCGCGTCCCGGACTATTTTACCTTTGGGAAGTTGCCATCGGAACCAATCCCAAAATCATGCGTCCGAGCGGCATCGAGAAACATTCTTCCGGCGGGTTTGAATGGGAGCGGCGCCGTTCCGGCGTCATCCACATGGGGTTTGGCACGCTGTGGCGTTCAGCCGAGGAAAAATGGGCCGGCGAGAACGGCATTCTGTACGGCCATCTGCACATTCACCTGTTGTTTCCGACTTTCACGATCGCCACCAAGAGCGGCAAGGAATACACGATCATTCGCGACGGCCGGCTCACGGCGCTGGACGATCCCGAAGTGCGCCAGCTCGCCGAGAAGTACGGCGACCCGGATGATCTGTTGCGCGAAGATTGGATTCCGCAGATTCCCGGCATCACCTGCGCCGGCTCCTACGAAGATTACGCGCGCAATCCGGGAAAGTGGATTTACGGGCAGATTGCGTAGAACCGTGATCGTGTTCGTGGAACGTGTTCGTGTCGGATCACGTTCACGAGCACCTCACGAACCCGAAATGCTTGCCGTCAATTGAGATCGACCTGCGGCACCGCCGAACGCTTAAATGCCAACGGTGATTATAGTTTCACGTCTACCGAGCTCTTGAAGTCAAAGGGTCGGGTCGATATTATCCCCGCGAAGGAGTTTTTTTTAATGGCGGGACGGACGCTTTACGACAAGATCTGGGAATCCCATACGGTCGGGATTCTGCCGACCGGACAGACACAACTCTTCATCGGCCTTCACCTGATTCACGAAATCACCACGGCGCCCGCGTTCGACATGCTTCGGGAAAACGGCATGGACGTGGCGTTTCGCGACCGCACGTTCGCGACCGTGGATCATATCGTGCCGACGGATGTGCGCCAGCGGCCGTTCCTTGATCGTGAAGCGGAAGAGCTGACTCAGGCGCTGGAGAAAAATGTCGAGCAGTTCGGCGTCGAGTTTTTCGGCCTGGACAGCATGAATCAGGGCATTGTTCATGTTATCGGGCCCCAGCTCGGCTTGACTCAACCGGGGATGACGCTTGCCTGCGGCGACAGTCATACCAGCACCCACGGCGCCTTCGGCACGTTGGCCTTCGGCATCGGCACCAGCCAGGTGCGCGATGTGCTGGCGACCCAGACCCTGGCGATGGACAAACTCCAGGTGCGCCGTATCAACATCAACGGCGCGCTCGGCACGGGCGTTTACGCCAAGGACGTGATCCTGTACATTATTCGCCGCCTTGGCGTCGCCGGCGGAAAAGGCTTCGCGTACGAGTACGGCGGCGAGGTGATCGATCGGATGAGCATGGAAGAGCGTATGACGGTCTGCAACATGAGCATCGAGGGCGGCGCTTTGGTCGGCTACGTCAACCCCGACCAGACGACCTTTGATTATCTGAGCGGCCGGCCGCACGCACCCAAGGGCGATGCCTTCGAGCGCGCGCTGAAGTACTGGAAGTCGGTCGCGTCGGATAGCGATGCCCAATATGACGACCTGGTCTGCTACGAAGCGAGGGAGATCGAACCGACGGTGACCTGGGGTATCAATCCCGGCCAGTCGGTGGGTATTTCCGAAAGGCTGCCCAAACCTGCCGAATATGCCGATCCCGACGGCGCCAAGAAAGCTTATGAGCATATGGGCTGGCAGCCGGGGGCGCCGATCCTCGGGACGCCGATCAACGTCGCGTTTATCGGCTCCTGCACTAACGGCCGGCTCGCCGATCTCCGGGCTGCGGCTAAGATCGCCAAAGGCCGCAAGGTCAATTCCGCCGTGCGGGCATTGGTCGTTCCCGGCTCGACGGAAGTCAAGAAACTCGCTGAGCAGGAAGGCCTTCACGAGGTTTTCGAAGCAGCAGGCTTTCAGTGGCGCGCGGCGGGTTGCTCCATGTGCCTGGCGATGAACCCGGACAAGCTCAATGGCCGGGAGGTCTCAGCGTCGTCCTCCAATCGCAACTTCATCGGCCGCCAGGGTAGCCCGCAGGGGCGCACGCTGCTGATGAGCCCCGCCATGGTAGCCGCCGCGGCGCTAAACGGGAAGGTCGTCGATGTGCGCGAGTACGAGTGAACGAGGAAAGATGAGCGAGATTATCAAGATCGTCAAAATCGAAGGCTCCGCCGTGCCGATGCGCGGCAACGATATCGATACCGATCGGATCATTCCGGCGCGCTACTTGAAAGAAGTGTCGTTCGCGCGTATGGGCGAGTATCCCTTCTACGATGAGCGTTTTGACGCAGCCGGCCGGAAAAAGGATCATCCGTTCAACGATCCGGAGTACAAAGGCGCAGCGATCCTGTTTGTCAATAAGAACTTCGGTTGTGGCTCCTCGCGCGAGCACGCGCCCCAAGCGCTGCACCGTTTCGGCATCAAAGCAATCGTCGGCGAGTCTTTCGCGGCGATCTTCGCCGGCAACTGCACGATGATGGGCGTGCCGACGGTCACCGTCGGCGCCAGCCAAATCGAACAGCTGATGAAAAGCGTCGAGGAGAGCCCGCGGACGCAATACACCGTGGATCTGGAAAGCAAGACTATTTCCTACGGCGAAAAAAAAATCGCCATCGACTTGCCGGAAACCTATCGCACGGCGCTCACCGCGGGCTCGTGGGATTCGACCGCACTGTTGCGCGCCAATCTCGAACAAGTGCGCAAAACCGCGGCGAAGCTGCCCTACATGTCGGCATTCTCGAATTAACGCCCGCTAATCGGATCCTCAATGATTGCATCCGCTTGCCGCGGGCTTTCGGGGTTGCGACAGGATTGAGAATTGTCTCAATGGCCGCGCGTAGGGTAGCGGCAAGTTGTCGACGGATTGTTGCGGTGGAGTGAGAGTCAGATGAACGGCGAGCTGGCGGAAAAGCCCGGTCGCGAACTAATCGATCGATTTGCACAGACGGGAGAAAAGCCATGGCGAATAAATGGGACGAACGCAAGAAGGCGCAGGAAGATGAGTATTTCGTCAAGAAAGAGCGCGAGCTGATCGCCAAGATGAAAGAAAAGCAAGAAGCGGAAGCGCAAGCGGCGGCCAAGGGCGCTTTTGACATGAAGTGTCCCAAATGCGGCGAGACTCTCAAGGAACGCACCTTTCAAAAAATCGTGATCGATCAGTGCAGCGGCTGCCATGGCATCTGGCTGGATGCCGGGGAGCTCGAACAAGTGGCGGAGAAAGAAGGCGCCAGTTGGCTCGGCAAGTTCTGGCAAAAAAACGGCTGACGGCCGAGAGGAGGAGAGATCGTGAAAACTCAAGCTCGGCTGTTCTTGCTCGTTGCGATTGCGTTCTTGTCGCCGGCGATGCATTTGCAACTGGCTCAGGCGCAGGAAGGCAAAATCGTGCCGTACGTGCCGACGCCTCAAGAAGTCGTCGACCGCATGCTCGAGCTCGCCGAAGTCAAACCGGGCGACATCGTTTATGATCTCGGCTCGGGGGATGGGCGCATCGTCGTGACCGCGGCCAAGAAGTTCGGCGTCAAGGCGGTCGGTTTTGAAATCGATCCGCAGCGCATCAAAGAATCGCACGAGAACATCAAAAAGGCCGGCGTGGGACATCTGGTCGAGATTCGCCAGCAGGATATCAGGACCGTCGATCTGTCCGCGGCTAGCGTGCTGACGATGTATCTTCTGCCAGAAGTGAATCTGATGATCCGCCCGAACATCTGGAAGATGATGAAGCCCGGCTCGCGCATCGTCTCTCACGACTTTGACATGGGCGATTGGAAGCCGGTAAAGACCGAGAACATAAAAGACGGTTCGAATTGGGACCACACACTCTATCTCTGGCGCCTCGACGCGGCGAAAAAATAATCGCTCGCTCGAGCGCGAGTGGCTGCTGGTTCACCGAGACCCTCGCGACGTAGGACACGCGTGCTCTGTTCCATCAAATTGATAAGCGCCATGAAAATTCGATTGGCCATCATTGCCTTGGCGCTGATCGCGCAGGTTGTCAGCGCCGCGGTCATGGCGGCCGAGATCAAAATCGGGGTTGCCGAGGCGTTGACCGGCAATGCTTCTCAATACGGCAGGCCGATCCGCCAAGGCATCGAGCTTGCTGCGGGCGAAATCAACGCCGCCGGTGGGGTCCCCGGCACCAAGCTCACGCTGCTGTTCGAAGACGAGCAGGGCAGAAAAGAAGAGGCGATCAACGTTTTCAAAAAGCTCATTTTTCAGGATCGGGTCTTGATGTTGTTTGGGCCGACGCTTTCCAACTCGGCGCAGGCTTCGGATCCGGTGGCGCAGGCTGCCAAAGTCGTCGTGTTCGGTACTTCGAATACCGCCGACGGGATTACCTCGATCGGGGATTATGTGTTTCGCAATTCCGTCACGGAGGCCGACATCTTGCCGGTGACGCTGAAGGTCGCCGCGCAAAAGACCGGTTTCAAAAAGGTTGCGGTGCTCTACGGCAACGATGATATCTTCACCAAGAGCGGCTACGATAACTTCGCCAGGGCGCTGCAGGCGCTCAAGATTCCGGTCACGACGACCGAGACCTTCGCCAAGGGCGACGTCGATTTCAAACCGCAGCTCACCAAGATCAAAGCGAGCCACCCGGACGCAATCGTGCTTTCGGCCCTGATTGCGGAAGGCGCGCCGATCATGGTGCAGGCGCGCCAGTTGGGTATCAACTTGCCGTTTATCGGCGGCAACGGCATGAACTCGCCTCGAGTCTTCGAGCTGGCCAAAGACAGCTCGGACCATCTATGGGTCGGCAGTCCGTGGTCGGTGGAAAATCCCGCGGCGGAAAATCAGCGTTTCATCGCCGCCTACCAAAAGGCCTATGGCACATTGCCGGATCAGTTTGCCGCACAGGCCTACGATGCCATGTACATCGTGAACCAGGCCCTTAGAAAAATGAAGCTGACCGGCAAGCTCGCGGCCGATCGCAAAGCCCTGCGCGACGCCTTGCCGTCAGTCCAGTGGACCGGCGCCACCGGGCCCTTCAAGTTTCGCCAAGTGGCAGGTCGCGACGGCAAGCCGGCCGGATACGACGCCGTCCAAACCGCTATCGTCATGATGACGAAGAACAACAAGTACGTCATCCAGAAATAGCGAATGCTCGCGCAACAATTCGTCAACGCCATTTCCTTGGGCGGCGTGTACGCTCTCTTCGCCCTCGGCTTCACTCTGGTCTTCGGCGTGTTAAACGTCGTCAACCTGGCGCACGGCGCGGTTTTTACGCTCGGCGCTTACGCCGCGCTGCAGACCGCTTTGTATTTTCACGCGCCTTTACCGGCGGCGATCCTGGTCGCGGCCGTCTGCAGCGCGGGCGCTGGTTGGATTCTCGATAAGCTCGTCTTCGCGCCACTGCGCGCCCGGCAGGCGCCGCACTTGGCGCCGATGGTCGCGACCCTGGGTGTGGCGATCGTCTTGACCAGTGTCGTCGAAGGATTTTTCGGCGCCGAGAATTTGCGCTTCCCGACCGGAATTCTACCGACCGACACCCTCAGCTTAGCCGGCCTCCATTTTACGTGGCTCGAGCTGCAGATCGTTTCCTTGGCTTTTTTGTTGATGGCCGTGCTGCTCTGGGGTTTGAAAAAAACTCGCGCCGGGCGCGCCCTGCGCGGTGTCGCCGAATCGCCTAAGGCGGCGGCGCTCTTAGGCGTGAACGTAGAAGCGCTATTGCGCGTCACCTCGATTATCGCATCATTACTCGGCGGCGTGGCCGGAGTGTTGATCGCGCTTTATACCAACGCCGTTTTCCCCCACATGGGTCAACCCATGCTCCATAAGGGAATCGCCGTGGTCATTCTGGGCGGCATGGGCGATATCCGGGGCGCTCTGCTCGGAGGTTTTTTCCTCGGCTTTGCCGAGGTCTTTTCGGTCGCTTACATCGGATCGACCATGCGCGATGCCGTAGCTTTCGGCTTGCTGTTCATCGTGTTGTTGCTCCGGCCCGAAGGGCTCTTTGGCCAAGCGGCACAACGGCGCGCGTGAATTCCCGCGTTCGGCGGCCGCAGTTCCGATTTCATGGAATGGCTCGAAAGTTTCTGGGCGACCTACAGCACGCTCGTGCTTTCGGTGGGCACAAACGTCCTGCTTGCCCTGTCGATTTATTTGACGTTAGCCTGTGGTCTGCTCACGGTCGCCAACGCGGCGTTCATGGGCATCGGCGCCTATACCGCCGGACTGCTCACGGTGCACGCGCACATGCCGTTTTTCTTCGCGCTCCTTTGCGGTTCACTGTTGCCGGCATCGATAGCTTTGCTGATCGGCCGACCGACTCTGCAACTTTCCGGCGTTTACCTGGCCATGGCGACGCTCGCTTTTGGTGAAGTGGTGCGGATCCTGATTCTCAACGCCGAAGACACAACCGGCGGCGCGCTCGGGCTCAATGGCATTCCGCAGCTGACCGGCTGGTTCGAAGTGGCGCTTGCCGTGTTCTTAGCGCTTTATGTTTTGCTGGCTCTCGCGCGCTCCCGCATCGGCCGGACGATGAAGGCGATCTGCCAGGATGAGACCGCCACCGAGCTGATGGGCCTTAACGTGCGCGCGTATAAACTATTCGTCTTCGTCTTAGGCGGCGCGCTTGCCGGCTTGGCCGGCGCGCTTAACGCTCATTTCACGTTTTTTATCAGCCCCAACGAATATGGCTTCGAACGCGCCGTGGAAATCCTTGCCATGGGGGTTCTCGGCGGCACCGGCAGTCCGTGGGGAGCGGTGATCGGCGGCGTGCTGATCACTCTGCTCCCTGAGCTGTTGCGCGGTTTGGGCCACTACCGCCCGCTAATCAACGGCGTGGTTTTGATCCTTATCATCCTCTATTCACCGCGCGGCATTTGGGATCTCTTGCGCCCGGCGCGCTCAGTGCGCGGGCCGGCGGCGAATTGATCATGCTCACGCTCTCGTCGCTGTCGAAAAATTTTGGCGGTTTGCAGGTGCTGCAGGACGTAAGCTTAACGATCCCCGAGCGCGGTATTTTCGGTTTGATCGGCCCCAACGGCGCCGGCAAAACCACCGTGTTCAATCTCGTCACCGGCCTCTTGGCGCCAAGTGCAGGGATCATCGAATTTTATGGCGAGCGGCTCAACGGCATGCCGCCGCATCGGGTGACCCGCCGCGGTATTGCGCGCACGTTTCAGAACATTCGTATCTTCAAGGAAATGACGTTGATCGAGAATGTCTCGGTGCCGCTTGGCAGCCGGCCGCGCTACGGCGCTCTGAGCGTGCTGTTGCCGACCCGGCGATACCGTGAGGCTGAACGGCTCGAGACCGAGCTGGCGCGGACGCTGCTCGCCAAAGTCGGGTTGGCCGATCGGGCGGAACGTCTCGCCGGCACGCTTTCCTATGGCGAGCAGCGTCGCTTGGAAATCGCACGGGCGCTGGCGACCGAGCCGAAGCTGCTGATGCTTGATGAACCCGCCGCCGGCATGAACAGCAGCGAAAAACAGCAGCTGATGGAGGAGATTGTCAAGCTCGATGAAAGCGGCTTGAGTGTATTGATCATCGAGCATGACATGAGCTTCATTATGGGACTCTGCCGCGAGATCACCGTATTGAACTTCGGCAGCGTCATCGCGCGCGGCGCACCCGATGAAATTCGCGCCAGCTCTGCGGTCATCGAGGCTTATCTGGGCCGCGGAGAATCACCAGAATTGAGCGACGGATGAGCGCGTTTTTGCAAGTCAGCGGTCTGCGCGTCCACTACGGCATGATCGAGGCGGTCAAAGGTATCGACCTGACGATTGCCGGGGGACGGATTACCGCTCTATTGGGGGCCAATGGCGCCGGCAAGTCGACCACGCTGTTGACCCTCTCGGGCTTGCTCCGCTCCAGCTCCGGCTCGATCTTCTTTGACGGCGTCGAATTGCGCGATTTGCCGCCGCATCGGATCGTCGAGCTTGGGCTCATTCAAGTCCCCGAAGGGCGAGAGATTCTCACCACGTTGTCGGTCCGCGAAAATTTGCTGCTCGGCGCCTATCGACACCGCGACGAAATCGAAGAAGATTTGGCAAAGGTGCTGGTTCTGTTTCCGCGGCTTAAAGAAAGGCTGCACGGGCCGGCGGGTAATCTCTCCGGCGGCGAGCAGCAAATGTTGGCCATCGCCCGGGCGCTCATGGCAAGGCCAAGGTTATTGCTGTTGGATGAGCCGTCCATGGGACTGGCGCCGCTGCTGGTTCGAGAAATTTTCAAGACCCTGCGCGGTTTGAACGAAGGCGGCTTGACGATCCTTTTAGTCGAACAAAATGTCCGACAAGCGCTGCGGATTGCTCATTTTGCGTACGTTATGGAAAACGGCCGAGTGGCGCTTGCCGGACCGAGTGAGGAGTTGCTCGATAATCCTAAGGTGATCGATGCTTACCTGGGTGCCTGATTCTTTAACCGAGCATGCGGCGATCGAAGCCCATGGAACCTTCAATCCGCTGCAATGCCGACATTGGCTGGCCGATCCGGGACGAGTACCGTTTCAATGGATTGACGGTGTTGTTTCAATTTGTGCGAGGTTTCACTTATCCTGCACTCATCTGTAGGGCTTTCCTTCGGAAGCCTGTCGAGAATTCCTCATTCTGTCATTTTTTGGCTGGTCCCGTACCGTGCAAACAATTGGCACGAATTCTGCCTCTGTCCTGAGCAATCCAGGCTTTACAGAGGAGGTTGTCTTCATATGGATGAGATACTCACGGCGGGTGAAGTTGCCGAGCTTTTACAAATCCACCCACGGACGGTCTATAAGCTGGTTAAGGAAGGCTCACTCCCCGGGCGCAAGTTCGGTGGCGGTTGGCGCTTCAGTCGATCCGAGATCCTCGCCATGGTGTCGCCGCAAGGTAGCCCGCCGCCGGCGCGCAAGTTGCACACCGAAGAGCGTTAGTCCGGCTTTGCCCTGTCAATCCATCGATATAGCTGAGTGCCGAGCAGCCGCTCGAATTAGCTAAGATCCGCCCGGTGCCTCGCTGGGCGGTTTCTTTGCCACAATTCGGCGCATCTTTGCGTCCATCATGCAGGTGCGGGCTTGACTTCCAGCGCGATCCAACGCTAGGAGATAACAACACAATTGTTTCTCTTTCGGTAAGCCAATGAGCGGCGCACTTGCGGGTATCAAAATCGTCGAAGCGGCGAGTTATGTCACCGGTCCGTTTGCCTCACAGCTGCTGGGCGACATGGGCGCGGAGATTATCAAGATCGAGGAACCGAAGCACGGCGATCCATTTCGCGGGTGGGGGGAACGCAACTACGCGGCGACGTTCTGCAGCCTAAATCGAAACAAGAAAAGTGTCACCCTGGACCTGCGCAGCGAAGAGGGTCGTGAGATCGCTTTCAAGCTTGCCTGCGGCGCGGACGTGCTGATCCAAAATTTTCGACCTGGCGTGATGGACAAGCGCGGTTTAGGCTACGAGGACATCAAGAAGGACAATCCGAAGATCGTCTATTGTTCGATCTCCGGCTTTGGTCCGAAAGGTCCCTACCGCGACATGCCCGGATATGACACTGTCGGCCAGGCGCGCAGCGGATTGTTGAGCCTCTTGACCGACCCGGGCAAGCCGCAAGGAATGGGGATATCGTTTTCCGATCACCTGACCGGGATGTATGCCTGCTACGGTGTTCTTGGGGCGCTGATGAACCGTATGCTGACCGGCCAGGGTCAGCACGTGGAAACCTCGCTCTTGCGGGCGTCTGTTTCCTTTGTCAGCGAAAACGCCGCGCGTTACTTCGAAACCGGCCACGTGCCGCGGCGCAAGCATCGCACCACAACGGCCGGCGTGTTCGCGTTTGAAGACCGAAAAGGGCTGCCGTTCGTGCTGCATATGTCCTCGCCGGATAAATTTTGGCTGGGCTTGTTCGAGGTCGTGGGGAAACCCGAGTGGGCCCGCGATGCGCGTTTCAACAACCGCAAAGCGCGAACCGAAAACTACGATCTGCTGGTCGAACAGTTGCAGCCAATTTTTCGCGGCGGCGAGAGAGACGAGTGGCTGCGCCGACTCACCGAGAAAGACGTCCCCGCCGCGCCGATCAACACGCTCGACGAAGTGTTTGCCGATCCGCAGGTGAAAACCTACGGATTTCCAATCGAGGTTGAGCATCCGAGGATGGGCAAAATGAAACTTATCGGCAACGCCGTCGATATGAGTCGAACGCCGCCGAGTATCGATACCCCGCCGCCCATGTTGGGTGAGCATACCGAAGAGATTCTCACGACGCTCGGTTACGATCGCGCCAGAATTGCGGCGCTCCGCGGCAAGGGAGCGATCTAGGTTGAAAGAAAACGAGTATCCTGCCCATGCGCCACCCGAGCCTGGTTCCGCTCTCGCACGATCATCACCACGGGTTGGCCCTGGCGCTGCGCTGCCGTAAACAGGCTTTAGGGCAGATTCGGCCGATGGGCGCGCCCGGCCTGCGCGAACGAAGTCAGGAATTTCTGGAATTTTATCGCGGAAACCTGATTGCGCATTTTCGTGCCGAGGAAGAAGTGTTGTTCCCCTTGCTCCGCGCGACGGTGCCGCAGAGTTCCGCAATCATCGATGAGCTGGTCCGACAGCACGATGAGATTCGCCGCGCGATGCCGGAACTCGAAGCGGGTGCGAGTTTGGCGAAGCTAATGTTTGACCTGGCGGATCTTCTCGAGCGTCACATTCGTAAAGAGGAACGCGAGCTGTTCCCCCTCTTCGAGCGGAATTTAAACGCGGATCAGGCGGAATCGGCGGGTAAAGCGCTTAAACAGATCCTTGAAGCAAAAACACCAGCCGAGTAAATACCGCGACCCAAGAAGCCGACCTGGGATTCAATTTTCAAAGCCTTCCGGATCCTCGTTTCCACGGGAATGCGAACTCCGGTTAGAGGGACACCAGCAATCTGCTATTCCATGATTTTTAGCAGCACATGCCGGCGATTTTTTGTGTGGGGCCTCACCTCGGTCGGCCAGCGTCCTTCTTCGACCGCCTTATCCCAAGCGGGACTGGTTAGAACGTCCGGGCTTTCGAGCTCGTAGATAGCCGTAAAGGTCGGCTCGTTGGGAATTTCAATCGTCTTGCGCTCGCCGCCGATGTTCATCGTCAAGGTGCCGCGTTTGTAGCGCGTGATTCCAACAACCCCGGGCACCTTACTCAAGTTGGGCACGTGCTCCTGATCGTAAACCTGATTGAAAAGGGCTTCGTGCTCGGGGTCGACGTCCATGCTCGCGATCATTAGATATTTTGCTTTGCCTGGCATATTCGGGTGTCTCCTCGTCAAGACCTGCCAATTACATCCCAAGAAAGGACGAGATCTCGGGAGCGGGAGATTTAATTTCAACGACGATCGACTCCTCGATGGCTTCGACTCCGTGCGGCACGCCTTTGGGATGGCGGCAGACATCGCCTGGACCGAGAATGTACTCTTCCTGACCGACCCTCATCTTGACCTTGCCTTTGACGACGTAAGCGAGCGATTCGTGCGCGTGCACGTGCAGCGGAGCGCCCACGCCGGACGTGTAGTGGATTTCCAAAAACGTCATTTCATCGCCCTTGATGAGCGGCTTGACGATCAGATCGCCGCCGTACGTCGGCTTGCCTTCGATGGCCTTCACGACAATTCCTTTAACATCGGTATTTTTTGACAAGATCATCGTCGTTGGGCTCCTTGGTATTTATAATAGTTGAGAAAGCACATGATCTGCCGACTACGAGAAAAACACGTGGAGTCTATCGGCGCCCGCCGGAGTTGTCAATTAATGCATGGCCGAGCTTGATCAACCTAGATCGGCCTTCGTGCAGGCTCCGAGCCTGACTTGCATGGCGCATGCACGAATGAGATGAGTGAGGTGGCAGGATTTTATGATCGTCCTCTGATTATTTGACACTCGGTCGAATTCGTAAGGAGTGGCGCCGCAGCTATGATCATCGATCTCCATTCGCATTTTTTTCCCGTCGAAGCCCTACAGAATCTTGGTCGGTATCAAAATCATGCGCCGAAGCTCGTGCTTGACAAGGGCAAGCTTTCGGTCACCTCGCCGATTGGCTCTCGCCCCGGACTTAGCGCCGGGGCCTACGATCCGCTGGCACGGATCAAAGCGCTCGATGAGATGGAGATCGATTTGCAGGCGATCTCACCCTCGCCGATCTTGCTCTTCTACTGGGAAGAGCCCGCGGTGGCAGCGCACTTCTCGCGTAGGCAGAACGAGGCGATTCAGGCGGTCGTCCACAAGCATCCTGATCGCTTCGTCGGCTTCGGCAGCGTGCCGCTGCAAAGCGTCGAAGAGTCGATCGCGATTGCTAAAGAAGCGAAGGGTCTGGGTCTCAGAGGCTTGGAAATCGGCAACGCGGTGGGCGACAAACCGATCGACCATCCCATTTTCGACCCCTTTTTCGCTGCGGCGCAGGACTTGGACTTGTTGCTGTTCGTTCATCCGCTCGAAGGCGGCCTGGACGCCGACGATCCGCTGGCAGCGATTCTTGGCAACGTTCTGCAATTTACGTTTCGCACAACGATGATGATCGAGCGCATGATCGTGAAGGGCATGTTTGACAAGTATCCCAATCTGCGTCTGTGCCTGTCCCACGGCGGCGGTTTGCTCGCCTTCAACATCTGGCGCCTCGACCATTCCTACGGCTTACGTCCTGAGTTGAAAAGCGTCATTCCGCACAAGCCGTCGCACTATCTGAGAAAGCTTTACTTCGACTCCATCGTTCATTCCGTTTCGGCGCTGCAATACTTGAGTGCCGTCGTGGGCGCCGACCGGGTGGTGATCGGCACGGACTATCCGATGGCGATGGGCGATTTCGCCGCGGTGGGCAAGCTCAGGCAAGTCGACGTGACCGAGGCCGAGCGTGAGATGATGCTCGGCGGCAACGCCGCGCGCGCCTTGAGCCTTTAGATCGGCGGAACCGACAACTGGTTTGATCGACTTCACGGCGCGAGTAATGTGTAACCTCAGTTCGTTGTCATTCAGTTCGAGGCGGAGCGAGAATCGAGGAGGTCGCCATGCGCATCGACGTGCACGCTCATTTGTTTTCCAAGCCATATATCGACGGGCTCCGGCGCGTGTTCGGCAATGACTCATCGCCGGCGGGGCAGGATGCGCAGCGTTTGATCAAATGGATGAGCACGGACCGGCGCATGACCGAGGTCGAAGGCCGGCTGGAAGAAATGAAAAAATGGGGCGTTGCCCTGCAGGTGCTGTCGGTTCCGTTTCACGGGGCGTTGGTAACGGACAAATCGGCCGCCGCCGATTTGACTCACATGGCCAACGATATGATCGTGCAGCCGGCGCGCGCTCATCCGGATCGATTTCGCGTTCTGTTAACCTTGCCGCTGCAGTTTCCAGAGCTGGCGATCGAAGTGCTGGATAGCTTTGCCAAAGAACCAGCAGTCGTCGGCGCAGCTCTCATGGGCACCGCCGGCGGGAGGCCGCTCAACGATCCAGCGTTCATGCCGGTTTACGCCGAGCTCGAGCGGCGCGGTTTGCCGTTCTTGCTGCATCCGATCTCTCCGCCTGGGCTCGACTGCATGCTGGAGATGAACCTGGCCAACGTGGTGGGATTCATGTTCGAGACGACTTTGGCGGCAACCCGGCTGGTATTTGCCGGCGTATTCGAGCGGCACCCGAAGCTGCAGATGATCTTTCCCCATCTGGGCGGCTTGGCGCCGTATCTCATGGGCCGCATCCA
>Ga0210114_1000002_pt1 | contig 88703 bp, 91 predicted proteins | sample MayberryNW_TuleA_FD_185524 | JGI IMG/M metagenome (GOLD analysis project Ga0210114, IMG submission 185524) | Wetland microbial communities from San Francisco Bay, California, USA, that impact long-term carbon sequestration - MayberryNW_TuleA_D2... | ecosystem: Environmental > Aquatic > Marine >...
TTGGCGCATACGATCGTGCAGCTCAGCCGTTCCTTCAATTTAGCTCTCCGGCTTTGGGGCGCGCTTTGATGACCATCTGATACGAGAACACGCCGGGCAAAACGGGCCCCAGCACTTTGGCCAGCATTCCGCCAAAAACTTTTCGAACTCGAAAAAATGGAAAGCTATATCGATGTTCCATGACTTCTATGTTGTATCCGGCGTCGTGAAAAAGGTTCCGCGCGGTAGCGATGGTGTAAAATCTCAAATGCGTCTCGTCCATGATGCCAATGGGTTCGTATTCGAACCTGCCAAAAAGAAGATTTTTTCGCACCCACCAATTAGCGATGTTTGGGATTGAAGCAATGACAAAACCGCGTTGCGTCAACGCGTGTCGCGCAAGCTTCAGGACTTCCTCGGGACGGCGACAGTGTTCTAGAACATCCAGGAAGAGTATGACGTCGTAACGCCTTTCAAGTTCCTCAAAGGTTGCGGGGTCTTCTGCGCTGGCGCAGCGAACCTCATCAAGCACCAGCTTAGCTCTTGCAACCGCCTCGCCGTTGAGTTCGATTCCGGTTACGCGGCATCCCTTTTCTTTAAGGCACGCACCAAATCGCCCGGTGTGGCAGCCCACGTCGAGGACATCGGTCCCGCTTGGAATCAGAGCGTAAATTTTGGCAAAGATGGAGTAAGGCTTGTCCAGCTTATCTTCCACAGTATAGTCATATTTGAGCTCCTCGTTCACGGGCCTTACTCCATAAACGCTAAGGTCAAGTATTTTACCAGATAGCGCGGGTTAAGAGGATTCACGCGGTAAGCCCTCCAAAACATTTCCTTCGCCTGGCCCTCTTCGTGATGGCGCGAATAATAGCGGCCCAGCTTGAAATACTTTTTGGCCAGACGCCCGCGAAAACTGATCCGTCCGATCTTTCGCACAACCTCAGGGTAATTGTTTAAAATATCCTCCAAATAAAGTATGTTCGTATATTTGAGATTCACTAAGCTCGAGAGATTTGAATTGCTTACGCGCTTTCGGCATCCAATATAATCAACGTAACGCACGTCTCGGCTCGCAGCCATGCGAAGATAGAAATGGTAATCGTCCATGGCACCGCCTCTGCTGCTCAAACCTTGAAGGCGTTGAAAACAGTCCTTTCTGACCATAACGACTGACATGGATGCTATGGGATACTTCCATAGCAGAAAGTTCATCCCAATGATTTTCGTATCGAGAGATTTGGAAAGTTGCGGTGTCAAACATGGCTTAAAACCGGCTCCGTTTCCAAAGTATTCAGCATTATCAAAAGTCATCCCGGTATTTGGATGGGACGTCATGCATTCGACTAGTTTCTCTAAATGTCGTTCATTCCATACGTCGTCATGGTCACAGAAGGCGATGTAATCACCTCGGGCAAGGGAGACGCCGTTATTTCTGGCGACCGCTTGTCCATGATTTGGCTGAAAACGATAGACGATCTCCGAATCATAGCATCTCACGACTTCCGCGGTATCGTCGTTCGATCCGTCGTCGACAACGATCACTTCCATGTTCTTCATCGTCTGCCGCTTGACGCCGTCGAGGGTTTCTCGAAGGAGCGCGGCATTGTTAAAGGCAGGAATGACGACGGAGACTAGGGGCTTCTTCAAGGCTTGCGTCGGCACGGGATACTTCGCCTCATCCAACATACTTGAGACATGCTTGGATCATGGCGCGCCGGGCTTTGAGGCGCTCCACGCGTCTAGCCACCGCTTCGACGCGCTGAATCCATTGACGCCTGAGCCGACGATCCGCGAATGGCGCTCCCAAGTAAGATTTGAGAAACAACAGTTGCTGCGGCTGTGGCACGTGTCGTCCCAAGGTGCGGTATAATTGCACGAGACTTTTTACTTGCCGGCGCTGGCTCAGCCGGGAGTATCGTCGCACACGTTCCAGATCGAGGAGAAATAATCGAAACGATCGACCGTCTGGATCGGCCAGCACAAGGATATTGGCGTCCTTGAGGTCACCATGGTCAATCTGCTGCGCGTGAAGCTGCTGGAAGACTCCGGCCAGTTGTCTTAGAAACGCCCGCCGGCGGTTAAAACCTTCGCGGCCTTTAAGTTTCTGCAAGTTCTCTTTCCAGTAAGCATCGGCGGTTTTCGCATCCAGGATCTCTTCGGAGATAAAAAAACTTTTATAAACTATTCCGCAGCGGCGGTTTTCCACCGCTGCCACCGGAGTTACTGACGGTATTCCGGCTTTACAAAGAGTCAGAGCACCTCGAAGCGAGCGCAAGGCGCCGGATTTCACAACACTGGAGACGAGCGCGTATCGAAGCGAAAACGCATTATATCGCTTTATATAGAGTGACCGAGGAGTGCCACCGATATTGACTGTCAGATGACCGACTTTCATTTTTTTCTCGTCCTTGATGACATGGCAACCGGTGTCGCTCAGCAAGCGGTCCGGGTCGCTCAGCGAGTCGGCGAACTGCGCGTCCCCGTACGCTGGCGAGATCCACATCCGCGCGCCGTCACGGATCTCGAAATTGAATTCAGGTATCGGCACCAACCGAACTTCGACAACTTTCCTTCAGCAAAGTCTCGAGCCTTAGAAAGTGGGATTCCCAAGAGTATTCTTCGGCGAGACTCCTCGCCTGCCGCATGCAACAGGGGTCCTTGGACTTTTCCAGGAGCCATAAGAGCTTTTCTTCGAGCTTTTCAGGTTCGAAATTCAAATCCACGACGCCTTCCGAAAGAAAGCCGCGAACAATCTCGGCGGCGCCAACAGCCCGGCTCACCAACACGGGTAAGCCTGCCGCCAACGCCTCGAGCACCACGTTGCCGAACGCTTCTTGAAGCGACGGCAGCGCAACCATATCGGCAGCAGCGTAGTAGTTCTCGATATCGTCTTGACGGCCGCTGAAGACGATCCGTCCGGGTGCGACAACATCAGCGCGAGCTCGATAACGGCCGAGACGCGCGTCAGACCCGACGACCAGAAGAAACACCCGGTCAAGCTTCGGCGAGTTCCAGATCGACAGAAGATGATCGAGGCCCTTACGGCGAAAGCCACTCCCGACGAACAGCACCACCGGAGAATCGCAAGGGATGTTCCAGCGAGTTCTAATCTGATCTCGAATCTCTTTCTGCTTCGCCGGCTGGAAGCGAGTCAGATCGACGCCATTGTAGAGGACCACGATTTTCTCGGCCGGCACCGAATATCGGTCGATAATATCCCGTTTGACCTGGTCTGAAACAGCAATGATTCTTCTCGAGTTCCAGGCGTCATATTGCCGTTTCTCGATGGCCAATAAACTTTGATGATAGAGACTAATCGCTTGCCAGATACGGCGCCTTAAACCGCCTGCTTGCCCCATGTGCTCAAGGAAACCGCGGTGCGTTCCGCCGCCGCTGCGTAAGACATGCTGACGGGGCAGGCGCCCGAAGCCGACCACAACGTCATAATGGGCTTTCCTGACGGCCCGTCGACCAAACCAGGCAAAGCTCCACAGCCGCAAAGTTCTGCCGAGGGGAATCACCGGAACCCGATGGGCGACGACATCCTTCGGCGGCGCCACGCCATATTCGCTGCAGAAGAGATGAACCTCATGCCCCAGATCCCGCAAGCCTTCCGCGGTTCGAAAAAGATCCCTTTCGGTCCCGCCATGCCGATCGAGACGTTTATGAACGAGTGCGATCCTCACGATAATCCATGTTGGCCATTGATCAGAGTCGTTCTATATCCGCGCGTTCACGTAAAGCCTCGGAACAACTCATCAGCCGTCTAAAATCGCCAGAGGCGTCCACGCCGTCACATTGCTGCCGGCGCAAGCGGGTCTTACGTTCCAACCAGCGCGCCATTCGACGCTCGCTGCTCGTGAGTCTTGTTGTCCTCAGGTAGGTGTGCAAAAACCGCAGCCGGTCTTGCAGAGTTATGCCGGGCAACGGCATGCGATTGAGTTGAATCAGGTTGCGCTTCCATAGCGATTGCGGCAGCCAACTTGGATAGCGGCGCGTCCGATCATTGTCCATGAAATAGAAGCTCGGTTGGCTGTCTCCTGCGTCGGCCACCAGTATGTTCGTTGCCACCATATCGCCGTGGACAAATCCCTTCAGGTGAAATTGTCGAACCAAATGGGCCACTCGCTTCACACCGGCCCGCTTGGTTGCCAATAAACATTGACCCGCCCCCTCCTTTGTCAAATCGCGGAGAAACAAATGGAGCGCTTGCCCATCGATGGTTCGAGTTAAAATGAACGCCCGACCCAAATGCCGAAATCGTCTTTGTTCACCGGCAGCGATGGTCGAAGGAACGGCAAATCCCGCTTCACTCATTGCGACGCCTTGGCGCCACGCGCGAAACGCCTTGGAGTCCCGAAAAACATCCTTGAACGCAGCACTGCCCTTAGCGGGATGGAAGACTTTTAAATAGTACGCTGGGCCGCCGGGAAGAGCCACCGAAATGGTTTGCGGGTGCTTCGCCCACGGCTGCTGGCCGACAAGCGCCAGAACTACTTTTTGAAGCTCATCGTTCCATTCGCTGGACAGAAGCTTCAGGCGCCATTCCCCAAGGGATATGGAACGATAATTACTCGCGGCTGGCATGGGCCATCGACAGGCTCGTACTCTGACGGAGCACGTTGCTTATTTTTTCACCGATCTGCTCCGCGCTAATCGAGCGCAAACCAACCTACCCGATCAAACAACTCCGGCGATAACAAGAAACGCAGGGCGTCGTTCCTTGAATGACAAGGTCGAAAAAACCGTACGGCCCGGTTGGTTGCGGGCGGGTGGCACTCCAGAGCGATATGACCGGCGCGCACAGCGGCGGCGATATGCATGAGTCCGGTACCCGGCTCGACGGCGAGTCGCGCCCTTTGAATGACGGCGATGGCTTCCCGCAATGAAGTCCGGCCGACAAGATTGATCAAGTCCACTCGGGCTCGCAGCGCAGACTGCCTGTGCCAGGACCGATCGCTTGCACCGCCCAACAAAACTACGAGGATTCTCTTTGAGTCGAAGTCAGGCGTCCGCGCCATGATAGAACTCCAGGAATTCATGCCAGGAATCAGCGCTGAGATAACGCCGTTCCGGATCGAGCTTTAGCGCGGATCGCCGCAACCGGTCGAGATTTTTCTGAACCAAGGGCGACGGCAGTTTCCCCAAAAAAAGTTTCGCCTTATCGAAATCGATGACGTAGCCATCGACGCCGTCGGGTCGAAAGCGAACCAGGATGTTTTTCAAGTTCAAATCGCTATGATAAACACCCTCGCGGTGCATGGCGCGCAAAGCCTCGGCGGTCGCTTTCAGCACCGACCGCAGCGCGCCGCGGCCAGCTAGATCCTCTTGCAAGGCCGCCCACAGGTCCTTGGAACCGCGCAGTTCCCGAGTCACTAAGCATCCCCGGTAAAACGGTCCGCCAACGCATCGCACGCAGGCCGCATAGACTTCGACGGTAGGTAATCCGCGCCGGCGCAATTCCTCGGTAATGGCAAGCTCGCGAAACGGTCGCGGCGGCCACGAGCAAAAACAACCCCGGGTAACCGAGCGAAGCAGCCCGCCGTGACGATAGCGACGGACCACCGCCGTGTCGCCGTCCCGCAGGCGGATCGCCTCGAGCGGGCTTCTTCCCTGGTATCGATAGTCCGGCGTACCAACGCGATCATCGCGACAGATGGAAAAATCGATCTCTCCGGCGCGATCCTCGCGCACGACTAAACGGCTGCCGCGACCATCGATTATTTTCCTGAATCCGTCCGGGATAACACCCCATAAGGTCCTTTCGGTCAGCATGCTTGTGTAGCGCTCAGCTTTCGCGGCCCTTAAACGGTCATAAATTCCGGCTGGAAAGGAACACGCGGCGACTTACTGTAGCGATCGCGAGCAAGCAATTTTTCCACAGCGCGCAGCACGGTATCCGGAGGAATCTGACGAATACAATCCTCAGTTCCCAACGGACAGCGCCGCCCGCCGTGCGAAGCGCACGGCCGGCAGGAGAGATCCCTCTGCACGACGATGGCATCGTTGGTATACGGATAAAAACCCAGATCCGGAGTCGTGGCGCAAAAAACCGCGACCGTCGGAACTCCTCGCGCAACAGCAATGTGCATGGGTCCGCTGTCATTGGTTATGAATATCCGGCACCGGTTGATGGCGGCAGGCAATTCACGCAAACCGATCAGTCCGACCAAACTGGCGGCGGCCCCGCCACACCGCCGCTGCACGTCCTCGACCACAGCGCTGTCCTCCGAGCCGCCAAACAATAGCGGCCGGCAGGCAAATTTTTGTTGCAGCATTTGAATCAACGCCGCAAAGCCCGCCGCCGACCATCGCTTTGTCGGCCAGACCGAACCGGGGCTCACGCCGACAATCAAGTCGCTTTCCAGTACGCCGAGTTTGAGAAGCTTCTCATCCACGCGCTTTTGTATTTCCGAACTCAAGGGTAACTCGAGGACGCGCCGGCACTGTTCCGGACGCAGGCCGAAAGCCTGCAAGACCGAAAGGTTTCTTTCCACGTCATGAAGTTCAGGATTGCGCTGGGTTCGTTGCTGATAAAAAAACCATCCCCTGCTCTGGCGAAAGCCGACGCGGTGCGGAATCGCTGCCAGGTAGAGAATCAGCGCGCTGCGCAAGGACTTGTGCGGCGTCAATGCTAGGGTAAAGTTTCTTTCCTTGATTCGCGCCGCGGTGCGGTACACGCCGCGCCAGCCGCGATCGGAATGTTTCTTATCGTCGGTAATGATTTCATCGATCGCCGGATGATCGAACAATAACTCCCGGCTGACCGGCTGGCACAACAGAGTCAGTTTTTTGACCGGAAACCGGCGCCGCACTTCGCAAATCAGTGGTAGAGTCAGGACGGTGTCGCCCAGAAAACTCGTTTGGAGAATCAGGACGTTGTCCCAACGGATCTGCACCATAGCCTTACAATCGAATCGCCTCGTCGATGAGCATCACGGGAATATCGTCTTTAATCGGATACATAAGACGACAGGCCTGGCAAATCAGCCCGTCGTCCGTCTCGTTAAGTTGGAGATCGCCTTTGCACTTGGGACAGGCCAAGATATCCAGAAGCTCTTTACTGATTGCCATCTTTTCCTCCGCTGCGGGTAGAAATGTCCCTCTGTCTGAGCCCGAGCTTCCCGGGGTGGATCAGCGCTGGAACGGCACGAACGCATCCCAGCCTCGGTGATAAGCCCGTTGGCTTTGCGCCGGATCGCGATTGATAAATGGCCGGTGATACATGGGGTGACGCATGCTCCTAACTTCGTGTTCCAGCGCGAATGATGTCTCGCCGTCGCGCGGATCGACGAGGGTCTGGAAACGAAATTGGTGATTACGGACGTCCTCGGAAATCAAGCCTCTGCTTTTCAGATATTCGTACGGTCCGGAAAAGTTGGCCACGTAAATCGCGACGTGATGCCCGTCATACGGCATGATCGCCTTATCGGTCTCGCGGAACAGCAAAGACTGCACCCGGCCGATCTTCACGCGTCCGAAAGATCCTGCAGCGTCGCTCTCGACATTGACGGGCGCGCCGAACGCTGTCTGATAAAACCTAAGAATCGGCTCCATCGTTCCTGGCCGGACGTAAAATTCCACATAGGGAACTCCCAAAGCCATGTCGCCGAACACCGGCTGGTTTCCGAAGCACCGATAATGATTTCCCCACGGGCAGGTCACCGCGATATGATCCGCTTTCGACTCGAAAGAAAACTTACTGCCCTTGAGTCCCTCGGCCACCGACGCTAACCGCTTTTCGAGAGCATCGAGATCCGGCAAGACCAAGCCGATATGCCCGTCAATCACCTGCGCGGGCCGCGTCGGCAGATGAAACTGTTGTTCGCCGACGTTGATCCACATGTTGTTCAAACCCACCGTCAGGTACGGATCCCGAGTCAGTCCTAAGCCGACGACGTAGAACAAGGTTGCCAGGGCCTGATCGGGAACCTGCACGTTGATATGTTCGAGAGAAATGATGTTGCCGACATCTTCTTCGATATATTGGCTCATGACTGTCCTCGCTGTTTAGCTCGACCCATTGAACCATGAATGGAGCGTCATTCTCGCAGGCTCGAAATCCACTTCCACTGTTCGGCCAAGCCCTGCTCCAGGCCGATTTTGGGCGAATAGCCGAGCTTATTCTTTGCCTCGTCCAATCGTGCCCGAGTGTGTCGTACGTCGCCTCTTTGTCGATCCAAGCGGCGGAGCTTTGCCGTGGGCCCGGCAATTCGCTCGGCAATCGCAATTGCCTCCAGTAAGCTCACCTCTGATCCGCCGCCGAGATTGAACACTTCGCCCTGCCCCGGGTAGAGAGCCGCGCCGAGAATGCCATCGACGATATCGGAGCAGTAGGTAAAATCGCGAGTCTGCTCGCCGTCGTCGAAGAGCGGCACTTCCTCACCCCGTCTCAGGGCGCGCATAAAGATATGGAAGAACATGTCTGGCCGCTGGCGCGGTCCATAGACCGTAAAAAAGCGTAGTGACACCGTTGGTACCGCAAAAGCGCGCCAATAAAGGTGACAAAGATGCTCCGCCGCAAGCTTGGTCGCGCCATAGGGCGAAACCGGCCGAGTGCCGCCTTCCTCACGCATCGGCAAATCTCGGGTGTCGCCGTAGACCGACGAAGTCGAGGCGTAGACAAATTTCGCCAGGCGTCGATCCTTGGCGGCTTCGAGCAGCAGCTGAGTCGCCATGATGTTGTTTTCAGTGTAGCGGCTAAACTCACGTCCCCAACTCGATCTCACGCCCGGCTGAGCGGCCATATGAAAAACGTACGCGACCTTATGAAGCAGCTCGGTCAAATCCATGGTCAGTAAATCGGCGCCGACAAACTCGAATCGCGGGTGGCTCAGACAGGCGGCGAGATTTGTCTCCTTGAACGAGCGCGGATAGTTGTCGAGAAAATTGTCGACGCCGACCACTTCATGGCCCTCGGCGAGCAATTTTTCCGCCAGGTGCGAACCGATAAATCCGGCAACGCCGGTTACCAACGATTTCATGTTACGCTCCGACTTTTTGGGGTCGGCTTTTGTGCTCAACGATCCAGAGCGCGGCGTGCCACAGATCGGCAACGATCGGCACGCCGGTCACTTCTTTTGCCGTCGCTTGCTCTCCACGGATCAATAGGGCCGTCGCGCCGATCCGATTCGCAAGCTCGATATCGGTGGTTTGGTCACCGACGACGTAGGACCGCGTCGGAATCAACCCAAGCTCGACCGAAGCCCGCTCAATCATGCCAGCCTTCGGTTTTCGACAACCACAATCCATCCGAAAAAGCCCTGTTCCCTCTGTTGGATGATGTGGACAATAATAAATGCCGTCCAGGCGCGCACCCCGCTGCGCCAGTGCGGCATTCAGCGCGCCGTGAATGTCGCTGAGATCCCGTTCCGACAGCCAACCACGAGCGAGCGCCGACTGATTGGTCACCACGACAAGCTTAAAACCGTATTCCCGGAGCAGCCGCAATGCCGCAGGAACTTGAGGCAAAATTTCTATTTGCTCGACGCGCCGCAGATAACCAACCTCGCGAATCAGCGTGCCGTCGCGATCGAGGAAGACGGCCATTCCGCTATTCGATGCAGCCGTCATGGATGGCCTCCCCTTGGCCGGATCCTTTCCACGATCGCATCGACAAGAGCCTCCCCGCCTTCCACCATCATGGCTACCCGAAGGGCCAAGAGCTTGTCCCTGGCAAACGGGAAGCGCGTGAGCTTTAGAATATCCTTCTCGGTCGTGATGATCAAATCGACCAGGCGCGCCATCCGGTTGATCTCCTGCCAGTCACCGGTCGTATAAAAATGATGATCGGGAAATTCAAGAGTTCGGACAATTTCCCCCTCCCATGTGTGGAGGAACCGGTACAGCCGGTTCGGATCGGCAACGCCCGTGACGGTCAAAATTTTGCTGCCATGGAGCAAGGTCAACGGGTATTCTTTCAGCCCGTTCACCCCAAAACCGACCAGAGAAACGGGAGTTAGATTTGCGCTGTAAGTGACCGCGCTGAGACGCTTCGGAATCAGTTTGCTCCACGCCCCGTGATCCGCAGTCGTGAGCAAAAAATCAGCCCGGCGCAGATTTTTTCTCGGTTCACGGAACGGGCCGGCGGGCAGCACCCCGCCCGACTTGTCCGAGCCCAAGAGCACCAAATCGACGTCCCGCTTGACCCGCCGATGCTGGAATCCATCGTCCAGAAGGAAAACGTCGACCTCGGCAGTCCGCAACAACTCGGTGGCAGCGTCGCCGCGGTTTTTGCTAACAGCGACGATTTGTCCATACAACCAAGCCATCATCAGCGGTTCGTCTCCCGCCTTGAGCACCTGTTCCTGTTGTTCTACCGCCGTAAATGGCTCTGCGGCGAGTGGCCGTAAAACTCGCGCTTGATTCTCTTGCCGGCGATATCCGCGACTCAAGATGCCGACGCGCAAGCCGCGTTGCTGCAACTGGCCGGCAAGCCACAGACAGGCGGGCGTCTTACCGGTGCCACCTACAGTGAGATTGCCCACGCTGATGACCGGACGCGGCAGTCGTGCCGATTTGAACCAGCCGATCCGGAAAAGCCCGTTGCGCAATTGCACGCCAACAGCGTAAAGCAGCGAGGGGGCCCACAAAAATGCCGCCAAAATTTTGCCGCGGAACCCTTGCCGCTCCCAAACCTGCCGCGCCAAGGCCTCAGTCATCGTTGATTCCGCGGGCCAGGCACTTTGCCCGCATGCGCGAATCAGTAGCGCTCACAGATAACGCTCAACCAACCGGAGATTTTGCGTCAGCGCCGCGCCGTTGGCGCTCGCGATCTTTTCGGCCGAGTCACCCATCCTCCGGCGTTCGTCGGCGTCGGATAACAAATCGACCAGCGCGTTCGCCAACTCCTCTGCATCGCGCACCTCGAGGGCGGCACCGCTGCGTTTCATTTCCTCGGCGATGCTCGCAAAATTCGTCATGTGGGGTCCGAACAAGATCGGCTTTTTCAGGCGCGCCGGCTCAAGCGCGTTGTGGCCGCCGGCATCGATTAAGCTGCCGCCGACAAAAGCGATATCTCCGGCCGCGAAAAATTCCGGCAACTCGCCGACCGTATCGAGCAACAAAACGTCGTGAGCGAAATATTGTTCGGCCGCGACACGGCTTTTGCGTTGAAACGCGAAAGGGCTCTTGATTAACATTTGCTCGACCTCATCGAAGCGTTCCGGATGCCGCGGCGCCAGAACCATTGAAAGCTTGGGACAGCGCGTGCGCGCGGATTTTAGCGCCCTGAGCAAGATTTCTTCCTCGCCCCGATGCAAGCTTCCGGCGACGACCCACTGGCGGCCGCGATCGCGAACCGATCCGGACATTTGTTCGTGGCTCTCCATAGGGCGCGCGGCATATTTCAAACTGCCGGCCACGATGACTCGAGTTGCTTCGGCGCCGAGTTGCACGATGCGCGCGGCATCACCCGGCGACTGCATTCCAAGAACTGTAAAACATCTCAGCACGCGGCAAAAAAAAGCCCGTAAGATTGAATACCGCTCGAATGCCCGTTCCGACAACCGACCACTTAAAAGCGCGATCGGAAGGCCTCGTCTGAAAGCGGCGCGCAGCAGGTTCGGCCAGATCTCGGTTTCTATAATGACCAACAGCGATGGGTCGAACGTATTTAGGGCGCGGCGCACGATCCAGGCGAAATCCAGAGGCAGATAAATCGCCGCGTCGACACCCGGAATGGCACGTGCGACGCGATGACCTGTCGCTGTAAAAGTGGACACTAGTACTCGGCGTGCAGGCGCGAGCACCTTAAGCTCGCGCACGAGCGCTTCGGCCGAGCGGACCTCGCCGACCGACGCGGCATGGATCCATACCGGCCTCGACGAAGCCATCAATCGACGAATGCTATCAGGATAGTACGCAAATCGCTGGCTGAGCCCGTCGCGATAGCGGGCAGGAAGCAGGAACGCCAAAGGCACCCACGGGAGTGCTATCACGAACACGAGAATCCAAGCAAGATTGTAAAATAAGTACCACACATGTGGCCGGTGTTTAGTGCAGCACCCCGGGCGCTCCGGGTTCGCTCGTCTCCAATGCCTGAACCGCGTAGAGCTTGCTGTATTCGCCATTCCTGCGCAGCAGTTCTTCGTGGGTTCCCTGTTCGACGACCGCGCCGTCAACCATCACCACGATGCGATCCGCCTTGCGAACTGTCGACAAGCGATGCGCGATGACAATCGTCGTCCGAGTGCTCATCAGAGTTTCCAAAGCATCCTGAACCAATCGCTCCGACTCGGTGTCCAAGGCCGAAGTTGCTTCATCAAGGATCAATATCGGGGCGTTCTTGAGCACGGCGCGCGCGATGGCCAGGCGTTGGCGCTGTCCGCCGGAAAGCTGCATGCCCATTTCTCCGATCATCGAATCGTATTGCTTCGGCAGACCCAAGATAAACTCATGGGCATGCGCCGCCTTGGCCGCGGCGATAACGTCCTCCATGCTTCGCTCGGGTTCGCCGTAGGCGATGTTACGCCGGATGGTGTCGTTAAACAGGAACGTATGCTGCGTTACGATGGCAATCTGCGCGCGCAACGAACGCACCGTCAGATCTCGCACATCGACGCCATCGACGCAGACCCGGCCGGCAGTGACGTCGTAAAATCGCGGAATCAGATCGACCAAGGTGCTCTTGCCGACGCCGCTCATCCCGACCACGGCGACCATCTGGCCGGCGGCGATAGTTAGGTCGACATTTTTCAATACCGGGGTTTCTTTATACGCAAAACTGACGTTGTCGAACCGGATGCCGTTGGAAAACGACCGGGCAACTTGCGCATTCGGCTTGTCGGTGACTGCCGGCATCTCGTCGAGGATCTCAAAAACTCTTTCGGCGCCGGCCAGTCCTTGATGCACGGCGGTATAGGTGCGGGCCAGTCCCTTGAACGGCCCGTACATCAAAAATATCGCGGCCATGAAGGCCATGAACTCGCCCTGCGTGCGGCCTCCCCCGATCACGCTCCATCCGCCGTACCACACCACCGCGCCGATGCCGATGGAAGCTAGCAATTCCATCGATGGAGCGACGATGGCGCGAGTCCGGCTGGCGCGCAACGATTGTTTAAAAAGCCGCCAATTCTCCTGTTGAAACCTTTCCTGCTCGTAGCTTTCCATGCCGAAGGCTTTAACGATGCGGTTGCCTTGAATGCTCTCCTGCAATAGCGACGTTAGCGCTCCGGTGCTGATCTGACCCCGTCGCGTAAAGCGTTTGATCTTGCGGCTCATCCGCATGATCGGCAAAACGGAGGCAGGAAAAACGATAAACGCGATCGATGCCAGCACCCAATCCTTCAGAAAAGCCACGAACATCAACGCCGTCAGGGAAACCGAATCTTTCATGAAGGAAGCCAAAGCATCGGTGATCGCATAGCGTAAAAGTTGAACGTCGCTGTTGACGCGGGCGATTAACGTCCCGGTGGGGTGGCGATAAAAGAACGAAAGTGACAGCGATTGGAAATGACGGTTGAGCGCGTTTCGCACGTCGTTAACGATCCGCAATCCGACATAGTCGGTCAAGTAACTCTGGCCAAAGTTCATTAATCCGCGAAACGCAAACAAAGCCACGATGATGATCGGTAGATAGCGAAGCGCGCTGGGATCTTTCAGGGTGAAGACATCGTCCATGATGCGCTCCACCAAGAAAGGCAGCGCGCCATCGGTGGCGCCGAAGACCACCATGCAGAGCATGGCCAAGCCAAAGTACGGCCACAGGTAAGGCTTCAGAAACGAAAGCAGTCGATGATAATGCTTCACCGATACTCACCTAAGGCATCATGGCGAGGGCAAGCTCGGCGACACGGTCCGCCGCTCCGGGTCCGCCGAGACGCTCGCGCAGCGTCGACAGTTTGGCAATGACGCCGGACCGCACCTGCGGGTCATCGAGCAGAATTCGGCTCTCGACCGCGATTCGTGCCGGATTCACGTCGCTTTGAATCAACTCCGGCACAAGTCTTTCGCCGGCAATCAAATTGACCATGCCGATGTGATCGACGCGCACCAGCAAGCGCGCGATGAAGAAAGTGAGCCAAGACAGGCGGTAAACGATGATCATGGGCCTACCCAGCAATCCGGTCTCCAGAGTCGCGGTGCCCGAAGTTGCCCACACTAGGTCGGCGGCATGAATCGCCTCGTATCGGTCGTCTTTGACCACGGGTATGCGCACCGCCGCATGAGCGAGCGCTGCTTCGATCTCCGAAGCATCGATCGTGCTCGCGCACACGCAAAAAAATTGAATATCCCTCTCCTTGCTTAGCAGAACCGCCGCTTCACGCATGACCGGCAAATGACGGCTCACTTCGCCACGCCGGCTTCCCGGAAGCAGGGCGACCGCAGGCTTGCCCGCGTCAAGACCGATCCTGCTTAGGGTGGCGTCCCGGTCGGCGCGCGCCTGAACCGATTCCAACAGCGGATGGCCGACGAACGTGGCCCTAACACCATGGCGCTCGTAAAACTCCGCCTCGAAGGGAAAGATGACCGCCATTTGATCGACCCAGCGAGCGATCTGGCGCACCCGTCCCTTGCGCCAGGCCCAGATTTGCGGGCTGACGTAATAGAGTACCGGTATGTGCAAGGTTTTCGCCAACCGCGCCAGCCTCAAATTAAAATCCGGAAAATCTATCAGCACGAGCAAGTCTGGTCGGCGTTTCTTCATCGCCTGCTTGAGCACTGAATAGGCGCGCCACAAGTTACCGAGATTACCCGCCAGCTCCACCAATCCCATACCCGTCAGCTCGGTGACGCTGAACAGCGCTTCGAACCGAGTCCGTTGCAATCGCTCCCCTGCCACTCCATAGATCTTTAGCGCCGAGTCGCGCTCGTGCAGCGCTTCCACCAGTTGAGCGCCATGCGCATCGCCCGACGCTTCGCCGACGACCAGCATGATTTCCTTGCCCGGCGATGCCACGGTGAACCCCGTCCAATCAAAGCTGGGCGCTGATCATCGAGGCGATTTCGAGAGCGCGCAAACCGTCCGCGCCGCCCACCACAGGCATGGATCGTGTCCGCACGCAATTCAAAAATGAATCGATTTCATCCGCCAAGGCGTCGCCGTCTTTGATTTCGATCGTTTCAGCCCGGATGCCGAGCCAGCCGGCGCCCGGCGCCGGTTTGTAATAGATCTGCGCCCGACGCTGGTCGTAATCGATCGAGATATAGGCGTCCGGCTGGAAAAAACGTATCTTGCGCTCCCTTTTAACCGAGACCCGGCTCGACGTGACGTTGGCGATACAGCCATCGGCAAACTTAATCCGCGCATTGGCGATATCCGGCTTATCGGTCAGGACCGCTACGCCGACCGCTTCAAGCCGCTCGACGGAGGAGCGCACCAGGCTCGCTATCACATCGATGTCGTGAATCATCAGATCCAAGACGACATCGACGTCCGTGCCACGCTCGACAAACGGCGCCAACCGGTGGCATTCGACAAACTTGGGATCCTTGATCACCCCCTCGAGCCTGCGGATCGCCGGGTTGAATCGTTCGAGGTGACCGACCTGGAGTATCACATTCTTCGACTCGGCCGCCGCCACTAAATGTCGCGCTTCGGCGATGTCTGCCGTGAGCGGTTTTTCCACCAGCACGTCGATGCCGGCCTCGACAAGATCGAGCGCTACTTGAAAATGAAACCGGGTCGGTACGGCGATGCTTACGCACTGCACCTGCCCGATCAATGCGCGGTAATCGGTCAGGACCCGCGCACCGAGCGACTCGCCGATCTCTCGCGCGCGGGCTTCATCGGTATCGACCACGGCGACAAGCTTAGCCCGGGGCGACGCGGCGTATTTTTCCGCATGGAACTTGCCAAGATAACCGACGCCGACGACCGCGGTTGTAATCACCTCTTCCGCCATGGCTTCGTTCCTAACGATCGACTCCGACCACGGAGATCCCGTAGCAGTCCGCTTGCCGCAGCAAGTTTTCTTTATCCAAAAGGATTGTTTTACCCGCTTCGACGGCCAGAACCGCGGCGTCGACTTCGTGCAGACATCGGACCGTATCCAGGCCGACAGCAGGCACATCGAAACGCAGATCTTGCTGCGGCTTGCTGACCTTGACCACAACACAGCCAGCTTTGGCCAGCGCGCCGCCGCGTTGAATCGCGGCATCGGTGCCTTCAACGGCTTCGACCGCCACGATCACTTGATTTTTCACCACGACCGTTTGGCCAATGCCGAGGCGGCCGACTTCTTTCGCGGTTTGATACCCCAATCTGATATCGTCCCATTCTCCCCGGCGCGGCGCCCGTCGGGTCAAGACTCCTGGGGTTGAAATAATATGGGACAGGCAGAGAGTCGATTCCAGAATTTGGATGCCGTCGTCCGCGAGTTCATCCGCTATACCGCGCAACAAAGCATCATCTTCCCTGCTCTTGGCCTTTGCGAGAAATCGCGCGCCGCGCAGATCAGGCCGGAAGTTACCGAATAGCTTGATCTTGCGAATGCCGCCCGCCATCACCGCTTCAGTTACGCCAGCGGTCTGGAAGGCGCGAATAATTTTGCCGAGCTGGCCGACATAAACCCAGGTCACTTCATCGACCGCTTGCGCGATGGCCTCATCCGTCTCACCCCGATGCGCCACCGCGATGACGCTATATCCGGCGCGCTTTGCCTCCTCGGCAAACATCAGCGGAAATCTACCGTTGCCTGCGATTAATCCGAGCTTTTTCACGTCAGGAGAGGAAGGGATGCCGACCTGCCGAATTATAAAAAGTAATCGAATTCAGCGGCAAACTCCGCGCTGGGATTCTGCGATGAAGGCGACGAATTTTTCCAGCTCGGGAATCGCCGGCAGTTCCCGACGAATCCGCTGGAGAGCATCATCGGTTCTAAGCTTGGAGTTAAAAGCGATACGGTAAGCCTTGCGAATGGTTTCGATCACAGCTAAGTCGAAGCCGCGGCGTTTGAGACCCTCGACATTCAAGCCGCGCAGCCGCGCTCGATCACCGGTAGCGTTGCAGTAGGGGGGAACGTCTTTCGAGATCATCGAGCCGGCACCCAGGATTGCGCTTGTGCCGATCCGGACAAACTGATGAATACCAACGAGGCCGCCGACGATGACGAAGTCTTCGATGATGACATGACCGCCCAGTGTCGCGCCATTGGCAATCACGTTACGGCTGCCGACCGTGCAATCGTGTGCGATGTGGCAGTGCATCATCAATAAATTCTGATCGCCCACCCGGGTCACCATACCGCCACCGGTGGTGCCCGGATTGAGCGAGACATATTCGCGTATGGTGTTGCGGCTGCCGATTGTCAGTTCGCTCGGCTCGCCTTTGTATTTCAGATCTTGCGGCGCCGAGCCGACCGTGGCGAAAGGGAAGACGACGTTGCTCTCGCCCAGCGTCGTCCGTCCCTGGATCGCCGCGTGAGAATGGATCTTGGTCCCTTTGCCAATTCGCACCCCGGCACCGATCACGCTGTAAGGACCGACCTCGACTTCGCTGTCCAACTCGGCACGCGGGTCGACGATCGCGGTCGGATGCACCTGGACCATACGCGCAGCCGATCCCTACCCTAGCTCGACTTCCATTGCGGAGATTTCCGCCTGCGCGACCAATTTGCCGTCGACGGTGGCCGTACCCTGCATCTTCCAAAACAAGCCGCGCCGTTTTAAGCAAGTCAGCTCCATGCGCAGCTGGTCACCGGGTTCTACCGGCCGCTTGAATTTCACGTTATCGAGTCCGGTTAGGACGAACACCTTGTTGTCCGCAACGCCGCCCCGGGCATTATGCGCAAAGATGGCACCGACTTGAGCCATCGCTTCGCAGATCAATACTCCCGGCATGACTGGCCGGTCGGGAAAATGACCCTGAAAAAACTGTTCGTTGATCGAAACGTTCTTGATGCCGACGATCTTTTCGCTGCCGTGGATTTCGATGATGCGATCAACCAAGAGGAACGGGAAACGGTGCGGAACCGACTTGAAAATTTCCTTAACGTCCAGCATCGCGCTCGGTCTCCTTTGTACCGCCCGTGACAAGCCGTTCAACCTCTTTTTCCAACCGACGTACGACGCTCCACAACTTCGGCAGTTGCGGCAGCAGCGTCATGACTTTCAGCCATTCGTGGTGTGGCGCTGCGCCGATACCGCCGGAAAGGATCGCGCCGGCCGGTACCGACTTTGGGACACCGGATTGCGGCCCGATGATCGCGCCGTCGCCAATCATGACGTGATTGACTACACCGACCTGGCCTGCCAGGGTCACATTCTTCCCCAGTTGCGTGCTGCCGGCGATACCCGCCTGGGCGGCCACCACCGAGTGCTCGCCGATGATGACGTTATGCGCGATCTGAACCAGGTTATCGATTTTTACACCGCGGCGGATTAAAGTCTTACCGAGCGTCGCTCGATCGATCGTCGTGTTGGCGCCGATCTCGACATCGTCTTCAATGATGACGATCCCGGTCTGGGGAATTTTCACGCGCGCATCGCCTCCCCCGGCATACCCGAACCCATCGCTGCCAACGACCACGCCGGCATGCAGGATCACCCGATCACCGACCTGGCAACCGTCACGGACCACGACATTGGCATGAAGCACACAATTGGCACCGATCTCGACCTGCTCGCCGAGAAACACACCCGGGAAGAGCACGGAACCAACGCCGATTCGAGTCCCCCGCCCGACGAACGCGCCCGGAAAAATGGTCACACCCGCCGCGATCGCCGCGCGGTCGTCGACGTGAGCAAGCGGGCTGACGGTCCCGTCAAAACGCGGTACCGGAGAAAACAGTTGAAGAATCTTGGCAAAGGCGACGTATGGATCGGCGGCTTCGAGCAGGCTTATGGAGGCAGGCCGGTCGCCTTCGTCACTGACGCCGCGCCCGACAATCACCGCGCTGGCTTGGCACTCAGCTAAAAATCTCCGGTAGCGCGGATTGCTGAGAAAAGTGATTTCGCCAGGCCCCGCTTCGTCGATAGGCGCCACTTTGTGAATGACCACGCTGCCGTCGCCGATGACGATTCCTCCGACATGGCTGGCCAATTCACTGAGTGATCGGGTCGTCACTTACTTTTCGTCCGGCGGTTGTAGGTTTCAATAACCTTGCTGGTGATATCGATTCCCTGATCGCTGTAGAGAATCTGCGAGCGTTCCAGAATCAACGTGAACTTGTCGGCTTTACCGACTTCGTTGACGATCTTCTCCAATTCCTTGAGAATCTCGGACATCATCTCATTGTTCTTTGCCCGCAATTCCTGCTGATGATCCGCCATGCTGCGTTGCAGAATAACTGAACGTTTCTGCAGATCGGATTCAAGATTACGCCGTTCCTCCTCTTTAAGCAGCGGGCCTTTTTTTTCCAGATCACTTTTTAAGCGTTCGATGTCTTGCCGTTCTTTTACAATATCGGCTTCGGCTTGTTTAACCTGATTTTGGAATCGATCCCTCGCTCGTTTTCCCGCTTGCGACTCCGAGATCACTCGTTGAATATCGACGAAACCGATTTTGATCGTCTCCTGAGCGTAGCTCGCAGAAAAAGACAGGACCAGCATCCCGATGACCAGCCAGTACTTCACTCAAACCTCCGGTAAATAATAATCAACGTAATGGAATGGCCGTCACGGCCCTAGGGTTGACTGCCGATCGAGAAGCCAAGCACTGAGGTATCATCGTCAGGCTGTTTGTTGAGCGGGAACCCGAGTTCGACGCGCAAGGGACCGAACGGGGACATCCATCTGACTCCGGCTCCGATCGATCGTCTCAAGTCGCCGAAGCTGATACTATCGTTGAAAGCGTTGCCCATATCGAAGAATGCCACGCCACGGATACCATATTGCTCCATGATCGGGAACAAAAGTTCGGCGTTCAGCACCATGGACTTATCGCCGCCGATCACGTCCGTTCCAGTACAAACGGGGGGTGTCGAGGCATCACACCCGGAAGGAGCTCGCGGGCCTATGCTCCGGTCGGCGAATCCACGTATCGAATTGATTCCGCCCAAAAAATAGCGTTCGAAAAGGGGAAGGTCGCGACTTCCGTCATTATTCTTGGCCAAACCGATGCCGTATCCCAGAGAACCTCCCAACGCTAGCACGTAAGAGCCGCCCCAGTTCGGATCCTTCAACAATGGATAGTGCCAGCGCCCACTCACGTCCGATTTGATAAAACGGGTATCCCCGCCGAGACCGGCAGTTTTCACCGAAAAAGCTGATTTAGTCCCTTCGGTTGGGGCAAAAAAATGATCGCGACTGTCATAGGTAATGCCCGGGGTCACACTGCTGGTCAGAGTCTTCCCGGCTTCGCTTTTGATCGAGTCCGGCGCAGTCGAGGAAACGCCGTTGATATCTTCATGAGTCAAATTATAAGAAAGCCCACCGCGCATGTAGTCCCACATCGTCAACGGAGCACTGCTCGCCAACTCATCCGATCCTTTATTTGCGGGTGGTCGGCCGAAAAAAGGCATTCTGAAATCCTTCAAAGGATAGCTGGTATTCACCCCGAAGCCGATTTTGCGCTCGTCGAAGTCATCGTATTCACGTATGGTGTTGAAGCCCTCTAGGCCCACGGCCATTTTGGTATCGTTAAAGTACGGATCGCCGACGCTCAAAATAAAATCCTGACGGCTCGAACCGATGCTGAAGGCACCACTGACACCTTGCCCCCGCCCCATGAGGTTCTTTTCAGAAATGTTGGCGTTAAATAGAAAACCGTCCCCGCTGCTGTACCCGGCGCCCACCTGGAAAGTCCCGGTGGGCCCTTCTTTGACGTCGACCAAGAGGTCGACCGCATCGGGCTGGTCGGTTTTCTTGGTAGTGATTTGCACGTCCTCAAAATAGCCGGTCCGTTGCAAGGCATTACGACTTTGGGTGATCTTGGTGCCGGCGAAAAGCTCTTGCTCGTTGGCGAGCAACTCGCGCCGCACAACCTTATCGCGCGTTTTGGTATTGCCGGCCACCAACACACGATTGAAATAAACCGGCGGCCCTTTGGCAATCACCAACGCAACGTCAACTTTCTTGTCGCTCGAATCGACTTTCGTAATCGGGTCGACCTGGACAAACGCAAAGCCCTTGTTGGAATACATTTCCGATAGGGCGGTAATATCCTCACGCAGCCGGCTGCCGCGGAAGATCTGGCCGGTGGTCAGCTTCACCGACTTGAGCATCTGTTTGCCATCTTCGATCAGGTCGCCGCCGATTTCGACCTTGCCGACACGGTATTGAGGGCCTTCGTGGACGCGAAACACCACTTCCAACCCGTCGCGCGCGCGCACGACCACGGGTTCATCGACTTTGTGCTCGACGTAGCCGTGATCGTTGTAGTGGTTGGAAAGAATCGCCACATCGTTGGTCAGCATGTCGCGATCGAGCACGCCACGGTTGGTGATGAACGAAAAAATCCACTCCGGCTTGGTGGCGATTTGGCCTTGCAGATCGCCATCGGAGAACGCCTTATTCCCTTCGAAAGAAACTCTCTTGATGAGCAGGCGCCCGCCCTCAATGATGTCCAAGGTGACCACGGCCTGATTGCTGGCTTCGACCGTCACGGAGTAGTCGACTTCGACGTTCACATAACCTTGTTCATTGTAAAGCTTTCGGACTTTGTCGACACCTTCGGCGACTTTGGCCCGATCGAGGATGGTGCGTTGGCTGATGCCGAGCGCCGCTTCTATTTTTTCCCGCGACACCTGCGAGGCGCCTTGAATCTTAAGCTCACGCACGTAGGGTTTTTCTTTAACCGCGTAGGTGAGTACACCGTCGGGCGAGAGCTCGGCATGCACATCATCGAAAAAGCCCATCCGATAGATCGCCTTCACATCCTGTTCCACCGTGGCAGAATTGAAAGGCTCGCCCGGACGGCTTTTCAAATGCAACCGAATGCCGTCGTCTTCGACGCGCAAATTACCGGAAATTTTTACGTCCTTGAGTAGAACTTTTTCCTGACCCCAGGATTTGACGGTGAGACCGGCACTCACAACCAATGCCAATAGAACGCAACCCAAACTCGGAACGGTTTTTCCGCCGTGGTTAGATGTCATGGGAAAGAAATCGGCTGACCTAAAAGTGCCAATTTTTCTAATTATTTAGCAAACACAGGCAGTTTTGTAAAGGTAATTTCGGAACATTCGTTAGCCCAAGAGGAGCTCGCCGTCTTTGAGCTCGGCGCGGCGTCCAATCTTGTCCGCGAATTCGCGATTATGCGTGGCAATGATCAAAGCAATTCGGTTCTCCTCGTTGAGGCGAAATAGCAGATCCTGCACCTCTTCGCCTATGCGCAGGTCCAGCGAACCGGTGGGCTCATCGGCCAGCACCAATCGAGGTTTTAAAATCACCGCGCGAGCCACGGCTACCCGTTGCTGCTCTCCCCCTGAAAGCTTACCCGGTCGGTGGGTCATGCGATCTTTCAAGCCGACCATCGCTAGCAGCTGCTCCGCCTCGCCGCGCGCTCGGGTCACTTCCATCCCCTGAATCAACGCCGGAAGCATGACATTTTCCAGTGCCGAAAAATCGGGCAAGAGATAATGAAATTGGAAAACAAAGCCGAGCTCGCGATTGCGAAATTGGCACAGCGCCGTCTCGTCATTCAACGGCAGCTCACGGCCGGCATAAAAGATCTTGCCGCTGGTCGGCCGATCGAGGGTGCCGAGAACGTGGAGAAGCGTACTCTTGCCGACTCCCGACTCACCGACCACTGCCAAACGCTCACCCTCGGCCAAATCCAAATTCAACCCGCGCAAAACATGGATCTCGGCGCCGCCTTCGACAAACGATTTATGTAAGCCGCGCACCGATAGCAGATTATTCATAGCGGATGATTTCAACCGGATCGAGCTTGGCCGCTTGCCGCGCGGGGTAAATACTCGCCAACAAACAGACCACGAAGGAGGCGCAGGCCACCAGGACGAAATTGCTCATGTAGATTCGCACCGGAACCGTCGAAATCAGAAACACGCCGTCAGGCAGTTTGAATTGATACTGCGAAATCAAACCGCAAACGAGCAAGCCCAGGATCACCCCCGAAATTGTACCGACAATGCCGATCAGACATCCCTTGAGCAAAAAGATCCGGCGAATACTCTGCTGGGTGGCGCCCATGGATCGAAGAATCGCAACATCCTTTTTCTTCTCCATCACGACCATCACCAGTGTGGAGACGATATTGAACGCGCCGATCAGCACCATCAGCAGGAGCACCAGAAAATACACCGTCTTTTCCAACTCCAGCGCCGAGAATAAATTGGGCCAGAGCCGGGTCCAGTCCTCGGCAAAATAAGGAAAGCCGAGTTGACGCTGCAAGCGCTCCGCCACCTCGCGCGACTGGTTAACGTCGCTGACGCGCAGTTCGATACTGGTCACGGCGCCCGGAAGCTCAAAAAACTTCTGTGCCTCGGCTAGCCCCATGAAGACCAAAGTCGAGTCGATTTCACTCATTCCGGTCCGGAGCACGCCGGTAACCACAAAACGGCGCACTTTGGGAATCACGCCAATGGCGGTCGGGCTCCCCAAAGGAGACACGACTTGCACCGGACTGCCTTGGAAGACGCCCAGTTGGTTGGCCAATCGTTCACCCAAGATGATCCCGGGAAGAAGCACCGTGCGGTCCTCGACGGCGACCGGATGTTGAGTCTCGAGTGCGGCTAAGCTGCCTTCTTTAAGAAAACTTTGGACATTGACCACGTCGTTCACCCGGTCCGGGTCGACCCCGCGAACTACGACGCCCGAGACGCGCGAGCCCGCCGTCAACATCACCTGCCCGTAAATCGTCGGCGAAGCGGCCACGACGGCATCTTCGCTCTTCACCTGCTCGACGACTTTTTCATAATCCTGCATGGGTTCGCCGGATCTCACGATCGCGATATGGGCATTGATGCCGAGCAAGCGGTCGCGCAGGGTCTCCTCAAACCCGCTCATCACCGCCATGACGACATTCAACGTCATCACCCCGATCATGACGCCGAGCACAGAAATCACCGTGATCAGCGAAATGAACGTTTCGCGCCGGCGCGCCTGCAGATAACGCAGGCCGATAAATAATTCGTATTTCATTCGAATGAAAAGATCCTCTATGTGCGCTGCGGGCGAAGCAACGGGAAAAGAATTACGTCGCGAATTGACGGCGAATCGGTGAACAGCATCACCAGCCGGTCGATGCCGATGCCCTCGCCGGCAGCCGGCGGCATGCCGTACTCGAGCGCGCGCACGTAATCGTCATCGATCGGGCTGGCGGTATCGTCGCCGGCTTTGCGCGCTTCCATTTGCTCCAAGAATCGTTGTCGTTGATCCGCGGGATCATTGAGTTCGGAGAACGCATTGGCGAGCTCGCGCCCCCCGATATAAAGCTCGAAGCGGTCGACCAGCGCCGGATTTTTTTCGTTTTTGCGCGCGAGGGGCGACACCTCGATTGGATAGCCGGTGATAAACGTCGGCTGGATCAGCCCCGCCTCGGCGACTTCTTCAAAGACTTCTACAAGAACGTTTCCGTAGGATGCGCTCAAGTCGACGTGTAGCTGCTTGCGCGCGCAAAATTGCCGGAGTCCTTCTAAACTGCCGAGTTCCTCCTCCTTCGCGCCGCCGTGCGCGACGATGGCTTGGGCGATCGACAGGCGGCGCCACGGTGGCGTGAGATCGATCGCGTGATCGCCGTACTTGATTTGCAAGCCGCCGCAGACTTCACCGGCCAACGCGGCAAAAAGGTCCTCCGTGAGGGCCATCAGATCATTGAACGTCGCGTAGGCTTGGTAGAACTCAAGCATGGTAAACTCGGGGTTGTGTCGCACCGAGATGCCTTCGTTGCGAAAGTTTCGGTTGAGTTCGAAGACTCGCTCGAAACCGCCGACCAGCAGCCGCTTCAAAAACAACTCCGGCGCGACCCGCAAATAAAGATCCATATCGAGGGCATTATGGTGCGTGATGAACGGCCGCGCCGCCGCGCCGCCGGGGATCGCTTGCATCATCGGCGTCTCGACTTCGAGAAAATCGCGATCTTCGAAAAAGCGCCGGAGGGATCGAACGATTTTGGAGCGCTTTTCAAATACCTGGCGCACCTCCGGATTCACCATCAGGTCGAGATAGCGGTGACGGTAGCGCGCCTCGACATCCGCTAGGCCGTGCCACTTCTCCGGCAGAGGTCGCAGACACTTGCTCAGCAGCCGAATCTCATGAGCTTCGAGCGTCAGCTCCTTGGTTCGGGTGCGAAACAGATGGCCCTCGGCGCTGACGATATCCCCCACGTCCAACCCGCGAAACAAAACGTACATCTGTTCGCCGACGGCGTTCTGCTGGATGTAAACCTGCAGGCGCCCCCGGCGGTCCTGTAAATGGAAAAATGACGCCTTGCCCATGCGGCGGATCGCCATGATCCGTCCCGCCACTCTGATGTCGTGCGGCGCCGCTGCGAGAGCTTCGTCGCTCGCGGCAGCAAAACTGGCGGCAATCGCCGACGCCGAAAAAGTGGGTTTGAAGTCGTTCGGATAGACCGGGACGCCGGCCGCTTTCAATTTCTCGAGCTTCTGCTTGCGGACTTCTACTTGTTCGCTGCTCTCTTCGCCGGGAGACGGCGCGTTGTCGATCATCGCATACCCACATTCTCGCCCGGCGTCATCGGGCACAACGAGTTTTTCAACCTGGACGCTGAAACCGGGAAAGGATTACAAACCAAGATTCTTGCAGATCGCTTGCACGGAGTAGGCTTTATTGAGCGAATAGAAATGCACTCCCGGCACGCCGAATGTGATCAATTGCTCGCACTGGCGCGACGCGTACTCGATGCCCATCTCCACCGCTGCGCCGTCGTCGTTCTCGACCTTCGCCAATTCTTTATCCAGCTTGGGCGGAATCTTCGCGGAGCATAGCGCGGCGAAACGCCGCACCTGCGGCGCCGAAAGAATCGGCAACACTCCCGGCACGATCGGAACCGCTACGCCGAGTTTTCTGAGATCTTCGACAAAGCGAAAATAATCGTCGTTTTCAAAAAACAACTGAGTAATCACCGCGGCCGCGCCGGCGTCGACCTTTTCTTTGAGAAATCGTAAATCGGCTGCCCGGCTGGTGGCGCGCGGGTGACACTCGGGAAAGCCGGCAACCGCGACGGAAAAACATCCAAAGCCCGTGGCCTCCCGTACCAGCTCGATGGCGTGATGAAAACCATCGGGATGAGGGCGCCAATCGGTCATGCCTTGGGGCGGATCGCCGCCGAGGGCCAACACGTTTTCGATGCCCTTTTCCTTGAGCCGGGCAAGAATCGCGCGAGCCTCCATTTTGGACTGGCCGACCACGGTCAGGTGACACATGACCTCCAGGCCGCATTCGCTGTGGATGGATTCCACCAAACCTACGGTCTTATCGCGCGTGCTTCCGCCCGCCCCGTACGTGACAGAACAAAAGCCAGGATTGACCCTCTTGATGATGGCGATTTCGCTAAAGAGGTTTTCCTCGCCCTTTTCTGTCTTTGGAGGAAAGAACTCAACCGAGAGGGTCAACCCAGATCGGGCATAGAGGTCGGCCAGCTTCACGCAAATCCTTGATGACGACCTTCGGCGTTACACACTCTTAGCACAACGTTTTGCGACCGACAATTGCCGAGTTGCTGAATCAGCCTTTTCCCCTACTTATCCCCTGTTCACCCGCTTGCGCGCGGCGATGGGGTCGCACTCGGAACCGGATTCGGGAGTGATCAACGGTCGTAACGCATCCGTGTGGTGAAGTATAGCCGATTTAATTTCGTCCGGCACTTCAAAAAAGTCCAGCGTCTCGCTGAGAATCTGGCGACGGCGAGCAAAATGGCCGCCCATGATCGGATGGTTTGCATGCACCTTTTCGAGCGGCCGACCTCGATAAACGACGTCGGCGCCGAGAGAACCGGCGGCGAGCTGAAATTCCAATTCCTTGATACGGCGGCGGTCGGCGTTGCGAAAGAAAAATCCGATCATACGATCGGCGAACACGCGATCGACGAACGTATCGATGATCTCGCGCAGCCGGCTTTCGCCGCCCAGCTTTTCAAACAGACTCTGATCCATGAAATTAGCTAGAATTCGCTGATCAGCGGATTCGATGGAGAACCTTCCAAACCTCACATCATGCCGAGCTGCAGGCGCGCCGCCTCAGACATTTTGCTCGGGTCCCATGGTGGCTCCCACACCAGGTCGATTTTGGCATCGCTGACCCCCGACACAGCCCGAATTTTGCTCTCCACTTCGGCCGGCAATGACTGCACGGCGGGACAATGAGGCGAGGTCAGTGTCATCTGGATCGTAACCGCGCCTTCGGAGCTTACTTTCACATCGTAAATCAAGCCCAATTCGTAGATGTTCACCGGAATTTCCGGATCGAAGCAGGTGCGCAACGCCTCGAGGATTTCTGCTTCAACGATTGTCTGGTTGATACTCTCCATAGATCACTGCACTCTCATAGCTCGACGCTCTTCGAAAGGAACCTACTCAATACCCAGCTGATGCTTGGCCTTGGGGGAAATCATGCTTTGATTCCACGGCGGGTCCCAAACCAAGTCGACATCGGCCTCACTCACCCCGGGAACCGCGAGCAGTTTTTTTCTGATATCTTCCTTTAAAAACTGGCCCATGCCGCAACCTTGCGCGGTCAATGTAAAGCGCACCGTGGCCTTGTGGCCGCCGCTGCCGAGCGCTTCTGCACGGCAATCGTAGATCAGACCGAGATCGACGATATTGACCGGAATCTCGGGGTCGAAACAGGACCGCAATTGACTCCACACGCGTTCCTCGACGGATTCTTCAGGGTTAGCCGCTTCGCCGTACGCCGCAAAACCGCCTGGCGTCATGCCGAGCACCTCGGCATCCGCACCGTCGATCCGGACCATGTAGCCGTGATCGGTCATCAATGTAAAACCGCCGCCGAGCGCCTGGGTGACCCACACGGTTGAGCCGGCGGTGAGTGTCACCCTTTCACCGCTGGGTATCATGATCGCTGCACAGTCGCGTTTGAGAGTGATCGGTTTTTCATCCGTCATAGCCAGGCTCCCTTTGGAAAGCTTGTTCAATCATTCCGTCGTCGCCGGACGGGCCTCGCCCGCGAGCGCCGCATTGACCGTGTGCCACGCCAGGCTCGCGCATTTGACGCGCGCGGGGAACTTGCACACTCCGGAAAGCACGGCGAGTTTACCGATTTTCGCCGCTCCGTCAGCCCCGCCTGCTTCACCGGTCAACATACGATGCACGCTATCAAACAAGTCGTGAGCAGCGGCCTCGCTTTTGCCCTTCAGCTCCGCCGTCATCATTGAGGCTGAAGCCTTGGAGATCGCGCAGCCCGAGCCCTGAAAGCTGATATCTTGAATCACGCCGCCGTCCAGCCGCAGAAACACGGTCACATGATCGCCACACAGGGGATTATACCCCTCTCCTTTGCGGTTCGCATCCGCCATCGCGCGATAGTTCCGCGGACTTTTATTATGGTCGAGAATGACTTCTTGGTAGAGATCGTCCAGATCCGACATCAGCCAAACACCTTTAAGACCCGATAGATGGCTCTGACCAACACATCGATTTCCTCCGCTGTATTGTAAAAAGCAAACGAGGCGCGCGTGGTCGCCGGCACGCCAAAGCGCTGCATCACCGGCATGGCGCAATGATGTCCGGCGCGCACTGCGACGCCTTCCTGATCGAGAATCGTTCCGACGTCGTGGGCATGGACGTAATCCAGCACAAACGACAACACGCCGGCCTTTTCCTTGGCCGTGCCGATAATTCTCAGCGGCACGATTTCCGATAGTGCTTCGGTGGCGCGCGCCAGTAACTTACGTTCATGCGCGGCCACCTGCTGCCAATCGAGACCCTGTAAGTAATCAACCGCCGCGCCCAAACCAATAACTCCGGCAATATTCGGCGTCCCGGCCTCGAATTTGTAAGGCAAGACGTTGTAATGGGTTTTTTCAAACGTCACCAAACTGATCATGTCGCCGCCGCCCTGATACGGCGGCATCTTCTCGAGCAGCCCGCGGCGCCCGTAGAGCACGCCAATCCCGGTCGGGCCGAACATCTTGTGACCGGAGAAGGCGTAAAAATCGCAGTCCAATTCCCGCACATCCACCTTGAGGTGCGGCACGGCCTGGGCGCCGTCAAGCAGCACCGGCACATCGCGCTGGTGTGCCAGAGTGATGATCTCGTTGACCGGGACAAGGGTTCCCAACGCATTCGAGACGTGAGTCACCGCGACGAATTTAGTGCGATCATTCAGCAAGCGGCGATACTCTTCCATGACGATCTCGCCGTTATGGTTGATCGGGATCACCCGCAGTCGTGCGCCGACCTGCTCGCAGACCATTTGCCAAGGCACAATATTGGAATGATGCTCCATGGCCGAAATGACGACCTCGTCGCCGGCCTTAAGAAAACTGCGGCCGTAGCTTTGCGCCACCAGATTGATGGCTTCGGTAGTGCCGCGCACGAAGATGATTTCCTTGTCGGACGCCGCGTTGATGAAACCCCGGATCTTCTCGCGCGCCGCTTCATAGGCCGCCGTGGCGCGTTCGCTCAACGAATGCACACCGCGGTGAATATTGGAATTTTCTACGCTGTAATAATGATCGAGCGCGTCAATCACCGCTTGCGGCTTCTGACTGGTCGCACCGTTATCCAAATACACCAACGGCTTGCCAGCAATATTCTGGGCGAGAATCGGAAAATCGGCGCGGATGCGCGCGACATCGAAGCTCTTCCCAGGCGCGGCTTTTTGAGAGTAGGCTTTCATGAGCAACTCAGATCCTGCGAAACTTCGCCACCAGATAATCGTCCAGCCGCCGGCGCAGAGAGTCGATTTGAATGCGTCCGACAATCTCGTTGGCAAAAGCGAAACTCAAAAGGCTGCGCGCTTCGTCGGGCCCGAGCCCACGCGAGCGCAGATAAAATAACGCGCCGGGATCCAACTGGCCGATGGTCGAGCCGTGGCTGCACTTTACATCGTCGGCGTAAATTTCAAGTTGCGGCTTGGTGTTCACCACCGCATCCGCCGACAACAATAAATTTCTATTGGTCTGGCGGGCGTCGGACTTTTGGGCATCTTTGTGCACGACGATTCTGCCGTTAAACACCCCACGAGACGCGCCGTCGAGGATGCCTTTGTAAAGCTCCAGGCTCGTTGCTCGCGGTTTGGCATGTTCGATTTCCGTAAAGTTATCGATGTGCTGCTTCCCCTCGCCCAGATACAAGCCGTTAAGCACGCATTCGGCGCCTTCGCCGGCGAGCGAGATGTGGACGTTGTTGCGCACCAGCGCGCCGCTCAAAGTCACCGCATGGGCCGTCAAGTGCGAACCGCGCTCCAGATGCGCCGCTAAAGTGCCCATGTGAAAGGCCGCCTCGCCCTCGTTTTGTAAGCGATAGTAGTGGGTTATTGAGTCGCCCGCGGCAATCAACTCGGTGACCGCGTTACAGAAGTATTTTCCGCCATTTGCGCCGGCATAACTCTCCACGATCTTCGCCTCGCTATCGGCTCCCATTAAAATCAATGTGCGCGGATGGGAGACGAGCGGGCGTTCCATAGCGCCGGATCCGTAAACCAAATAAATCGGCTGGGTTAAGCGGCAGCCGGGCGGAATGACCACGACGGCACCGTCGCCGATGAACGCCGTGTTGAGCGCGACGAAAGCATTGCCCTTGAGATCGGCGTAGCGCCCGAGTTGCGTTGCCACAAGCCCGTCGGCCTCGCGACTCTGCTCGGCCAAGCTGGCCAAACGTACGCCCCCGGGCAATCCCCGCGTGGACGACAACTCCGGAGCGAAAATACCATTTTGAAAAACCAATCGCGGTCCGTCCTCCTCCGCAAAGCCGATGGAGAGAATCTCGCCCATCGGGAAACTTTTGGGCTTGCCGTTGACTGGACCGAACGGCAGCGAAACTGCCGGCTCAACGTCGGTGTATTTCCAATCTTCATTCTTTGTGCTTGGAAATCCCAATTTCGTAAAGCTCGCCATGCCGGCTTGATGCAGTTCGCCGAGCCACGGAGCGCCGTCTTTTCGGGCCGAGCGCTGCTCGTTAAAAGCCGCGATAAATCGCCCGGTGCTTTCTGTTAAAGACATGTTCTCTTCGGTTTTTCGATAATGCCGAACCCCGTGTTTCAATGAACCGTGGCGGCTTCGCTCTTAATCCAATCGTAGCCTTTGCTTTCCAACTCGAGCGCTAATTCCTTGGTGCCGGATTTGACGATCCGGCCGTCATAAAGAACGTGCACGAAGTCGGGAACGATGTAATCCAAGAGGCGCTGATAGTGGGTAATCACGATCATCGCCCGATCTTTTCCGCGCAGGGCATTGACGCCGCCGGCGACAATGCGCAGAGCGTCAATGTCCAGGCCCGAATCGGTCTCATCGAGCAGCGCCAGTATCGGATCCAAAACCGCCATTTGCAAAATTTCGTTGCGCTTCTTCTCGCCGCCGGAAAAACCCTCGTTGAGCGGGCGGTTGATGAGCGCCTGATCCATCTCCACGAGCTTCAATTTGTCTTTGACCAGCGCGAGAAACTCCATCGCGTCGAGCTCATCCAACCCGCGGTGTTTTCGCACCGCGTTGAGCGCAGCCTTGAGAAAGTAGGTCGTGCTGACTCCCGGAATCTCAACCGGATATTGAAACGCGAGAAAAATCCCTTCGCGCGCGCGGATCTCCGGGCTCATCGCCAAAAGATCCTGGCCTTGGTAGGTCACTTCTCCACCCGTCACCTGATAACTTTCCCGCCCGGACAGCACATGGGCCAAGGTACTCTTCCCCGAACCATTCGGTCCCATGATCGCATGCACTTCACCCGCCTCGACCTTGAGATCGATACCGCGAAGTATTTCTTTGCTCCCTGCGGTTGCCCTGAGCCCGCGAATCTCCAACATAAGGGTGCCTTCTACACGCCTGTCAGATAGCCTTTTCGAGGGGCATCTTAAGCAGACGTTCCTTCAGGCCGTGCTGATCGGCAATTTCGGCGATTGTCACACCGGCAAGAAACTGCGTCAGCACCTCCTGAGCCTTTTCCCAAACTGTTTTCTGCAAGCACACGGCGCAGAACGAACAATAACTGACGCCTTTCTCGAGACATTCCATCAAAACCAGCGGCCGCTCAACGGTTTCGTAAACGTCCTTGATCGAGATTGCGCTCGCTCTCTTGGCCAATGTAAACCCGCCTTTGGAGCCGATGTGCGACTGCACTAGGCCGCCGGCGACCAGGTCCTTCATGATTTTCGACAGATAAAAGGACGGAATATCCTGGCTCTTCTCGATATCGGCGCGGCTGACAATCTTACCTTCCGGCTGTCCGGCTAAATACGACAAGGCGCGCACCGCGTAGTCGACGCGCCGGCCCACGTTCATCAGTGAACTGCGTTCGCTTCTTTCTCTGCCCTTTTTCGCCATTTCTGCCTGATTTGAATATAGACTCCTTAGGTCTTCGTTGTCAAGTTACTGCGCCCGAGTCTTTTTCCAAGCGGAGCACTGTGCTAGAAGCTTTGACTATGTCGATCCTGAAAGTCGCTCGTCTCGGCCATCCGGTGCTGCGCCAAGTAAGCGCGAACCTGCCCGAGCGCGAGCTGCAATCAGCGGCGATGCAGAAGTTAATCGACGACATGATTGAGACCATGAAGGAATACGACGGGGTCGGGCTGGCCGCTGATCAGGTTCATGAATCGAAACAGGTCGCGGTTTTGGAAGTGGCCAACAATCCTCGCTATCCGAACAAACCTGACGTACCCCTGACCGTTCTGGTCAATCCCAGGGTTACGCCGTTGTCCGACGCCTTGGAGGAAGATTGGGAAGGCTGTCTGAGCATTCCCGATCTGCGCGGCAGAGTGCCGCGTTATACCAGCGTCCGGGTCCAGGCCTGGGATCGCAACGGCCAAGAGCTGGACTACGTTGCCACTGGTTTTCATGCCCGTGTCATTCAGCATGAGTTCGATCATCTCAACGGCAAGCTCTATGTCGATCGCATGCGTGATTTGACGACCTTGTCTTTCCTTCAGGAATTTGCCCGCTATTGGCTGCCGGCGCGCGGCGAATAACCTTTCACCGACGTTGAGTTTGTCGTGCCGACAAGTTAGAGTCGCGCCATGATTTTTCCGCAGTTGCAAAACTCCCTCGAACGACAGCTCGCGCTGACCTCGCAACGCACCGCAGCAATCTTAGACCGCGCTTTGTCCGGCCAAGACATGACCGTCGATGAAGCCGCCAGCCTGTTCGATGCCGAGGGCTCGGAGCTCATGGCCATGATCGCCGCGGCCGATCACCTGCGCGCCCGGACCGTCGGCGACGTCGTCACGTACGTGATCAATCGCAATATCAACTTCACCAACGTGTGCGTCAAAGCCTGCGGCTTTTGCGCCTTCAGCCGCGGCCATTTGGCTGAGGAAGGCTACTTTCTCCCGAACCAGGAAATTATCCGGCGTGCTCGCGAAGCCTATGAACTGGGCGCCACCGAAGTTTGCGTGCAAGCCGGCTTGGCGCCGGGCATCGATGGTTGGCAATACGTCAATCTCTGCCGGGCCCTCAAAGACGCTTTGCCCGAGATCCATATACATGGCTTTTCGCCCGAGGAGGTACTCTACGGCTCAACCCTCGCCGGTGTCACCGTTCGCGATTATCTATCCGCGCTCAAGGAAGCCGGTGTGGGCAGTTTACCCGGGACTTCGGCGGAAGTCCTGGTCGACAGTATCCGGCAACAGGTATCGCCCGGTCGAATCGGCACGGGGCAATGGATCGAGCTCATTGAAACCGCGCATGAATTACAAATTCCGACGACATCGACGATCATGTACGGCCATATCGAAAGCTCGCGTGACAAGGCGGTTCATCTGGACATCTTGCGACAGATTCAAAAACGCACGGGCGGCATCACCGAGTTCGTGCCGCTAAGCTTCATCTATGAAGAAGCACCGATGTTTCATCGCAAACCGCTCGCGGGACTGCGCCACGGCCCGAGCGGCGCCGAAGTGATCAAAATGTACGCAGTGGCCCGACTGATGCTGAATGATTATGTTCCCAACCTGCAGGTTTCCTGGGTGAAGGAAGGCCCGAAACTCTCGCAGATCGCGCTCCTGGCAGGCGCCAATGATTTCGGCGGCACGTTGATCAACGAAAGTATTTCCACGGCCGCGGGAGCTTCCCACGGCCAGCTGATGAAGCCGTCGCAGTTCCGCGGTCTGATTCGCGACATGGGCAGGATACCGGCGGAACGATCGACGACCTATAAAAAGATCCGCGTGTTCGAATCGGAGAGCGAGCACAGGGATCTGCTCGATGATGTCGACGATCCGGCGCAGCGCTTCGGCTCCTACCAAAATCTGATTCACTTAAAAGAATACCGCTTTCGCGATTTTTATCACGAAAGGAAAAGTTCAAAGCATTGAACCTATCTGACCGTCACCCATCGAGGACAAACCGTGCGTGATCGTCTGCGAGATAGACCGTCGGCGGTAATCCTGTGTGCTTTCAACCCTAGGCTCTTAACCACTCGTCATGATCGGTGATCCGCATCAATTCGAGGCGATCGGCACCCGCCTGGGTTTTCGCACCGTGACAGAAACGCCGCGCAAGCTTCGGTTGCGCTGGCAAGGCGCGCGTTTCCCGGCCTTTCTCTGTTTGGGTATCGCGCTGTTGCTGCTATTCATCTCGGTACCGATTGTCGAAGCGCTGCGCCTGCGCGGCTTTGTCGGACCCGCAGCCTCGCTGTGGTATTTTCCCATCATGAATCTGATTCTGTTCGGGATATCGGCTTTTCTGATTACGCAGCGGCGCACCATCGAGATCGACAACGACTCGCGGCGACTGACGCTGTGCCGCCAAAGCCTGTACCGCACCACCACGCTCGCGGTGGGCTATGAGGAGATCGCCGGGGTCGTGCTAAGAGTCGACCAGGTCTACAGCGGCTTTGCCGTCGGCGGCTCCACGGCCGCTCAAAGTTTTCCGGTCCCCGCCCTCCGGATCGTGCTCCAAAACGGCGAAAACGTGCTGCTCGACCGTGGCAGTTTTACCAAGCTGGTGGATCTCGGCAAAGTCATCAGCGAGCGGCTCGATAAGCCGCTGGAAATCGAGCCGCGGCTGCAGGAACAATTGCAAAATTCTCGGTTCGAGAAGCGCGCTCTGGCCTGACTCAAGGGGCAGGTCCACGGGCGATGATCTGGTGCAGTTGGCCGACGGCTTTCTTGACCCCTTCGTGGGTGAGCTGTTCAGCGCTGAGCCAGCGCACACCCCGTTGGCCAATATCGCCCAGCGCAAAAATATTTTCGCTCAGCGATTGCTGCGTTTCATCAAAGCGCGCCGACCAAATCACGTCCCCGCGGCGCACATCGACGAGTTCCAAGACAAAGGCGACGGAAGCGGGGCTTTTGGCACCCCACTCATCGCCCACTCTTTCACGAAAGCGTTGCATACTACCGGTGATCACCGCGTCGGCGTAAACCATCTGGCCGATTTGTCTGAGCCCAACCGTTTCGCTCACCGGCGGCAGCGTCTGAGCCACTTCGCGCACCTCGCTATCGGAAATCATTTGCCAATTGGGCATCGCCGCCATCACGGAGTAAATCGTTCGCGCCAATATCTCCGGCGCATCACGCTCGCCGGACTTCGCTCCGGGCGTGGCTCCGAGCGGGACCTTCGACTGCGATCGACTGCTTAGCGCGCTCGACGGCACCACTGCGATTCTTCTGATTCGGCGCGTTTCCAAATCCGTCGAATGGCGGCTCTGCAGGTTACCGGGTCCGAAGCTGCAGGCTGTTAGCAAAAAAAGTGAAAGGATGAGTAGTTTCGTCATACTAAATCCGCAACAAAATAGCCGTATCTCCGACACCTTTATTAGTGACAGATCAGGCAGGGCGAATGCCGAGTTCGCGCAGCTGGCGCTCCTCCACCGCTGACGGCGCGTCCGTCAACATGCAGACGGCTCGCTGGCTCTTCGGAAACGCGATGACATCGCGCAGCGATTTGGCGCCGCTCAACAGCATTGCCAGTCGGTCAATGCCAAACGCAATGCCGCCATGGGGTGGCGCGCCGAAGCTCAGGGCCTCCAGAAAAAACCCGAACTTGGCTTGCGCCTCCTCGGCACCGATGCCCATCAAACTAAGTATCCTTTTTTGTAACTCGAGTTGGTGAATACGGATGCTGCCGCCGCCGATCTCCATGCCGTTGAGCGCCAGATCATAGGCTTTCGAGCGGACTTTGGCAGGCTCGCCGTTGAGCAACCACAGGTCCTCGTCCAGCGGCGCAGTAAACGGATGATGCAAGGCCACATAGCGATTTGCCTGTCTATCGAATTCCATCAGCGGAAATTCGACGACCCAAACCAGCGCATACTCGTGCTGCGGAATCAGCCCGAGTTTTTCGCCCAACTGCAGGCGCAAATTCCCCAATGCGTCGTGGACGATCTTCGCGCTGTCCGCAGAAAATAGAATCACGTCACCCGTTTGGGCTTCGGCGATTGTTTCGATCGCCTTCTGCTCGCCCTCCGATAAGAATTTGGCGATCGGCGACTGCCATCCTCCGCTCGTCATCTTCGTCCAGGCGATCCCTTTGGCGCCGAAGCTCGCTACGAACGGCGTCATGTCGTCCAGGTCCTTGCGCGACATTTCCCCGCCCTTCGGAATCCGGATGCCTTTGACCACACCGCCTTTTTGGATTGCCCCGCCAAACACCTTGAATTGGCTGTTCCGCAACGCCGGAGTGAAATCAAGAATTTCCAAACCAAAACGCAGGTCCGGTTTATCGGAGCCGAAGCGGTTCATCGCCTCTTCGAACGTTAGCCGCGGAAACGGTCGCTTGGGCTCGAAGCCCTTCAATTCTTTGAAGAGCAAGGTGATCATGCCCTCGACCACCTGGATGACATCTTCCGGCTGGACAAAGGACAATTCCATGTCGAGCTGCGTGAATTCGGGCTGGCGGTCGGCGCGTAAATCTTCGTCGCGAAAACATTTCACAATCTGATAATAGCGGTCGAGCCCGCCGACCATGAGAATCTGCTTGAAGAGCTGCGGCGACTGTGGCAGCGCGTAGTATTTGCCGTGATAAATCCGGCTCGGAACGAGATAATCCCGAGCGCCCTCGGGCGTGCTTTTGGTCAAAACCGGCGTCTCGACGTCAATGAAGCCGAAGCTGTCGAGATAATCCCGAATCAGCTTGGTCATCCGGTAACGTAACAACAAATGACTGAGACTCTGTGGCCGGCGCAAATCGAGATAGCGATATTTAAGCCGGGTATTTTCGTTGGCCTCGGTCTCATCCTCGATCGTAAAGGGCGGAACCGCCGAGGCGTTTAACAAGCGCAAATCCTGGCAAACCAATTCGACCTCGCCCGTGGCGAGGTCCGGATTAATGGTCTCGGGCGAACGTTTTGATAACGTGCCGCGCACCGCGATGACATCTTCGGCGCGAAGTTGTTTGGCCTTCTCATGCGAAACCGGATCAACTTCCGGGCGGAAAACGACTTGACAAATGCCCTCGCGATCGCGCAGATCGACAAAAATAACCCCGCCGTGGTCACGCCGGCGGTGCACCCAGCCGGCCAAGGTCATCTCGCTTCCAACCGAGCCCGCGCGCGGTTCGCCGCAGTACGCGCTCCGCTTCCAATCGCCCAGCGGATCGCTAAAAACCCGCTCCGCCGCCATCAACTTGCCTTTCTCGCCGTCAACACCGCCTCCAGATCATCCAATTTGATTTCTTCCTGTTGTTTGCTTCCCATGTCGCGCAGCACGGCAACGCCTCGGTTCAATTCATCATCACCAACGATCAAAACTGACACAGCCATGAGCTTGTCAGCACGGCGCATTTGACTCTTCAAGCTGCGCATCTCGCCTTCGATCTCTACCGCCAAGCCGTTTTGGCGCAGTCGGTGAACGAACGGGAAGGCCCAGTCGCGCGCCTTCTCGCCGATCCAGACAACATAGATGGCCGCGCCTCCGGGCTCCGGCCGCTCCTGCATTTTCAGAAGCATGGCGACGCGCTCGACGCCGATCGCGAAACCGACGCCCGGGACCGCCGGGCCACCGAGATCTTGTACCAAACCGTCATAGCGCCCGCCCGCCGCAACCGCACTCTGCGCGCCCAACCGGGTCGTGGTCCATTCGAAGGTTGTGCGGCCGTAGTAGTCGAGGCCCCGGACCATGCGCGGATTAAGCTTAAAGTCCACCTGGCTCTCACTTAAAAAGCGCTGCACGAGCGCAAAGTGCTCGCGGCAAGCGGCGCATAACGAATCGAGGATCGACGGCGCCTCCTGCGTTGCGCGAATGCAGCCTGGCTCTTTGCAATCGAGAACGCGCAAGGGATTGCGTTCCATGCGGCGGCGACAATTCTGGCAAAGCGAGTCCTCGCGCTGTTTCAAAAAGGCCAGAAGAACTTCGCGATAGCGGGGCCGGCACTCGACGCAACCCAGCGAATTGATCTCCAGCACCGGCTCGGTCAAACCTAACGCGTGCATAAAATCGTGCAGCCATAACAGGATTTCAACGTCGATCAAAGGATCGCTGCGCCCGAGGGCTTCGGCGCCGATCTGGTGAAACTGGCGCATCCGGCCTTTCTGCGGCCGCTCGCGCCGAAACATCGGCCCGATATAATAAAGCTTTCGCACTGGCTCGGTCTTAAACATCTCGGCTTCGATATAAGCGCGCACCACACCCGCGGTCCCTTCGGGCCGAAGAGTCAGCTTCTGCCGATTCGGCATCGCATCCGTTACCCTGGACGACAATGACTGCCCAGGTTCCCTGTCCTCGAAGGTGTACATCTCTTTTTCGACAATGTCGGTGGTCTCGCCGATGGAACGGCTAAACAGTTCGGTCTTTTCCAAAACCGGAACGCGGATTTCAGAGAAGTGATAAGCGCTAAAAACTTGCCGAGCTGTGGCTTCGATCGTTTGCCACAGCTCAACTTCACCTGGCAAAATGTCGGCAAAGCCCTTGATCCTGGTTATCTTCATACGCGTTAGGCGGGCATCCGATCAAAACACCATAACTCACCGGACAGGTCAAGTTTCCGCGTGCAGATCCGCTGCCCGTTCAGCTCCGCGCCTTGTAGCGATAGGCCCGGCTGCGGCGGGTTGTACCGTGCAGTTCCGCGAACAAAAAACCGCGAAAGGTCATGAAATAGGTGAGGCCGAGTCCGACGACGAAAGCATAGATAAAAAAATACAGGAAACCCGGCAAGCCGAACAACAGAGGCTCGAACAATGCCAATAAAAAATAACCGACGACAGCCAACAGGATGTTGGGAAGCAACCATTCAAGCCAGTTCTCGACAATGAAATTATAACTCGCGCTGATCAGTTCCAGCCCAGTGGTCCGAGTCTGGTAAATGAACTCGGGTACCGGATTGAGCACGATGTAGAGCACCAGCGTAATCAGAAAATAGATCAACGCGCCGTTGGGCACGGTTGCCAACGCCATCGCGGCCATGCGCATCGGTATCCATAGGATGAACGTGATCAAGAGCAATTCCCAAATATAGACGGTAAAGCCGTTGAGAAAGTCGTTGAAATCGGCCTTGTTGCCGTCGATTAAGTTTTTAATCAAAAAAAGCCCGGAACTGACGCAGGCCTGGGTGGCGAGCGGGAACAGTAAGGCGCCAACGATGCCAAGCGGCGCCAGCAACGACGCGAGCACGGCTAAAATGATCCCGTAAGCGACCGGCGCGAAGCTCACCACCCAATTTTTACGCACGCATTCCCACGAGCGCGTGAGCGCCGTCGCATACATCCAGAGCGTCACTTGGAGAGTTTGCATCGTTTTCGGAAATCGAATTCAAGAAATCGGCTCCGCGCGTCAGCAGCGCAGGCGCGCCGGCTCAGGCTGACAGCTAGCAAGAGTAGATATGGACTTCGTGCTCTTCGATGCGGCGTCCGCGGGCGATTAACTTGACAATGCTGCAGACGTTGCGGCTCACGTCTCCGATGTTGGCGGCTGGAAATCCGTCTTTGAGATATCGGCCAATGAACTTCTCATCATGCAAGTTGATAATTTGAAGATAATCGTTGTTGCTGCCCTCGAAATAGTGCTTCGTGCCGGGCGCCGGACTATCCAACTCATCTTGCAGCGCCTTCGTAATCTTGATGCCGATGAATAACCGCTTGCTCAACTCTTCCATTGAATCTCTCCTTATCGCCGTCCATATCATACCGGCGCTAAAACAACCACCCTTTCGCCGAAAGTTTTCGCCTCTACAAACTCTAGACAGCCGATAGCGAAAAGGTTTAGGATGTTTTTCAGAGCAAGTACGGCGGAGACTTCTCACCCCCCAATAAGGTTCATCAAACTGACCTGATGATGGACGTAAAAATGAAAAACACCAATTTACGTTGCCTCCAAGCGATCGTATTTGGCGCCGCCCTGCCGCTCTACATGCTCACAACTTTGTCGCCGGCAAAGGCGCAGCCGATTCCGAAGATTCCCAACGAGGTGATCGATTTGGCTGCCGCCGAAGGAACCGTGCTTGTTCTGGTGGGGCTCAAGGTACCCTGGGAGATGGAGTCAAACCTGAGCGAGCATCAAGTCGACGTGCAGCGCGTGGCGATCGCCGCGATACAGAAAAATCTACTCTCCGAGCTGGAAGGAAAATCCTACAAGATCATCCGCCGTTACGATACCATTCCGGGCATTGCCTTGGAGGTGGGTGCAGACGCCTTGGCCGAGTTGGCACATTCACCGAATGTGACTAACGTGCTGCTCGATCGCCCAGCGGCAAGCACCGCGAACGAGCTACCTTCATCGGACAAGGTTCCTTCGCAACTCTTTACGACCGCGGCGGCCCACGGCACCGTTTTGGTGCTGGCGGGATTGCGCACCCCCTGGCAGCGGGAAGATCAGCTGACCGAGGAGCTAATCGCCTTACAAAGAAACGGGATCTTGAGCGCACAAAGTTATATTCTAGCGGAGCTGGGCGGCACGCAATTCAGAGTCCTGCGGCTCTATCGCAGTATACCCGGCATCGCACTCCGGGTCGGCGTGGACGCCTTGCGTGTCCTGCAAAACTCCCCCGCAGTGACTAACGTCGTGCCGGACCGTCCTGCCAGAATCGTGCGCTAACATCCCGCGCGACTCCGGGCAACTAGCGCCCTTCGGCGACATGTTTTTCGCGCAGGTTGCGTCTGACTAGCAGCTCTCTCCTTCCAGCAAAAAGAGAACGATACGAAGGCAGACAACATGAGACCGACAACCCTCGCGATCAGTGCGATCCTATTATTGTTTCACGATAGCGCTCCAGCGCACGCGCAGACGACCGCGGCAGCGGTGATCAAGAAGGGGTTTCTGCAATGTGGGGTCAATACCGGCTTGCCAGGGTTTTCACAGCCCGACAGCCGTGGCGAGTGGAGCGGGCTGGACGTCGATCTTTGTCGCGCCGTCGGCGCAGCGCTGTTCGGCGACGCACGAAAGGTCCGCTACACCCCTTTGACCGCCCAGCAGCGCTTCACGGCTTTGCAATCCGGGGAGGTCGATCTTCTCGCGCGCAATACGACTTGGACAATCGCCCGCGATACCAGTCTCGGCCTCAACTTCGTCGGTGTAAATTACTACGACGGTCAAGGATTCATGGTGGCAAAAAAGCGTAACGTGAAAAGCGCGACTCAGTTGAACGGCGCTGCCGTGTGCGTTCAACCCGGCACGACGACCGAGCTCAATCTCGCAGATTATTTTCGCGCCAAGAGGATGAAGTTCAAGCCGGTGGTAATCGAGAAAATGGAAGAGGTACTCAGTGCCTATTTTTCCGGGCGTTGCGACGTTTACACCACCGACGTATCCGGCCTGATCGCCGCCCGAGCCTCGCGCGCGGCCAATCCAGGCGACCACGTCATTCTACCCGAGGTCATTTCCAAGGAACCGCTCGGTCCCGTAGTGCGGCATGGCGACGATCAGTGGTTTGACGTCGTCAAATGGTCACTCTTTGCAATGATCGATGCGGAAGAGCTCGGGCTTACTTCGAAGAACATCGATAAGCATGCCAAAAGCAGCAATCCCGTCATCCAACGCTTTATTGGCGCCACAGGGGAGTTCGGCAAGATGCTCGGTCTGGACAAGAGCTGGGCCCGTAACATCATCAAGCAGGTGGGCAATTACGGCGAGAGTTTCGAGCGGCATCTAACGCCTCTCGGCGTCGAGCGCGGTATCAACAAGCTTTGGAATCAGGGCGGAATCATGTATGCTCCGCCGCTCCGCTAGGACGTTCGCAAGAGCCGCACCATTCGATGTTCGGTCACTTGGATCCCGCCAAAGCTGGCGCCGGCCAAAAAAATTTGACGGCTGCTTTCCTCGCACCGCGCCTGCGGCCGTTGCTTTACCAAATTTTGTTGGCCGCCGCTCTCTGCCTCGCCGCCTGGTATTTAGTTTCCAGCGCCGCACAGAACCTTTCGGACTTGGGGATTGCTGCCGGGTTCGGATTTCTATCACGCGAAGCCGGTTTTGCCATCGGCGAAACCACCCTGCTTTCCTACAGTGCCGCTGACACCTACCTCAGGGCGCTTGCGGTCGGTTTTCTCAACACCGTGCGCGCGGCGACGCTCGCGATTGTCTTCGCGACGGCGCTCGGCGTATTAATCGGGTTGGCGCGATTATCGACCAACTGGCTGGTTGCCAAGGCAACCGCAGGCTACGTTGAAGTGCTGCGTAACGTGCCGTTAGTCGTTCAGTTGTTTTTTTGGTACGCCTTAATCACCGAAAGCCTGCCAGGACCCGGCGACGCGCTGCATCCGTTTCCGGCAATATTTATCAGCAACCGCGGCCTGGTGTTTCCCGTTTTCAAGCTGGGGCCGGTCGATGGCTGGTTGATCGCGCTAATCCTACTTGCCGTCCTTATCATCGTCGCCTGGATTTTGCGTCCGGCCTCAGCGCCGACGGCCCACCAACAGATTAAAATTCCCGTTGCACTCGTCGCGGGCTCGGCCGCTACGCTGTTTGTGAGCGCCTCAGCGGGCATCGAGATCGAGTACCCGGTGTTCAGTGGTTTCAATTTTACCGGCGGCGTCTCGCTTTCACCGGAATTTACCGCCTTGTTCGTCGGGCTCACCCTCTATACGGCGGCTTTCATCGCCGAAATTGTTCGCGCCGGGATCCTTGCGGTCGACCGGGGCCAGTTCGAAGCGGCTCATTCGCTTGGATTGACTCAGAGGCAAGTCATGCGCTTCATCGTCCTGCCCCAGGCCCTGCGCGTCATCGTCCCGCCTCTCACCAGCCAATATATGAATTGCACCAAGAACAGCTCGCTCGCGGTGGCGATCGGCTATCCCGACCTGGTCTCCGTTGCCAATACAACGATCAACCAAACCGGCCAAGCCGTCGAAGGAATTGCCATCATCATGCTCGTATACCTCTCGATCAGTCTTGCGATTTCAGCATTGATGAACTGGTACAACCGCCGCTTTGCGCTGCGAGGAAACCGCCGATGAGCCGCGCGGCAAACCATACCGCGGCGCAACCCGGGTCGGCTTTTCAGTGGCTCCGCATAGGACTGTTTGCCAGCTGGCCGAGTTCGATCGCGACAGTGGCGATTCTTTATCTCGCCTGGAGAATCATACCGCCGTTTCTGGACTGGGCATTGATACAGGCGGTCTGGTCGTCGGAGCATCCGTCTCTTTGCCGAGAGTTGGCTGGAAAGGGCGCCTGCTGGGCATTCATCACCGACAAGTACCGATTCATTCTATTCGGGACTTATCCTGCCGACCAACACTGGCGCCCCGCACTGGTCGTTGTGATTCTGCTCGGCCTTTACACCCTTAGCGCTGCGCGCACGACTCACTGGTGGATACTCGGTGCGCTGTGGTTGGCCGGTCTTGCGCTCATCGGTGTGCTCATGTGGGGCGGCGTCTTTGGTCTCAGTCAGGTGGAGAACGAGCGTTGGGGCGGGCTCACCCTCACACTTTTGCTTGCTACTTTCGGACTCGCCCTGGCGTTTCCGCTCTCGATCGTGTTGGCGCTGGCGCGCCGGTCGGAAATGCCGCTCGTTCGCTGGCTCACCATTGCCTACATCGAACTCATCCGCGGCGTCCCTTTGATTTCGGTTCTTTTTATGGCGTCGGTCCTGCTGCCGCTGTTTCTACCGGCGGGGGTTTCGATCGACAAGCTCCTGCGCGCGCAACTTGCAATGGCTCTGTTCGCGGCGGCCTATCTCGCCGAAGTAGTGCGTGGCGGACTGCAGGCGATACCACGCCAGCAAGAGGAAGCCGCTCAAGCGCTCGGCCTCACTTACTGGCAACGCACCTGGTACGTGATCCTCCCCCAGGCGCTGACAATCGCGATCCCGCCGCTGGTCAATACTTTCATCGGATTCTTCAAAGACACCTCGCTCGTCGTGATCATCGGTCTGTTCGATTTTCTCACAACTATAAAGGTCTCACTAAGCGAGCCGACCTGGACGGGTTTCGGCGTCGAAGCCTATTTGTTCGCGGCCTTCGGCTACTTCCTTTTTTGCTACCCGATGTCGCGCTATAGCCGCCACCTCGAGCCGGCGCATCAGGAAAGTCTGGTTCGAGAGCGTTGAACGGCCACCGTCCCGCCATCGTCGGCTTTCTCAAGGCGAGCTAAACGAGCCCTACAGCCGTGGGCAATCGCTTCTGCCTTGATGGCCAACGACAAATTGATTCGTGCCGCCGGACCCTAAAAAAGACGACCCCCGCTTCACTTTTGCGAAGTAGGGGTCGTCAGCGTTCTTTCTGTCTGAGTGTCGGCAGCATCGTTACCGATGCTGGCCGTTGGCATAAGGAGCCTAGTAGATGATCGAGCCTTTTTCGATTTGCCGCTTGCGGCTTTCATATTCCTCGCGTCCGATACGGCCGCTCTTAAAATCGTCTTCGAGCTTGTCCATCTGGCGGTTCGCGTTATATTCATAACCGCCTCCAGCACCGAGCGCGCCGGCAGCCGCGCCGCCCCAAAATTGCGGACTGCAACCCCATTGAGCCAAGCTCGCCACTAACAAAACCATAGCTAATTTAATCATAAAACTTGCCCTCCTTTGCTGGATCAAAAAAGCAATGCCCGTACCAAGCCGATGCTTTTTGACGATCTTTCGCCAAGGGCCTAAAAAATTGGAATTATTTGATAATAGAAGTATCGACCGTTTCCCGGTATTGGAACGGATAGCGAATCATTCTGAAGGCTCATGAGATGTCCGTCAGCGTTTATCCTACAATTAGTCGGAACATATTTGCATGGCTTGCTGCAAGCGTTCTTCGGTCGGGTGATCGATGTCACCTTGATAGCCCTGCGCGGTAAAATCCAGAAACAGCTTCACCCAGTGGCTGCAAGGCCAGCCGAGTCTGTGCCAGTATTCCATGCCTTTCCGATCTGCTGCCAATTCCGCCGAGCGCGAGTAGGGACGAAATTTAATCCGATCCGGTAAACCCAAATCGCGGCTGGTTATACGATTTGCAAGCCCCAGACTATGACCCACGCTATCGTGGGGAATCCCGACGTCTTTACCCAAAACGTCATGAGCGATCTCGTGTGCCAAGGTATGCCGCAAGAGCCAACGATAGTCTGGTCTCATGTAAGCCAACCGGCTCAACTCGTAGCTGATAAAAATTCTCTGATTGCCGATGCTCAACCCGAGGATATCCCGCCGCGCGAAATCGGCTAATTTGAATTCATAATTGGACAACCGGTCGCGGTGCTCAGAGACCGCTACGATCTCCAGACCGATAGCGGTAACATACCGCTCCAAGCGATTATCGGCGACGGTCGGTATTTCCATCGAAATAGTGGCGCAAGAATGAAGCAGCAATACAATAGAAAATGCGAGGAACGGAACGCGTTTAGAAATCGTCACGGAAAAATTCCATTTTCGTTAGCTTAAATAAGGCTGAGTGTTCGTCTTCATTACTTGTTACCACGGCCTTTTTCAAGCGCGGCTTGTAGCGCCATTATCGATCGAACAAATTCCGAGCCTGTTACCATTGTCGGCCCGACATCGAGTACCTGGCCGATGATCGAAGCACGGCGGCCCGCGGACTGTTATCGTCTTACTAAGGAGTTAGTTCGTTAGTTAGTGGACATACTGGGACGAAGGGGCGAGTCGTGGAAAGCGCAGGCATCAGGACTCAAAGGACGCTTTCGCACCCTCCCAAAATTAAGCACTCGGGGCGTGGCTCGGGTGGTGGCCGATGACGCCCAGACGCTTTGCCTGGCTTGGAACGAGTCGTCCCTTCGTGTCCAACAAACCGTGCTGTCTAGATACTTATGAACTCCTTAATAGTATTGCCAGGACGGCTTTCATGCTATGTCATCAGTGGTGGATGACGCGATAAGTAGTAGGTCGGGTTATGGCCACACGGGTGATTGTCAGATGATCGGTTGTTTCGATGCGCGCTCGCCCTCCGGTGGAATCTTTCAATCGGATCCTGTCGGGCGGGTGTCTCTTGCGCCAAAATCGAAGCTGCGTCGAGGGAAGATACCGGCATGAGTGTCACTCGCCTGGTCAGGACCGTCTGCGACCCCAACTGTCACGCCAACCCCCGTTGCGGCATAGCCGCCCATGTCGAGAATGGCCGCATTACCAAGATCGAGCCCGGATCCTTTCCGCTTGCTGACTATGACGGCCGCATCTGCGCCATGGGCATGGCGCGTCTGGAGTCCCAGTATCACGAGGAGCGGCTGCGTCATCCTCTTCGCAGAGTCGGTGAGCGCGGCCAAGGTCGCTGGCAGAAAATCAGCTGGGAGGAAGCGTTTGACTTGCTAGCCAAACGATTGGGCGCCGTTGCCAAGCGCCACGGTCCGCGCTCCTTGGCCTTTTTCGCCGGCAGCGGCGCAGCCGGAGTATTGACGAAGGGCTCAGTCCAGCGGTTCGCCGCGGCGGTTGGCGGCACCGCTCAGCGCGCCGGCGGCGTCGACTACGGCGTTCCCAAAGGATTGGAATTTATGTTCGGAGTGCCCGCATCGACCTACTTCAGGCCCGGTGGCCACGAATTCGCCGATGCTGTCAATTCGCGTATGATCCTGCTTTGGGGTGGGAACGCAGCCGACACCCGGCTGGTCGATTTTCATTTCGTCTTGGCGGCACAGCAGCGCGGCGCGAAGATCGTATGCATCGACCCCAATCGCAGCGCCACCGCGCAGCGCGCCGACCTGTGGATTTCGCCGCGTGCCGGCACGGACGCGGCGCTGGCGCTGAGTCTGCTCAATGAGATTTTCAAAAACCATTACCATGACGAGATTTTCTTGCGCCGCCACACCAACGCGCCCTATTTGGTCCGGCGTGATAACGGCGCGTTTGTACGACAAAGCGATCTCATTGGAAACGGCGGCGCGACTTGTCTGGTTTGGGATCCGTTACGGAATTGTGCGGTGACCGACCGCGAGACGGATGGGGCGGCGCTGAGCGGCTCCTATCGCGTCACTCTGGCTGATGGCGCGGTGGTCGCATGCGCGCCGGCGTTGGAACTTCTCCGCGAGCTCGCGCAGGACTATCCTGCCGAGCGGGCGAGCGCGATGACCGGCGTGCCGGCGCAAACCATTGAAGAACTTGCGTGCGAGTTTGTCGCGCGCAAGCCGGCGTCGATTCGTATCGGTTATGGCGTGGATCGTTGGTACTATGCAGACTACACGGCGCGCGCCGTCGCCAATCTCGTCGTCGCCACCGCCAACATCGGCATTCCGGGTGGTGGCATCAGCGTCCACGACGGCACCTATGTCGCGCCTTTAAATCTGCGTCCGTTTCGCTCTCCCGGCGGCCGAGAAGCCGCGACCCTCGACATAATCTCGCTCATGAAGGCGATCGAGCGCGGCGAGCCCTATCCGGTTAGGTCCCTCTGGCTCTCGGCATCGAATATGTTCAACCAGACGTCGGCGAACCGCGGCCGCACCTTAAGCGCCATCTTGCCCAAACTCGAGCTTCTCGTCACCGTCGATCACTTCATGACCGAGACCGCCGCGCTGGCTGATGTTGTCCTGCCAGCATGTACGATTTTCGAAAAGACTGATCTGGTCGCCGGCATGTTTTTGCAGCTCCAACGACCGGCGGTCAAACCCGAGGGAGAGAGCAAAAGCGACTTGGAAATCTTTACCGGTCTGGCCGCGCGCATGGGGCTTGGCGAATATTTCAACCACGCTCCCCAAGAATATCTGAAGCAAATGGTCGAGACCGGCCATCCGCTGCTCAAAGACATTACACTCGAACGTCTCGAGCGCGAGGACGCGGTACTGCTCAACCGCCCGCGTGAGCCCTACGTCGCGTTCAGCGAATTGAGTTTCAACACGCCGTCCGGACGTATCGAGCTTTACAAGGAAGAGCTGGTCCCATTCGGTGCCGAGCTGCCCCGCTACCAGGAGCCGATCGAAGCCTCGCCCGACAATCCACTTCACCAGCGCTTTCCGTTGAATTTGATTTTCGCCCACAGTCGCCATCGAATTCATTCGACTTTCGCGAATCTGCCGAAGCTCAAGCAGCTCGAACCTGAACCCATGGTCGAGATCCATCCGGCTGACGCGGAGCATCGGGCGATCTCGGACCGTCAGCTCGTGCGGGTATTTAACGACCGTGGCAGCGTCTGTCTCAAAGCCAAGTTTAGCTCCAACCTCAAACCCGGGGTCGTGGTCATCTCCGAAGGCACCTGGGTTAGAGATTTTCCAAAAGGCGACCCTTACAGCCTCACCCATGAGTTAGTCAGTCGAACTTCGGAAAATTATGCTTTCTTCGACACGCTGGTAGAAATCGCAGGATGGGATGAGCCAAGCGGTCTGCTCGAGTAATTTATCTGCAGTCGCCTGATCGCGTCGTTTCGTGACACAGCCCTCAGAATGCGATGATGAGCGCACGCGCTCCGGTACGTTTGCCGGAAACTTCTTTTGATAGTAAAAACGATCGTTACAGTTGGGCATAACCTCCCCGAACCAGATTGAGGTGTCTCATATGGCCGCCGATATTCCGCCCTCAGCCGCGCCGGCATCGAGCTTGCAGCATTATAATGCGGCAGCTGACTTGATCGACCGCAATCTGGTCGCGAATCCGGAGAAGATCGCCTATATCGACGAGCGCGGCAGCTACAGCTTTGCCGAACTTGGCGAGCGCGTGAACCGCTGCGCCAACGCACTGACGGAATTCGGCCTGGCCATGGAATCGCGCGTCATGGTCTGCCTGCTCGACACCATCGACTTCCCCTCTGTATTTCTCGGCGCCATTAAAGCCGGCATCGTGCCCATCGCCGTCAACACGCTGCTCACGAGCAACGATTTCGACTACATGCTGCGCGACAGCCGCGCGCAAGCTTTAATCCTCTCCGAACCGCTACTTCCCGCCTTCGAACCGATTCTCGCCAATCAGCCTTTTTTGAAGCTCGTGCTAGTTTCGGGAGAAAATGCTTCCCGCCATCAACTCCTGGCGCCAGTGACGGCAAAAGCAAGTCATAAATTTTCCGCCGCGCCAACTCGCGTCGACGACGCTTGTTTTTGGCTTTACTCGTCGGGTTCCACCGGCGCGCCTAAGGGCGTGGTTCACGTGCACACCAGCATGGTCCGTACCGCGGAGCTCTACGCTCAGCCAATCCTCGGCATTCAAGAAAGTGACGTGGTATTCTCCGCGGCCAAGCTATTTTTTGCCTACGGTCTCGGTAATGCGCTGAGCTTTCCGCTTTCGGTTGGAGCTACGACGATCCTGCTCGCTGACCGGCCGACGCCGGCGGCCGTGGGCCGGATTTTGCGCGAATACCGTCCGACCATTTTCTACGGCGTGCCGACGCTCTATAGCGCGCTGCTCGCGAGCGGTGAGCTGCCGCAACGCGAAGAGCTCAATTTGCGCTGTTGTACGTCTGCCGGCGAGGCGCTGCCGCCCGAGGTCGGCCGGCGCTGGCTGGAGCACACCGGCGTAGATATTCTCGACGGCTTGGGCTCGACGGAAATGCTGCATATATTTCTGTCCAACCGACCCGGCGAAGTACGTTACGGCAGCACCGGCAAGCCCGTGCCCGGCTATGATATTCGCCTGGTCGACGAAGACGGCAAGCCTGCCCTTAAAGGCGAGATCGGTGAGTTGCAAGTCGCCGGCCCGACCAGCGCCGCGTATTATTGGAACAATCGGGAAAAAAGCCGCGCGACCTTTCTCGGCGCTTGGACGCGTAGCGGCGATAAGTACATCGAGGACCGGGACGGTTACTTTACCTATGCGGGCCGCAATGACGACATGCTCAAAGTAAGCGGAATCTGGGTTTCGCCCTTCGAGGTCGAGTCCGCGGTCGCTTCTCATGCGGCGGTGCTTGAAGCAGCGGTGGTCGGAGAAGCCGATGAGAGCGGTTTGATTAAACCGAAGGCCTACGTTGTGCTCCGTCCCGACGTGCCGCAAAGCGCCGCGCTCGCCGCCGATTTGCAACAGCATGTAAAAGCCAAGCTGGCGCCGTACAAATACCCGCGATGGATCGAATTCCTCGATGAGCTGCCCAAGACCGCCACGGGAAAAATCCAGCGGTTCAAGCTGCGGAGTAAGACTACGGGATGATTGGAGTGATGGAGTACTGGAGTGGTCGAGTGTCGAGATGCGAATGTCGATTACTCCAATACTCTATCACTCCAGTACTCCAGATATCTACCTACGGAGGACCCCAATGACGTCAATAAAGAATTTCAGCCGGAGACATTTCCTGACTTCGGCCGGTCTACTGGCGGCCGGCGCTTTATTTCCCAAGCCGATCGCCTTTGCACAGGCGGCAAGGATCCGCGTCGGTCTCATGCTGCCCTATACCGGCACTTACGCGCAGCTCGGCGCCGCCATCACCAACGGCTTTAAGCTGGCGGTGACCGAGCGCGGCGGGAAGCTCGGCGGCCGCGAGCTGGACTATTTCACCGTGGATGATGAAGCCGATCCAGCAAAGGCTCCGGAGAATACCAATAAATTGGTGCAGCGCGACAAGGTCGACGTTCTCGTCGGCACCGTGCATAGCGGCGTACAGATGGGCATGGTGAAGATCGCCAAGGAAACCAACACGCTGATGATCATCCCCAACGCCGGTCTCGACGCCGCCACCGGCGCGCTGTGCGCGCCGAATATCTTTCGCACGTCTTTTTCCAATTGGCAGCCGTCTTATCCGATGGGCAAAGTGCTCGCCGACCGCGGCATCAGAAACGTGGTCTCGCTGGCCTGGAAATACGGCGCCGGCGAAGAGGCGATCGCCGGATTCACCGAAGGATTTATCAAAGCCGGTGGCAAGTCTGTGCGCGGCCTGTGGATTCCCTTTCCCAACGTCGAGTTCCAGGCCTTGCTCACCGAGATCGCTTCGATCAAGCCCGACGCCGTGTTCGTTTTTTTTGCCGGCGGCGGCGCCGCGAAATTCATCAAAGACTACGCCGCTGCGGGATTGAGAAAAACCATCCCGCTGTTCGGTTCGGGTTTCCTTACCGACGGCGTGCTTGACGCCGTCGGCGATGCGGCCGAGGGACTGGAGACCACCCTGCATTACGCCGACGGCCTCAATACCAAGCGGGACAAGGCTTTTCGCGCCGCCTATGCGAAAGCCTACAAAACCGAGCCGGACGTCTATGCCGTACAGGGCTACGACTCGGCGCTGCTGCTCGCAGCCGCACTGGACGCGGTAAAAGGAGATGTTAGCAAGAAGAGAGAAATCATCGCAGCGATGGAGAAAGCAAAAATTGACAGCCCGAGGGGTCCCTGGACAATGTCAAAGGCGCACAATCCGATCCAAGATTTTTATTTGCGCAAGGTCATCGGGCGCGAAAACCGCTTTGTCAGCGTCGCCCACAAAGCGCTGGCCGATCCCGCGCGCGGCTGCAAGATGAAATAGCGGTGAACCGCCACGTTTCAAACGTTCCAGTCGTTATTTCAAGTCGCTTCAATCGTTTTCCACAAGTTCAAACTCGGACGGCTTGAACGTTTTGAACTGATTGAACGATGTTTTACTTGATTCAGTTACTGAACGCCGTCCAATACGGGCTCCTGCTGTTTCTGCTCTCCAGCGGTTTGACTCTCATTTTCGGCATTATGGGCGTAATCAATCTCGCGCACGGCAGTTTTTACATGGTCGGCGCCTATCTTGCCTTTTGGTTGGTGAAGCTGAGCGGCAGTCTATGGCTGGCGGTTCCAATTGCCGTCCTGATTGCCTTTGGAGTCGGTCTGCTATTGGAAACGGCGATTTTTAGCCGGCTTTACAAGCGCGACCATCTCTATCAAGTATTGTTGACCTTCGGCTTGATTTTGATCTTGGAAGAGTTGCGCAGCATTGCATTTGGCGATGACGTGCATGGTGTGGCGGTACCGGAGTTGCTCAATTTCTCCATTCCGCTCACAGAGACACTTTCCTATCCAGTCTACCGTCTGTTTGTCACCGGCGTATGCCTGGTGATCGCCGGTGCCATGTATTGGGTCATTCACAAGACTCGGATCGGCATGATGATCCGCGCCGGCAACAGCAATCGCGAAATGGCGGCATCGCTGGGCATCAACATGCCGCTGTTGTTTGCGTGGGTGTTTGCCTTCGGCGTTGCGCTAGCCGCCCTCGCCGGCGCCATCGCCTCGCCGATTTCGTCGGTGTTTCCTGGCATGGGACATCATATCCTGATCCTTTGTTTTGTCGTCGTCGTGATCGGCGGCATAGGTTCGATCAATGGCGCTATGATCGCCTCGCTCGCCATCGGCCTCGCCGACACGCTCGGAAAAGTTATCGCCGCGGAATATTCCGCCATCGCCGTTTACCTGGTGATGGCGCTGATTCTACTCTGGCGTCCCCAGGGCATCGCGAACAAGGCCTAATCCCGTGCCCGCCATCTCGCTCCCGCGCACGGCACTGATTATTGCCGTAATGCTGCTGGCACTCTTCCCGCTGGTCAGCACGACTTTCTATCTTCAGCTTGGCGCCAAGATCCTGATCATGGCGATCTTCGCGCTCAGTCTCGATCTCCTGGTCGGCCACACCGGCTTGGTCAGCCTTGGGCATGCGGCCTACTTCGGCTTGGCGGCCTACACGCTGGCTTTGCTCTCGCCGAAATACCAGGCAGCCAACCTGTGGCTCACACTCTCGGCGGCGATGATCGCCGCCGCGCTGGCGGCGCTCATCATCGGCTACCTGGTCGTGCGCACCGCCGGCGTTTACTTCATCATGGTCACGCTCGCATTCGCGCAAATGCTCTATGCTATTTTTCACGACACCGATCTCGGCGGTGGCTCCGACGGCATTTACATTTTGGTACGCCCCGAACTGACCCTAGCGGGCTTCAAGCCGCTCAATCTCGAAGATCCGCTCGAGTTTTATTATCTGGCGCTCATTTGCCTGATCATTGTCTACGCATTTCTTGATCGTGCACTGCACGCGCCCTTTGGCCGCGCGCTTGCCGGTATTCGAATCAACGAACAGCGCATGCGCTCAATCGGCTATCCGGTTTTTACATACAAACTCGTCGCCTTCGTGCTCGCGGGCGCTCTCGCCGGCCTGGCCGGATATCTTTCAGCTTGCCAATTTGGCTTTGTTAATCCCGATATCCTCGGCTGGCATCAATCCGGCGTCGTCTTAATGATGATCATCCTCGGCGGCATGGGCCGGCTACATGGCGCTGTGCTGGGGGCGTTCGCCTATGTGTTCCTGCAAGAAATACTGTCCAGCCCTGCCGCTCTGGGTGCTTACGCCAAGCATTGGCAACTCAGCATGGGAGCGCTGATCGTCGCAGTCGTCCTGTTGTTACCGCACGGCATCGGCGGTTGCATCGACATCGCCCTGCGCCGGCAGTCATACCGACACCGCGACCCGGAAAGCGTCCGATGAGTGACGCCATTCTCGAAGTCCGCGGCGCATGCAAAAACTTCAGCGGTTTGGCGGCCGTCGATGACGTCTCGCTCGATGTCCGCGTCGGCGAATTGCATGCGGTTATCGGTCCCAACGGCGCCGGTAAGACGACTTTGATCAACCTGCTCTCCGGCGATCTGCCGCCGAGCTCAGGGAAGATTCTGTTTCGCGGCAATGATATCGCTGCACTCACGCCGGAAAACCGTTCACGTTTGGGCATCGGCCGCAGTTATCAACGGACCAATATTTTTCCACCGTTCACGGCCTTGGAGAACTGTCGTCTCGCTGCGCAGTCGCGCGAGCCACGGCCGCTTTGCTGGTGGCGCAATGCGTTAAGCTATAAAGAGACAACCGATCAGGCACGGCGCGCGCTCGAGGCCGTGGGACTCGCCGGCCGAGCGCGCGACCTTGCGCTAGCTTTGAGCCATGGCGAGCAGCGCCAGCTCGAAATCGCCATGTGCCTGGCCACCGGACCGCAACTGCTCTTACTCGACGAACCTCTCGCCGGTATGGGCGCGGAAGAATCAGCCAAGATGGTCGAGCTAATTAGACGACTCGGCGAGAGCCATGCCGTGCTACTCGTGGAGCACGACATGGACGCCGTATTCCAACTCGCCAAAGTGCTCACCGTCATGGTCAATGGCAAAGTACTCGCCACGGACGCGCCGGAACAGATCCGAGCCAACCGCGAAGTGCAAATCGCCTATCTCGGCACCACGGAGGATTCGCTCCTGTGACCGCGCCGTTGATCGAAGCCCGCGACCTGCACACCTATTACGGCGCCAGCCATATTCTTTGCGGCGTAAACTTTTTCGTGCGCCGAGGCGAGGCCGTCGGTTTGATGGGACGAAACGGTGTCGGTAAGACGACGCTGATTCGAACCCTAGTCGGCCACTTGCGAGCACGCTATGGCGAAGTCAAAATCAACGGAAGGATTTCGACAGGCACCGCGCCTCACGCAATCGCGCGCCAGGGCATCGCCTACGTCCCCGAGGGGCGCGGAATTTTCCCGAATTTGAGCGTCAGAGAAAATCTCATCATGGCCGCCCGTCCGGGTCCCCATGGCAAAATCCACTGGCCCTATGAACGCGTGCTGAAAGTTTTTCCGCGGCTCGCCGAACGACTATCGCACGGCGGGCAACAACTCTCCGGCGGCGAGCAGCAAATGCTCTCCATCGGCCGCGCGCTCATGACGAATCCGGCTTTGCTGATACTCGATGAAGCAACCGAAGGTCTGGCACCGCTGGTTGCCCGCGAGATCTGGCGCATTCTGCGCACGGTGCGCGAAACCGGCATTGCCGTAGTTATCGTGGATAAAAACTTTGCCGCTGTCTCGGCCCTCACCGACCGCAACGTGATTCTGGTCAAAGGTCAAGTGGCTTTCGAAGGCACCACTGCCGAATTACTCCAGAAGCCGGAGCTACGGCATCGGCATCTTGGGATTTGACCAGGCGCCGCATCGATGAATGGGACTCTTCTGGCGCTCTAACGGATCTTGAAGATTTCCTTCCAAATCTTGTTGTACTTGGGAAACTCTTTATAGTCAGCGACATTCAAGGCGTAGATTCGCTCGGGCCGTACTTTGTCGGTCGGCTGAACTTTTGGATGGGCCGGGATACGGCCGCCGAGGGCCATGGCCTTCTGTCCTTCTTCGCTGGTGACCCAGCGATACCAGAGCCATGCTGTGTTCGGATGCGGCGCATTCTTGGCCAAAGCGACCGCGATGACGTTGCCGATTCCTTCGGTGAGCATGAAATTCAACGGCGCGCCTTTCTTCATCCGGATGGGGAAATGATGCGCATAACAAGTGATGCAAAGGGCGCCCTGGCCGGCAACCAGAAATTCAGCGAGCTCGGAATGCCCCTTGTGAAATTCGACGTTGTTGGCGGCGATCTGCTTTAGAATAGCAATCGCTTTCTCTTCGCTGCCATGCTTTTGCTTGAGCCCGATCAGCAGCTCCACGTCGCGTGGTTCCGCGATCAACCGGTTTTTCCACCTTTGATTAACGAAATCCTCGAACTGTTTGGGTTCTTCTTCTTTCTTGACCAATTTTGTATTCCAAGCAGCGATAATAAACTGCAGATCAGTCGCGACATAGTACGACCCTTTCAAGTTCGCCGGGTAAGCCGCTGCTTCGGGCGGCAGTCGCTCCACCACCAGGCCTTGGTCGTTTGCCTGTCCGAGGTTCTCCAAATTGAACTGGTAGACATCCGCCAGATAACGCCCACCGCGTACTTCGGTGATTGCTCGTGCAATGAGTTTGTCAGCCGTGGCGTCGGTGTGGTCGATTTTGATGCCCGGGAAGCGTTTTTCAAAAGCCGGGAGCACGACCTGGGCGTTGATCTGCGCCAGCGTTCCGTAGAAGTTTAACTTGCCGCCCTCCTCCAGGGCTTTTTTGTGGATTTCGTCGAGCGTCTGTCCATGTGTTGCAGAATGACCCAAGAGTATAAGTAAATTGAGCACCAGCAGTTGACATAGCCGAAACAGTCCTGTTGCCTTGCGATCCATGTTGAAGCCTCCTTTGTTAAGCCGCTTGCGTTCCTCGTTCATTAAGAAGTAATCGGCGTGAGAGTAGCCATTGACCTGCGCTCCGTCAACAGATGACTTGAGGTGTTACGTTCTTTAACGACACACGTGACGGAAGACCCGCTGCTTGCTTAAGCGAGCCTTACAATGCGGGCACTCTGCCAAAGGCGCCCGTTGTATCACCGCGATCAACGCTACGCCGTGCGGTACGAGGTATCCAGGAAGGCTAACCCGAGCGGCCAAAGGAGCCCAGACGTAAACCGGCGCCTCTCGGACAAACATCAGTGATGCAAGGCTCTGGTGAGTCAATCCGGGGAGGCGAGCGTCCCGGCGTCGGCCGGGCGCTCGCCTCGGATGACAAGCGCGTAATTAATTGTTCGGCTGGGAAACTACCCGCAGGTAGGGTTTCAGCGTTTTAAAACCCTGCGGGTACTTCTTCTTGGCGTCCTCGTCCGATACCGACGTGGGAATGATGACATCTTGCCCGGGTTTCCAGTTCACTGGGGTTGCGACCGAGTGCTTAGCGGTAAGCTGGAGCGAATCGAGCAAGCGCAACACCTCATCGAAGTTGCGACCGGTGCTCATCGGGTAAACGAGCATCGCCTTGACCTTTTTGTCCGGCCCAATCAGGAATACCGTGCGGCACGTCTGATTGTCCATCGCGGTGCGCTTGCCAGGAGTCTCGCTGGCCGGGAGCATGTCATAGAGCTTGGCAACCGCGAGGTCAGGATCGCCGATCAGCGGGTAACTCGGCGCGTGCCCCTGCGTCTCCTGGATATCCTTCACCCAGGCTTTGTGATCGCTTACCGGATCGACGCTGAGCCCGATGATCTTGCAATTGCGCTTGTCGAACTCCGGCTTGAGGCCGGCCATGTAACCGAGTTCCGTTGTGCAAACTGGAGTGAAATCCTTCGGATGTGAGAATAAGATGGCCCAGCCGTTGCCGATCCATTCATGAAAATTTATTTTTCCTTCGGTGCTGTCCGCCGAAAAATCCGGCGCTACATCACCCAACCTTATCGCCATGAGTAACTCTCCTTTCAAGAATTTATTAGTGGATTATTAGCTATCGCGATCGAAACCCTTCGTCAACAGCGTTCGCTCACATTCCCCACAAACCCCTGGCGAGCAACACGGCGATCGCTTACGGATGCACGGTTTCCAGGAACCAGTCGGTGGGAATCTCGCGCCCTATTCCCTTCCCTTTGGCTTCGTGGAACACCGCGGCCCCCACGGCCGCGAACTGAAGCCCAATGCCGATATTATTGAGAAAGCAGGTCGACTCTTGGGGATTGACTCGCCCCTGCGCCTTTCCAGTGACTAAATCTTTAAGCTCCGGCGCGGCTAACCAAAATGGCTGATCGATCTTTAGTTCGTGCGCTCGAGCCGGCCCTTTTCCGATGACATCGATGGCGTCATGCGCTTCGATCCCTTCTTCGCCGAAACCGGCGATGTAATTTTTCGGAGCATGTTGGTGGGCGTGAATCACCAGCCGGTCGACTCTGCGAATTGTCTCATCGCCAAGCTCCGGAACACGGACGCAGGTCAGATGAAGCCCCGGTTTTACCCAGTCAGCATTAACCACTCGCGTGAGTGAATTGGTCGTCGCGGCGATGATGTCGGCGCCCTCGATCGCCTTATCGGGCGTATCCACCGCTCGCACATCGGCGCTGACTTTTTGCTGCATCTCTTTGACGAATCTCTCACGATGAATCTGGGTCGGGCTGAACACGTTGACGCGCTTGATCGGTCTCACCGCACACATGGCGGGCAAGTGACTGCCGGCCTGCCAGCCCGAACCGAACAGCGCCAGCACGGCGGCGTCCTCGCGCGCGAGATAGCGCGCCGCCAAAGCGCTGCTCGACGCCACCCGCATGCGCTGTACAACGCCGTCTGGAAACATCGCCAACGGCTCCCCGGTGACCGTCGAAAACAACATGACGAGGCCGACGTATTTGTCCCCCGGAGCCGAGGGAATTTTAGTCTTGATGACGCGATTGCCCTGGTGGTTCCAGCGAATGATATCCGAGTTGATGCGCATGGCAACAATCGGCGGATCATAAAGCCCTGCTTCCATCGATTTAAAGGCGTAAACGCCGGACTCGGTGGCTGACGGCATGACCAGATCCGTGCGTGGGCGGTTGATCGCCGTTCCCTTTTGCCAGCTTCGATAGGCATTTTCGAGGGCATCGATGCAAGTTTTGATAGACAAAAACGACTCGATCTCTTCATTGCTGAGAATAAGCATGCTGCCGACATATCAATGCACCGCTGCCTCGTCAAGATTGCGAGTGGAATCCGCCCCTCGCTCGTTTGACTGACGCCGACCGCTTCGATTACGTTAGCAAAAGGAGGACTGATCATGTCCAAAAATATCGCCACCGTCGCGCTTCTTCATCCCGGCAACATGGGTGTCACCATCGGTGCGGCGGCCGCCGCCAGCGGTGCGCGGATACTGTGGGCCTCGAAGGAACGCGGCACGGCCACGCGCAAGCGGGCCGAGCAGGCAGGACTTCACGACGCTGGGGCTTTCACGGAAGCGGTGCGCCAGTCCGACGTCGTCCTGTCAGTCTGCCCGCCCCACGCCGCCGTTGACGTCGCGCGCGCTGTTGCGAAGGAGAAATTTTCCGGGATCTATGTCGATGCCAACGCGGTGTCGCGCGCCACGGCGGAACAAATCGGGGCAATCGTCAGCGCAGCCGGCGCCAGCTTTGTCGACGGCGGCATCATTGGCTCACCCGTAAAGCAAGCCGGTACGACGCGCCTTTATCTATCCGGCCCGGATGCTGAGGTTGTCGCGTCGCTTTTTAGCGGCAGTATGCTCGACGCCCGGGCGATCGGCGCCGAGCCTGGCGCGGCCTCCGCACTGAAAGTGGCTTATGCGGCGTGGACAAAATGCACGGATGCGTTGATTTTGACAATCCGCGCGTTCGCCGCCCACCAGGGTGTGGATCAGGCGCTGCTGCAAGAATGGTCGATTTCACAACCGACACTGGAGAAAAAGTGCAGCCGTGCCGCCGCTGTCGCGGTTCCCAAGATGTGGCGCTACGTGGGTGAGATGCAAGAGATCGCTGAAGCTTTCGCCGCCACCGGTCTGCCCGCGGGCTTTCATGAGGCCGCGGCCGAAGTATCCGATCGCCTGGCGTGCTTCAAAGATCAGACCGATCCGGGCCCCACCGTGAAGGCGGCAATCGAGGCTCTTCGCAATTCGGCGGGTCATCCCTAACTCGCGCAAGACTATTCCTGCCAAGGACTGTCGCTTGGACTTTTTATCGTCTTCCACGACTTACTAAGGATTTCGTTAGTTAGTAGACACACTGATGGCAAAGGGGCGAGTCGTGGAAAGCGCAGGCACCAGGACTCAAAGGACGCTTTCGCACCCACGCCCAAAATTAGGCACTCGGGGCGTGGGGCTCGGGTGGTGGCCGATGACGCCCAGACGCTTTGCCTGGGCTTGGAACGAGTCGTGCCTTCGTGTCCAACAAACCCTGTTGTCTAATACTTATGAACTTCTTAATAAACTATGAGTGACAGTATGGCTCGATCTATCTCATTCGAAGAACCTACCTAAACTACGCTCAATTCAATTGGAGAGTCGATCTGGTCGCCTTTGACATCCGTCTTCGAGTTTTATAGTAAGCACGAACAGGGGCATGGTGCTGAAAATACGATTCGGAGGGGAAAAAGGTCCCGCAAGCGGACCTGTGAGACACCGTCGATGGAAAAATTAGGATACGTATTGTATGAATTACCGGTTTTTTTCCTGGTGATATGGTTCGGCATCCGACTGGTTCATCTTCGCCGTTATCGAAGAAACCAGCCGATCTTTTCGGACGACGATAGGCGCCTCTTCTTTGGCCGGCTGCCCCTCAGTATCCAGTCCCCGGCCTTTCGTGTCAGGTTGGCCCGAGCCATCCTTGCCGCTACGGCGACGACCTATCTCGAGTTTGTTATTCTCGCCCCTTTCGGCGCGGGGATATTGGCCGGCGCGCTGCTTTTGACCGGCGCGGTCATTGTGCGCTGGATGCTGACGCTCAACTAGGTTGCAGAGCAAGCTTCAATCGGTTGCGTTCGTCGCGCCAAATTCATAAACGCGTCAGGCCAGGCCGCTCTTCGAGTCGGAGCGCCGGCGGCAATTGCCGCAACAAACGCCGAAGCCGGCATCGTCAAGCTAGTCCTTTACCTGCACGGTGATTTCGTTTTCCACCGGTGAGTCCTGGCTAAGCGAAGCGACGCCGATGGCCGCGCGCGTGTGCTGGCCACGCTCGCCCCACAGCTGAACCAGTAAATCGGACTCGCCGTTGACAACCTTCGGCATATCCGTGAATCCCGGCGCCACGTTGACGTAACCGAGCACTTTGACAATCCGCTCGACCCTGTCGAGATCGCCGAGCGCCGCTTTCATAATCGCCAGATGATTGAGCGCGCAGTTACGCGCCATCTCGTACGCCTGTTCAACGGTCACTGCGTCACCCACTTTGCCGCGATATTTGAGCACGCCGTTGATGCGGCCGATGTTGCCGCCGACGAACAACAAGCTGCCCACGCGCACATAGCCGATATAGTTCGCTGCTGGCACCGGCGGATTTGGCAGCTCGTATCCCAACTCCTTGAGCTTCTTTTCAATTTCCATGACCTTCTCCTTCAGTGTTTGGATCGGTGCGAGCCCTGACCTTAGTGGAGGATCCGTTGAAGATGCAAATTAATGAACGAAACAGCTCACTGGACCATTGACAGGGTTCTCGCCCCGATGGGACAATGCCGCCGCTAGGAGGATAAACGGATGGCAAAATTGTTCATCGGATGGTCGTTAGTTCTGTTATCATTTTTCAACTCGGAGGCCGGCGCGCAGGTTAAGATGACCGTCGGCCAAGCGGGCATCAACCCCGGCACGAGTCTCTACTTTATTGCTCAGAAGGAAAAATTATTCGACCGGCACGGCCTGGAAGTCAAAATCGTCAGCACGACGACCACGGCCGCAGTCCAAGGCATGCTAGGCGGCAGCCTGCATCTCACGCTCGGCGCCGGTCCAGCTTTCACAAGCGCGACACTTGAAGGCGCACCTCCGTTCGTCGTCGTTTCTTCCTGGGTCAATGTTTTTCCTTACTACATCGTGGCACGCAAGGAAATCGGCAAGATCCAAGATTTAAAAGGCCGCACCGGCCAAGTGGGAGCGACCTTCGGCTCCGCACCCGACGTGGCTTTGCGCTTCGGCTTGTCCAAACTCGGCATTAATCCTGAGAAGGATGTTAAGCTGATCCAGATGCCCCGTCCCGACTGGATCAATGTCATCGCGCAGATCGAGAAAGGCGACGTGCAGTTTTCCGTTTTGCCGCCACCTTACGACCGCATGGGCGAGAAGCGCGGCTTCCATACGCTCTATGCATTGCCGGAGCTCGGCATTCAGTGGCAGCAAAATGGCGAATGGGTACTTAAATCTTATGCGGCGAGCCATCGCGACGCGATCCTGCGCTTCGAGCGTGCTTTGGCGGACGCAATGAAAGTGTATTTTACCGAAAAGAGCAAGACCATCGGTTACCTCATGGAATTTCTCGGCAGCAACAAGGAGGACACAGAGTACGCTTATCAAGCCTTCGCCAGGTGGGCGGACAAAAACCCACGGCCAAAGGCGGAGTCGATCAAGAACACCCTTCAAGCGATTGCCGCAACCACGCCGGCCGCCGCCAAGGCTAATCCGGCGGCGTTCATCGACACCAGCTTCGTCGATCAGCTGCTCAAGGAAGGATATTTCAAGTAGGCGCTTCGGGTTCTTAGACAAGCACGGCAATTAAACTCAATCGCGCCGAATTCTCAGGTTTATTTCGATTCGTAAACGTTTTGGCGCGGCATGCGTCTAACTATCAAAATTCACTACCCTTGAGGAGGGTCTATATGAACCAGTTTCGCAAAATTGTTTTAGGCGGCGCGGCGCTTGCCCTTGCGGCGGTCGTGGCCGGTAATGTGCCGATGGCTTCGGGCCAAGACGGCGCAGCAAGCGGGCAAAAGCGTTTCACCCGCGGCGAACGCATGCATCGAGGAGTCCACGGCGCGCCGCTCATCAGCATCGCGCTCAAACACCAGAGCGAGCTCAACTTGACCAGCGATCAAGTCACCAACCTGGAGAAAATCAAAAACCATTACCAGACCCAGGTTACGCCGGTCCAGCAACAACTAGCGCCCATTGAGAAAGAGATCCGCACGTTGACGCAGCAATCGCCCGCCGACCTGATTCAGATCAAGGCCAAAATTCAGGAGGCGGAAAAACATCGCTCGGAACTTCGGTATCTGCGCCTTGAGGCGCTCGAGAACGGCCGGTCCGTGCTTAGCTCGGCCCAGCAAGAGCAATTAAAATCGCTGGTGCAATCGCGCCACCGTCATTTTCGCAAACCGCAAGGGCAAGCTTCCTAAAAATCGCAGCTCACGATAAGTCAAAAGCCCGGCTCGAAGGAGTCCGGGCTTTTCCTTTGATAGGCACCGGCGATGCGGCAGCGGGTGAAAAAATCGCCAAAATCGCGTAGAATTATCTGGTGACTATGGTCAACGCGATAATCTTCGATCTGGATGGACTTTTGGCCGATACCGAATGTTTGCACTGCCGCGCCTATCAGATGGCGTTCCTGGAGCACGACATAGAGCTTCGCGAGGCCGACTACGCCGAGCATTGGGTCCGCTTCGGCAAGGGCATCGGCGATTGGTTGACGCTGCAAGGTTTGGAATTGGATCCGCAGGCGCTGCGCTCGCGCAAATCGAAGTACTATCTTGATCTTCTCGCGTCATCGCTCCGTCCTATGGACGGCGCGATGGAGCTGCTCAACGCTTCGCACGGCAAAAGAAAAATCGCGCTCGCCTCTTCGTCGTACCGCGATGCCGTCGATGGCGTATTGGCCGGCCTCGGTATAACGCATTTTTTTGAGGTTATCGTCAGCGGCCTCGATGTGCCGCAGGTGAAACCGGCACCCGATATTTTTCTTAAGGCGGCGCGTGATCTCCATGTCGAGCCGGCCGAGTGTTTGGTTTTGGAAGATGCCGAGAAAGGTGTCATGGCCGCTCACCTCGCCGGCATGCGCTGTGTCGCAGTGCCCAACGCCTACACGCGCCACCACGATTTCTCCAAGGCAACCCGCGTTTGCGCCTCTTTGAGGGAAGTTACTGACGAGCTCCTGGAGAGACTCGCCACCGCCTGAAACCCGACCACATAAAGCACATGGTTCGTTCTGCAGCCGCAAAAATACGCTTATGAAGTTACCGTCATGATCGCTCTTTTGAAGCGCTATTTTTCCTTTGTGCTGGTGCTGGCCCTCGTGGCGCCGCTTTGGCTGGCAGCGGCTTACGCGAGCGCTTCGAGCTTTCAAGCGCGCTTTCGCGATGCCCTGATCTGGTCCGCCGTCCTGCTAAGTTTGTGGCTTCTGATCACGCGGCGCCGCGGCTTTCACGTCCGGGGCACGTGGCGCAAGCCGCAGCCGCGCGAAATGAAGATCTACCTGCGTCTGATTCTTGCCATGTTGCTGGTCGACTTCGGATCGAAGGCGCTATTCTTTCGCTGGGATCGTCCGCATCAGGTCGAGTTGATCAAGAACTTCGGCCTTCACTCGGTTTTTCACGAGACTCCCTTCGAGCCGTTTCATCTAATCCTACTGATTTATTTTGCCTATATGTTTATTCTCGGCGGTCTGTTTTTTCGCTTCGATAATACGGTACTCGATCGTGTCTGGCTGGTGTCGTGCACGTTTGCGCTCGGAGGCGGCATTGCACTGTTCGGCGAGCGCTATCTTTTCGGCGGCGTTCACAATTCTTTCTATTTTGCCGGACCGTTGATGTGGATCTGCCCGCCATGCGCGTCACCCCGTTTCTCCAGTTACGCTTGGACGCCGGCCGACTTTTTCGTGTATGCCGCTTTCCTGCCGTTGCTCATTCTGCTCGTCTCGTATTTTGTACCATCTCGTGCTCCAGCCAAGGCAGCCCACTAATCGGCTTGCGCAATCGCCGCTCTCTTGCAGTCCCACTCACTGTGACGTACGTTGAACGACAAAATTCCAGAGAAAGAGAGCCACGACCCATGGCTGCATCAGAGTTGATCGTCGATGTTCACCACCATTTCATGCCGCCGATGCTGTTCGACCGCCTGGCCAAACAGTCGGGCGGCAAGCGCATCGTCACCGATCAAATCAGTTTGACCCTTCACCCCTCGCGCAAAGACCTCGAAGCGCATATGCAGTGCATGGACGCCGCCGGCATCACGGTCTCGATTCTTACCGACCAGGTGCAAGTCATGGGCGCCGAAGTCGCCAAGGCGCTCAACGATGGCATCGCCGATGTCGAGAAAAAATATCCGGCGCGTTTTCGCGGCTGCATCCATTTACCGGTCCACGAGCCCGAGGCGGCAAAACGAGAGCTGAATCGCGGCATCCATGAGCTAGGCTTGCGCGCGGTGGCGCTGCTTGCCTGTCACCTCGACGTTCAACTCGACAACCCGATCATGAATCCGCTTTTTGAAATTATTCAGAAGAATAGTCTGCCGATCGTCATACATCCGCAGTCCAAACCCACCGGGTCGGACACCCAGTATAATCTCGACCGCTGCGTATTTCGCCCGCTGGAAACTACCCAAGCGATCGTCCGCGTTATGAACAGCGTGCTGCCGCGCTACCCGGAATTGCGCTTCATCATGCCGCACCTAGGCGGCGGCACTTCGTCACTGAAAGGGCGGATGATGGCCTTCTTCGAGACCGATGATGCCGACGTGCCGAGCGATATGAGAGGGTATTTAAAGACCCAGTCCGAGCAAAAACGGTTCGGACTCACCGAGCGTTTCGAGAGACTCTTCCAGCGCCTTTACTTCGACACCGCCGGCACCGGCGCCTGGCTGCCGGCCATGGCGGCGGCATTTAACATCACGACCCCGGACCGCATCATGTTCGGCAGCGACTACCCGCTTGAGTGCAAGACCGCCGCAAATCTCACCGAATCCATCAACATGGTCCGCCAAGCCCCTTGCTCCGATAGCGAAAAGACAGCCATCCTCGGTAAAACTGCCGCGGGATTATTCAAGCTGCAAGCCTAGTGGTGACACGCACGGATACGAGTACGATCAGTTGGTTTCGCATTTTGACATGGCTTGCGATTCTCTTGGCTGGCGCAGCAAAAGTCTGGGCCCAGCAGAGCTCTAATCCCCTCGCGCCGCAATCCGAGCGACCCTTCAAAATCGAGGCGCCGGTCGTGCTTTGCATCGACGATAAACCGAGCCTGGGCGGCCAACCTTCGACCTCGGCCTATGCGAAGGCCGCGGCCAACGGGTTCCGCTCGGTGTTGACGTTGAGATCGGCCGCGGACGGGGTCGATCTCGTTCGTGAGCGCTTCATGGTCGAGCAGAACAAGATGCGCTACTTCAATATCTCCGCCGCGAAAACTTTACCGCGGCGTGAACAAGTTAATGAATTCCTGCGCCTCGTCCGGAGCAAGGACAATCATCCGATGCTCATCAACTGCGCGTTTGCCGAGCGGGTCGCGCCATTGATGATGATTTTTCGCATCACCGAACAGGGTTGGGGCGAGGAAAGAGCGATCGAAGAAGCCAGCCGGAGCGGACTGAAGAGCGACATGCTTAGGAAATTCGCCGACGACTATTTGGCACCGCCCGGAAAGAAGAGGCGGGCAACGAACCGCGAACGAAGCTAGCCCGTGACCGCCTCGACGCAGCGTTCGACCAATTTTACCGGATCACTCTCGAACAAGACCTTCCCGATCGCCGGCTTGTTACAGAACTGGATGATGTCACGTACGTGGTCGGCTACGCCGCCGCTGCCTTCGAGCACGCCGATGATTTTTCCTTCATCGTAAGCAATCGTGAATTCATTGAGCGTGCCGGTTGCCCCGCCCAAGATCAGCACGATGTCGGCTGATCGAACGTTGACAACGTTTCGCCCTTTGTAGCCAAACCCGGTGTAGATGATTACGTCGGCGCCGTCCTCCGGCAAACCGTAGCGCGTCAGATGCTCCCGGCGATTCTCGGCCGGCGACACGCCCAGGGCAAAGCCGCCGCTGTCTCGGAATGCCCGCGCAACCAGGTCCGGCAGCCCCGTGGTCGCCCCGGTAATAAGAATGCAACCGTGATTCGCGATCGCCGCACCAAGCTGTTCGGCGAGCGCCTTGAGTCGGTTGGCATCCGCCGCACTGAGGGCATCCTGCGCCGAGGCTCCCATCACTCCGACAACCGGCCTTCTCAAGTATAATTCTCCTCAGACGGGCGGTTTCGGTTAGATCACCTTTTCTTGCTTCAATGACTGAATGACATCCGCGCCGTGACCGAGCTCGCGCAAAATCGCTTCGCTGTCCTCACCCAGGGCGGGTATACGATCATAGCGCGCCGCGCTCGCAGACATCTTGAGCGCGTTGCCGATCACAGGCACTTTTCCTACCGGAGATTCCGCTTCACGAATCAGTCTGCGCGCCGCCACCTGCGGATGCGCGAGCACTTGCGCGACGCCGCGCACAATGCCGTGCGGCAATTCAGCCTTTTTCAACAGTTCGAGCCAATGCTTATGATCTTTTTCGATAAAAATATCTTCGATCGTCTGTTCCAACAAGCCGCGATTTTTTCGCCGTCCTTCGACGGTACCGAAGCGTGAGTCTTCGAGGAACTCCGGCTTGTTGATGACTTTACGGCAGAAAATTTCCCAATCCGAGGCGCTGGCGACAGCCAGATTCACGTACTCTCCGTCGCCGGCGAGATACGGCCCATACGGAGTGACGTAATGATGCCGCATACCGACGCGCGCAGGCTCTTCACCGGCGTGCCAGTAATGGTGTGGAAAGTAGCCGAGCCAGGAAACGATCGAATCGAGCATCGAAACGTCGATCAGCTGGCCTTGACCGGTTTTCTCCCGTTGATAAAGCGCGAGCAGAATTCCGATAGCGGCGTACATCCCCGATGCGATGTCGGCGATGGCGATCCCGGCGCGCGCCGGTTTGTCCGGATAGCCGGTGGTAGCGATGATGCCGCCCTCTCCTTGAATCAGCAGATCGTAGGCTTTGACATCTCGGTACGGCCCGTCTTGGCCGTAGCCGGAGAGCGAGCAGTAGATCAGTCGCGGATTGAGTTCACTCAATTTTTCGTAACCAAGTCCCAGGCGCGCAGCGACCCCGGGCGCGTAGTTCTCGAAAAAGATATCCGACTTCGTCGCCAGCTGTTGCAGCAGCTCGCGCCCTTTTTCCTTTTTCACATCGACCGTCAAACTGCGTTTGTTGCGATTGAGCCAGACGTAGCCGGAGGAGAGTCCTTTTACGACCGTATCCCACGAGCGAATGACATCGCCCACGCCGGGCCGTTCGACTTTGATCACCTCGGCGCCCATGTCGGCCAGCAAACAAGTTGCAAACGGCCCGGAGAGCACCTGCTCGAAGGCCAAGATTTTGACTCCATCCAATGCGCGCGAAGGCTTCGAATTGCTTGCCACACTCACCTCTGATCTCGATTCCAACGATTTGAACGGCTTGAATTGTTTGAACGTTTGAACGAAACTATTTCTTCTCTTCTTTGATTTCAGGAAATAAGTCAGATTTCGGCGCGTGCGCTTTCTTCCACACCATCACGCTGCGCGCGTAGTCGATGACCACTTTGCCGTCCTGTTGAATACCGCGCGTGCGCACTTTGATAATGCCCCACTGCGGCTTGGACTTCGACTCGCGCTTTTCCAGGACTTCCGATTCGGAGTACAGCGTGTCGCCGGCAAAAAGCGGATTAGGCAGCTTGATCTCGTCCCAACCGAGCGCAAAACCATTCTCGCTCACGTCAGCCACGCCCATGCCGGCGACGATGGCAAGAGTGAGCGCGCTGTTAATCAAACATTTGCCGAATTCCGTGCGCTTGCCGTATTCGTTGTTGAAATGAATCTGATTGGTGTTGTTGGTCAACAACGTGAACCAGATATTGTCGGCTTCAGTGACGGTGCGGCCCAAACGGCAGCGATAGACATCGCCGATTTCGAAATCTTCGAAGAAGCGCCCTTCCCAGCCCGGTTTAACCGCCATGGATTTTCTCCTCTTTTGGCGCTGAATACATTACGTTATAGTCCGACGGAGCGCTCAAGTCCTCTACTTTCAGCTGCTCAAAGAGACTTAGAGGCGAGGCGCGTTGGAAGGTTAAGGCTAAGGCTGAGATTGAGCTAAACCTTACCTAAACCTCAACCTGCTTGATAGCGAGCGAACGCACCCTACGCCATGCTCAGGGATGATCGCCCTATGGTTTTTTTCAGCAGCCTGATACGGGCTAATTATAGGAGGAAGTCATGGATTTCAACCTAACCGCCGAGCAACTACAGATCCGCGAAGAGATCAAAAAAGTTTGCCGGGAGTTTCCCGATGCGTACTGGCGTGAGATCGATGCCAAAAGAGAGTATCCCGATGCTTTCGTGCGCAAGCTCTCGGAGCTCGGATGGCTGGCCGCGTTGATTCCGGAAGAATACGGCGGCACCGGCCTTGGTATTACCGAAGCAAGTATCATTCTCGAGGAAATCAATCATTCGGGCGGCGTCGCCACGGCATGCCACGCGCAGATGTATACCATGGGCACCTTGCTGCGACACGGTAATGAAGAGCAGAAGCAACGCTACCTGCCGAGGATCGCGACCGGCGAGCTGCGCCTCCAAGCCTTCGGCGTCACCGAACCGAACGCCGGCTCCGAAAGCACGCGTATTCAGACGACTGCGAAGCGTCAGGGCGACAAGTATCTTATCAACGGCGAAAAGATTTTCATCTCCCGCGTCCGGCAATCCGATCTCATGCTTTTGCTCGCGCGCACCACTCCCTATGATGAGCTCCAGGACAAAACCCGCGGCTTATCCGTCTTTATCGTCGATCTGCGTCAAGCGAAAGGAAAACTTGAAATCAAGCCGCTCGATCTTATGATTAATCATCATACTAACGCGCTGTTTTTCGACGGAGTTGAAGTACCGGCTGAGAATCTGATCGGCCAGGAAGGCATGGGCTTTCGCTACATTATCGACGGCTGGAACGCAGAGCGCATTCTCGTCGCCGCCGAGGCGATCGGCGACGGCCGCTGGTTCGTTGAACGCGCGGCAAAGTATGCCGGCGAACGAAACGTTTTCGGCAAACCCATCGGCGCGAACCAGGGGGTGCAATTCCCCATCGCCAGAGCCTACGCCAATATCGAAGCCGCCGACCTGGTGCGCTATCAGGCCGCGACCAAGTTCGATCGCCAGGAGAAATGCGGCGCCGAAGCGAACCTGGCCAAGTATCTAGCGTCCGAAGCGGCCTGGGAAGCCGCCAACGCTTGCCTTACCACCCACGGCGGCTACGGCTTCGCCGCCGAGTACGATGTCGAGCGGAAGTTCCGGGAGACACGACTGCTCACCGTCGCGCCCGTAAGCAACAATTTAGTGCTCGCCTATCTCGGCCAGCATGTGTTGGGAATGCCGAAGTCGTACTGAAAGGCTAGTGTTCACGGTCTACTATTTAGGGCTCACAAACCCAAGGTCCTCAGACGTTACTCTCTAATTTCTGCAAGCGCTGCACCAGCCACATACCGAGGAAAAATAGTGCCGTTGAGCCTAGCGAGCCGATGACGAAGACGCTGGCGATGCCGGTCGCGTGCGCGATCAACCCGCCGATCGACGGGCCGAGGATGTTGCCGAGATCGCCCGCGGCATTGTAAACACCCGAAGCGAGGCCGCGGCGCACGCGGCTCTCCGGAACGTCCTGCACGAGCCCGACCGCATTGGCGACAATGACGATTGCGCGCAACAGCCCTGAAGCGACGTAAACGAACAAAACCGGCCCGAACCCGGTAAAGAGCGGCACGAGCATCAAAATCGCCGACTGCAGCGGCAATCCGAAATAAGAAAGACCGCGATGGCCGATCCTATTCACTACATGCCCGCTGATCGGCCGCGTCACGGCATTGCAACCGGCATAGGCCGCGCGAATGATCCCGATCTGCGTCAGGCTCATGCCGACCGCCAGTCCGTAGAGCGAAATGAAAACGCCGCTCATTTGATGCAGCAGATTGAGAAATAAGGCCACGATCACCACGGTCGCCAGCTCGGGCTCCAAGAGCGCTCTGAGCGATCCCCCTGTCGTCAACTTCGCGCCTTCCCGGGCTTTCATCTTGCTGTCACCCGCGCCACCTGCGCCATGCAAAAGCCACAGAAGCCCGATGGCGACCAATGAGAGCAAGGCACCCAATTGAAAAGTCAACGCATAGCCCCAATGGTCGGCGATCAGCCCGCCAAAAAAATTGCCTGTCGAATAACCGATCGCCAAGCTGCCGACATAGTAGCCCATCGCGTGGTTGCGGTTTTCATCCGGAGCCAATGAATCGACGTAAAACGCCATGTAGAGTGTCGTCGCCGCGCCGTAAGTAAGGCCGTTGAGCGACTGAACGATCGCAAACGTCACAGTGTCCGTGGCTAAGCTGTAAAGGAAATTGGTTACACCCATCGCTGCAATCGCCGTAGTCACCAAAATACGCGCGCGGCCTGGAGTGTAAGCCAACCCCACCGGCAAGCGCGACGTGAGCGCAAAAACCGGCCCGAGTGAAATAAGCGTCCCGATCAGCGCGACGGGAATGTGCAAATGATCGAGGTAAGGCGGAATCAAAGTCGAAGCAGAGTTGCTTTGAATGGTGACCGCGACCATCGGCACCAGCAGCTTGAACGTGCTGAATTTCATAATCCTACAATCTATTGGCTAAAATTGGCGCAGGTTCAACCGCGGCGAGGAAAGAGCTTTTACTCGGTTCGAGATCATTGGACAAACTAATTCGCCGGTCATGTTGAAGGAAAACGACAAAAGTTTTTTATCGGTAATACTCGAGCCTGGCGTTGCCGCGAAGCGCCGGTCTGCAACAAAGATTAGACATTTGTCGCGCCTTAATATAAGGAACGGCGGAGGAGATTCCCATGAACCTGATTCGCTCGTGGATGTTCGTGCCGGGCCACCGCCAGAGGATGATCGACAAATCGCTCGGCCTCAACGCCGACGCCATCATGCTCGATATTGAAGACGGGGTGGCGCCCGATGAAAAAGATACGGCTCGGAAAAATATTGCCGAGTCTCTCGGCCGGGCGAAAACTCCGGGATCGCCGGCCCGCTACGTACGCATTAACGCCATCGGACATGCGCGCATGAACGCTGACCTGGAAGCCGTCGTGCGCCCGGGCTTGGAGGGCTTGGTCTGCCCTAAAGTCGACACGCCGGAAGAAATCCAACAAATCGAGGCGATCCTCAATCACCAAGAACCGATGAACAAGCTCGACAAAGGGAGCGTCAGACTTTTGATCGCCATTGAGAGCCCGAAAGGACTGCTCAATGCACCTGCGATCGCGGCTGCCTCGTCGCGGATAACCGGGATCATCTTCGGAGCCGAGGACTTTGGACGCGAGATCGGCCTTCCGGCGGTGCGCGAAGGCGAGGCGCGCGACCTGATCTACGCGCGCTCGGCGATCGTCATCGCCGCAGCAGCGGCGCACGTCCAGGCGGTCGACGGCGTCTGGGTCGATCTAAACGACAGCGCCGGACTCTTGGGTTTCGCCAAGCAATCCCGTCAACTGGGGTTTTCCGGGATGTCGTGCATCCATCCGTCGCAGATCGACGCAATCAACGCGGCCTTCAGTCCAACCGCCGAAGAAATCGACTATTGCCGCAAAGTTTTGCAAGCCTTCGAGGAAGCTAACGCCCGCGGTGACGGCTCCATCGCTTTGGGCGGCCAACTCATCGACCGGCCGATTGTCGAGCGCGCGCGCCGGACCATGGAAATGGCGAAGTCGCTTGGCATGCTGGCAGAGGGCTAAAACCCGCAAAATGATATGGAGTCATGGAGTGGTGGAGTATTGGAGTAATGGACTCAGCCCCAACACTCCTGTACTCCAACACTCCAGTTTCTGCCGTGATCAACCGGATTCTTGCATAAGGAGTATCATTATGATGAGGACGTACTTTGCAGCAGTATTGGCGCTAATTTGGTCCCTGACCACCGGCGCCTCGGCGCCGGTCCGAATGACCCCCCTGAAAGTCACCGACGGTGTTTACATGCTGGAGCACTCGCGCGGCTCAGGCAACTCCACCGTCATTTTCACTGACGACGGCGTCGTGGTCTTGGACTTTCACATCGACAACGCCGATCAAACCCTAGCGTTCATTCGCAAGACTACGGATAAGAAGGTCAAGTATCTGATTACGTCGCACAGCGCCGGCGACCACGCCTCCGGCGCTTGGCATTTTCGCGAGGACGCGCCGGTCTGGATCGCGACCAAAAACCAAGTGCATGACCTGCAAATGCAGGAACGCGAGGAATTTCTCCAGCGCAAGAATTCCACCGAGGCGCGTTACGCGGCGTACAAAAAGGGGGAACCGCTCACGCCAACGATCGGCATCGACGGTCCGATGACGCTTTACTTCGGCGGATTGACGTTCCAGATCACGCCGGAAGGACGCGGCCACAGCACCGGCGACTTGACTGTTTATATCCCGCAGAAGCGCGTGATGTTGATGGGCGATTTGCTCGACACCGAAATCCATCCGGGCCAGGGAGAGTCCGCCGGCGTTTTCTTTTCCAACGTTGCCGGATGGATCAAGATCCTCGACAACGTCATGGCACGCAGCTTGGCCGTCGAAACCTATATTCCCGGCCACGGCCCGGTGCACATCGGCCGCGGCGTAAAGGATTTGGAAGAACAAAAGCGCTACTTCGTCGTCATGCGCGATGAGGTAGCCAAAATGGTGCAAGCCGGTAAAACGCTGGAACAAATCGAAAAAGAATTCAAAGTGCCGCAGGAGTTCGCCCATTACAAGCGTCCCGAACGTCTGCGAGATTTTTACAAACTCTTTTATCATCAGCTCGCCGAAGCCGGCTTTTGAAGGATTTTGTTACGGAGGAAAGATCAAATGAAAGTTTCTTTAACCACATTCATTCTCACCCTCGGCATCGCCGTCGCAGCGGCGGCTCAGAGCGCCAAACCGATGCCGCTCGCGCAATTGGCGGCCTACAATAAACCGGACCGGGAAAAAATTCTCTATGCGGGCGCCAAAGCCGAAGGCAAAATCACCTGGTACACTTCGCTTGCAGGTGCGTCGTACAAGCAGCTGGCCGCCGCGTTCGAAGCTAAATATCCCGGCGTCAAAGTCGAGTCCTATCGGGCCACCCGCCAGGAATTGAGCGCAAGAGTGACTGCCGAAGCCCAGTCGAAGCGCTACATCGCCGACACTTTTGAAACGACCATTCCCTTGCTGAAGCTTCTAAAAGAGAACCAGATGCTGGTTCCGTATTATTTTCCGACCCAGGCGCAATACCCCGAACACGTCAAAGAGAAAGCGCCCAAGGGAATGGTGTTCTGGTCCATCGACCGGGAGTCGCATATTGGTCTCGCCTACAACAAGAACCTGATCGCCGCGAACCTGGCGCCGAAAAATTACCAAGACCTTTTGCGTCCCGAGCTTAAGGACAAGATCGCTTTTGCGGGCAGCGACACCGGAGTCACGGTGATCGGCGCGCTGCTCAAATTCAAGGGAGAGGAGTTCGTCAAAAAACTCCGTGCCCAGAATCCAGCGATGCACAACGTTTCTGGCCGGGCGCTGCTTGACATGGTGATCTCGGGCGAAGTCGGCGTGTCGCCAACCACTTTTCGCAACCACGTCGAGGTCTCTTTAAAAACCGGCGCGCCGATCGAATGGCGTCCGATGGACGTGGTGCCGTCCAACTCCGGGTCAACGGCGGTTTCAGCAAACGCGCCGCATCCGCACGCCGCTCTGCTCCTGGCCGACTTCATTTTGGGCGCCGGCGGACAAAAGGTTCTCGAACAATACGAATACGGCAATCCAACCAAGGATTACGGGTTCAAGCGCTGGTACCCCGAGCAGGGACTGAGCGCCGAGCAGATCGACAAGCTGGAAGGAAAGTGGCGCACGACACTGCGCGAGTTAACCCGGCGTTCCTCTTAGATTGCGTCCTAGTCTAACCTGGCAGATTGCTGAAAGACTCTCATGCAGGCTGCTCAAAAAGATCTCACTGGCGAGTAAGCGCAATGGAGTGTTGAAGTAGAGGAGTATTGGAGGATTGCGTTTTCCCATTACTCCAGCACTCCACCACTCCATTACTCCAGCCTCTACGCCTGAGGTTATGAGCAATAACACTCTTAGAGGTTCCCATGAACACCGGCTCTTACGTAAATGGTAAATGGTTTCACCCGAAATCGGGTCGTCTGGTACGCAATTTGAATCCTGCCGACCCCGACGACGTGATTGCAGAGTTTCCCGCGGCCACGGCCGAAAACGTTCAGACCGCGATCGAACAGGCTCAAGCCGTATCGACAAGCTGGCGTAAGACCCCGGGCCCCGAGCGTGGACGCGTGCTCTGGCGCGCTGCCGATATCGCGCGCCAACGCGCCGACGAGATCGCCCGTACCCTGACCCGCGAAGAAGGCAAGGTACTCAAGGAGGCCAAGGGCGAGGTGATGAAAGGCATCTCGCTGTTGGAGTTTTACGCCGGCGAAGGATTTCGCATGCACGGCAAAACTTTGCCGTCCGAGGCGCGCGACACGTTTACCTACACGATTCGACGCCCGCTCGGGATCGTCGGGCTGATCGCGCCGTGGAACTTTCCGTGGGCGATCCCCGTGTGGAAATCCGCTCCCGCCTTGGCTGCCGGCAACTGCGTGATTTTCAAGCCCGCCGAGTTGACGCCGGCCACGGCGACTTTGCTCACCGAGATCTACGCGGAAGCCGGTCTTCCGCCGGGAGTATTCAACATGCTGGTCGGCTCGGGCTCCGTCGTCGGCGAAGCGATGGTCAACTCGCCGGTGCTCCGGGCGATCTCGTTTACCGGATCCAACGAAGTCGGCGGTGCGCTCTACGCCAAGGCGGCGCAGCGCGGCGCCAAGGTGACTTGCGAGATGGGCGGCAAGAACGCCGTTATCGTCATGGCCGACGCCGATCTCGACAAAGCGGCCGTGGCGATCCACGGCGGCGCCTTTGGATCGACCGGTCAGCGCTGCACCGCAACCTCGCGCGTCATCGCGAATCCGTCGATCAGAGATGCTCTCGTCGAACGCCTCGTAGAGGCCGCGAAGAAAATAAAAATCGGGCCCGGTCTGGATGAAACCGTCGATATGGGACCGGCGGTAGACGAAAAACAATGGAAGACCGATATTGACTACATCAAGATCGGCAAGGACGAAGGCGCGCGCTTAGTTCTGGGCGGAAAAAAGCCCGAGCATCTGGGCAAGGGCTATTACGTCGAGCCGACGATCTTCGACAACGTGACGCCAGGCATGCGCATCTTCAAGGAAGAGATTTTCGGCCCCGTGCTGTCGGTGACGACGGCGAATAATTTGAACGAGGCGCTGAGCTTCGCCAACGGCGTCGAGTACGGCCTCACGACCTCGATCTTTACGGAAAACATCGACACGATCATGAACTTTGTCGAAGAAGTGGAGACCGGCATGGTTCACGTCAACGAGCCTACCATCGGCGGCGAGGCCCAACTTCCTTTCGGCGGGACGAAATCGACCGGCGTCGGCGAGCGCGAGATGGCGGAAGAGGGATTGAATTTCTTTACCGAATTGAAAACTGTCTTTATCAATTACTCGGGCAAAGCCGAACGCCTGATGATTCGATAAATGGAGAAACGGCTGTTCAAAGGTTCAATGTTCAAAGGCGAAGAAAAGGGAGAAATCTTGAACGACGGACGTTGAACTTTTGAACCTTGAATTGAACAAAATTATTTATCGACCGGCGCTGCGCCCTGCCAATGGCCCACATCGACGATGATGCCCTCGGGACCGACGAACTTGTCTTCATAATACGCCGTGCCGAGGTTGAGCGTGCCGGCTTTCTTGGCGCCGGCGGCTTCGAGCAAACGGAATTGTTCCTCGTCGTTCTCAGCAGTGAAGCCGATGTGCTCGATGCCCGGCTGCTTCGCCGGCTCGCCATCGGCGGTGCCGGCGCGCAGCGGCAAGACCGTAATATTGACCGCGCCGTCGCTGAGATCGATGGCGTTGTTCTTGCGTTTCTGGATCATCTTCATGCCCATGGCTTCGACAAAAAACTTAGCCATCGCATCTACATCGGTTGCTCGGTAAGCAATGTGTCTTATCTTGGCCATCGCTTTTCTCCTTCGTCCTCTTAGTGTCGTTAATTTTAGTCAGCCCGATCAAAAAGGTCAGATGCGAGACACGCCGGGCGGAATGGAGTGTTGGAGTACTGGAGTATTGGAGGGATGGGTCTCGAACCCACCACTGCACCACTCCATCACTCCACTACTCCAGTCCCCGATGATGCGACCGGGCGCAACGAAGCAGGTGGCTTTTCCATCAGGCTGGCTAGCCGCCGTAAAAAACTTTGTCACCTAGATCGCGCATCGCCAAAATTGCGTCGTCGGGACGGCCCGACGGGGGCATTGCGACACCGGCGTCTTTCACTTCGCCGACGAATATCGAATGGTCACCCTTTTCGATCGTGTCGACAAGCTGGCATTCGACGAAGGCGGGTGCTTTTTCCAAGATCGGCGCGCCCAGGCTACCCTTGCGGAAGGGTTCGCCGCCGATGCTGTTGCCTTCGCGCTCGAGCGGTTTAAAAAACGTAAAGGCTTGGCCTTTCTGGTCCTTACCGAGAATATTGAGTGCAAATACTTTAGAATCCTTGATGATCGCGTGCGCACCGGAGTCGGCCTTAACACCGACCACGACCAGAGGCGGTTGGAACGCCGTCTGAGTCACCCAATTCACGGTTGAGGCGGCCACCTTGCCGTCTTTGCCCTCGGAAGTGAGGACATAAATTCCGTAAGGAATCATCCGCAATGCGGTTTTCTTTGCATCAGCATCCATAATCGATCTTTCCTTTGGAAATGGTTTGCGGCTCCATAATATTTCGCTGACGGAGTTCCGATTCTATGGAACCGAAGCCGAATCTGCAAGGGCCAAGAAATCGTATCTCCGCATCAGCTCGACTTCGCCGGCAACAGAAAAGCGAGCGCGACATAGCTATTATCATTGACAAGAAAGTCGCCCGCTTCGATCATCCCGAGCCCGGCGACATGCGCGCTCAACGAATGTGGATTACTGCGCGCAACGAAAGCAACCCCGATTTCGAACTGCCCGGCCAAATCCTTTTTTTGAGCTTTATAAAGCCCGCGCAGAAGTCCCTGCCCCCGGTATTCCCTGCCGATGCAAACCGGGCCATAGATGTAACTCTTGAAAGCGCTTAGCGATCTTCCCTCCAAGTTCAGGCGATCGTACGATTCGAGCATCTTCGCGATCACTGGCGAACCGGTCGGAAATTCCTTTCGAAACGCGCACAGAAATCCCGCCACATGATCATCCACCACCGCCACCGTCGTGCCCAGATCCTCCGCGAGCCGAGCGGTTTGCTCGCGCGTAAATTGCGCGGAGAGAAATCCGCTCTTGCGCTCGTCTTCCGAAAGATTCGCGATGAAGTTGGCCGACTGCAGCCGCAGAATTTCGCCGTACTCGGCTGGCGATGCTTTTCGATACTCAACGACCGACATTTTGGAAAGACCGATAGTGCCGCAGCCGTACTCCTGCGCCTTGCGTGAAGCAATCAGCTTTCGTTTGCGGCTCTGCCGCGATGTTTACCGTATGCAACTTGATCTCAACCACCGCGTCCCGGGGTGTTTATATTTGCCGGAGTTTTCGCGCCGATTGTGTTCTTGAACAGCTCGGCGAGGAAACCTCCCAGGGCACCGGCAGGGATGGCCGCCACCAAAGCTAGCGCCATGAACCAATCCGGCATTTCTCGCTCCGCCGCGCCCGATTGTAAGAGCAGTCCGAGAATAATCGAACCGATGCCCACCATGGCGCCGTGCTTCATCTCGAGCGTTCCGGCCTTGTAGGCAGCATAAAATCCGCCGATCAATGTCCCCAGCGAGCCAAGCAGGAGGCTTGCAAGCAAGCCTTCGCTGGAAGACCAGTACTGCGTAAACGCATCCTCGGCTGCCGCTGCGCCCGAACCAGGCAATTCTTTGGCGACGATCAAAGAATAGTAGGCGCTGACCAACACGATTGTCGCAATGACATCGATAACGATGCCGGCAATAATCGGCCGGAACCGGATGCCGGTGAAGAAACCGGTCGGCTCTATTGGCGGCGGCGTATTTGGTTGTTGCCGGGAATCGTGTTGCATTTGATGATGACCGATTGCGTTTTATTGTGGCGATCGCTTCGCGGATTCTGACGATGCCGCGAACTTTACAAACCCGCACAATTCGACATTTTTAAATACGACTCAGAACAATATCAAATAGAATTGATCCGGTTAAAATGGCCGTTGCCTTCTCGTCCCAGTTGCTCAGGTTGACTTGCTACTTCACATAAGGAAAATAGCGTCACGGGGGATAAAAAGGCAAGCAATCCGACTCATGTTTCACCGTTTTCGCTACGAAGCCGAGTTTTATCCGAGGTTAAGCCGCATTCCGCTCCACGTACGTATGAAGCTTGACGTGAGCGGCCTCAAGATTGCCCTCAAAGATTGGCTCGCGTGCAGCTTCGAAGAACGAAGCGTGCTCTGCCATTTGCCGATCGAAAGCAGCGAGGAGAAACAGACCTTCACCGCTTATGTCGATTTTTTATCGCGCCGAGACAAAGGCCGTCCGGTCGAAGTTACCGACGTCGTGGACAGCAAGCTGTGGGATCAAGCGGAGGTCCCAACGCCAGTCGCGCAAAAGAGCGCATCAGCCTTGAATACGGTCACGATCGAGGAATGGCGGCGCTGGCAGCCGCTTCAGCGCTACGCCTTGTACAAGACGGCGATATCAAAAAGCCAACCCGAAGCGTTTGCCGACGTGCTCGACGAACTGCGCGCGGCGAGTACACTCGCGGCCGAAGGCTGACGACTGATGCCTCAAGTCAAATCCAATGATAGCCGGCTCTCGCGCGTGGTGCCATTTGCCTTGCTCAGCGGGGCCAAGCCGCGACACTACCACGAACTACTCGGCGTCATCTGGGCGAACCGCAAAGAAATTCCGTACGCTTGGAACATACTCAATCACGGCGTCTGTGACGGCTGCTCGCTCGGGCCATACGGCCTGCGCGATAGCGTGCTCGACGGCGTGCATCTTTGCATGACGCGCCTCAAGCTGCTCAGGGTGAATACCATGGGCGCACTCGACTTGCCGGTGATGAGCGATGTGACGCGCTTGCGCGCTCTGCAACCCGGGCAGCTCCGCTCGCTCGGGCGCCTGGCCTATCCGATGATCCGCCGCAAAGGCGAGCGCGGGTTCTTGCGGATTTCCTGGGACGAAGCGCTCGGCATCCTCGCCAAGCGCATTCATAAACTCGTCCCCGACGAAATGGTCTTCTTGGCCAGCTCGCGCAGGCTGACTAACGAAGTTTATTACGTTTTTCAAAAGCTCGCGCGCGTGCTCGGCACCAACAACGTCGATCTGTGCTCGCGCTGGTGCCACGCCGCCAGCGTTGCCGGGCTGAAATCGACACTTGGCTATGACGCGCCGACCTCCTCGTTATCGGATTTCTTCGGCACCGACCTGCTCGTCATCTTCGGCTCCGGTCTTAACGATAGTCAACCGGTGATGCCTAAATACATGCACAATGCCAAAAAGGCCGGAACCCGTATCGTCGCCGTCAGTCCGGTGCGTGAAGACGGCCTGGATCGCTACTGGGCGCCATCGGTGGTCTTCGCCACGAAGGTGGTCGATGATTTTTTCCAGGTGCGGGAGTGCGGCGACATCGCTTTGATCAACGGCGTGCTCAAGACACTGATCGCCAACGATCAGATCGAACACCAGTTCATCGATAAAAACACCGCGGCATTCGCTGAGTTAAAAAACTCCCTCGAACAGCAATCCTGGGAGATGCTCGAGCAACGTTCCGGGCTCTCGCGCGGGGAAATGCAAAGGTTCGCCAGTCTCTACAGCCAGGCGCGCACAGCCGTGTTCGTCTACAGCTTAGGGTTTACCCAGCACGAATTCGGTGTCGACAACGTCAAGGCGGTCGTCAATCTTGCGCTCGCCCGCGGGATGTTGGGCCGAGAGAAGTGCGGCATCATGCCGATGCGCGGCCACAGCGGCGCCCAGGGTGGCGGCGAATGCGGTTTCGCACCGGATAAATTTCCCGGCGGATTTGCAGTTAACGACGAGAGCGCGCGACGCTTCTCCAACCTCTGGCACCACCCGGTACCATCGACGCCCGGGCTCAAACTGCCCGACATGATCGAAGCGGTGCATCAAGGCAAATGTAAGTTTCTCTACTCGGTCGGTGGCAATTTGCTCGACGCCTTGCCCGATACAAGCTTCATCAGCGCGGCTCTCGCGCGTTTACCCATGCGTGTGCACCAGGACATCGTGCTGAACACTTCGATGCTGCTCGACGCCGAGGAGATGGTCATTCTTCTACCGGGACAAACGCGCTACGAGCAGAGAAGCGGTGGAACGTCGACCAGCACCGAGCGCAGAATTCGTTTCACGCCTGAGATCCCGGGACATCAATTGGGCGACGCATTGTCCGACTGGGAAATTCCTGTTTTGATCGGCCGTAAAACGCTACCCAACGGCGATAAGCTGTTTCCATTCACCCACACGCAGGCCATTCGCGAAGAGATGAGCCGTGTTATGCCGATCTATCAGGGTATCGAGAAACTCACCCAGGAAGGCGATCATCTGCAGTGGGGCGGGCCACAGCTCTACAAAGACGGGTTTACCCTGATGCCGGACAATCGCGCGCTGTTCACCGCTGTCGACCCGCCGGACTGCCGACGCGGCAGCGACCCGGCTTTCGGAGAGTCGGATTCTATCCTTAAAGAAGCTTAGCGGCAGAAAACCCGGAGCGGACCAAGTCCGGATCATTTGACTCGGCCCAACTGAGGAACTTCAATGAACAATCGGACCGCTCGTACAGATAAGGATCTCTTTCCGCGTTTCACAAACGCAGAATATGCGCGGCGTTACAGCGCAATCCGCGATGCGATGCAAAAAGATCATATCGAAGCAATTCTCATTTCGGGCGCGCGCGGTTCGTCCGAGGTCGCTTATCTTTCGAACTATCTGGCGCAATCTCCCTGCTGGATGCTCTTTCCGCGCGCCGGCGAGCCGACGGTCTTCATTCATTTCTTCAATCACCAACCGTGCGCCAAGGCGCAATCGATCGTCGAAGACGTGCGTTGGTATGGCCCTACCCCGCTACCGACCCTGATTGAAGAACTGCACAAGCGGGGGCTGAGTAAAAACAAGATCGGCCTCGTCAGCATGCGCGGCATGTCCTATGGCCACGTGACGGAGCTTCAGCGGCAATGTCCCGAAGCCGAATTCGTCGAATTCGGGCCGCAATTCGGGCGCATTCGCCGCGTACGCAGCGAGGAAGAACTGGTCTATCTGCGGAGGAGCGGCTATCTCACGGACTTGGCTTGCGAAGCGTTGGAGCACAAGCTTCGTCCCGGTTTAACCGAGCAGGATGTCCTGTCGATCGTCTACGGCGCCTACATCAAAAACGGCGGCGATCCCGGCATTCATTTTATCGCGACGACGAACATGGACGACCCCGATCGCTTCGTCCCCTGGCAAAAGCAAACCCCGCGTGTTCTCGAAAAAGGCAGCGTGGTCATCACCGAGCTGACAGTGAGCTACTGGGGTTACTCAACTCAGATTCACCGCCCATTCGCGATCGGCAAAGAGCCATCCGCGATTTATCGAAAGCTTTTTGACGCCGCTTACCAGTGCTACGAAAACGTACGAAATGTTTGTAAACCCGGCACGACTAGCGAACAGATCATCGCCTCGACTTCTGTGATCGAAGAGAGCGGCTTTACTTCCTATGACAGCGTCTTTCATGGCGAAGCCGGCAAATCCCCCGAGCTCGGGACCCAATCGGCGGCCCACCCTCTCGAACGCTGGACGCTCGAAGAAAACATGGTCCACGTGATCCAGCCCAACCCGATCACCCGAGACCTCAAAGCCGGCCTCCAGCTCGGCGCCGCGGTGGTCGTGAAGCCGAGCGGCGGCGAACCCCTGCATAACTACCCTTTCAAATTCCCGGTGTGCGGGTGAGCGCGAGAATTGTCGCTGCCTTTTCGTGGGCGATCGTCGCATGACCAAACATGTTAACCTCATAGCCTGATCCAATCTTCATGTTGAAAACGTCCATCGGTCGCCTTCGCGCCATCGGTCTTGCCGAAGGGGTTTCATTTCTCTTGTTGTTGGGGGTAGCCATGCCGCTCAAATATTTAGCCGGTTTTCCGCAGGCGGTTACTGCAGCAGGCTGGCTGCACGGGCTGCTTTTCATCACCTTTTGTGTCGCACTGACCCAAGCCCACCAAGAGGCGCAATGGACCGCTTGGCGAAGCGCGATGGTGTTGATCGCCGCCCTGCTCCCCTTCGGTCCTTTCGTGATCGATCGGCGGCTGCGTGAAGAAGACCAGGCGCTTCAAAAGAATTATCGATAAAACCGAATCCGGCGAACCCGCATAAAAAAGCGCGGAGGCGGTGATTCTCTTCGGCCCGTTCACTCCCCTTCTTTGTCTCGCCCGCGAGCGGGGATGAAAAGAAGAGGTGGTTGCGGTTTTTTTCTGCGGCAAATTTCCGATTCCGAGCGACTCGCGCACAAGTTCCTACGCCGCCAACCATGGCAACCATCGGGTCGCCCTCATCTTCTTTGCGTACTTTGCGTTCTCTGCGGTGAATTCTCTTTTGGGGCGCGCTCTCCTTCGGCACCTTGTGGTAAACTCGCTTTGCGGTTTTGTTCACCGCATCTGACACACCACATCGACTAATGCGGGCTTGCCGCCCTTCACGATCTTCACGGCTTCGCGCAAGGTCTTGATCAGATCCTTGGGCTCGGTGATCGGCCCGGCGCCCCAGCAGCCGTAGGTACGTGCCATCGCGCCGAAATCCACGTTGGGGTCTTCAATACGGATACCGATCGTTTTGTTCTCGACCGGGCGGTTGCGCACGACGGCGATTCTCTCCTGGTGCTCTTCGTCGTTGAAATAGGACCGGTTGCTGCAAACGATGGTCAGCAGCGGAATCTGATGATGCACCGCAGTCCAGAGCGCGCTCACGGTAAACAGCAGATCGCCGTCGGGTTGGATGTTGATGCAAAACTTTCCCGACTCTCGGAGCGCCAAGGCGGCGCCGAGCGACGCCGGCAAACCATAGCCCAAACCGCCGCCTTTGTACTTGCCGAGAATCTGGTTGAACTTGGTCGCCGGAAGATAAAGATTTTCCTTGCTCTGCGAGCTGCCGTTGGTCAGCACCCAATCTTCGCCTTTCAGCGCCTCGTTGATTTCGCCGTAGATCCGGGTCATCGACACGGGCTTATCGTCCCACTTGCTTTTGAGTTCCTTTTCCAGCGCGGCCTTCTTGTCTTCGTGAATTTTCCCCCAGTCGGCCCGCCGCCTGCCGATGTCATCCTTCAGATCGGCGAGTTTTTTTTCTGCTTTTAAACGCCGCACCAACTCGGGCAGAAACACCGAAGTATCGGCGGTGATCATCAGATCCGCTTCGCGCAACTTGTTGAAATCGGTGGCCCAGGCGCGCACGAGCAGGTCGTCGAGGCCCACGTTGACGACTTTGGCATTGGCTCCGATCAACGGCGTTGCGCGACGATTGCCTCTCTCCTGCGCTCTGCGCGCAGTCGCGCCTTCCAGGTCGGGAACATCGAGCGTCAAGATCAAATCAGCCTGGGGAATGACTTTGTCGCTCTGTCCGGTCAGATTCAGCGGATTTTGCACCGGGAAATTGAACCGGCCGAATTGATCGAGCACGGGCGCCGCCAGCAACTCGGCCAGTTCACCGAGGGCTTTGAACCCGGCTTCCCTTCGGCCCACCCAATCGGCCAGGATCACCGGTTTCTTGGCCTCGAGCAGCCAGCGGATCGTTTTTTCGAACCCTTCTTCCGGCGCTTGCAGCGGCAGCGAAGCGGGATAGCGGTCGAGCGACGGAAAGCTCACTTCGCCATCGAGTTGTTTTTCCTGCACGTCTGCATCGTAGCAAATGTAAACCGGCCCCTGTGGATCGGTCGTCGCTAGACGATAAGCGCGGATGAACGAATCCGGCACCGCCTCGACGCTGCCCGGCTGATCGTCCCACTTGACGAAATCGCGCACCAAGTTTCCCTGCACGAGCGCCGTATGCACCCAATCGATCCACGGACGGCGGTTAGCGCTATCCATGGGTCCGGTACCGCCGAGGACAATCACCGGCAGCCGATCCGCCCAGGCGTTATAAATCGCCATCGACGCGTGCTGAAGGCCAACGATGTTGTGAACCGCGGCGGCCATCGGCCTCCCCTTTGCACGCGCGTAGCCGTGCGCCAGCGCAACACAGATCTCTTCGTGGTTGCAGAGAATGATCTCTGGCGCATGATTGCCGCCATAGTTGACCAGCGAGTCATGCAAGCCGCGAAACGTCGCTCCGGGATTAAGCGCGATATATTCGAACTCGAAAGCTTTGAGCAAATCGACCACGACATCCGAGCCCCATTCCGCGCGGGGCTTTTCTATTTTTTGTGCTTTGGCCATTTCTTGATTCCCTTCTTCAGGACGATTTCAGTTTTCGGCGACCGAGAATACGCCCAAAGCGCTAGGGTCCGGTCGTGAGCGTGAAATCGTGGTCCTGTACGGCATGAACACGTCCCACGAACACGCGCTTTAAATCTTCGGGATCTCCATCCCACGCTGCACCGCCGGTCGTTGCGAAATCGTATCGTACCAGCGCTTCACATTGGGAAAATCTTCGAGCCTGACATGATGCATTTCGTGGCGCCAAACCCATGGGTAGGTAGCGATGTCGGCGATGGAATATTCACCTGCGAGAAACCCGCGCTGTCCCAGCTCCTTGTCGAGAACGTTGTACAAGCGAAGAGTTTCCTTGCGAAAGCGCTCGATGGCGAAGGGAACCTTTTCCTCAAGCCGATAAAAGTAATTCGTCTGGCCGAACATCGGGCCGACACCGCCCATCTGAAACATCAGCCACTGGATAACCGTATAGCGCTGGCGCAGGTCGGCCGGCCATAGCTTGTTGGATTTTTCCGCCAAATACATCAAGATCGCGCCGGATTCGAAAAGCGTAAACGGCTTGCCTCCGGGACCCTCAGTATCAATGATGGCGGGAATCTTGTTATTTGGGTTGATCGCCAGGTACTCCGGTTTCAACTGGTGGCCTTCTCTGAGATCGACCGGATGCACCTCGTACGGAAGGCCCACTTCTTCCAGCATGATCGACGCTTTTTTACCATTCGGCGTAGCCCACGTGTAAAGATGAATCATGCGACGACTCCTTTCGCCTCTCTTTGAGTTTTGATGTTATGCGTGCTCATCCAAACGACGAAGATCGAGATGATCAAGCAGGCCAGCGAGATGGAAAACGCCAGCAAGTAGCTGCGCGTCACGTCAAAAAGGTAGCCGCCGAGCCAAGCTCCGATGGCACCACCAACGCCGACGCTCAAGGTAAAATAGCCGAAAATCGCGCCGAAATTTTTGCCCTGAAACACATCGATAGAAATCGCCGAGAGGACCAATGCCCGGGAACCCTGGCCCAGTCCGTAAAAAACCGCATAGAGGTAGAGCAAGAGCGGCAAAGAAGTATCGGTCGTCGCCATCAGGGCAATCGTTCCGACAGCTGAAACCAATTGCACCCAAGTATAGACGACTTCGCGCCGCATCACATCGGAAAGATAACCGAAAAGGATACGGCCGGCGATGCTGACCACGCCCATGACGCCGAAAACCGACGCGGCAAAGATTTTCGGATAGCCGACGTCCACCGCATGGGCAACTTGATGCGTGACAATGACCTGATTGCCCAAACTGGCGAGAACCCTTGCGGTGAAAAGCAGCCAGAACGATGAATTCGTCAGCGCCTGCTTTACGGTCCATTCCCGGTCGCCATGTAGCGGGCCATGCTTTTCACGCGTTGGCCGGTGACCCTCAACGATCGCGGACTCAATCTGAACAGAGTTCGCCGGGATCAACCAAAACACCGGCGGGATGACGACAACTAAAACCAGTATCCCTAGGCCGACGTAGGCCGATGGCCAGCCCCAATGGCTGACCATAGCGGCCGTCGCCGGCACCAGCAAAAAAATACCCACGCCACCGCCGGCCCATGCGATGCCGAGCGCGGTCGCTTTTCGTTTGGCGTAGTGGCGCGAGATGATCGCCACATGCGGCACCATGCCGATAAGCGAAATCCCCGCGGCGGAAACGATACCCACCCAGAAATAGAGCGTCCACACCGACGAAATGGTCGCGCTGCAAGCCAATCCAACCGCAAGCACCAAACCGCCGAGCAGAAGAGTTTTGCGGCCGCCGAGCCTATCCGTGAGCGTGCCGACCACCGGGTGGAAGATCCCCTCGACCATGATCGAGAGCGACAGCGCGCCGGCGGTCACGGCGCGCGACCAGCCGAACGCATCGAGCAGCGCGACGAAGAAGACACCGAAGGTACCGTGCAAGCCGCGACCAACGCCAATATGGATAAAACCCAGCGCAACGAGTCCGTAATCTTTGATCTTGGCGCCTATGGATGTCACAGCTCGAGCCCTTGCGATGATGCAATGACAGACATAGCGCGCGCGGCGTGGAAAGTCTATTTTGAGGCGGGAGATGATTTGTTCAAAACGAGTGAGTTACGTTCTCCGAATGAAACTCACGCGGCCGGTGCCGTGCTTTTGCCGCGCAGCGCCGAGCAGAACATCGCCACGAGCGCCATGAAACCGCCGACGAGAAAACTGAAATTCATCGCCTGGACAAATACCGCCCCGTTCGCCGGGGTCGGGGTTGCCGCCGGGTCGCCGCTGTAAAAACGGAAAGCGGCGGTCAGGAGTAGCGTGCCTAACGATACGCCGAAAGTCGTGCCGAGTCCGAAGACGACGTAAATCGCTCCGGTGGCGACACCGCGATGCTGCGGCGGGACGGAGTTGATCATCGCGGTGTGATTCGAGGTAAAAAATAGCGCCGTGGCCAATCCCCAGAGGGCGAGGACGCCGACTGCGGCCGGCCAGTGCGAGTCTGTGCTGAGAAACGATCCGAAAAATCCGGCGCTGACCAGAAACGCCACGCCCAAGGTGGCCGGCAGGCGCGGACCCATTTTATCCACCGCCCAGCCGACCAGCGGCGAAAGAGTCACGGTGAAGATCGGCGCGCTCACGAACAGCAAGCCGATGAACGACGGCGTGAAATGCAAAACATCCTGCAGATAAAACGGCAGGACGAAACCGATCATCACCTGCGCCACACCGACCAGAAGAAGGGTCAGGCTGCTGAGCGAAAACATCCGAATACGGAACAGTGAAAGGTCGAGGATCGGGCTCGGAGTCGACCACTCGCGGTAAATGAACCCCGCGAAAGAGACGACAAAGCCAAGCACAAGGGCGGCGCGCAGTGCCGGCGGGAGCGTTTCCATGATGCGATGGTCGATGCAAGAAATGAGGGTCACCGTCGCCGCTATCAGCAGCAGCGCTCCGAGATAATCGATCGCGCCGTTTGAATCGGCTGGTTGCGATGGCGGGGGCGTATTTCCTTTCCAACGATTGATCAGAGTCAGCACCATACCCGCCAAGGCAATCGGAATCAGAAAGAAAAAAATCGCGCGCCAGTGAATGTAATCGATGATCAGGCCGCCGGCGCTCGGGCCGATCAGCACGCCCGAGTGGAATGCCGTGGTCATAAAGCCTTGCGCCCGCCCCGCTGACTCCTTCGGCAGCGCTTCCATCGCCAGCGCGCGTCCCTGAGATTGAGTCATGGATGCGCCGACGCCCTGAAACAGCCGGAACATGATGAGTTGGGTGACGTTCTGCGACAAACCGCAGAGCAGCGCCCCGACGGCCGACACCACTAAACCGAGACCGAACAGGGTGTGGCGACCGTAGATGTCCCCGATACGCCCGAATATCAGCGAAAAGCTGATCTGGGAGATCTGATAGGCGATCACCGCCCACGCGATGCCGACGATGGTCGTTTCCAAACTGCTCGCAACCGTGGGCAACGAAACGGCAAATATCCGGCTCGCCGTTCCAGCCAAAAAATTGCCGAGCGCCGCGTTGACGAGCAGCAGCCAGTTCGTGCGAGGATCCATGCGATGTTGTTTTTAAGCGCGGCGGGAATCAAGCGGCGAGGCGAACGCGAAAGGCGTGCGAAGTCCTCGGGTCCGTACCTTGCTTTACCAATGCTTGTCTATCACTTCGATCGAAAACTCAAGCGCGGCCTCCGCTTGGCGGTGAGACACCGCCGCAGGCTCGCTCTCCCGCGTGCGCCAAAGATGGATTCTTTGAAGCCGCCCCGCCTCCACGCGGGTGATCAGCTTTTTTGTCAAAGCGTCGGCAAGCAGCAGAGTCATCGTCTGCGGCGACCAGGGTGAACGACGCAAACGGGTCTTCAACCAATCCTCGACGGCTTGTTCGCACAACACGATGACGTCCAGGTGTCCCAGATTGCCCGCCGACCAACCGCTCAACGCCCGGCTGAGCACGCGAATCGCCCGCCCCTCCGGCGAGTGATGCCCTTTAATCCTTTCCTTCTCCGCAAGGTTGGCGAAAATTTCCTTTGCATCGAAGCGAGGCATATCGGCAATTTATCACGAAGCTCCCGTTGCGGCAGCCGCAAACAACA
>Ga0210114_1000004_pt1 | contig 67248 bp, 57 predicted proteins | sample MayberryNW_TuleA_FD_185524 | JGI IMG/M metagenome (GOLD analysis project Ga0210114, IMG submission 185524) | Wetland microbial communities from San Francisco Bay, California, USA, that impact long-term carbon sequestration - MayberryNW_TuleA_D2... | ecosystem: Environmental > Aquatic > Marine >...
TTACCGCCATGATTCGAGCAGGATAGGAATCCCAATAATCGGCGGGAAAACCGTATTGTTGGGTCGTGATTGCAAATCCGAGCACCCGCGCCGGTTGTTCTAACGAGAGCGCGAAACGTGCCACGATAGCGCGCTTACTCGCTTCGAGTTCTTCGGCGGTGACTTGCTCCTCCCTAATGCGGCGAAACTCGAAAAAAAACTCCCTAAGCGCCCCCTCGGTCGCCTCGGTGCGCATGTTGCCGCCTGCGCGCCAGGGCCCGGGATAACGCAGAGCGCTAAAATCGCTGTAGACACCGTAGGTGTAGCCCTTCTCTTCGCGAAGGTTGAGGAACAAGCGCGACGAGGCACCACCGCCGAGAATGTAATTCATCACGACCATGGGCATATAATCGGCGCTGCGCCGGTCGATGGCGATATTGCCGAGGGCCAGTGTCGTCTGCACCGAATTCGGCCGGTCGACCAGAAGAACCCGACGCGCCGTCGACGGAGCCGGGTCGCGCGGCCATGCTGGTGTGACATCGGCTTTTTTCCATCCTAACAAGTGCCTTTCTAATTTCTCGATCAAGTCTTTTGCGCGCACGTCGCCGGCGATGCCAAGAATTGCCTGCCCAGGCTCGTAGCGTTCCCGATGCCATTGCACTAAGGCGTCACGAGTGAGCTTGTCGATCGACTCCGGGGTTACCGAGACTTGCGCTGCGGGGTGTTGGCCGTACACCGCGCGGTTAAAACGCTCACTGATCAGAAAGCCGGACGATGATCGTTGTTCGCGCAAGTGAGCACGTTGGCGCTGCTTGAGTTTTTCCAACTCGTCTGCGGGAAAGGTCGGATTGAGGAGAACATCGACAAAAACAGCGAACCACTCATCGAAATTGTCGCTCAAGCCGGCTCCGCTTAAAACCGCATCTGGCGAACCAAACGATGAGCCGGCGCTGAGTCCCGCGCCGAGCCGGTCGATTTGTTCGGCGATCTGCACGCTGCTGCGCGACTTTGTTCCTTCGCGCAGCATCAGCGCCGTTGCATTGGCCAATCCAATCCGATCAGTCGGTTCAAAAAGCGCCCCGGCAGCGCCGAGATGAAGTTGTAATGTAACGTACGGGGCCCGATGGTCTTCGAGAATCAGGACCGTGAGGCCGTTTTTCAATCGGGCTTCGACCGGCCTTGGCAGTTTAACCCTCAAGATTTCACGCGACACCGGCGCCTTGTTGAAGCGCTCGACCCTGCTCGACGGCGTGCCGACCGACTCTTGTCCCTGCAGCGGGAAAACAGCTACCAGCAACGCGGCGGCGCCGGTCAAGCATACCTTCCAGCGAGAAAAAATCTGTGAGTGATTTCCTTGACCTAATTTCATTGAGGCTTAGCGGCAGATTTCGGCAGGGTGGTCACAACCGTGCGATTAACGTCTTTGAAATACAAGCGCGCAACCCGCTGCAAATCCGCTTTGGTAATGCTCTCATATTTGCGCCAGATCGTGTTGATCAGCTGCGGGTCGCCGTAATAAACCGCGAAATGGCCCAAGGCATTGGCGCGCGACCGGGTGCTATAGAGCCGCTCGGCGCGCTGGCGGCGGAGCTGCATTTGGACCTTCTTGAGCTCCCAATCCGCCACCGGCTCATTTTGCAGCCGTACGAGCTCATCGCCAAGCAGTTTTTCAATCTCAGCGAGATCGGTGCCGGGGCGGGCCATCACGCTCAGCCAAAAGAGCGACGGTCCGCGCCTTTCCCCGGCATCGGCATAGGCGCTTAACGCCAGTTCCTTCTCTTTGACAAATTTTTGATAGAGCCGTGACGAAACGCCACTTGACAAAACGTGCCCCAATATATCGAGTGCATACCAATCGGCGGTGTTGCCCGCCGGGATTTTGTAAACCATATCGAGACGCGGCGTTTGCGCAAATGCGTCCTCAATAGATTTGCGCCGTTCGCTATTCTGGGAGGACTCGGTCATGGCGGGCGGGCTTGGCGGCGCTTGCGCCGGAATGTCCTCGAAGTATTTTATAATCAAGTCGAGCGCCACATCGGTTTTGAAATCGCCAACCAACGACAGCACCGCATTGTTGGGCGCGTAATAGGTGCGAAAGAACTCCTCCGCGTCACGTACGGTTGCGGCGTTCAGATCTTCCATCGAGCCGATCGTCGAGTGCTTGTAGGGAAAACTATCGTAAGCAAGATCGATGACCGCCTCGTAAGTCTTGCCATAGGGCCGGTTATCGTAGCTCTGGCGGCGCTCTTCCTGCACCGTCAGCCGTTGGTTATCGAAGTTGGCCTGAGTGATGTTCGGCGCGCGCATGCGGTCCGCTTCGAGGAAGATCGCCAACTCCAGTTGATTCGCGGGTAGGGTCTCGAAATAGTTGGTCCGGTCGGCGTTAGTCGTACCGTTGGCGCTACCGCCGTTATTCTGAACGAGGATGAAGTGCTCGCCTTTGCCGACATTCTCCGATCCCTGAAATAACAGATGCTCAAATAGATGGGCGAAACCGGTGCGACCGGGCTTTTCATCGCGCGAGCCGACATTGTAGGTGACGCATATTGAGTAGGTTGGGGCGCGATGATCTTCAGCGAGCAGGACGCGGAGCCCGTTTTTGAGCCTAAATTCTTTAAACTGGATGTCGTAGAGGTCGGACTGAGCTGGTTTACGGGCCGGATCCGCTGTCGCCGCCATTCGATCCTTGGCGGAGTTTGGTTGAGCCGCCTCAATGGCTAATGGGCTCGCGGTAAACGATACAGTTAGCCACGCGGCTAGGAACGCCCCGCGCCAATCCTTTGTGATTTCTAACTCGGCGATCATTTTTCAACCGGCTCCAGCTGCGTGACCAACTATTTGTAGCATCATTGATAACTCAATTAAAATTCGAAGCGCTTAAAATCCTGCAAAACCTTCGGCTGGGGCCAACAACTATCCCAGGTCCACGAAATCGGAGGCAATGTCCCGCTCCAGTCTCGCCTCGAACCATCCCTTGCCGCAGACCCCCTGCTGGGTCGGCAGGTGGCCGACAGAAAGTGCCCGGCCGGCAACTCGACTCCCCGTTGCATAGTGCCGGAGGCAGCCCGGCTTTTTTTTGGAAGGATGCTGAAACGGCTCGTTTTGCGGGTCATAATGATTAGGCTGTGAGCGTTATTGTTGTGGCAGACAAGCAGAGTGAGCGCGGCAAGCAAAGGCGGCGGATCTGGATAGGTATCGGGGTCTTGGTCTTGTTGTTTGCCGCGGCAGCGGCGTGGAAATGGACTCCGCTGGCCGACTTGATTGATATCAATCGAACCGCCCGATGGGCCGCCACGCTACGTGACAGCCCGGCTCGCCATTTTTATCTGCTAGCCGCTTACGTCATGGGCAGTGTGTTGCTGGTGCCGATTACCTTGTTGATCCTGATTACGGCTATTGTGTTTGGTCCCGTCCTCGGCACGGTCTACGCTTCGATCGGGTGTCTTGTGGGAGCGGTGGTAACTTACGCCATAGGGTACTTCCTGGGAAAGGATTTCGTGCGCAAAATGGCCGGCTCCAAATGGAAACGTGTCGAGGAAAGTATCGGTCAAACCGGCATTATCGCAGTGGCGACCTTGCGCCTGTTGCCCGTCGCTCCGTTTGCCGTAGTCAATATCGTTTCCGGCGCCTTTAAGGTGCCGCCGCGTGACTATTTCATAGGGTCTATCCTTGGCCTGGTTCCCGGTATCGTCGTTACTAACCTGTTTGCGCACCAATTTCAGAGCGCGATCCGAAATCCCGGGATCGGTACATTTCTGCTGTTACTAGCGCTGATAGCGACCAGTGTCGTCGGTACGATCTGGTTAAAGCGACGCCTCCAGCGCGGAAAAACCTAGCGGCATCGGGCCGGACATTCCTTTTCCAGTGAGATTTTCACCTCTACACATTCCGCTGTATTGGCTGGCTCTGTTGCTCTTCATGAGCTGCGCCAAAGTGCGGGCGATCAACGAGGTGCCCGACATCGAGCTCGGCGATGCTGCCTTTTTTCCCACCCTTGAAGCTCTCACCGACGCGCCCATCGCCGGCGGCAATAAGATCGACATTCTGCCAAATGGCGATACGATTTTCCCGGCAATGCTCGGTGAAATAAGGAAAGCCAAATCCACCATCACCTTCGCCCAATATTTGTTCAAGGGCGGCTCTTTGGCCAACCGATTTACCGAGAGCTTTGCCGAACGCTGCCGGGCGGGAGTAAAAACCTACCTCCTGCTGGACAGCCACGGCACCAGCGAGGTCCCTGAAAACATACCGCAGATATTGAACCAGGCCGGCTGCCAACTGGAATTTTTCCGCCGCATCAAAGCACCTCAAGTTATTCTTCCTTGGAAAATGTTGCAATATAACTATCGCAATCATCGCCGCATTCTGGTGATCGATGGTCGAATCGGCTTCACCGGCGGATATGGAATCAGTGACGCCTGGCTGGGAGACGGCCGGACGGAGGATCGCTGGCGAGACACCAACGTTCGGATCGAAGGTCCGGCGGTCAAATACCTGCAAGCCGCATTCGCGGAAAGCTGGCTTGAAACGACCGGCGTGCTGCTCGGCGGCGACGGATTTTTCCCGCGTCTGGAGCCGCAGGGCAAGACACCGGCGCAATTTGTGAAAAGTTCCCCGGTGGGAGGCAGTTTTCAGAATTACTTGCTCTACCTGCTGTCGATCCATTCAGCAAAAAAAACAATTTTCATCACCAATTCATATTTTATTCCGGACGATCGGATGATCGATTCTCTTCTCGATGCGGCGCAGCGCGGCGTAAAAGTGGTTGTGCTCGTGCCGGGAAAGATCGATCACAAGATCACCTACCGCGCCAGCCGCAGACACTACGGCCGCATGCTGCTCGGCGGCATCGCGATCTTCGAATACATGCCCGCTCTCTTGCACTCCAAGACCATGGTCGTCGACGGCGTGTGGGCCACCGTCGGAAGCACCAATTTCGACAATCGCTCGTTTGCATTGAACGAGGAGTTGAATCTGACTCTCTATGACCCAAGTTTGGCTCGGCAGCTCGAGAAAATTTTTGCCGAGGACCTGAAGCACGCACGAAAAATCACCTACGAAGAATGGCAATCGCGCCCCATCAAAGAAAAATTCCTCGAGCTCTTCACCTTTCCTGTAGAAGAACAGCTCTAAATCAGAGGCGTTGCGTTATACGCGATGCCGGCGGAAGAATTGCCTGAACAGCCGAGGAACGATCACTGCAGCCAGAACGATCGCAGCGACGGCCAGCGCGTAACTGATCAGTCCGGGTTTGCGAATCGCGTATTCGAGTTGGGCGCCAAACAAGGTCAAGGTCAGCACACCCGGAAGTCTGCCGACGATACTCGCGAGCAAAAAGTCCGCGAGTCGAATGCCGGAAGCGCCGACAAACATGTTCACTAGGCTAAAAGGCGCGAGGGGAAGAACGCGCATCGCAAGCACCGTCAGAAACCCATGGTGTTGCACTTGATCAATCAAACGAGCGACTCGCCGGCCGGCGAGCTTATGTAACAAGTCCGTGCCGATAAGCCGTCCCAACAGAAAACCCTGCGCGGCAGCTAAGAGCCAGCCGACAAAACTGTAAATATTTCCCCAAAGCGGCCCGAAGGCGAAAACAGTTGCCAGAGTCAAAATAGTGATCGGGAAGAAAACGAGACTGCCAACGAGGTATGCAGCGATTACATAGAAGGGTGCGGCCGGATGACTGCGCAGCGATTGCTGCCACTCAAGAATGGTTCGCAGATTGAACCAGTGTTCCAGCGGCGTCCAGCGCCAAATGAGCGGAAGAGCAAGTAACAGCGCGCAAACAAAGAGCACTTTCCATCGAGGAATTCTTGTAACGGGCTCGCTAGCGCCAATCGTCTCTTGCGAGTTGTTTGCCTTTCCTCCCACTCCCTTGAGCGTAAAGGTCGGCGCGGGCCATAGCAACATCGCAATGACCTTGGATCAAACATCACAACTCATTTGACCGAAGCTAAGGGCCAATCCGTTACCATCCTGTTAAAGCGTCGTCGGATCGAAGAGGCAAGGTGGGCAGTCAACCCGGGTCGGCGCACTCGCTTAAGCCGCACATCGACGCAATGTGAAATTAAAGCAAGCTCACCCCTAACCCCGGGCCGGTGGGGACGGCGATCGCGCCGTTGACGACTTCGAATCCCTGCACCCGATCGCCTTCCAATTCCTCGAACTCAGCGATCTCGGCGGGCACAATAATCCCCGGTGTGGCGCTGATGAGATGCGCTTGAGCCGCTTCGACCAGCTTCGTCGTACCAGTACCGCCGACATGGCAGGCCAATCCCGCAGCCTGGCACGCTCTGACGACCGCACGGCTCTTGCGAAAGCCGCCGAGCTTGAGCAGCTTGATACTCACCGCGTTCGCCGCGCCGGTGTTGGCGATCTTAGCCACATCCTCCGGCGCATTCACCGACTGGTCTGCGAGCACCAATGGTGTTACGGACTTGTTCACGGCCGCCATCCCTTCGATATCTTCGGCCGCTACCGGCTGCTCCACCATGATCAATCCTTCAGGCGTCAGCTGATCGATTATCCGGATCGCGGTAGCGGCGTCATAAGCGCCGTTGAAGTCGGCGGTAAAACTCACGGCGCCGCCGACCGCCTGACGCACGGCTTTGAATCGCTCAAGATCAGTGGCCGATCCGGCACCGAGCTTGACCTTCAGAAAACGGTAGCCTTGCTTGACGAATTGTGCGGCACGCGCGGCCATGAAATCTGGCGAGCCCATGCCCAGCATCTTGAGCACCGGGATGGTTTCATAATATCGGCCGCCGAGAAACGTCGATAGCGGACTCTTTGCCGCTTTCGCAGCCAGATCGAGCAAAGCCATTTCTACGGCCACGAGGTGGCGTGGATAAGTGGGCAATTGGCTGTCGAGCTGCGCCATCAGCCCATCGAATTCGGAGACATCTCGACCGATCAATATTTTGCCGGCCGCCGATTCGAGGGCATCGATCCCAGGCATAAGAGTGGCGTCTTGCTTCGGCATCACCGAAGCAGCGCCCAGTCCGGTCAAGCCATCCTCGGCTTGTAACTTGACGTAAAAGACCTGTACGGAATCCGCGGTATAGCTGGCAGTTTGCCAGCGGTGTTTGCGTTTCAGACGGTGCGGAAAAAACCTAATGGTGGAAAGCTTCATGACCGTGGGGATCGTTCCCAAGGACGGGTCGCGCTTCGCCCGAAACGATCAACTCAACTTCTGCAGGCTCAGCGTCGGCTCGTAAAGCATTTGAATGACGATGCCGTCGGGATCGGCGCAATAGAACGACGCGCTGCCGTCACGGTGCACTTTAAACGGGTGGACGATGGTTACCCCTTGGGAGCGGAATTCGGTTTCCAGTTCCTCGACGCGGGCGATGCTTTCGACCACGAAGCCCAAGTGATCCAGCTGCCTTTCTTCCGCGGTCTCGAGAAACTTTTCCGATACTTGATGAATGGCGATGTTGTCGCAGCCCGAAGAGAGATAGACGTTTTGCGGATCCGGCTCCCAAACCACGTCCATGCCAAGGATCTCCTGATAGAATTTTTTCGAGCGGGTGACGTCTCTGACTTTAAGCGCGATGTGGCGCATGCCCTGAAGCCCAACGATACGACGCATGTTGCGACTATAGCACAACGGCACAAGGGCGCGCGATTGCAGGGCCAGGTGGCGTTATCGCCCCTTGCAGCGTGAGCTGGCGCACAACCTCGCTGGCGCAAATTCGCATTTTGTGTTTTAAAGAGTACCGAGTCTTGTCCTGCAACCATGGCTAAAGCCAAGAAGAAAACCCGTAAAATCCGCCCTCATCTCGATATTCTCGAGGATATTAGCACTCTCATCAGTCACTCGCACGATCTGCAGGAGACGCTCGAGAGCATCGTCGCCACTGTCGCCGATCGGATGGAGACCGAGGTTTGCTCGATCTATATTCTCGACCGCGACAAGAATCGCCTGACCTTGCGCGCGACCATGGGATTGGATCCGGAGTCGGTTGGCAAAGTATCAATGGGCACTAGCGAGGGTTTGACCGGATTGGTGATCGAAAGAATGAAGCCGGTCATGGTCGCCGATACGCTCGCGCACCCCCGCTATAAGTATTTTCCTGAAACTCACGAGGAGCATTTTCACTCATTTCTTGGTGTGCCGCTAATCGAGAGAAAAATGCCGCTTGGTGTCCTGGTCGTACAAACCTCTCGCCGGCGCGAATTCTCGCGCGACGAAATCCGTCTGCTGACCACGATCTCGGCCCAGGCGGCGAGTATTATCGTGCAAGCCCGGCTTGCGGAATCGCTCCTGACCAAAGAACAAGAGCGCGAAACTCTGCAGAAGCGCATGAACGATGCGATGCGCAAACTGCGTTCCTATGAGGGAAGTCGCAGGGAAACGACTAAATCCAAACAGCACTGGCGCGGGCGCCTAAGCGGCTTGGCCGCGTCGCCGGGCTTCGGCCGCGGCAGGGCCTTCGTTTTGGAGCCGCGCATGGATTTAAGCGCAATCAAGAAGAGAAAAGCTAGAAACCCGGAGCGGGAGATGGAACGGTTTCGCGGCGCCGTCGAGCGCGGGATCGAACAGATCAACATCGTCAAGAATCGGATGCAGCAATTAATTTCCAAAGAGGAAAGCGCCATTTTCGACGTTTACCGGCTGATTCTCGAAGACCCTGCCATCATTCACCAGATTGAGTCGCAGATTCTTCATGAAGGCTACGTCGCCGAGTACGCGGTGAAAGTCGTTTTCGAGCTCTATCTGGAGTCGATCGCACATATCGAAGACAACTATTTGCGCGAGCGCAGCACCGACGTCAAAGACGCCGCTCAAAGATTGCTCGAGAACCTGTCCGGCATGCCGGGCCAGCAATACGACGTCCCGGATGATGCCGTTTTGGTCGCCGAAGATCTTTCGCCGGCCGATCTGAGTATGCTCGAAGGTGATAAGTTTAGAGGCATTGCTCTCGCGACCGGCGGCGTAACTTCCCACGCTTCGATTCTGGCGAAGTCTTTCGAGATCCCCACCGTTGTTGCCGTCCAAGAGCTCATGGAGTCGGTCCATCAGGGCGATATGCTGATCATCGACGGGAATGCCGGCAGCATCCACGTGAATCCCAACGGCGAGGTAATCCGCGAATACGATCGCCTCGAGCGCGACTATGCCGAATTGAATCGTGAGCTTGGCGCTCTCAAAAATCTTCCGGCTGAAACCACCGATGGTCATCGCGTCTCTCTCTACGCCAATATCGGATTGCTGAGCGACGTGGCTTTTGCTCAGTTGCACGGCGCACAAGGCGTCGGACTTTACCGCACCGAGATCCCGTTTCTATCCCACCGGGATTTTCCCAGCGAAGAAGAACAATATTCGCTCTATTGTAAGGTGGTCGAAGGCATGGCCGGAAAGCCGGTGACCATCAGGACCCTCGATATCGGCGCCGACAAGTATCCGAGTTACATGCGCAGCGTCGCCGCTGAGCCTAATCCGTTTCTCGGCTGGCGCTCGATACGTATTTCTCTAGAAGTGGAGGAGATCTTCAAGACCCAGCTCCGAGCCATTCTTCGAGCCGGTGATCTTGGCCGGGTTCGCATGCTGATTCCAATGATCTCCAGCCTTGAAGAGATCCAAAAAGTTAAAGAAATCCTGGCTGAGGCCAAAAACGAGCTCGAACGGGAAAACACGCCTTACGACCGTCAGATGGAGTTGGGTATTATGGTCGAAGTTCCCGCTGCGGTTCAGCTCGCTGAGCGATTCCTGCGTGAAGTGGACTTCCTCAGCATCGGTACGAACGACCTCATTCAATACATTTTGGCCGTCGATCGGAGCAATCGCAAGGTTGCAAGCCTTTACGAGCCGTTGCATCCCGCAGTGCTTGCAGCCCTGAGCACGACGATCGAAACGGGCAAACGAGAGGGAAAACGGGTCGGGATGTGCGGCGAAATGGCCGGCGATCCGTTATGCGCCTTGCTCCTGCTGGGTATGGGTTTGGAAGAGTTCAGCATGGGCTCCCTTTACATTCCCGTGATAAAGCAAGCGGTTCGTTCAATAAGCTACCAATCTGCCAAGACAGCTGCCGAAATCGTTCTGAAAATGGATACCATGGGCGAGATCAAGCGTTATCTGTTCGAACAAATGCGCGATCTCGGTATGGTTGAACTACTGGAAATGTATCACTAATCTTGCCGATCAGCGGTGCGAATTTGGAGTGCCCGGTTGATTCCTTGCGGCTTCATGTTAAGCTCAAGTTCGAACGATCGTTCGAATATATCAAGAGGGCGTCTCATGACTAAAATCGCGACATTTGCAGACTGGATCGACTACTTTCATCACTGGCAGAAGGATATCGGCTATGACCCGGAACTGCTCGCCGGTTATCATTTCGAAACTAAGCTCGGCGAATTGCACTCCCCCGATATCGAATTCGGTGATTTCAAGGGTCAGCCAAAGTGGCAGCGGGTGACTCAGATTCCTAATCAATCGATTCGCGACGCCTTGATGAACTTGATCGTGTACCAGGGCGACACCGAGTTCGCGTCGGTTGAACAGCAAAAAAATCTGCTCGATACGGCACCGACGGATTACGACCGTCAATCACTGACCCGTGTTAATAGCGAGGAAATGCGTCACGGTTGGCAGATGTGTTACCTGCTGGTCAATTATTTTGGCGATTCCGGTAAATTAGAGGCCCGGAAGCTTCTCGAGCGCCGCGCCTTTCAGGGCGACCGTTTGCTCGGTTCATTCAACGCTCCGGTCAATAACTGGCTCGATTTTTTTACCTATACAGAATTCGTCGATCGCGACGGCAAATATCAGCTGACCATGTTGTCTCACTCTGCGTTTGCTCCGTTGGCGGAGAGTGTAACGGCCATGCTCAAGGAAGAATTTTTTCACATGTTCACGGGCCATACCGGCCTGACGCGCATCCTTCGAGCGGGAAAGATTCCCGTTCCAATTGTGCAAAAATACTTCAACAAGTGGTTGTCTACCGCGTATGACTTATTCGGGACCGACCACTCCTCCTCAGCGCACTGGGCCTACACCTGGGGCCTGAAAGGCCGAATGGATGAGCATGAAGCATCAGTTCCTGCGGAAAAGCATAAGCTCAACGATCTGGCGCGCCGGCATTATATGATAGAGAGCGCCAAGTTGATCGACCAGCTTAATCAGTTGATCCCGGCGGATCAGCCCAAGCTCTACGCTCCCGATCTGAAGTTTAATCGCTCCATCGGCGAGTACGTCGGCAAGACTTACAGTGTCACCGGCGAACAGCTATCTGGCGAAGCTCACACGAAGCATCTGGCCGAAGTTCTGCCCACGGAGAGCGATGAAGAGATATTGGCGGAGATCATCAAGGGCAAAGACTGGGTCGCGCAGATACAGATGAATTAGCGTCGAGAGCGAGCTGCTGTTGCATCTCCCAACATACACTAGTATTTAGACGGCAAGGAGAAACCAGTGAGCCGAGTGTGTCTCGTTTGTCAAAATATCGATTGTAAGTCGCGCGGTTCGGAGCAGCTCATGGTCGAGCTCGAAAAGCGCGTCGCCGCTAAGGGTCTGACCGACGTGGAAATCAAGCCGTACATGTGCTTCGGTGCTTGCCAAGAGGGTCCCAATATCGTGCTCTATCCTGAGAAGAATTGGTACGCCAAGGTGAAAGTGGAGGACCTGGATGAGATCACGGAGCATCTTGCCGGCGGGCCTCATGTGCAACGCTTGGATACCATCGACTCATCTCTCAAAGAACTCATCTACCAACTCCTCGATACGGGGGTCATCTAGTTCATGGAAGGCATCCTTTTCCCTCATGCCGTTCCCGAAGCGCGTGAGGGATTGGAGGAATACCGTGTTCGCGGCGGTTACCAAGCCTTGACCAACGCGGTCGAGTCTCGTCCTGAAGAAATCATCAAAATCATCTCCGACGCCGGGCTGCGCGGCCGCGGTGGTGCGGGATTTCCGACCGGAAAAAAATGGCAATTGACTAGCGAAGCTCCGGGGGAGCCTCGCTATCTGGTATTGAACGGCGGCGAGGACGAACCCGGCAGCAAAAAAGATCGCGTGCTACTGGAAACTCTTCCTCACTTGGTCATCGAAGGCACCATCCTTGGCGCCTATGCCATCCGTGCGGCGAAGGCTTATCTTTACATCAACGCGCGTTACGATACCGCGATCCAAACCGTCAACGACGCGCTCGCTGAGGCGAAAAGTGCCGGGTACTGGGGTGACCGGGTGCTCGGCAGCGCCTTTAATCTCGACATCGAAGTCGTTGCCGCACCCCACAACTACGTCGCCGGCGAAGATACGGCGGCACTCGATGTCATCGAAGGGAAAAAGCCGTGGCCACGCCAGAAGCCGCCGTTCCCGGTCACGGCCGGTTTGTTCGGCAAACCGACGGTGGTGAACAACGTCGAGACTCTGGCCAACATTGCGCCGATCGTGCTCAAAGGGGCCGAGTGGTACCGCAAGTTCGGCACCGCCGAGAGCTCGGGCACGATGATTTTTTCGCTCAATGACGACGTCAACCGCCCGGGAGTTTATGAACTGCCCTTCGGCACGCCCTTGCGCTACTTGATCGAAGAGTGCGGCGGCGGAATCAAAGGCGGCAAAAAGATCAAGGCGATCATGCCGGCGGCGCCCTCCTCGGCCTTCCTACCCGCCGACAAAATCGATACGCCTCTGGATCACAATTCGATGCGCGAGGCAGGTTCGGCGTTGGGCTGCGGCGTTGTGCGTCTAGTCGCGGAAGACTGTTGCATCGTCGAAGAAGTTTTGCGGATCGCGGAATTTTTCTCTGAGGAATCCTGCGGCCAGTGTCCGGCGTGCCGCATGGAGACCAGTACCCTAGCAATGATGATGAAAAAGGTTCAGGCAGGCCAGGGGGGTCAGCCTATTCTTGAGCAGTTCGGCAAGATCCTGGCTTTCAACAAAGGCAAAGGCTTCTGCAATCTGATCGCGATGCCCGGTCCGCCCATCGAAAGCGCGCTCAAGCTGTTTCCCGAAGATTTCGAAGCCCATCTCAGCACCGGCAAGTGCCCGGCAAATTGACGCCAATTTGCGCGCGTTTCAGCGGATCGCGCCATCTCGTGGAGTCCTCAGCGCCGTCACGTGGCGCCTAAACTCTCAAGCTGCTTCCAGCCGTCGTTTGACCCTGTTCGCTGCAGCTTGATAGTATCAGCTGCTGTTACTTTTGCGAGGCGTCATGCAGATTTGCCGGCAGAAATCTTTTTCCAGCAACCCAACATATTCCCGCAGCCACAGAGTAAAAACTTTTAGGCGAATCGGCAAAAGGCGTTCCGACATGCCATGAGGAGGCTCGACTGATGAGACCCACGCCACTCAGATGGCCAAACGACGCCAAGATCGCGGTTAGCTTTTTTGTCGCCTTCGAGGCTTTTGAGAAGTCGTCTCAGTACCGTCAGGGCGGCGATAAACCGGACTACGCCTCCCTCGCCTATGGCGAATACGGCGGTAAAGCCGGCATCTGGCGCATCATGGAGGTCCTTGCACGCAACGCCGTCAGCGGCACGATCGATACCAATGGGAGGATCGCTGAAGACTTTCCGGACGCGCTACGAGAACTCCACACAGCCGGTCATGAAATCGTCGGTCACGGTTGGGTCAATGACACGGCCCTAAGCTCGCTGGACGCGGCTAAGGAAAGAGATCTCATCAAGCGGACGCTCGACGGTCTCGCGGCCGTGACCGGTAAACGCCCCGTGGGCTGGGTCAGCCCCGGGCATAGGATCAACGAATACACCTTCGCTAACTTCGTTGAGGAAGGAATCTTCTGGACCGGCGACTTGCCGGGGCCCGATATTCCACAGCATCGCGTTGTCAACGGCAAAAACTTGGTCATCATGCCGCGGCTCGATTACGCAAACGATCTTTCCCTCCTCTTTAACGCGAAAAATCCCGCGCGGTTTTACTTCGATAGTTTCAAAGCCGCCTTCGACTGGCTTTACGCTGAAGGCCAAGCGGGCGCGCCGAAGCTGATCGATTGTCTGGTCCACGCGCATATCGGCGGAAGGCCAAATATCATCGGCGTGTTTGAAGAATGTATACGCTACGCCAAAGGATTTCCCGGCGTTTGGTGTTGCACCAAAGGCGAGATCGCCAAATATTACCTGGACAACTACGTCGGCAAACCATAGAGGGACACCATGACCGGCAAGGGAATCAGCGAAAAATTTATCGATGGGCTTACTTCGCGCGAGCTGCTGTTAAAACTCGACTGGCATGAATGGCTGGCGATCCAGCCGCCTCACACCGCCCGTGAATTCACCAGTATCGATGCCACGGTCCGTTTCCAGCGCAACGGCTATGATTGGGACATGCACGGCACCGTCTATTCACCTCGCGAGGAAACCGACGCACGCCGGGCTTTTGTCTTCTTCCATGGCGGTGCCGGCAGTGAAAAAATCATGGACCTGACGCCCGACGGCCGGCCGGGGCTTGCCCGGGTGCTCGCCGCTCAGGGATTCAAAGTACTGGCGCTCACCTATCCGGGCCACTACCCGCCGGGCGGCGTCTGGAAACAGCCTGTCGCCGAGCGCAATCCGATTTATCTTTTCGATCGCGATCTGGCGGAGCAGGAGATTCTCGACCGCAATTTGAAGTGCACGTTCAATGTCATCCTCCAGGGTGCGGGCTTGCTCACCGACCGACATTTCGCCGGCCGGGAAATCATCGCCTTCGGCCATTCCACCGGCGGACCGATGGCCGCCCACCTCAGTCGTTTTTCGGAAAAAACCAAAGTCATCGGCATCGTCGGGTTCGGCAGCGGCGGTCCCGACGGCTGGCGTAAGCAATGGCGCGATACGACGGGCGCCGAAAAGTACGTCGAAAAACCGATCGACCACGTCTCGCGCCGGTCACCCGACTCATTCAAAGAATCGGGGTATATCGATCCGGAGGACCTAACACCCTGGGGCGGCGCCGACGATTATATTCGTCTGGTCAGCCCGCTGCGCTCCCAGATGAAAACCAGCCTGTGCGACAATCAGCACAATGCCGCGGTGGGGATTCTCGACGAGTATGCCAAGCGCACCGGCCTGCCGCGCGAAGAGTATTTCGACCACCTGCAGGAACCCGACTCGAAGTGGTTAAAGTCGATCCACGTGTTGTTGACCGTCGGAGAAAATGACAAAGGACATTGGGTCCGGGGCGACAATCTCGAACACAAGCGCGAGATGTTTATGGGCGCCAAGTACGCCGCCGCAACGCGCGGCGCGCATGTGGTCTTGATCCCGCGCTACGGCCACGTAGGTTACGCCGAATTGCATAATGAGAAAATCGCCTATCTCTGGCTCTGGGCGCACAAGGCCGGCTATTTCGACTAATCGCCGAGGAGGAATTCCGATGCTGACGAGAATACTATTTCGGCTCGTTTTTGTAATGGTCACGGCCAACGCTGCCGCGATCTTTGCCGCCCAAAGCCGACCGCTCTCGCTCGCCGAGCTGGCGCTTTATCAAGGCGCCGATCGGGAAAAGATTCTGCTCGAAGGCGCCAGGAAAGAGGGCCAGCTCACTTTCTATACGTCGAATACCTGGGTGGCCGGGCCGGTGTCACAAGCATTCGAGAAGAAATATCCGTTCATTAAGGCCAACGTCTGGCGCAGCGATTCCAAAGCTTTGCTCAAACGTTTGACCGAAGAAGTAGCCTCGGGCCGCTTTCTCGCCGATGTCGTTGAAACGAGTCCCGAATACATGGCACTTCTGCAGAGAAACAACATGCTCCGGGAACACTTTTCGCCGGACCTCAGCGCCTACGACGACGAGGCGAAAATAAAAGGCAAAACCGGAGTCTACGCCTGGACGAACCGAGAGATCTACATCAGTTTGGGTTTCAATACCCAACTTATACCTCCGGCGGAAGCGCCTAAATCCATAAAGGACCTTCTCGACCCAAGATGGAAAGGAAAAATGTCCATCGCCGGGACCACCACCGGAACGCGCTGGATTGGCGCCGTGCTCGAAATGATGGGGCATGAATTTCTGCTGAAGTTGAGCGAGCAAGACATCAATGTACAGAATATGTCGGGCGCGGCCCTCGCGGGTCTGGTCGCTTCCGGCGAGGTTCCGTTATCTCCGACGATCTTTAATTCCAATATTTTTACCCACAAGCGAAAAAGCGCGCCGGTGGAATGGCGAGCGATCGATCCGGTGATAGCCGGGGTTGGGACTTCAGCGTTGTTGATGGATCCTCCCCATCCTCACGCAGCTTTGCTGTTTCTCGACTATCTTCATTCCAAGGAAGGACAGCAGGTCGCCATGAAGGGCGGCTTGAGCTCGGCACGTAATGACATCGGCTCCCTCGAGCAGAAATTCAAGAAGGTCTATATCGATAGCAAGTACACGCCCGAAGAGCTCGATAAGAAATTCACCGAGTGGGAAGCCTTGATGCGGAAGCTGTTTATTCGCAAGCAGTGATCTCACTTCCATGCCTCGCTGAATTGAAATTGTCTCGACCGGGAGGGTTTAATGCGCCAGTTTTTCATGCGAAAACGTAAAGTCACGGCAACGGTGAAAAATTTAAAGGAGCGTGGAAGTTTATGAAATCCCGCCCATTACCTTACCCGAGCTTGATACTGTACAACGGCAACATTCGCACGTTCGCAACCGAGACTTCCACCTGTGAAGCTTTGGCGTGCACGGGCTCGCGGGTCGTCGCCAGCGGCGACTCCGACGATATTCGTCGCCTCGCCGGCCCGGATACCCAAACGATCGACCTCAAAGGCCGCACCGCGATTCCGGGTTTGACCGACACCCACGTTCATCTTTCCGAGAAGGGCACGGCGGAGATGGAACTGGTCGACTGCCGTGATTTTTACGTTGACGTGAGCTCGGTCGCTGATATCCTGCAGCGCCTCGCCAACGCAGCGGCTAGTGCGCCCAGAGGCTCGTGGATTGTCGCCCACGGCAGCCCGATGCAAGATTTTCGCATCAGCGACAAGCGCTTTCCCGATAAGCATGACCTCGACCGCGCCGTGCCGTCTCATCCCGTATCGATCTCTTTCGGTGCGCACGTGACCATTGGCAACAGCCTTGCGTTAGCCGCGGCGAAGATCACCCGCGACACGCCCGATCCTGCTGGCGGGCATATCCGACATGATCCGCAGACCGGCGAGCCCACCGGCGAGTTGCACGAGCGCGCCCAGTTGATACTGCGAAAGGTCGCGCCGGAGTTTAATTATTTGCAATTGAAAGACGGCATCGTCTTCGCGTTGGACCAATGCCTCCAACGCGGCGTCACCACGGTGCATGATATCGTCCGCTATGCCGAGCCGGTGCGCGCCTATCAGGAAATTTACAAGGAAGGCCGCATGCACGCGCGCGTGAGCATCTTGCCGCGCGTGATCGAATCGATGATCGACTCCAAGAGCCTGATCGAGCTCGGTCTCATCACCGGTTTCGGCAACGACTGGCTGCGCATCGGCGGGGTCAAGATGAGTATCGACGGCGGTATCACCGGACGCAACGCTTGTTTTCACGAGCCCTACGAAAACGACGAGCACAATCATGGCATTATTCGGATTCAGCAAGACGAGTTGAATCACACCGTGCAAATCTGTCACGACGCCGGGCTGCGCTGCTGCGTCCACGCCATCGGCGACAAAGCCTTTGACATGGCGCTCGACGCCTATGAGAATGCCATCGATCATTCGCCGCGCAAAGATCACCGCCACCGTATCGAGCATATGGGCAACTGGCTCGCCACGCCAAAGCTCATCCAGCGCATGGTGCGTTCAGGTATCGTAGCCATTCCGAATATCGCTTTCGCCTATTACATCGGCGACGCGATTCTCGACTGCGTCGGCGAGCGTCGGCTGACCAAAGCATTCCCATTCCGCACGCTTTTGAAAAATGGCGTGATCATCGCCGGGGGGTCCGACTCACCCGGCTACTGGCCGGTCGATCCGCTGCGCGATATCGCCACCGCGGCATCCCGCAAGATGCGTTGGGGCGACGTTTGGGTGCCGGAAGAAAGAATCAGCGTCAATGAAGCCTTCGCCATGCACACGACGACTGCTTCGTGGGTCGGCTTCGAGGAAAAAGAGAAGGGCACTCTCGAAATCGGCAAACTCGCCGACATCGCCGTGGTTGCGGAAGATCCCTTCGCGATCGCGCCGGAGAAAATCAGGGAGCTGAAAGTCGAGATGACTTTGGTGGGCGGCGAGGTCAAATATCAGGCTTAGACGATACCGTCTCAGCCGCCCCGCGCTACGCTCACGAACGGCCGGTATCCCTGGCGTTCCGCTGCGAGATTGATCTTTTTGCGCTGTTTGTAGATGTGGATACACAACTCTTCGATCAAATTCGGCTGCAATTCGGCGGCTGCGCGTTCGAGCTGGATCGGCTCCCACTGGACGGTGACCGACTGAATCTTATCTGATTGATCCTGCCACGAGACTCTCAGAAAGCGGCCGCCGGTGCGATCGACGTAGTTGCCCGCGAGACGAAGTATCTGTGACAAACTGAGCAGATCTGGCGGTCCCATGTACGGTCGGCGCTTTGCCCGGCCTTCCGCATCCAGGCTGCGCAGATCTTGCGGCGAATAATGCTTCTCGAAGTCCATCGCCATCGAGGTGCCCCGGTTCCAAGCCTGGACGATCAGGGTTTCCCCATGAGCTCTGATTTCGAGCGCCTTGAGTTGCATCTCTTCGAAACATTGGCCGAGACATCGTAGCATCGAAGAGTAGCGCATTTTTTTCGGCGTGAGCTGGGTAACGGTCGCGGCGTTTGTCGTCATGCCGTGCTATTAGAGCAACCGCTATGCCAAAAAAATCCGCCGGCAGATCCTTCAAACTGCCAAGATTATCGCGCTCATGTGCAAAAATTGTCCGCGGGCACGCCGAACGCGACGTAGTCGTCTAACGAATCCTCATTTCATAGGCTAGAACTCTCTCGCCGGGAGTTGCTTTCCATATTACATTTTTGGCAACCCCGTAGATCTCTGCGAGCGTATACAACGGGACATAAGGAACGTCTTCCATCAGTATGCGACCCGCCTGTCGCAATAGCTCAACGCGTTTCTTCATATCCCCGGTGACTTGCTCCTCATCGATGAGCTTGTCGAACTCAGGATTCTTGTATTGAATCCGCTTTGTCACTCCGGAACGGAAATACTGTTCGTACAGCGTGTCCGCATCGACGGCCGGGCGACCGACGTAATAGAAGGCAAGCTTCCCCCCGTTGACGCCTTCTTGGCCCCAAAATATTGCAAACTCCTGCGTGACCAGCTCTGTTCTCACTCCGGCATCGCGCAACTGATCAGCGATCACCTGGCACACCTCTCGGGCCTTGGGATAGCGGTCGGGAGCTAAGTGAAGCTTGACGTCGACGCCGTTCGGATAGCCGCCTTTGGCCAGAAGTTCTTTCGCCTTCCTTGGATCGCGTGGATACCTTTTGAGCTTTGGATCGGCGCCGATCACATTTGACGCAACCGGTCCGTCCATCACATAGCCGTTGCCTTCATAGATGTGCTTGATAATGGCCGCGGGATCGATTGCATAGTTAAATGCCTGCCGTACGAGCTTGTTATCGAAAGGCTTGAAAACCGGGTTAAGCGCCAAAAAATACATACGCTGACCCTGTGCCCTCTCGATCCGAGTGCGCGGATTGCCTTCAATGCGCGAGATCTCTTCCACGGGAACATTATTGATGACGTCACCTTGCCCGGCGAGCAAGCCCGAGACCCGCGCCGCATCCTCTGCTACTTTCCGAGTGACGATCTCTTTAATCGCGGCTTTCTGTCTCCAATAATCGTCGTTACGAGTGAGCACAAGCTGCCCGTCGCGCTGCCAGCTGACGAATTTATAGGGCCCGGTCCCGGTAGGATGCTGATGGACTTCACTGCCATACTTGTCAGCCGCCGCTTTACTGACGATGTTACGGTTGGTAAGCCGATCGAGCATCACGGCCGTGGGCGATTTGGTCGTCAGAATCAGCGTGTGATCGTCCGCCGCTTTCATTTCCGCTATATCCGTGAGCGCGTAACGCTGCGGACTCTTCTTATGATTCAGAATGGTCTGATAGGAATGGATCACGTCTTTGGCGGTAAACGGCGAGCCATCGTGAAAGCGCGCGTTTTTCCTGAGATGAAAGACCCAGTTTTTGCCCTGAAATTCCCACGACTCAGCAAGCACGCCAACATAGTCCATCTTGACGTAATCGACCTCAACCAGAGACTCCGCGATATGATTCCAGATGCCGTATTCGGGACTGGACGAGAATGCATAGGGATCGAGCGAACTCAAGCTCACGCTGCTGAAGATCGTCAGACGTTCTGTTGACGCCGAATAGGTTATCTTCGGCCACGACGCGGCAGTCCAAACGCTCAACCCTGCCAGGGCGGCGCTGTGTTTGAGAAAGTCTCTCCGATTCAAGCATTTTTTGTGTGACGCCATAAATACCTCCCTCTTGAAAAACATCGCCGGTCATCATCGGCTGCCATCAGGAAAACATGGCCGATAATTATTAGTTTGATCGACTGACCAACTTTACGCCACAAAAACCCTAAGTCTAGAGACTTTTGCCGGGCACTGATTTTTTCAGCGGCGGCCAGCGAGTTGCCACGGGCCGGCGAGCGGCGCCCAAATAGAGAGATATTTCACGTGGCGACGGGGTGGAGCCGGCAAGTTTGCAGGCTCTTACCCCGTCGCTGGGCGAGCTTAACGAATTTTCATCTCGTGGGCGATGATCTTTTCGTCCGGGCGCGCCTTCCAGTTGATGTTGCGCGCCACAGCGTAGATTTCCGCCAGTGTGTAGAGCGGGACTAGCGGCGCATCGTCCATCAAGATGCGCCCGGCCTGCTGTAAGATGGCGATTCGTTTCTTGGGATCGCCGGTTCTTTGTTCTTCATCGATCAGCTTGTCGAAATCGGGATTCTTATATTGAACACGCGGGGTAACGCCCGAGCGGTAATATTGATCGTAAACAGTATCGGCATCCGCCGCCGGCCGGCCCACGTAATAGAACGGCAACTTGCCGCCGTTGACACCGTCTTTGCCCCAGAAGATGACGAACTCCTGCGAGACCAACTCGGTCTTAATGCCAGCCTTCGCCAGCTGATCGGCGATCACCTGGCATACTTCTTTGGCTTTAGGATAGCGATCCGGCGAGAAGTAGAGCTTGACTTGCAGACCCTGAGGATATCCCGCTTTGCCAAGCAACTCCTTGGCTTTGTTCGGGTCGAGAGGATAGCGTTTGATCTGCGGATCGAAACCGATGACATTCGATCCCAGCGGCCCATTCATCACATAACCGTTGCCCTCGTAGATATGCTTGATAATGACCGCCGGATCGACGGCGTAGTTGATCGCTTGTCGCACCAATTTGTTATCGAAGGGTTTGTGCGTGACGTTCATTGCCAGGAAATACATGCGCACCCCTTCGGCTTTTTCGGCGCGCACGCGCGGATGCTTGTCAAAACGGGAGAGCTCCTCCACCGGCACGTTATTGGCCACGTCGCCTTGGCCGGCCAATAGACCAGCAACCCGCCCGGCGTCTTCCTTGACTCGCCTTGTGACGATCTCTTTCACCGCTGCCTTGCTGCCCCAATAATTCTCGTGCCGGGTCATCACCAGGTTGCCGTCGCGCTGCCAACTGACGAAGCGATACGGCCCCGTACCGATGGGTTTACGCTCGCCGGGATTGCCGCTCTGCGCTTCGGTGCCCGCTTTGCCAAGCATGAAGCGATTCTGCAATCGGTCGAGAAAAACCGCATTGGGCGCCTCGGTAATGAATGCGATGGTATGATCGTCCAGGGCTTGCATCTCGCTTAAGTCTCGAAAATTGTCCTTCTGCAGACTCTGTTTATCGTTCTTGATCCGATTGATCGAGTAAATGACATCCTGTGCCGTGAACGGAGAGCCGTCGTGGAAACGGACATTCTTACGCAACTTGAACACCCACTTTTTACCCTGAAACTCCCATGACTGGGCGAGCACGCCGAAGTAATCTCGTTTGGCGTAGTTCACTTCGACCAGCGGCTCGAGCATATTGTTCCAGATGCCGTACTGCGGACTGGAACTGTGGGCATAGGGATGGAGCGTGTCCAGGCTGATGCTGCTCAAAATCGTGATCCGTTCTTTCGAAGCGGCGTAGCTCACCCGCGCCCTGTGATCGGCGAGGAAAACACCCAAAGTCGCGAGCGCGCTTTGTTTCAAAAAATTTCGTCTGCTTGATTGATTCGCTGTCATTAACCCTCCGTTACGACAAAAACATCCATTCATTTGATCCCCATATCCGAGCCGAGAATTCTCTCATCCGGGCGTTTTTTCCATGTAAGATTTTTTGCCGCACCGTAAATATCGGCCAAGTTATAGAGCGGCACGAACGGCACTTCCTCCATCAGAATCTTTCCGGCCTGCTGCAACAACGCAACTCGTTTTTTCGTCTCCGGCGTTTTTTGTTGCTCCAGGATGAGTTTGTCAAATTCGGGATTGCTGTAATTGCATCGTTTGGTCGTACCGGTGCGAAAATACTGATCGTAGAGCGTGTCGGCATCGGTAAGCGACCCGCGACCAATATAGTAAAATGGCAGCTTGCCGCCGTTGACACCGTCTCTGCCCCAGAACAGCGCCCACTCCTGGGAAATGAGCTCCACCCTGAATCCGCCTTTGACCATCTGCGCGGCGATCACCTGACAAACTTCACGATCTTTGGGATAGCGGCCGGCGGAATAATAAAACTGAACATCGCAACCGTCAGGGTAGCCCGCTTGAGTTAAAAGCTCTTTGGCTTTTTTGGGGTCGTAGGGATAACGTTTTAGCTTTGGATCGGCGCCGATGACGTTGGGCCCCACCGGACCGTTAACCGGATAGCCGATGCCGTCGAAAATATTCTTCACAATTGACGGCGCATCGATGCTGTAGTTCACGGCTTGCCGGACCAGTTTGTTGTCGAAAGGCTTGAACCCGACGTTCATTGTTAGGAAAAACATCCGCAATCCTTCGATCTGATCGATTCTCACCCGGGGGTGACGTTTCAACCGTGCGACTTCATGGATTGGCACGTTGTTGATAAAATCTGCCTGCCCTGACTCCAGCGCCGCCAAGCGAGCGGCATCTTCCGTGACTTTGCGAAAGACCACTTCCTTAATCGCTGCTTTACCGCCCCAGTAGTCGTCATGACGCGTGAAGACCATATTGCCGCCACGCTGGTAACTGACCAATTTGTAGGGCCCGCTTCCGACCAGGTTCCGGTACCAGGGGTCGCCGGCCTTTTCTGCTGCTTCCTTGCTTACGACAAAGCGATTTTCAACACGGTCCAAAAAAGTGGCGATCGGCTGTTTGGTCACAAAAATGACCGTCTGGTCGTCGGGCGTTTGCATCTCCGTGACATCTTTAAAGTTTGGCGCTTGTAAACTTCCCCCCTTGGTGTCGCGCATCTTGTCGACCGAGAAGACCACATCTCTAGAAGTCAGCGGAGCGCCGCTATGAAACTTGACGCCTTTCCGAAGTTTGAAAACCCAGCGTTTTCCCTCAAACTCCCAAGACTCCGCCAACACGCCGACAAAGTCCTTTTTGGTTGTGTCGAATTCCACAAGCGGCTCTATGACATGCTGCCAATTTCCGTAAATCGGACTCGAGCTGTGGTTATATGGATGGATCGAGTCCGCAACGCTGCTGTGATAGATCGTCACCCGGTCGCGCGAGGCGGCAAAGGCAGCGCGCGCAATGTAGGGCCCGACCAGCGCGCCCGCGCCCAGAGCGGCGCCCTGTTTGAGAAAGTCTCGTCTGGTAATCCCACCGGTCTCGTTGGCCATAGAACCTCCCGTGTTAAAGCGAAACTTAGTCCCGTGTCATCTCTATACGATTTTATCTCTGCCGTCTCAGCTTGGGATCGAAGATATCTCTCAGTCCGTCGCCTAGCAAATTGATGCCGAATACCGTGATGAAAATCGCCATGCCGGGAAAGATCGTCAGCCAGGGAGCGCGGTTGATGTAGCTGCGCCCTTCGCTCAGCATCGAGCCCCAGGTGGCGATGTGTGCCGGGACGCCTAACCCGAGAAAGCTCAAGCTCGCTTCCGAGATGATGACAACCGCCATGGCGAATGTTGCGATCACCGTGATGCTCGAAAAGGTGTTCGGCACGACGTGACGCAGCAGAACATAGAAGTCTCTGCCGCCCAGGGCCTTGGCCGCGGTGACAAAATCGCGCTCCTTCAGCGACAGCACTTCGCCGCGAACCACGCGGCAGTACTGCACCCACCGGCTGAGCATAAGCGCAAAAATGAGATTAAAAAGTCCCTGCCCCAGGAAGGCCATGATCGCGATGGCGATGAGGAGAAAAGGAAAGGCCAGGAATATTTCCGAGATCTTGCTGACGATCTCATCGGTAGTGCTGCCAAAATAACCGGCCGCCGCGCCTAAAGCGCAGCCGATGAAACCAGCCAAAATAACGGTCGCCGTGCCAACCAGCAGCGAAATCTGTGAACCGTAGATAATCCGACTTAGCATATCACGGCCGAGGTTATCCGTACCAAGCAAGTACGCCGGCGAGCCGCTATCCATCCAGCGCGGCGGCTTGAGCCGGTCCTCCAATGTCTGGGCTTGTGGATCATGCGGCGCCAGCCAGGGCGCTCCCACGCCACAGACAAAAAGCGCGATCAAAATCGCGCCACCCACCCAGATTTTCATGAAACGGATAAACATTAGGGGTCAATTCCGGGCGCCGATCTGGCAAAGCCGCCACTCCATAAGCCAGCCGTTTCTGTTCATATTATTCCCCTGCGCTCCGGTCAAGCAGCCTGTCACTATGAGAGCTTAATGCGCGGATCGATCCAACTGTAAAGCAAGTCCACCAACAGATTAACGAAAAAATAGATGACGGCGAAAAACAGGATCAGGACCTGCGTCAGCTTGTAGTCACGCGCCGAGATGGACTGGATGAGCAGGTCACCGATGCCGGGGTACGAAAAGACCGTCTCGGTAATCACCGAGCCATTCAGCAGCGCGCCCAGTTGCAGGCCCAGGATGGTGACGATCGTGATCAGCGAGTTTCTAAGAATATGACGCCAGATCACGACTTTTTCGCTGAGTCCCTTGGCCCGAGCCGTGGTAATAAAATCCTGGCGCATAACTTCGAGCACGCTGGAGCGCGCGATACGCGTAACGATGGCGGCCAGGCTTGCGCCGAGAGTAACCGCCGGCATCAACAGATGCTGCAAAGCGCTCCAGAAGGCGGTGAGATTTCCCGCCAGCAAACTGTCCACCAGGTAAAGCCGGGTGATCGGCTGGACCTCGATGCCGTACTCGATGCGCCCGGCCACAGGCAAGAGGTTTAACTGACCGCCGAGAAAATAGATCAGCATGATTCCAAGCCAAAAGTTGGGCAGAGAAACGCCGATCAGCGCCACGCTCATGCCCGCGTGGTCGAGAAGGGAATTATGCTTGATGGCGGAATAGACCCCGAGGGGAATCGCTATGAGAATGGCCACCAGGAAACTCGTGATGGCAAGCTCGATGGTCGCGGGGAGTCGCTCGACAACTAGCTTCATTACGGGCTCATTGAATTTGAGCGACCTGCCGAAGTCGCCGGTGACGGCCCGAGCAATGAAATCCGCGTACTGCACGATCAACGGCCGATCGAGACCCCACTCGTGGCGCGTGCGCGCGATATCCTCCGGCGTGGCGTCGTCGCCAAGAAGCAGGGTCACCGGGTCCCCGGGCGCGATGTGCATCAGGAGAAAAATTAGAAACGAGATCCCGAACAAAACCGGAATCGCTCCCAATAGTCGCCGTCCGATCGCATTCATGTGGGTTGGTCGCTAGAGCATTTCTGCTTGCGGAGACATCAACGGTCGGTGGGTCCCGGAGCGGCGCGAACCGGTTGGTTCACTTCAATGTGCCACGGGTCATTGCCCCAACTGGGCAAAAGATTGATCCAGTACCCATAATGCCCGGTCGATTTGATCCTTGTTGACGTTAAGCGGTGGCGCGACACGCAAAACATTGCCGTAGGTGCCGCCTTTGCCGACCAGCAAACCGTTGTTCTTAGTCAACTCCATCACGCGCTTGGTGTTCTGCACGTCGGGCTGTTTTTTTTCACCGACGAGTTCCATGCCCTGCATCAAACCCATGCCGCGCACGTCGCCGATGATCGGGTATTTGTCTTTGAGCGCATTTAAGCCTTCGCGCAGACGGTTGCCCATGACTCGAGCATTCTCGACAAGATTCTCTTCCTCGATGACTTCGATGGTCGCGCGCGCTGCCGTGGATGTCACCGGATTCCCGCCGAACGTGGAAATCGTATTGCCTTGCAGGCTGTCAGCCACTTCCGGCGTCGCGATGGTGGCGCCGATCGGCACACCATTGGCCATGCCCTTGGCGAAAGTCATGATATCGGGATCCACCTGCCAGTGCTCGATGCCGAACATTTTTCCGCCGGTGCGCCCCCAACCGGTTTGCACTTCATCGCAGATGAACAAGCCGCCGTACTTTCTGATAATTCCGACGATCTCTTGGAAATACTCCTTCGGCGGCACGATGAAACCACCGACTCCCTGAATCGGCTCGGCGAGAAAGGCGGCGACCCGTCCTTGACACGTCAGGGTTTGGATCGCCTCCTCAGCATCTTTGGCGCATTTCAAGTCGCAGCTCGGATAGCTGAGACCGAACGGGCAGCGATAGCAGTAAGCATTGGCGATATGATGCACCCCCGGCACCACGTTGGGCATCAAACGCCAACTCGACTGTGCCGACAGGCTCAATGCTAAATAGGACCGGCCGCTGTAGCTATGGCGCAAGGTGATGATGTCCTGACACTTGGTGTAGAGCTGCGCTAGCAACACCGCCGTCTCGTTGGCTTCCGTGCCGCTGTTGGTAAAAAAAGATTTCTCCAAACGTCCGGGTGTGATCTGCGCCAACTTCTCGGCCAGACGGACCTGCGGTTCGTTCGCGTACAGCGTGGACATGTGCTGGAGTTTGTGAGTTTGCTCGTCGATCGCTCCGGTGACTTTTTCATTGCAGTGACCGACGGTGACCGTGAGAATGCCGCCGAAAAAGTCGAGAAACTCCTTGCCGTCGGCATCGTAGACATATTGATCCCTGGCGTGATCGACGACCAGCGGCTCGTCGTAATAGGTCGCAACGCAGGAAAACAGATATTTCTTTTGCTTTTCGATGATTTCTTTTTTGTTCATGGTTAAATCGCTGCCCGATGCCGCGCCTCAATGGCGCCGCAAAAAATCCAAGATTGGCGGATGGCCTTTCTCCGGCATCTCGCGCAGATAACCATGCCTGCCGTCTTTGATGAGAACAAGCTCCGCGTTGGGAATTTTCTCGGCGAGAACCTGGGCGGATTCGACGTGGCTGCCGGTGCCGCCCTCATGGGTATCCTTATCACCGACGATCACCAAGGTCGGCGCATGGATCTTATGGATCAGATGGGTCGTTTCGTGGCATTGACGCGCCACTACATGACGCAGGTAGCATTTGAGCGGCGGCACCTCATCGACGATCAGCTCCTGATATTTTTTGACGACGTCCGGGTGTTCCTTGACGAAACTCTCGCTGAACATGAAGCCCGGCCCCCAGTGATCGCTCTGGTATTTTTCGTAGCCCTTCTCGATCATCTCCAACGCTGCGTCCATCGGAACGCCGCGCGGATAGTCTTCGAGTTTCTCGCTGTATTTCCCGGAGCCCGGCCCCGAGAGCACCAGGCTGCGCACTTTCTCCGGAAAGTCCAAGGCGATCCACTGGCACACCCGCGCACCCATCGAATGCCCCAGCATGTGCGCTTTTTTGATGCCGAGCGCGTCCATAAGACCGGCGCAGTCTTTGGCGAACAGGCGCGTCGTATAGTGCATGTCCGGTTTGTCGCTTCGTCCTAAACCACGATGATCATAGATTAAAACCTGATAGTGTTTGGAAAATTCCGGCACCTGAGACACGCGCCAGGGCGCGAGGCTGATGCCGGTTCCGGCGACCAGGACGAGCGGATCGCCCGCGCCGTAAAGCTCGTAATACAAATTGACGTCCTCGACTTTGACTTTACCGGTTTTAACGGGTTGAACCTCTTCCAAAACGCCTCCAGAATGGCGCGGCCACGATGAGCCACCAGCCGCCTTATCGTGACGTGACGCTACCGAATCGCCCTCTGACTGTCAATATAATCGGCCGCGGTTGGCCGGTCGGCCAGGGGGTTCGGAAAGCCGCCACCATCGAGCAGCTATAAAATCCTGCGTTCACACCATGCTACAATCTAAGCCATTGATGGAAGGACTGTCTTCAGAAGGTCGTATGAAACTGCTGATCTGTTTATTGGCGATATGGATGTCTTCCGGTTGCGCCAGGGTCATCTCGGTCGACCAGCTACCTCAAATCACTCTCGGGGAAACGGCTTTTTTCCCGACCATCGAAGCACATACCAATGCGCCGATTATCGCCGGCAATCGCATCGAGGTGTTGCTCAACGGCGACGAGACGTTCCCCGTGATGCTGCGCGACATCAGAGCCGCCAAAGTCACCATAACGTTCGCTCAATATCTCTTTGAAGGCGGTTCTCTCGCCCGCGAGTTTGCCGAAGCGTTCGCCGAGCGGTGCCGGGCGGGCGTCCAGGCTAACATCCTGCTCGATAGTCACGGATCGGGTCGAACGCCGGCCGATATTCTTGGGCTCATGCGCGACAGCGGCTGCCACGTAGAATTTTTTCGCCCGGTTGAAGTGCCGGCAATCATTTTCCCCTGGAGATTGCTGCATTACAACTACCGTAACCACCGGCGTATCCTCGTGATCGACGGCCGAGTGGGATTTACTGGAGGTTACGGCATAAGCGATACCTGGAACGGGGATGGTCGCACCGAGAAACACTGGCGCGAAACCAATGCGCGCATCGAAGGCCCAGCGGTTAAATTTTTGCAGGCAGCGTTCGCGGAGAGTTGGTTAGAAACGACCGCCATCGCAATCGGCGGCGAAGGATATTTCCCACGCCTCACGCCCTTTGGGAAAATGCCCGTGCAAATCGTCAGTAGCTCGCCCGCGGGCGGCAGCTTTCAAAATTACATGCTCTTTTTGCTGTCGATTAACTCGGCGCGAAAATCAATACTGATCACCAATCCCTATTTTATCCCGGATGAGGCGATGACGAATGCTCTTCTCAAGGCGGTGCAGCGCGGCGTCCGTGTGGTCGTGCTGGCGCCGGGAAAAATCGACAGCCGTCTTACGTATGTCGCCAGCCGCAGTCATTACGGCGAGCTGCTTCTCGGCGGCGTAGAAATATTCGAGTATCAACCCGCTCTGATGCACGCCAAAACCATGGTCGTCGATGGGGTTTGGGCGACCATCGGCAGCACCAATTTTGACAATCGATCCTTTGCCTTGAACGAGGAGCTAAATCTTACGGTTTACGATGCTTCTCTAGCACGCCGCCTCGAAGCCATTTTTCACGAAGACCTGAAACACTCAAAAAAGATAACCTATGAAGAGTGGCAATCGCGGAGCGTGTTCGAACGACTCTGGGAGCTGTTCGCTTTCCCGGTCAAAGAACAGCTCTGATATCACTGGCGCGCGCTTCGCCGCGTGCTCCAGGAATCATACCGGCACCGGCCGGTCACTGCTCGAATAGTTTTTTCATCCGTTCGACGACCTCGGGAGGTTGCATCATGATTTCCTTCGCGGTGGCCTCGAGCTCCGAGCCGGTCGAAGGATCTAAATCCCAGCGCCGTTTCTGAGCGTCAGCTAAAAGCTCCGGATCCTTCATCGCTTTGTCGAAGGCGTCACGCAAAGCGTTGACTCGCTCTGCAGGCGTCGCCGGCGGACCAATAAAGGGTCTGCCGAGATCGCCGGACGAGAGCAGCACTCGCGCAAGTCGTTTCGTTGCTTCGGGCGTCTTATGTGTCTCCATCAGCTCATAAAAGGTGGGAACGTCGTGTAACTTCGGGTAACGCTTCGCTCCGCTTTGGACCAGCGCGCGAACAAATCCTTTCTTGATCCAGGTTCGAGTAGGCTCACGCCCGACATAGGCCGAAACGGTTCCAGCGCGGCAATGGATTTCCCCTTTCTCCATAGCCAAGTTCATTTCGCCGCCGCCGCCGTACCCGAGTACCATGTTGACCTTGATCCCAATCGCCTCCTCGAGCAGCTTCGGCAAGAAATAAGCTAATCCGGCGCGCGCCGTAGCCGCACACCTCGGCGGCTCGGCAGCGTTGCGCAGATCGTCCAACGTCTTGGCGGGAAAGTCTGTTCGTATAAACAGCACCTGATCGATTTTTTCCGGCGAGCCGATCCAGACAAATTTCGGCCAGTCGAACCTCACTTCTTTCGATCCGATAAGCTGATCAATATAGAGGGCAGGGTTGACGAGGCCAAGCGCCAAACCGTCGGGTTTGGCGACGCTATAAATATAGTTCGCGGCGGTGACGCCGCCCGCGCCGGGCATATTCTGCACGACGATATCGGGATTTCCCGGAATGTGCTTGCCCAGGTGCCGTGCGATGAAGCGCGACCAGTCATCCATCGCTCCGCCAGCGGAGTTACCGACCACGAACCGGATAGTTTTACCTTTAAAAAATTCATGCGTGCTCGCCTGCGCGATGGCGGCCATAACCACACTGCCAAACAGAAAAACGACGACAGGAATACTTTTTTTCATAAAGCCTCCATCATCATGTATCAGCTTCCATGAACAACACGTCGCGGACTAATAAGCTGGACCTGCTGGAAGCAGGAGCGACACTTAGTCCAGCACCGAGCCTGTGTCAAGCCCGCGCCCCATCGGCAGTCATCTTAGCAAGCGGCCGTATGTCTACGACACGCCTGCTCCGCCGCCAAATCGTTGACACGAAATTTTTAGGTGGTTTTTTCCGCAAAGGGGTTGTTTCAACATTTCTCGGGGTATAGCCTTTTAATCACACCACACCGGTGGTTAATCGCCCCGCAGAACCCGTCTTTGGGACTCTCGCGCAGAAATCAAAATCACGAGGAGGAGATAAAAATGATCAGAAACGGATCAGTCGTGAGTTTTGAGTACACGCTCTCGGACGAGAACGGTGAAGTACTACAATCGAATAAAGGCAAAGAGCCGGTCACTTACACCCATGGCCAGCATGAAATCATTCCCGGTCTCGAGAAAGGGCTCGCCGAGATGGAGATCAATGAGGAAAAAAGCATCCGTGTAAAGCCGGAAGAAGCGTATGGGCAGGTAGATCCGCAGGGCTTCAAGGAAGTGCCGAAGAGCGACATCCCCACGACCGAACTAGATGTCGGCACGCCTCTCAACGCCCGCGGCCCACAGGGAGAAGAACTGCTGATCCATGTGAGCGAAGTAAAAGATGATACCGTGGTGCTCGATTTCAATCACCCGCTCGCAGGCAAGACTCTGCACTTCGACGTGAAAGTAGTCGACATCGCACCGAAGGAAGCATGATCGAAATTATTCGCGCTTCCGAGTCAGGCGCGGCGAATCCGCGACGCTGCCGACGAGAAAAGCTAGCTTCTCTCCTACTGCGCCATGAATGGCTTTACGCCTCCGGCCGCCACATATACCAGACCTGCGTGCCGATCAGCTCCTCGGCACGCAAAAGAAGAAAACCGAATTTTTTATAGAACTCGACGTTTTCTTCACGATCGGTTTCGAGGTAACCGGCGGCTTTTTCTCGCTCGAGGTGCTCGACGTAACAGCGCATCAGCGCCGTCCCCACTCCTTGCCGCTGTCTCTCGGGGGCGACGCCGATCGGCCCAAGATGGATGTGTGGCTTTGCCGGATCGAGGTGACACCACCGGCCAAACCACCTGATCACCTGCGGAAGCGCCTCGCCCAAAGGTTGCAATTGCGTCGCCACCGCATAGGGGAGTTCCTCCGGCGCCGGGAGACAGTTCGGCCAGGCGTTGAAGTGCACGTAACCGCAGGGGATGTCGTCGCTGTCATCGAGAGCCATGAAGCTTCGGCCGATGAACATATGGCGCAGGCCGATGCGAAAAAACGCTCGGTTCTGATCCAACCGGTTAGCGCCGAACGCGGATCGGTGCAGCGGATTGTGCACAAACGCTTCTGCGAGGAGCGACACGCAATCGTCCAAACGATCGGCGGAAAATTTTTTAAGCGTCACTGCCATTGACTGGACTGCACCTTTGTTCTCGCAGCGGTCTCCCGAACGACTTCGCCCAGGCCGAGTTTCCGTCTCGCGGTTCCCTGAAACGCCGCAAGCACCATACCGAGGGTTGGTTATGTTCCGCAGCCATTTTCAGTGAGCGTGCTTTGCCCGGTTCCACTCACAGCTGATGCGATCAGCCGTTGTCGTCCGCTCATTTACTCCTAGATTTGCTGCTTGCGCTTGTCAACCATCCTCTCCCGATTGCCGATTTCGTGGATGCAACCGACCGCGAGAGATCGAAATTTATGGCCGAGCTAGGCCTTGGTATTTCTTCTTGCTCATTCAAAAATGACGGCATTGCACCGGCGTTTTTCTCCAAGTATGCTCCGATCAAATCGCTCCTCTGGAGGTGATCCATGTTTGAAATAGGCGGCAAGCAGATTCCAGCAACGCTGGCGGAATTGGTGAACCCGAAAACCTCGGCTCTGCTGCTCTGGGACATGGAAAACGCCATTGCGCCCAATGCTTTTAATTATCGAGACATCCTGAACAACTTGAAAATGCTCTCCTCGGTCGGTCGTAGTGCCGGCGTACCGGTTTTCTATTCGGTGCAGACACCCTTCGATTTACTCACGGAAGAAGCCGCTGTCTGGGTGCGCGTGCGCATGAAGCGAGCGCGACTCGCCGATCCGGGAGAATTGCTCAAGGAAAAGGAGGACCCAAGGGGCCGCGAGATCGTTGAAGAGTTGAAACCTCAGGCGCAAGACCGAGTCTTTCAAAAACGCCGGCCCGATGGTTTTGTCGGCACCGACTTTGATTTGATGTTGCGCAGCAACGGCGTACGCACGATTTTAATCGGTGGGGTCGCGACTGAAGGCGGCGTCGAAGGCACGGCGCGCAGTGCGCGTAATCTCGGCTACGACGTCGTCGTCATTCGAGATGGCGTCGGTTCGCGCAGCCGCGAGCTTCATGAATTGGCCTTAAAGCTGATGGAGCAGACGCATTTTGACATCGCCACGGCCGACGAGATCGCCGCGCTGTGGAAGTCAAAGTAGATGGGTCCGGGCACCCGTCTAGCTTTTCGGCTTCGCCGAAAAATGATATGGCAATCGGAATGCCAACGGAAGCTGCCCTGAAAGTCAAATCGCTGGTGCTTTGGCTTTCACGACAATTTTCTAAGTTCGTTAGTTAGTAGACCTACTGGGACGAAAGGGCGAGTTGTGGAAAGCGCAGGCACCGGGACTCAAAGGACGCTTTCGCACCCACGCTCAAAATAAGCACCTCTGGGCGTGGATCGGGTGGTGGCCGATGAGGCCCAGACGCTTTGCCTGGGCTTGGAACGAGTCGTCCCTTCGTCTCCAACAAACCCTGTTGTCTAGATACTTATGAATTCCTTAGTAATTTAATCTCATTCGCGAGGAGGATTTGAACATGGGCTATACATTGGAAACATTCGCCGCGGACGTGCATAAGGTACTGCGCGAGGATCCCAGTCGGACCGGCAGAGAAAAAGTACGGGCGTTGGTGCAGGAAGCCCTCAAAGACGAAAAGTTTATCCAGAGCTACGTGAACGACAACACGCCCGATCGTCAGGTGATCTATGAAGACGCGGAGCTCGGTTTCTGCGTGTGTGCCCACGTCAATCGCGACGCCCGAGAGGCGAATCCGCACGACCACGGCAGCTCCTGGGCGATCTACGGTCAGGCCTTCGGCGAAACCGAAATGAGCGATTGGGAAGTTATCGAGCCCGCCGCTGAAGGCAAGCCGGGACAGGTTCGCCGCGCCAGAGTGTATACGCTGAAACCCGGCATGGCGCATATCTACAACGAGGGCGACGTACACTCGCCCAAGCGAGTCGCGGCCACCGGCTTGCTGCGCATCGAAGGAAAGAACACGGCGAAGATGAAGCGCTTGCCCTACAAGGCGGTATAGCCGCGCATTCGCCATCGATAAGCACGCCAAGGGCTCAGCCGCCGCCGCACGAAACGGCATGGCGCGCGCAGTGAACCGCCGATCTATCCTGGTCTCTACATCAGGTTTGTTCCGCGCCCTTATCCGGCTTCTTCCGAATGCGCCGGATCGCGCTTGACAGTGACCAAGCGCCGGGAAGGCGGCCCCATGTGAATATGCGCGCCGGTGGACATGCGTGAAATTTTTCCGCGAAAAGCGGTAAAGGGAATACGGGCGCGGCGCAAGTAAGCCATCAAGCCGCGCCCTTCGGCGCTGTCCGGCGACAGGGCGACATCGACTGCATCGCTATGATCTAGCCCAAGGTGATCGTGAGTGGGCGATTGCCCCAGGGCGCTGATCGGCAGCGGGCGGCCGAACCGCTTACGAAAAAAAGTATCGACCTTCTCTACCTCATCAAGCGACCAGCTTGTTGCGCCATCGTAGCGGATCAGCCTGGCTCTTGCGCGATAACGTTTCCGCGCCGGGCGTTTTGCTTTTTCGGCGCTATCGTCAACCCGCGAAGGGGCGCGCTCGTGCTCGGTCTGTTGCCGAATTCCCTCGGTCGAACGCATATGAGCCAGAGCCCACTCGCTTTTTTCCAGCTCCAATTTTGAGATCAGATCCCTCTCGTATAGTTCTTTCTTGACTTCTAGGACGGCAATTTGGTCCTGGATTTTTTTCTCATGCAGCGGCAAAGACTCGTTCATCGGCCGTCGGAAGGCTTTCTTTCGTTCGATCAGCATTGTCCCGATCGCCGACAGCGTCATCGGCGACAGATGAGCCGGCGTTGAAAGCGCTCCCTGGGTAGGCGCATGCTTGTTGGCCTCCTCGGAGATAGTTGCCAAAGAACAAAGAACCGTAAGTCCCGTCATCGGGACCATGAGGAAGGCTCTTTTCATCGTTCAACCATGATGTTGGACTCGCAAATGACAGGTAATGAAAAGAACAGGCGCCGGGATCGTATCCCGCCGGGTTAAATCAAGCAGGCGAGAAACCAAATTACATGCCAGCAATAATGGCGCTCCAATCAAAGATTTAGGCGCATACTTTCCTCCGTTGGGGCCGGTCGCGGGCTTCAGTTATGTCTCGACCCAGGGACGGTAATCAGACCGGACCGTACCGGATGTCGGATTCTTTGGGCTGGGACAGACGCTTACCGGATAGCGAGTCGCTAGCGCCGGTGTGGCGCTGTAGCGAAATCGAGCGAAGGAGAAAAACTCTTACAGCCTTGTGCTCCAACGGCCGCGACCCGTGCAAATCGGCCATCAATTACAGATTGGGATTCGCCGGAAAGAACTGGCGCGTCGAACGAGATCACTGCGCGCTGTTAGCGCTTAAATAGACTCTCAAGGCCGCGCCGGATCAAATCATCGGTCGAGTTTCTCTGGTTTCCCTGGTCGGGCGCGATCTTCCTGTCCTCCGCACGCTCCTTGCCGCCGAGAAAACGGTTCTGCAACTCTTCGGCTCCCCGGCGCATGAAGCCGCGCTGCACCACCTGTCCAAGAAAATTGCTGTCCGGCTTTGGTTTTACATTGGGCAACGTTCCCGACAGCGTGAATGGGATTTCCAGCTGGCCCTGGTTGTTCAAGAGATATTTGATCTCGCGCGCGGAATGGCTCAAGTCGGCAGAGAGACGCTGGGAAAAGCTCAAGGTGGCGCGCATATCGACTTGGCGGTTGAAATCGGCCCAGCCTTTTCCCTGCACAAAAAACTCGGCGGCAGCCATGCGCAGATTTTTGATATTGATCCGGCCGTCGGCCAGGTCGAGCAACGTTTTCAGTTCTTTGAACTCCGTATCCTTGGCTGTGAACGTCTCCGGGTATTTTTGGCGCAGTGACGGACTGATGATGACGTTGGTCAATCCGGGCACGCCGGTGATACCGGTGAGCACGCTCTCGGCGACGTTGAAGTTGTGCACGGCGCCTTGCAACACCTCAGCTTCACCTTGGCCGCGCAGATTCGGTTTGATCTCCTCCCAGGTTTTGCCGCTGCCGGATAATTTCATGTCGGCATTCAGCCGTCCACGAATATCGCGTTCGGCCTTGGCATCGAGCGCTGTGTACAGCTCCTTTACGTCGATGCCCTGAGCCTTCGACGCAAAGGAAAAACGCGGCGTGGCATCTTTGAAACCATATTCGCCCTCCACCTGCAGCGCGCCGCTCAATGCGTTGACGCGCAGGCTCCGGATGTTGGCGACTTTGTCCGCTAAAGAAAGCGCGGCGTCCAGGTTTTTATAGGCGACGTTATAAAGCGTGCCGTCGGCCGAGGTGAGCTTGCCCTGATACGTCATGCTGCCGTTGGCCATGTTCAACCGGCCCTCGCTGCGCAGATTGCGGATAACATCCCCTCGACGCTCCTCGGCTAGCGCCGTGGTGTAATCGGCGGGCCACAGCTCCGGCGTGGAAAGCTTGTAAGAAAGAGTCAGCGGCGCAAATCTCTCGACCGCCGCGCCGACTCGGATGCGTGATTTTCCCAAGCTCAAGGTCATTTCGTCGATGTCCGCTCTTTGCCCGCTGAACTGGATCCTGGTATCGAGATTCTCGATCGGCCTGGGAAAGTCCGGCGGTTTTGCGCTGGCATTTTTCAACGTGAGGACGCCCCGCACCTGCGGGGCTGCGCCGTTGCCGACTTTGCCGCGCATGGTCGCCTTGAGTTCCATGGTTCCCGCGAGTTGATAGCTGGCGATGGCGGGAACGATCCTGTCCCAGCCGTCCAAAGAAGCCGGCTTGGAATCGACCGAGAGACTGACGACGGGCGTGTCGCCAAGCTGAATGTCGCCTGCACTGGCCAGTTCCAATGTGTGCAGCTTGAGAAAGCCTTTGCGGATGGCGAGTTTATTCCCTAGGTAGCGCGCGTCCGCCGAAAGCGTCAACGGGATGCCGGCAGGTTTTTGAAATGTGCCGCCGTAACGAAGCGCGCCGTTAGTGCCTTCGATTGCGCCGTTTAGCGCCAGGTCCTTGAGCGTGCCCTTGAATTTCAGATCTTTGACCCGAAAGACGCCCGAAAGATCAAGCTCCTTGGGCAAAACCTTTTTTAAATTCGGTGCCGCAGTTTTCAAGCGCGTCATATCCAGCGGATCGATATCGAGTTCGATGTCCAATGGCACCTGATTCAATTCGCGGCCGGCGCCCACCGGGCCGACCCTGCCGGTGAGGTTTAAGTTTTGTTTATCGGCATACACGGCTGCGGCGAGTCTGACGGAGACTGGCCGATTGACATCGAGATCTTCCACTTTCAGATCAATTTGCCGCAACTGCAGATCGGTGCCGTCTTTGCGGTCGATGTAGCGCACATCGCCGCCGGAAATATCGATCAGCGACACCAGCAAAGCGGCCGGCGCTTCTTGCTCCGGCTTCGCTACTTTTTTTTCTTTCTCCGGAGTTTTCTTGGCGTTATCTTTAGCGATCGTCGAAAAGTTAAAAACGCCCGCTTTGTTGCGGATGATGCGAATAACAGGGTCGTGCAAAATGACTCTTTTCACTTCGAATTCTTTTCTCAGTAAAGGCCAGAACTTGAGATTGACTTGGAGATCGCGGGCACGGACAAATTCGTCGGATGAAAAGCCCGGGTCGTCGGCCATGACAAAATTACTCAGGCGCACGCCGAGGCCGCTAACGAACGTCGCCTCCACCTCGCCCACCGAGATCTTACGGCCGAGCGCTTGTTCAGCTTGGCCAATCAAATAGTCTTTGTTGCGCGCGATCAGTGAATTGACATTGAGCACAAGCGCGACCACGACAACAACGGACAAAACGATCAAAACCGTGACGCCGATGATCCATTTACGCATGCTTGCTTCCCTCACCGTGAATATAAATTTTCGACCGCCGCGTCGTGGTAAGTCAAGAAATTAGATCGAAAAAATGGTGTTTCAGACGTTTACTTAAGAGCTAACCCGATCACCCGATGCCTTCAACCCCCGGGCGCCGCGCGGGCGATGCTGAACGCGAGACATCAGCATAGACAAATACGTCAACCGGCGTCCTCGGTTGCGCTCGATCTTCGGTTGGCCGCCGTCAAGCGAGCGGCTCGAGTTCCTGCAACAACGTCGGCAACAGCTCGGAGACCGTGGGGTGAATGTGCATCGCCCGGCTGACCGTCGTATACGGGGCTTTGGCGTACATGACATCGAGAAGAACGTGAATCACTTCGTCGCCGCTAACGCCGAGAACCGCCGCGCCAAGAATCTCTTTACTCTCGGCATCGACGATCACTTTCATGAACCCCTGGGTCTCGCCTTTCTCCACCGCGCGCGCGACGCGCGCCATCGGTCGAGTGGCGACCAGCGCCTTGCGCCCGGAAGCCTTGACTTGCGCCGCAGTCATGCCGGCGCGACCGAGCGGCGGATCCGTGAATAACCCGTAGGCCATAATCCGATCCGACACCTTGCGCCGATCATGGTCGAACAGATTTGCCGCGACGATCTCGTAATCATTATACGACGTGTGCGTGAACGCCCCCTTGCCGTTGCACTCACCGACCGCCCAGATGCCGGGAACGTTGGTACGCAGCTGGTCATCCACCCTGATATAGCCCGCTTTATCGGTCTCAACCCCGGCCTTGTCCAAGCCCAAGTCGCCGGTGTTCGGCACCCGGCCGACTGCAATCAAGAGGTGCGAGCCTTCCACTTCACGGCTTTCCTCGCCGCAGTCGAGTCCCACGACAATGCGCTCGCCTGCTTGGCGCGCGGTCATGCACTCTGCGTTTAGCTGGAGCTCGACGCCTTCGCCTTCGAGAATCTCCTGTATAGTCGCGCTAACGTCCTCGTCTTCACGGGCGATCAGACGCGCGAGCTTCTCGACGATCGTGACTTTTGCCCCGAAACGCCGGTACATCTGGCCGAACTCCAGGCCGATGTAGCTGCCGCCGACGATGATGAGGTGCTCCGGCAAGAAATCTACGTCCATCATGCTCGAGTTGGTAAGATACCGAATCTTCTCGAGCCCGGGCATGGGCGGCACGAACGCGCGCGCGCCAACGTTGATGAATATCTTGTCGGCTTCGAGCAGATCATCGTTGACTCGCACTGTGTGCGCGCTCTCGAAGCGCGCGTGACCGTGATAAACCTTTCCGTTGGCAAGGCCGCGCATCCAACTTTCCACGCCTTCTCTGGAGCGGCCGGCAATTTCATCCTTGCGTGCCTTGACCCGCTTCATATCGACGCGAACTTGCTTACCGATCTCGACGCCATATTCAGCGGCGCGCCGCGCCAGGTGCGCCGCGTAGGCGCTCGCAACCAAAGTTTTGGTTGGAATGCAGCCGGTGTTAACGCATGTGCCGCCAAAGTGCTTGCGCTCGATGATCGCCACCTTCATGCCGGCATCCGACAGACGCGCCGCCAGCGGAGGTCCGGCCTGCCCTGCGCCAATCACGATCGCGTCAAAATGTGAGGTCATAGTTCATCCCTCCCCTTGCAATTCAGACCGCCCGCCAGCAGCATCATTCACGAAAAAGTCTGAACTCTATTTCATCCAAATGCAATTTAACCGCGTAAGAGTCTAAAATGAAAGCAATCGGCGCGATTTAGCATTGCCGTGTCATCAATCCTGCTGCGGCGGGACAATTTCGACAAGATTCATACAGACGTGATGGACAAATGGTCGCTCTATGTCCGCAGAACAGCACGATCTTCTCGAGTGGTCTGACTTTGACAAATGGTATAGTTTATGCGCTTGGTCACGGTATGAAGTGGCGAAAACGCATTAGACGGACATCGATAATCCTGACCCTCTACGGCATCGGCCTACTCGAGGCCTACTACCTTCCCAAATACGGCATTGAATGGATGCTTGCTGGGATCGGCACAACCGCAGTTCTAGCCGGCTTCTGGATGCGCAAATCTTGGGATGCGTGACGACTTCGTTCCGCGCCGTCATACAGGCCGTGCGCCCAAACGGCCGCGAACGCCTCGAGCTCTTCAAGCCCTTCGGTCTTCGCCGAGCAATGGCGTAGCCATCGTTGTTGCGATCATTGGCCTGCGCTAAACGGTAACACCATCACCCGAAATGCCTGTCGAGAAGTCTTTTCGCTTTGCCGCAAATAGACAGCGCTGATCATCGATGGGGCCGCTAAACAGCGCAAGCTCCGACGTTCTGTACCGTTCAATTTAGTCCGATCTTTCGCTCCAGCCCGCTTCATTGATTGTCTGCGCACCCAGGACTCGCGTAGATTCGTGACAGACGCTCGATCTAGCCGATGATTCGTGATGAAGCTACGGCCCCGACGCGCAGCTTTTCCGGAGCAAAGGCAATGGGCCTGTACCGTAGTAGTATAATAATCCGGGGCAGTTCGCTTGCCGACTTGAGATGTGATCCGTTCGTTATAAACTACCCGGATGTTCATAACGGCAAAGGATTGGGAAGGGATTCGTCGTTGGTGCGTCTCGCGCTGAGTGGGACCTGAGATTCTGATGAAAGATAGATTCGAAATCGCCGCCGATTTGAGACAGATCGCACGGCTTCTCACAATCAAGGGCGAGAATCCGTTCAAGGCTCAAGCCTATCAGCGTGGGGCGAGCGCGCTCGAAACTCTCGGGCTCGATTTCGACCCGCTCGTCAAAGCCGGACGGTTAAAAGAAATCGCTGGCATCGGCAGCGCGCTGGCGGCAACGATCGAAGAGATTTACCGGACTGGCGAATGCTGGTCGCTCCGCCAGATGCGTGAGGAATTGCCGGCGGGCGTGGTTGAATTGAGCGAAGTTCCAGGGCTGAGCCTCAAGAAAATCATCGCGCTCAATGACACTTTGGGAATTAACAGCGTCGCCGACCTCAAAACCGCCTGCCAGGAAGGCCGGGTTAGCAAAGTCAAGGGTTTCGGCGCCAAGTCCCAGGCAAAACTGCTCGCCGATATCGAAAAATATGAGTCTCCGGAACACGGCCTGCTGCTGCTTCATCATGCGCTCGAAACGGCGGAGAAGGTTCTTGATTATCTGCGTGCCTGCCCGGAACTGATCGATGCCGGCATTGCGGCAGGGCTGCGCCGGCGCAAGGAAATCATCCGGCGCATCTGTATCGTTGCCGCCAGCGCGCACCCAAAATCCGTGCTCGATCGATTTCTCTGTTTCCCCGCGCTCGCGCGCACTGATGATCTCGACGATGGCCGTTGTCTGGCGCGCCTGGCGGGCGGTGTTCCAGTAGAGTTGGTCATCGTGCCGCCGAGCGAGTATGCCCTCGCGCTTCACGCCCGGACCGGCTCGCGCAAACACATTGCCAAACTCCAAGACTTGGCGCGCACCACAGCCCCAGGCCTTTTCGCCCACGCAACCGGGAACGGCGACTGCCGGCCGAGTATCGAGAGCGAAAGAGAAATCTACCGGCACCTGGGTCTGGAATTCATTCCAGCGGAGCTGCGCGAGGACGAAGGCGAGATCGAAGCGGCCGGGAGCGGCACACTGCCGCGCTTGATCACGCTCGAAGACCTACGCGGCATGACACACTGCCACACGCTCTATTCCGATGGCCGGAACAGCATCGAAGCGATGGCCCTGGCCGCCGAGGCGATGGGCATGGCGTATCTCACGATTACCGATCATTCGCCGAGCGCTTATTATGCGGGCGGCGTGGGCATCGATCGCTTGCGCGCGCAGTGGGATGAGATTGCTTGGGTGCAGGAGCGCGTGAAGATCAAACTTCTCAGGGGAACGGAATCGGATATTCTCGCCGACGGATCGCTCGACTATCCCGATCCGTATCTCGAGAAGTTCGATATCGTCATCGCGAGCATTCACTCGCGCCACAAGATGGACGCCGGGCAAATGACCGAGCGCCTATTGCGCGCGATTAAATTGCCGCTGTTTAAGATCTGGGGCCACCCGCTCGGCAGGCTGCTGCAATCGCGCCCGCCGGTCGATTGCCGCGTGGAAGAGCTGCTCGATGCGGTCGCCGAGTCCAGATGCGCGATCGAAATCAACGGTGATCCGCGTCGTCTCGATCTCGAGCCGCGCTGGATTCGCGCCGCGCGAGAACGGGGCATCAAATTTATCGTGTCGACAGACGCGCATTCCACTGCTGGCCTGCAAAACCTGCCTTTTGGCGTGTCGACGGCGCGGCGCGGCTGGCTAACTCGCGGCGAAGTTCTAAATGCGCTTGGAGCGGAAGAATTCATGCGAGCCGTTCATCCATGAATCGCGTGTTTGTGCTGTCGCCGGCCGACTGCAACGGCCTGCGCGCCCAATCGCTGCTCAGGAAAGACAGCCGGGCCGATCTGGCCGTGCGTCTGCGCGGTTCCGGAGCGACACTGGGTGAGGTTTTCAGTTTTTTGAGTGCACTCTATTTTCGCGGCAAGCTCGCCTACGCCCACGCCTTTGCCCAGCCGCCGTCCGCTTGCCCGGGAATTTTAATCATCACGCCCAACACCGGGCTGGTGCCCCACGACCTGGTCATTCAAGGTAAGCAGTTACGCGGCTATGGCCGCGTGCCGATTCACCTCAAGAACCGTCGTTATTGCTCCGCGCTTGAGCAGAGCGCCAAGCGGCTCGCTGGAGCAATCGGCGAGGACTGTGAAGTCGTGTTGCTCGGCAGTCTCGCCACAGGGAAATACTTGGATATTTTGACCCCGGTTTTCGCTAGCCGCCTGCGCGTGCCTGCCGAATTCATCGGCCGCGGTGACATGAGCCGGGGTGGTTTATTGCTGCGCTGTGCGCGGGAAAACCGCGAGCTGGATTACATCGATGCCGTCATCCTCTCCGCGTCGCTTAACAAGCGTAGCCGCATGAATAAGCCAATTCCGCGCTCTTTGACCGGCCAAGCGGCGATTCGGAAGAACTTGTAAGGGTGACCGGGCCGGTCGCTGCTTCAGGGACTGAAAACGCGATATTTTGCAGCAGCGAGCAAAGAGTTGACCTCGTTGCGGAGTCTACTCGTAAACTGACAAGACTGGTTGGATCTGACGAGATGGAGCCGCGCGCTGAAAGATTAATGCGCGGATTTAATCCTTACGGCTTTCCTCCCGCCCCGCGTTTGACAAAGTCGTCGAACGGCCCGCTGATCCGGATCACTTCGCGTACGGGATAATCGAGCACCGGAAACACCATCACGAAGAGATCGCGGGCGAGGCCGAGCTTGCGCGTGTGCTCGTTAACCGGCGGAAACGCCAAGGTGCGCAGCGCCGCCCTGCCGCTGAACGTTGCAAACTCGACGCGCTTCCCATCCGCCGCCAGCGCGAATAGTTTGTGCGAGCGCCGCTGCGCGACGAACAGATGTCCGCCGGGGCTGAAGCTCATCCCCGACGGCAAAGCGCCGGAATAAATCGTCTCACGCTTGCCGCTCGACAGTTGGACCCGCAGGATCTCGCCGTGGCGGTCGATGTGCTCGGAGTCATGAGAGCCGTCGCTGCCAATCCAAAGATTGTCTCTGGAGTCGATAGTCAACGTCCGTCCGCGGCCGATACCGGTAAGCCAGCGTCGGTTTAAAACCTTACCGTTTGGGTCCAGTTTCACGACCACGCCCAAGTCGCTGTCGATGACGTAGACGTTGTCCGCTTGGTCGAAGGCGATGTCTTCGGGATCTTGCAGCAAAGGTTTGCCCGATGGGGCCGGTCCGCCGGCAAATAGAGTCGCCGTGCCGTTTGGATTTAAACGATAAATGCTGCCGTAGCCTGTCGCATGTCTAGTGCTGACAAATACCTCGCCGCGCCGGTTAACGGTCAACTCGTCCGGGTCGTCCAGCAGCGGGCCGAAGAGAAACTGCTTTTCTGTCGCCGCCGTGATCTTCGCCGCGCCCGGCGGCACCCGGTAAAGTCGCGCATCGCTGCGGCCATAAATTTCCTTTAGACGATTTGCCGTGCGGGCGAAGTAAAGAGTGCCGTCAGGACCAAAGGACATGGCCACGACCGCGGGGATCCCCCTTTGGTTGCGATGAAAACCGGATCCCGTGACGTAAAGCGAAACCTGGAATCCAGGCGGAAGTCGGAGCCCGCTCGGGTCGTAGCCTGCGAACGCCGCCACAGGCAGCAAACATAGGCAGGCAAAAAGCCCGGCGCCGCGAATCCGCGCGAGAATGAGGTGTGGACGCTTTCGAACCCTAATTTTCGACTCCGACCAAAAAAAGGGATGCTCCCCGAGACTTGCGTATGCCTCTGGTAAGCGCCGGCGGCCGCGAATCATGGAACTGAAATCGCCAGGCCTCATCGTCTTGACCAGATTTTGAGCGGAGCGGCGCTTAGGGAACTCAAACTCTCTTGCTCGTCCCGTCTGCAAGCTTATAAAACCGCTCCACGTTAGCGTGCAACATCTTTTGCTTGGTCTCATCCGCAAGATCTTTGCGTTCATGCACGGTCTTGACCGTGTGCGGCCAGTCACCGTCCCAGTGCGGGTAATCCGAGGAATAAAGCAGCGTACCATCGAGCCCCCAACGAACCGCGTCGGGAATCGTCTTTTCGCCGCACTCGATGCCGAAGAAGATACGCCCGCCGGTGACATACTCGCTGGGGAGCCTAGTCAAATAGGAAGCTTCGTCGGCGCCGCGCTTTTCCACCTCTTCATCGAGCCGGTCCATCATGTAAGGCACCCAGCCGATGCCCGATTCCAGATAGGCGATGCGGAGTGTTGGAAAGCGCTCGAACACGCCGCCGATAATCGTCGCGATCAGCGCCATCATCTGCTCGGCGGGATGATCGATGGTATGGGCCGAGAGAAATTTGCGAAAACGCTGTCCACCGAGCGAATCCGCCGAGGTGCCGGTATGAAACCCCAAGCCGACATCGAGACGCTCGGCCGCTGCGTAAATCGGATCATAGAGTGCGTCGCCGAAGTCGGGCATGTGCGGCACGTAAGTCGGCAGTACGCCCGAGCGGGCGCCGCGCTCGGTAACGGCGCGCGTTAGCTCTTCGGCTGCGGCTTGTGGATCTTGCGGCGCCAATAGCGCGGCGAACTTGAGCCGCGCCGGGTCGGTCTTGCAAAAATGATAAAGCCAATCGTTGTAAGCCCGTGTGAGGGCGGTCGCGAAGTCGCGCTCGTGCAGGCTGCTCACGTGCAATCCGGCGGTCGGATAGAGCACCATCACGTCAATGCCGTCCTCATCCATCGCAGCGATCTGATCTTCAGGCCCTTCGGGCTTGGCGCCGAGCTTACCGCGCAGATCACGGTCCCAGGCATCGTTGGGAAACAAGTTGCGCCGCTGCCAGCGCGGTTCCAAAAATTCGCGCAGACCCGCTATAGACTCGCGCACATGCCCGTCGGCATCGATCACTTTGTAATCAGCCATATCCGCCTCGCTTTCTGAACCGCCTCAGAATTTCATGCTGAGGCATAGACGAAGAACTGTTTGTCTCAGAGTGCCGGAATCGCGGCATGCTCCGCGGAGTCTATGCTGAGTTCCGGCGCAGGATCTGCACGCGATGCAGGTCATTTAATTCATTCAACTGCGATCTAGCTGAGTCGGCGCTCTCGGCTGTGACGTTCTTCTCGTACGGATCGATGGCCTTATTTGGTTCTTTTACCGGCGGCTGCGCTCCCACCCAACCGTGCGGGGTAATATCGATCATCACGGCGTCGGGTCCCTTGTATTTCTCTTCGAAAAAACTCGTCGCCGCCGACTCGGGACGGCCGAAGCGATACTCGGCCCCTTCCTGTTCTAGGCGGCGCCGGGTTTCCTCCATATCGTCGACCCAAAATCCAAAGTGGTGCAAGCCGAACACCGGTCCCAATCCATCCTGCCGGTCCGCCGCTTCGACGGTCTTAAAGCGCAGCACCGCCATGTTGATGGTGCCGTCGCTTAGATAAACGCCCTTGGCAATCGGCGAATCGGTGCGCCCGACTTCGATCATATCGAACACGCGCTTATAAAACGCTGCGGTCTTCTCCGGATCTGGCGTATGCACCGCTATGTGTCTCAGCTTGGCCATAAAGCCTCCATCTTGGTTGGCGTTTTTACCATTTCAGGACCAGCGCAGCAATTTGGGATCCCGCGATCCGTCGACGTTAACCATAAGTCAGGTTCAGGAGACGCGTCAAGCAGTCCAATTAGCGAGCAACGCATGGGCGCCAGGTTGCAAAAGTTAGTCGCGGGTTAATTTTCATAGCACAACTCGGATCCAGGCTGAAGATCTTTATAGTGGGTTAAAATCGCAAAGGGCCTTTTATCTCAGCTACCGCTGGGTTAGAAATAACTAAGCTTTGATGAAAATTCCAAATTGGGTTCACGTGTCGCGACGGCGCGGGAACCGGATGGACTGCCCATGAAAAAGGTAACTCTTTACAGCTCCAGCCGTTCCTCGACGCGGGGCCGGCCAACCGCGGCAGATGCGCCGAGCCAGCTGACAACTGCCGATTCATCTGGCACAAAGTCATCAGAAGCTCCGCAGCAGCAACCCCGCTCCCGATGGCGAAACCTATTTGCGCGCTATGAACGCCCATTATGGGTCGGCGCCGCTGGCTTGCTCGCTCTGCTTGTCGTCTTCACGAACGCGTGGATCACTCCTTCGACACGCCAGATCACCCAGGAAGACATCGAAGCCGCGGTCGTGCACACGCTCGAGACCGCTACTCTTCCCTCGCCGGCGGCAAAGGCGTATGAAGTCATTCGACCATCGATTGTACGCGTGCGGCGCATGGATCCGGACAAAAACGGCATAAATACCGAGAACGGCGTCGGCACCGGGGTTGTTATTGTCGACAAAGGCATCATTCTCACAAATCTTCACGTGGTGCTGGGCGCGAATCGGGTGCAGGTCGTGTTCGCCGACGGCCTCGAGTCGGACGCGACAATCGTTGGCATGCGGCCGGAGCACGACTTAGCCGTGCTTCAGGCGCAGACCATTCCCGATGATCTGGTTGCGGCCACGATGCGATCGACCGCGGACCTTGCATTGGGCGACCGAGTGGTCGCCGTCGGTTTTCCGTTCGGCATCGGCCCATCGGCGACCGCGGGGGTGGTATCCGGCTTGGGACGCGAATTCCGCTCCCCGGAAGGCAAACGCCTGCTGACGAACCTCATTCAGTTCGACGCCGCGGTCAATCCCGGCAGTTCCGGCGGAGCTTTGGTGACCGCGCAGGGCGAGGTTGTTGGCATCGTCACTGCGATTCTGAATCCTACTGACCAGCGTTTCTTCGTCGGCATCGGTTTTGCGGTTCCCATCGAAAACGCCGCCGCTGCCGCGGGATTACCGCCGTTCTAATTGGCGGGTGTTGAGGCACGTTCGGCACGAACGGATAAGTTTGGATAATTCACAACTCCTGTTAATGGTCGAAGGATCAAGAGGCTCAGCTAAACGATCGCGATCACGAAAACAACCTTGAAGGCAGATATGGATAATAGAGAAACCAAAAGCAGCGAAGTTGCTGCACTGATGGAGCGCATTCTTTACGAAGTAAAGAAGATCATTGTCGGCCAGGATCGTTTCCTTGAGCGCGTGCTCGTCGCCGTTCTGGCGCAGGGGCATCTGCTCGTTGAAGGTGTCCCGGGGCTCGCCAAGACCCTCACCGTCAAGACGCTGGCCAAAACCATTCGAGGCTCGTTTAAGCGGATCCAATTCACCCCGGATCTAGTGCCGGCAGACCTGGTGGGCACGCGCATCTATAACCAGAAGAGCGGCGACTTTGCCACTTCATTGGGACCGGTTTTTACCAACCTTCTGCTTGCCGATGAGATCAATCGGGCGCCGGCGAAAGTGCAAAGCGCCTTACTTGAAGTGATGCAGGAGCGCCAGGTCACCATTGCCGGCGTGAGCCACCGCGTTCCCGAGCCGTTTTTGGTGATGGCGACCCAGAATCCGATCGAGACTGAAGGAACCTACCCGCTGCCCGAGGCTCAGGTGGACCGCTTTATGATGAAGGTGCTGGTCGGCTATCCGACCGAGGAAGAAGAATTTGTCATTGTCGATCGGGTAACCGGCGTTCCGAACGATGTCGTCCCGATCGCCACGACAGAGCAACTTAACACACTGCAGCGCGAGTGCCAGAACGGCTATGTGGATCCGGCGCTCAAGCAATACGCGGTGCGGCTCGCGTCGGTAACGCGGGATCCGGAGCGCTACGGTGTCGGTGAGGTTGCGAAGTACGTATCTTTCGGCGCCAGCCCGCGCGCCTCGATCAATCTCATCGAAGGCGCTCGCGCGCTGGCATTCCTACGCGGTCGTGCCTATGTTTTGCCTGAGGACGTGACCGATTTGGTGCCCGATGTCTTTCGCCACCGGCTCGTGCTGACGTATGAGGCACTGGCCGAAGGCATGACACCGGACCAGTTGATTCATCGGATCCTGCAACACGTTGCGGCTCCTGATAAGCCGTTGGATAGTCATGTAAAGATCGCGGCGGCGAGCTCCTAGCACCGACTTGCGGGCGGCCGCGAGCGTTAGTAAAACGTGAAACTGAAATTCGCCGCGAGCACGAACATGTAATGCGGATTTGAGCCAACCCCATGAGCCTTTTCCAACAGCCTGGCCGGGCCTCCGCCGCAGAGAACATCCTGCGCCGTCTGGAGTGGACTGTCATTCGCCGCCTGGACGGACTGCTCCACGGCGATTATCAGACTTTGTTCCGCGGTTTCGGTCTCGATCTTGCCGATCTGCGCGAGTATCAATACCACGACGATGTGCGATACATCGATTGGAATGTCACCGCGCGTCTGCAGACGCCCTACATCCGTGTCTATAACGAAGATCGCGAGGTTACCGCATGGTTCCTGCTTGATCTTAGCCCATCGGTAGATTTCGGTTCACAGGTGAAGAAGCGCTCGGTCTCCAGCGAATTTGTCGCGGTCCTGGCGCGGCTGTTGACCCGCCACGGCAACCGGGTCGGCGCGCTGTTCTACGGCGACAGCGTCGATACCGTGATACCGGCGCGAAGCGGCCGGCGCCACGCGCTCCACATTCTGCACCGAATACTTTCCCGACCGGAGCCTTCGCGCTCGTCGGCGACCAATCTGCGCGATCTTCTCCAGGCCGCTTTGCGCGTCATGCAGAGACGTTCGCTGGTCTTCGTGGTGTCCGATTTCATCAGCGCGCCGGGCTGGGCCGAACCGTTGGCCCACCTGGCGCAGCGCCATGAGATCATCGCGGTGCGGCTCTACGATCCCTTGGAAATGCAATTCCCCGATCTCGGGCTTATCGTGATCCGCGACGCCGAGACCGGCGAACAGTTATTCGTCGACACCCACGATCGCGCTTTCCGAAAGCGCTTTGCGGCCGTGGCCGAGCGGCGCGAGCGCGAGCTTCGCGCGGCGTTTAGCCGGGCCGGCGTTGACGCGCTGGAGTTGTCGACCAACGATAATCTTGTCGATGCGATTCTGCGCTTCGCCGACTTGCGCAAGCGGCGCAGCCAGTTGGCGGCGGGCGGCAGCCTGCCGCAGCATCTAAGGGGAATCCCATGACGTTTCTATGGCCTTCGCTGCTCTGGCTTCTGCTGATCGTGCCCGCTCTGGTTGCCGGGTATTTTTATATATTGCGCCGCAAGCAAAAGAGCGCGCTCAGATACGCCAGCTTGAGTATGGTAAAAGAGGCGCTCGGCGCTGGCCAAACGCTTCGCCGTCACATACCGCCGCTGTTGTTTCTGGTTGCGCTGACCACGATGATTCTCGCGATTGCTCGTCCCGCCGCCGTGGTGACGTTGCCCACCCAGCATCGAACCATCATTCTTGCCATGGACGTCTCCGGCAGCATGCGCGCCACCGACGTGCAACCCACTCGACTTGCCGCTTCGCAGGCTGCCGCCAAAGCTTTCGTCGCCGATCAGCCGTCGAACGTCCGTATCGGAGTGGTTTCGTTTGCCGGGACGGCGGCGGTCGTACAGATGCCGACGCAAAATCGCGACGACATCGTCGCGGCGATCGACCGCTTCCAGCTGCAACGTGCCACGGCGATCGGCAGCGGCATTATCGTCTCGCTGGCGACGCTTTTTCCCGACGCCGGTATCGATGTGAGCTCGTTGCTCTACGGTCGTAACGCCCGGCGCGGCCTTCCGTTCGATCAATCTAACAAATCAGAAAAACCGACGTTCAAACCAGTCCCCCCCGGCTCATACAGTTCGGCTGCGATCATTCTGCTAACCGACGGGCAGAGGACCACCGGGCCTGACTCCCTCGAAGCGGCCAAGATGGCCGCCGACCGCGGCGTCCGTATCTTCACCGTGGGGTTCGGCACGAAAGGCGGCGAGACCATCGGTTTTGAAGGTTGGTCCATGCGCGTGCGCCTTGATGAGGAGACGCTTAAGGCGATCGCCAGCGTGACGCGCGGCGAGTATTTTTACGCCGGCACCGCGAACGATTTAAAAAAGGTTTACGAATCGCTGAACGCGCGCTTCCTGCTGGAAAAAAAGGACATGGAAATCAGCGCCCTGTTCGCCGCGGCGGCTGCCGTCACGGCCTTGGTTTCGGGTATGCTTTCACTTCTGTGGTTTAACCGGATCTTATAAGATTGCGTGAAATTTGCCATGTGCTAATTTCCTAACAATTTCCTCATCCGCTCGATGACCTCGGGGGGCTGGGCAATCACCTCCTTGGCCAGCTTCGCCAGTTCTTCGCCGCTGATCGAATCCACAATCCATCGTCTCTTCTTCAAGACTTCCAGAAGCTCGGGATCTTTAAGTGAGGTGTGATAGGCATCGCGTAAGATCTTCACTCGGTCCGGCGGCACCCCCGGCGTGGCGACCATTGGCCTGCCGAACACCGCCGGCGCCAGCAAAACCGTCGCCACGCGCCGGGTGGCCTCGGGAGTCTTGTATTGGTCCATCAGCTCATAGATGGAAGGGACGTCGGCGACCCTGGCATCTCTTTTTTTCGGGGTTTGCAGGATCGGTCGAACAAAGCCTTTCTTATGCCAGGTAAGAAACGGCTCGCGCGCGAAATAGGTGCTGATCGTCAGATTCCGGCAGTGCAGCTCGCCACGCTCGATGCCAAGGTCGATCTCGCCGCCGCCGGGATAACCACTCACGATGTTAAATTTGATTCCCAGCCCTTCGTCCAGGAACTTTGGCATATAATAGCCGGAAGTGCTCGTACCCGTGGCCCCGCACTTGGGCGGCTGCGCGGCCTTGCGAACATCCTCGATGGTTTGGTAGGGGCTGTCCGTCCTCATGATTAAGATAAACTCGGTTTGCTCCGGCGTGCCGATCCAGGTGAACTTGGACCAGTCAAACTGAACTTCTTTGCGCTTGGCAAGCTGGTCGAAATACATCGAGGGGCCGAATGCTCCCAGGGTCAGCCCGTCGGGTTTCGCTACGGAATAAACGTAGTTGGCGGCAATTACGCCCCCGGCTCCGGGCATGTTCTGCACGATGAACGTGGGATTTCCCGGAATGTACTTGCCCATATGCTGCGCGAAGATTCTTGCCCACAGATCATAAGCATCCCCGGAGATATTACCGACGATGATCTTGACGGTTTTACCCTGATAAAAGGGAGCCTGAGCTTGTAGCTCGGTTACCCAGGCCAAAGCAAACAACATCAGAAGCGCGAAACGTTTCATAGCACTCTCCAAACTGCCTGAAATCAGGCCGTTAGAACGTTCGATTCGACCTGCGGCTGTCGTGACTGCAGAGACTGCCCAGGCATAGGCCAGTTTACTGGGTCGAGTTTTGGTCTAAAGCCCAGCCAATGCTAGCGGCCAACGCAGTACGCCCGGATCATATTGTCGGGTCAATCAAGGTGTCAAGAGAAATGCTGGCAATTGTTGTAGCAACCTGAGTCCGACAGGGTTAACGGCAACGTTATTATGTCAGGATGTGTGCGGATGACCCTGATGCTTGAACTATGATGCGATGAAAGATATAGGAAAAAAAACTGTGCTTTAGGGAGGAGTACTGTCTTGTCGGACTTATCTGAGCTCAAAATTAAACTCGCCATGTCGTCGCGCATGCTGTTCAATGCGGGCCTGGTCGACTACAGCGGACATATCAGCGCTCGCATTCCCGGGTCCGATCACCTCGTGATTCTGCCCCATCCGGTAAGTCGCGCGACGGTCAAGGCCAGCGACATGGTCATCACGGACTTCGAAGGCAAGTTGATCGAAGGCAACTACAAAGCGCCGTCCGAGGTCAACATGCACGCGCGGGCTTATAAGGCGCGCAGCGATATTCAAAGCGTCGCGCATTTACATAACCATATGGTTGCCACACTTTCGATGGTCGATAAGCCGTTTTACCCGGCATCTTCCAATCCCGGCGCCTTTTTCGGACCGGGGCCTTTGCCAAAATATATGGACCCGGCGCTGATCCATACGATTGAACAAGGCGACGCCGTTGCAAAAGTTCTCGGTAAGTCGGATGCGGTCATGCTGCGCGGGCATGGTTCGATGGTTGTAGCTCACTCGATCGAGTGGGTATTTGCCGGCTGCATCGATCTAGAGGAAGCCGCTTCGCGCTTTTATAAGGCCTCTTTGCTGGGGGCGGTCATGGTGTACAACGACGACGAAACAGAACGCGTGATGAAACAGCGGCGTAAGGATTCCGTTGTGCAAAAGGTTTGGGACCACAACGTCGCCAAGACCACGCTTGCAGGGCTCATGGATGATATTTAAGCCTTCGAAGGCTGGATCGTCAGCCTAAACGTTCCGCTGCTCCCCTTCAGCAGACAACGCGAGCCTAAGACCCTGGGACGCCACCGATTGTGTGCAGATTTTCCACGCACTACTAGCTTAAATCCCTATATTTCAAAGCATTTATGGACAGAAGATTTTTTGTTGCAGCGAACTAGACCCTGTGGTATACGATCGGATTCAACTCACTGAGGAGCATGCCTACAAATGTACGATGATTTTCTGGCAAGGATTCTTGAGCCCGATATCTTTCTACCCTCGCAGTTTTATGGCTCGACCGGTTTATCGCGTAAACTCGAAGGCGAAAAACGGCTGATGATCGCGGTTCTGAAAGATGCGGTCGAATGCCTCGAGAAGTATCGGGCTGCGCGCAGCAGCGCCGGCCGGAGTGAATACCTGAGCGCAATTGAATGGGTCGAAGACCCCAGCACCGATTGGCTTTTTTCCTTCACAAATATCTGCGATTTGCTGGGATTCGACCCGGAATATATGCGTGAAGTGCTGCTCAAACGCGAGAATCGTTATATCAAGCCCGAACGCCCCAAGATGCTGTCGCTAGCCGCGATGGGCGGGCACCCTTAATCTATCTCTTCCGGCTCCTAAGAACGTTCAGCTCGTCTTTGATCAACTGTCCGCGCGGTGACTTTTCGCCGAGGATTTTGAGCGCTCGCTCGTAATCGGCGATCGCTCTGTCATCTTCATCTTGAAGAGCAAATGACCGGCCGAGATAGTAGTAGCCGTCTCCCGGCCGGTCGAGTTTGCCGTAAACCATGCCCAGCCGGTGGGGCGGTTTGTCCCACAAGGGTGCAAGGTTGTGGGCGTTGATAAAGGCGCCAGCCGCGCTCCGAAGATCTCCAGATTTTTCCAAGATCTCGCCCAAGTAAAGATAAGTCAACGGCTCGTTCGGTTCCAACCCAAGTGCGCGATCAAAAGCTTGGCGCGCCGCGGTGAAGTCGCCGATTTCGCCGTAGAGTCGGCCCAGGTCTCGGAGCACGGCGGCATGATCCGGCCTTAACTGCAGCACTTTTTCATAATTACTTTGTGCTTGGGCGAGCTGGCCTTGACGCTGTTGAGCGAATCCGAGCAAGTACCGGAGCTCGACGTTTTGCGGATCCTGCTGCACCAGCTTTTCATATTCTTTTATAACGATTTCGCCTCCGGGCCGCTCCATGCGGATGATCATCTGAATCTTTTTGAGAGATTCGGGAGCTTCCCCTCGAGGTGGCTTCGCACCTAACGATTTCACCACCAGCTCAGCGTTGGCGACGCGCTCTTGGGTGATTGGATGACTCATGATGTAGGCGGGAACATCCACCGGGTTGAGCGCCCGCTCTTGATCGAGAGTTTTAAGAAACGCGATCGAGCCTTTCGGGTCGTAGCCGGCTGCGGTCATGTAACGAGCGCCGAGCGTGTCCGCCTCCATTTCCAGCTGGCGACTGTAAGCCGCCTGTCGAGTGGCGGCTACCGCCTGACCGACCATGCCGGCCGCTTGAGCGCCGCTTCCAGTGCGTGCCAGCAGCACCATGCCTAAGAGACTCAAGACCGAGATCGCGTCCGGTCCTGATGAGCGCGCCATGTGGCGCGCCTTGATGTGAACTATTTCATGACCGAGCACGCCGGCCAATTCATCGGTGCTCTTGGCGCGCTCGATCAAACCAGAAAACAGGTAAATCGAACCGCCCGGAACTGCGAACGCATTGAGCTGATCATCCTCCACGACAAAGAACCGATAGTCGAACGGCTGCGGCCCAGTGGCTGCTAGAATGCGCCGCCCCATTCGATCGACGTAGCGATCCACTTCCGGGTGATTGACGAATTTTAGATATTTCTTTGCCTCACGGCGAAATTCACGACTGATTCTGCTTTCTTCATCCTCGCTTGGCGGGCTGATCGCGGGAATAGCGGGGAGACTCGAAGACCCTGAGCTGCAGCTCGACAAAGCAATCGCCGCCACCAGCACGAGCGCGCAAAACACGCGCCATGACGAATTAGCAGCACGGGCTTGTATCATTGACGGATTATAGAGAGCGGCTGACGGACGTTCAATAGCGGGATTAAACGGCACGGTTGACGAGTGGCGTTGGAGCCCCTATCCTCTGCGCTATCGAACAACACGAGGTTAAGCGATGCCCGACGCATTCGAAGTGCCACACGATCAACTCACTTGGCGCTGTGATCCTGCTTTTCTGCCGTTTACCTGCACGGCAGAGATGACACCGCTGGAAGACTTCATCGGCCAAGAGCGCGCGATTCGCGCCATCGAATTCGGTCTCGGCGTCAACAAGCCGGGATTCAATATTTTCGTCACAGGGCTCACCGGTACCGGCAAGACCAGCATCATCAAGGCTTTTCTCAAGAAAGTCACCGCCGAAAAAGCCGCTAAAGATACCGCCTCGCCGGCGCCCGAAGACTGGTGCTACGTGTACAACTTTGCCGACGCGGACCGGCCGCAGGCGCTCAGGATTCGCCGCGGTTGGGGCAAAGTCCTGCGCTCAGATATGGATCAGCTGGTTCAGAATCTGTTGCGCGAAGCCAAAAAGATGTTCGAGAGTGAGCAGTATGCTCAACAGCGCCAGGAGATGATCGAAAACCTGCAGAAACAGCAGCAACAGATGATGGAAGGCCTGATGCGCGAGGCAAGCCAAAACAATTTTTCCTTGCGTATGACTCCTTCGGGCATCATCTTGTTGCCGACCAAGGACGGTAAACCCATGCAGGAGCCGGAATACTTGGCCCTGTCTCCGGAAGAAAAGAAGCAGCTGGATGAAACCCGCGGCGAGCTCGAGAAAAAAGTCGAATCGATTTTGCGTGAAGGGAAAAAGCTCGAGCGAGAGATTGCCGAAAAGCTCGACGCGGCGGAGACGCGAGCGGCGGATTACCTGGTGCGCATACCGCTCGCCGATCTAAAAGAAAAGTACCGCGACTACCCCAAAGTGCTCGCTTATCTCGACTCGGTGCGCGATCACATTTTAAAAAATTTGCAGCGCTTTAAAGCCGGCGAACCGGGCCCGGTAATGACGCCCGTGGGGCCGATGACTCTCGGTGAGCCGCCTGGTGATCCTTTTTTGCCGTATCGGGTCAACGTTTTCGTCGACAACAGCGATACACCAGGGCCGCCGATCATCGTCGAGACCAATCCGACCTATCATAATTTGTTCGGCGTCGTCGAAAAGAAACCCCTCGCCGGCGGTTATTTTACCGATTTTACGTTGATCAAGGCCGGTTCTGTCAGCCGGGCCAACGGCGGTTATCTCGTTCTATATGACCGGGACGTGCTTTCGAATGCCGGGGTTTGGGAGGCGCTGCAACGCGTGATCAAAAACCGCGAGCTACGGATCGAGGAACCCGGCACTTTCTTTGGTTTCGTTCCGCCGCAGGGGCTGCGCCCTGATCCGATCCCGACAGACACCAAAGTCATTATGATCGGCGATCCGTATCTGTATCGCACCCTGGCCGCCGTCGATCCGGATTTCCGGGAGACTTTCAAAGTCAAAGCCGATTTCAACTTCGAGATCCAACGCAGCCAAGAGAACATCACGGCGCTGGCCTGTTTTGTCAGCGACTACTGCACACGCGAGGGGCTGCGCCACTTTGACAGTGAAGCGGTCGCGCGGGTGATCGAACAATGCGCCCGGCAGGTCGAAGATCAGAACAAACTTTCAACCCGCTTCAGCGACACCGTCGATTTGCTGATCGAGTCGGATTACTGGGCAGAAAAAGAAAAAACCGAGCTGGTCTCCGGCAAGCATGTCGAACGGGCCGTGCTCGAAAAGACTTTTCGTCTCAACCTTATTGAAAAACATCTGCAGGAGCTGATCGCTGAGGGAACTGTGCTGGTGGACGTTGACGGCGCGGTCGTCGGCCAGGTAAATGGCTTGGCGCTGTACCAAATGGGCGATTTCACTTTCGGCAAGCCGTCGCGGATTACCGCGAAAACATTCATGGGCCGCGGCGGCATCATCAACATTGAGCGTGAATCGAAATTGAGCGGCAAGAGCCACGACAAGGGGGTGTTGATTCTCGGCGGCTATCTGGGCGGCAGGTATGCCCAGGAAAGCCCGCTGTCGTTGTCTAGCACCGTTTGCTTTGAACAGTCCTATGACGGCGTCGACGGCGATAGCGCCTCGTCGACCGAACTTTACGCGCTTCTTTCAAGCCTTTCTGAGATCCCGATCCGCCAAGGCATCGCGGTCACCGGGTCGGTCAATCAGAATGGCGAGATTCAGGCGATCGGCGGTGTCAACCAGAAAATAGAGGGGCACTATGATGTCTGCCGGCTCAAAGGGTTGACCGGCGCGCAAGGCGTCATGATTCCGCGCGCCAACTTGCGCAATCTCATGCTCCGACCCGACGTCGTCGAGGCGGTTAAAACCGGCAAGTTTCGCGTCTACGCTGTCGGCACGATCGATCAAGGGATTGAAGTCTTGACCGGCGTTCCAGCCGGCCGGCGCGATCGTGAAGGCAGATATCCGGAAGGATCTGTCAACGATCGCGTGGAACAGAAACTGCGGCAGTTTACCGAGCAGCAGAAAAAAGTCGCGGCGGCCGTCAACCCGCAATACTTCGGCGCGCCGGTCGATTGACGGGATCGCTAACCTTCACGCGCATCGGTCGACTCGGGCTTGGCGCCGAGCGGCACCGAAAGGCGCATGGTTTTGCCTTTGCGCAGGATCGTCAGGTGCACGATTCTGCCGGCCTCGAGGCCGCCAATCAAGCGCGCCACATCACGCGGGCTCTCGACTTGGGTCTCGTTGACCGAAACAATAACGTCCTCTTTCTGCACGCCGCCGCGCGCAGCTGGCTGTCCGGGCAACACCGAATTGACGACGACGCCCTTTGCAGGAAAAATTCTCAGACTCCTCGCCCGCTCGAGCGAGATATCCGACATCTGCACACCGAGCCAGCCCCACGACAGTTTTTCGCCGCTCGCCAGACGCGGCGCGATCCGTTTGATGACATTGATCGGCGTGGCAAAGCCCATGTTGCCGCGCTCCGATGCCATCGTAATCATGCCGATCACATGCCCCTTGTTGTTGAGCAGCGGTCCGCCGCTGCCACCAGGGTAGCCGCCGGCATCGGTCTGAACGAAATCAAAACTGGCCGAATCAGGATAAGTTCTTCCTGAACGGCTGATGATGCCCAGATTCATCGAGCTTTCACGGCCGAAAGGATAACCAAAGACCACGGCCAGGTCGCCGACACGGATCGCGTCGGAATCCCCCAACGGTAAGCTCGGCAGTTCTTTGTCCGATTCGACTTTTAGAATCGCCAGGTCAATCTGGCTGTCAGCAGCGATCACGCGCGCGGGCAAACGCTGCGCGTCCGCCAACCGGATTTCGATTTCTTTGGCATTGTCGATGACATGTTGCGCCGTGAGGACGTAACCTCGCGCATCGATGATGAAGCCCGAACCGCGGCTACCGTGCGCCTGTGCCGAGCTGTTCTTGTTACCGTCTCCGCTCGTGCGGATCTGCACGATCGCCGGCCGCGCCTGATCGGCGAGCTGGACAAAAGCGCGATTTAATCGATCGAGCTCTGAATCGAGCGAAGTTGACGGTGCTTCGCGCCATGTGATCGAGGATGTCGACAAGGCTGGCTCTTGCGCCGCCAACAGCGCTGGTGATAGAGCGAGAAAACTTTTCGCGAGGAACGTTGCAAACTTCACAGTTGCGCCTCCGAGAATCGTGGTGCGATTCCTTTACCGAAAAGTTTTTGTAAGAGCAAGCGAGCTCGATTAACGGTTGGCGCTTTGAGCCGCGGGATGTGTTATCTTTCTTTACGATGACCGATTTGGCGCACAAAATTGTTCTCGTCACCGGAGCGAGCGGCGGCTTGGGGCATCGCTGGCCGAGGCGTTTGCCGCGCAAGAATTGCGTGTCGTCATTACCGCACGCAATCAAGAGCAACTCAACGAGCGGCCGAAGAGATGGACCGCAACGGTGCGCAGGTCTTCGCATGGCCGGGAGATATCCGTCGCAGAGATCATAAACGGTGGGGCGACGTGCAGATTCTCATCAACAACGCCGGGGTGGCCCAGGCTGTAAACTTTACTGACATGCGGGACGAAGCTCGGGACATACCCTGGAAACCAATTTAACCGGCGCTTACAATTGCTGCAAAATATTTTTACCCGCTAGGCTGCAGACGAAATGGGGAAGAATCATCAACATCGCGTCGATAACGGCAAAAACGGGCTACGTCATGTAACCGCCTATTCGGCATCGAAGCATGGGCTGCTAGGCCTCACGCGCTCTCTGGCATTGGAGACGGCACGGCACGGAATTACCGTCAACGCGATTTGTCCCGGCTACGTCGAACGGGGAGCCGTGATGGTTTAGGAATTTAAACGTTACCGAGTAAGATGAAACATTCGATCCGATCTGAGCGATCAGGAAATTGAACCAACAACTCTGATCAAAGGAAGGTTTCGAGAATCGAGGGTGGAGGATCGATCGTTTGATCCTGAAACTCTCGTGTTCATGAGGAGAGAAGAATGGATTTCGAGCTATCGGAAGAACTAGTCGCAGTCCGTGATCTGGCGCGGGACTTTGCCGAAAAAGAAATGGCTCCGACAGCAGCCAAGGATGACAAAGAGAAGAATTTTCGCGGCGATCTGGTCAAAAAGATGGGCGAGTTGGGTTTTTACGGCACGATGATTCCGGATGCCTATGGCGGCAATGAGCTAGGCTTTCTCGCCATGGTGCTGATCACCGAGGAGATTGCCCGGGTGCACAGCGCCATGCGCGTGGCAATCAACATGCAGATCGGGCCGGCTTTGACCCTTCTTCAATTTGGCACGGAGGAACAGAAAAAGAAGTTTATTCCCGGGTTGGTTTCCGGCGAAACCATTGGTTGCTTTGCCATCACCGAACCCGATGCCGGGTCGGATGTCGCCGCGCTGCGCACGACCGCATCAAAAGACGGCGATCACTATCGGCTCAACGGCAGCAAGCTCTGGATCTCCAATGGGCCGGTGACGACCGGCGGCCTGATTTATGCGTATACAGACCGCTCGCAGAGCCATCGGGGTATGTCGGCTTTCTACGCCGAGTGGAATCAACCGGGAATAAGCCGGAGGACTCTGGAGACCCTCGGCGCGCATTGCTCGCCGCTCGGCGAATTGACCTTCGAGAATTTTCGAATTCCCGCGGCCAATCGTCTGGGCAACGAGGGCGACGGATTCAAGATCTGCATGTGGCAACTGAATCAAACACGGCTGAACTGCGCCGCCGGAGCGCTCGGGGTCGCTCGCGCAGCGAAAGAAGCGGCGGTGAACTATTGCAATCAGCGCGTCCAGTTCGGCCAGAAAATCGGCGAGTTCCAAATGAACCAAGATCTGATCGCGCAGATGATCATCCACGAAGAAGCGGCGCGGCTGCTCGTCTACCGCGCCGCCTGGCTGGCGGATCAAAAGAAACCCAACAATCTCGAAACATCGGTCGCCAAGTACACGGCGGCGGAGGCCGCCAACTTCGCGGCCGACGCGGCGATGAAGATCCTCGGCGCCTACGGCTATTCCACCGAATTTCCGGTCGAGCGCTACTATCGGGACGCCAAGTCCTACCAGATCGTCGAAGGTTCCTCCAACGTACAAAAGATGATCATCGCCCAGGACGCGCTGGGCTACAGGAAGGCGAATCGAGTATAGGTTTGGACTTATACACACGGACAAATGAACAGTTGCGGTTTTTCGCTGACGGGATCTTGTTCGACTCGTACCCGAATACCGTAAACATCCTCGATGGTTTTCTCGGTCAGCACTTCTTTCGGCGATCCGTCGCGGTAGATTTTTCCATCGCGCAGTATGATCAAGCGCGGAAAAAACAGCGCCGCGAGGTTGAGATCATGCAGGGCGGCGACGACGGTCAACCCGCGCTCGCGGTTGAGCCGGCGTAGAAGCTCGAACACTTGGACTTGATGCTTGAGATCGAGAAACGCGGAAGGTTCGTCGAGCAAAAGAATTTTCGGCTCCTGCGCCAGGGCGCGGGCGATCATCACCCGTTGTTTTTCGCCGCCGCTCAGCTCGTGGAGGTAACGGTTCGAGAACGATAGAGAATCGGTCAAGTCCATGCTCGCGCGCGCGACTTCGAGATCTTTTTTACCTTCTAAAGCAAACGCACTGTGGTAACTCGCTCGACCCATCAGTACGACTTCAGCGGCGGTGTACGGGAAGTTGACACGAACTTCCTGTTGCACGACGGCAAAGAGCCGGCTTAGCTCCCGTCGACCATAGCTTCCGATAGTCTTCTCATTGAGCTTGACCTCGCCTTGTCCGCGCAGGACCGCGGAAAGAATTTTGAGCAAAGTGGTTTTGCCCGAGCCGTTGGGACCGAGGACACCGACCATTTCGCCGCTCTCGACCGAGAGCGATATGGCGTGGAGCACCGGCCGGTCTTTGTAAGCGAAGGAGAGATCGCGGGTTTGAATCGCCGCCGTCATAAAGTCAGTTTCCGTCTACCCTCGCGATAAAGCAGAAAAAGAAAAAAAGGACCGCCAAAGAAAGCGGTGATGATGCCCACCGGCAGCTCCGCGGGCGCGAGCAACGTACGAGCGAGGGTGTCCGCCCAACATAGGAAAATTCCACCGGCGAGAAACGACGCCGGCAGCAGCAGCCGATGATCGCTACCGATGATCAGGCGCATTGCATGGGGCACCATCAGTCCGATGAAGCCGATCATGCCGCTCACCGAAACCATCGCGCCGATCATCAACGACGAAGCGACGAAGACCTGGCGCTGGAGCGCGCTGGTCTCCACGCCCAGTTGAATGGCCGCTTCTTCGCCCAGCGTGATCAGATTGAGTGAAAGGCCTTTAGACCAGAGCCACAGAAAACCGAAAATGATGTAGGCCCAGATGAAAGCGACGGTGAGGTAAGCACGGGTCGATAGGCTGCCCATGAGCCAGAAAAGCAGCCCCTGCGCTTGATAGAAATCGACGATGGAGTTCAGAAACATGATGATGGCGGCGATGAAGGAATTGAAAATCACACCGGAGAGAAGCAGGTGGTAAGGGTGAAGCCGTCCATGAAATAGAGAAAAGCGGTAGACCAACATCATGCTCAGTAGTGCGCCGAGGAAGGCTGCCAGCGGCACCCAGGAGATTTCACCGAGAAGCCCGCCGGCGATCGGCAGGAGCCAGTTAGGGAGAAATATCAGTCCGAGGATTCCGCCTAAAGAAGCGCCGCCCGATACTCCGAGCATCTGCGGGCAGGCGAGCGGATTGCCGAGCAGGGCTTGAAGCACGACGCCGCAGGCCGCCATGCCACCGCCAATGGCGACTCCCAGGAGTACGCGCGGCAAGCGCGCGCGAAAGAATATCTCCGCGTCCGGGTTCGGAGCAAAAATATTCTGAAAGGCTTGCGAGAGATCCAGACGAATCGGTCCGAGCAAAGCGCAACCGACAACGGACAGCGCCAGTAAAACCAACAACACGCCGTTGACCAGAATCATCTTCCTACGGTCGAGAACCTTCACAGCCACTTCCTTTATTGGGTCCACTTTTGGCTTCCGCGAAGCATTCGGGATGAACGAGCCGGGCGATTTCTTCCAGTCCTTCGCCGATGCGCGGTCCGGGCCGTAGGATTTTATCAGACGGGTAAATATAGACGCGCTGTTCTTTTACGGCGGGGATGGATTTGAGATCGGCCCAATGCTTGGCGGATTCGCCGCGGTCCGAGCCCAGGCCGGCTTGGATGATGACTTGCGGTGCCCTTGCAACGACGTACTCGTCGGGCAGATTGAGCCAGGGTTGAGCGGCGTTGCCGGCAATATTTTCACCGCCAGCGAGAGTAATCAGCTCATCGACGAAATTCTTGCCGCCGACTGCGACCAGCGGGCGCAGCCCTACGGCCAACAGAGTCGAGCGGCGCGGCGCTGGCGCCACGCGCTTCTTCACTTTTTCAAATTGCCGAGTGATGTTGCGCACGAGGTTTTCTCCCGCTGCCGGATTTCCCAACAGTCGAGCGATGCTCTTGATTGAGCTCAAAATGTCGCTGACACTCGCGAGTGAAATCAAAATCACTTTGAGACCGAGGCGTTCCATCTCGCGCGCCTTCACCGGATCGGTGGCACTGCTGACGCCGATCACGAGATCCGGCCGTTTGGCGACGATCACTTCAAGACTGGGGTTCATAAAGCCGCCGATCTTGGGAAGCTTTTGAGCTTCGGCGGGAAAATCGCAATAGGTTGTTACACCGACCAAGCGATTGCCGAAGCCGAGTGCAAATACCGTCTCGGTCACACTGGGCGCCAGAGAAATGATTCTTTGCGGTTGCGTTCCTGACGCTGCTTGGGCGAAGGCAACAAACGCGCCCGAGATACCCACGCTCGCGAGAAAAATATAAACGGCGAGTATTCTTCGCGAATGCTTCATCGCGCTCCCAGAGCCAGGAAAACCAGCACCGACGTCTCGCTCAATTCGCCAACGGCGCCGAACGTATCGCCGGTCACGCCGCCCAAACGGCAGTGGAAATATTTTTTGCACGCTAGGCTAAAGATCGCGACCCAGACCATGATAGCAACGCCGCTGCCGTGCAAGATCGCCGCGACCAGAATTAACGTGATGAAAGTGGCCAGGAACACGTGTTGGTTTTCGAGATGATCGATCAGATTCGAACCCAGCCCCGGTTTGGCCGCCTGGGAACGATAGCCGAACAGCACCATCGTCCAGCGGCCCAGCACCGGCGCGGCGAGCAGCGCCCGCCAGCGTTCGGTGTCGATGCTCTCGATGGCGTGGATCTTGAAAAACAGCAGCAAAACAATCGCAATCAGACCAAAGGCGCCGGTGTGACTGTCGTCCATGACGCGGAGAATACGTTCACGATCGCCGCCGGCGCCCAAGCCGTCGAAAGTGTCACCGAGGCCATCCAGGTGAAGGCCGCGTGTCAGAAAGGCGAGAAGGGTCACGAGTGCGACACTCAAGAGCCCCGGGCTTGCATAGGCCGCTAACAAGCCGTTCACCGCAACCAAGATCAAGCCCAGTAAAACGCCGATCACGGGAAAGAACACCGCCGCCCGCCCCACTTCGTCGGCCGAACGGTCTGAGCGTTTCGGGCCGGGAAAGATCGTCAAAAACTGAAGCGCGGCAAAAAAAGAGCTCACGGAAGTTTTTCCTTCACGCCCGCCGAATCGAAGGTCGCCATCTCACGCATAATTTTTACCGCCGCTTCGATCACACCCATGAGCAGACAGGCACCGGTGCCCTCGCCCAGGCACATCTGCAAATCCAGAACAGGTGCCAACTTGAGATCGTCGAGCATTAACCGGTGGGCTCTTTCCGCGGAATGATGCGAAGCGAAGAGCACATCCCGCACAGGCGGACAAAAACGCTGGGCAAGCAGCGCCGCCGCGCCGGCTATAAAACCATCCAACACCATCGGCAGGCGCACCGCCGCGGCGCCCAGAATCACTCCCGCCATGGCGCCGATTTCCAAGCCGCCCACTTTGGCGAGAACGTCGAGAGGATCCTTGGTCTCGGGACGGTTGATAGCGAGACCTCTCTCGATCGCCGCGATTTTTCTTGCCAGCATCGCGTCGTCGATCCCCGTGCCGCGCCCGACAGCTTCGGCGGGCGCGACGCCCGTTAGAGCGCATAGAATGGCCGCGGCGCTGCTGGTGTTGCCGATACCCATGTCGCCTGCACCGAGCAGAAAGACGTTTTCAGCAGCGGCTTCCTGGGCGAGTTGAATGCCGAGTTCCACAGAGCGCACGGCCTCATCCCGCGTCATCGCCGCTCCGCGGGCGAAATTGGCTGTGCCGCGGCGCACTTTGCAGTTGCGCAAACCGCGCGCTGCGGCGAATTCATAGTCGACACCGACGTCGAGGATTTCGGTCTCCACCCCGTGATGGCGCGCTAAAACGTTGATCGCGGCGCCGCCGTTGAGGAAGTTGTAAGTCATCTGCGCGCTGACTTGTTTCGGGTAAGCGCTGACCCCTTCCTCGGTGATGCCATGGTCGGCGGCGAAGACAAACAAAAGTTTTCGCCCGAGCCGAGGCGGGACGGTTCCCTGGATCACCGCGATGCGCCGCGCCAACTCTTCCAGCCGGCCCAAACTTCCCCGCGGCTTGGTGAGAGAGTCGAGGCGCCTCTGTGCGGCGTCTTCGCTACAACGATCCAATGGGCGGATTTGCTTGAGCACCTCGTCTAGCGACATACGGTTCCCTGCTTCACGATCATTGGAATACCACTGACGGTTAGAATAACTTCGTTCGCTGCTCCGGCAAGGCGTTGATTGGCCCAACCCGCAAGGTCGCGAAATTGGCGCGCCAGGGCGTGGTCCGGCACGATCCCCCAGCCGACTTCGTTGGTCACCAGTAAGAGGTGAAAATTCAAGCGCGGGAGTGTTTCGACTAATTCTTCGACTTTTTCCTCCACATATTCTGGATCGCGCCGAAGCAGAAGATTGCTAATCCAGAGCGTCAAGCAGTCCACCAGAGCGCAGTCAAAGCGGCCACGCTGCGCAAGCAGAGCCGCGGCCAACTCCAGAGGTTCCTCGATAGTGCTCCACTCATGGCCGCGCTTTTTTTGATGCACGACGATGCGTTGTGCCATCTCTTCGTCTTTCGCTTCGGCTGTGGCGAGGTAAACCCGCCGGCTGCCGAGCTCCCCCGCGCGCTGTTCCGCGTATTTGCTTTTTCCCGAGCGCGCGGCGCCGGTCACTAAAATAACTTGCTGGGTCACCGCACTGTCCTATCTATGATCCGGCCCATTTCATTGGCATCGACATCGATTTCAGGTTTTCTCCCGTCTTCGACCGGACGGAACAGCGATCCAACTCTTGAGCAGATCTAAATCCAGCGATCTTTTAAGGTGGCTCGCCAGGCGATCGATACGCGCCTCGCGTTGGCCGCCGACTGAAGCGTATTCTCTCGCAGGAGCCAGATCGACCGCGGCGCGGGAAGCCGCAATGAACGCGCGTCGAAAATCATCGTTGTCGAAAAACCCGTGCACGTAGGTGCCGAACACTCTCTCGGATTCGCTCACGGCGCCGTCAGGTACGGATTCCGTGGATGCCTCACGCTCAATAGTGGCGAGAGGGCGCGCCCCGGTTTCATAGAAGGTTTCACCGACGTGGATCTCGTAACCTTCGAAATGAGTTTGCCGAGTAAATCCGCCGGTGAAAATTTCTCCACGCAAAAAGCCGCGGACGCGCCGCACGGTCTTCTCGGGCCGCAGTACGGTGCGTACCGGCAGAAGACCGAGTCCGGCTGCGCTCACGGGCTCTCCGTTATTCTCAATCCCCTGGGGATCTTCGATGGCGACTCCAAGCATCTGAAAGCCACCGCAGATACCGACGATCGGGACGCCAATTTCTGCGAGCCGCCGAAGCTCCTGAGCAAAACCGCGCTGCTCGAGCCAACGTAGATCATCAAGGGTCTGTTTGGTGCCGGGCAAAAATAGTAAATCAGCCGCGGCCATTTCTTCCGGCCGTTCGACGAACGCGAGAGAGATCGACGGCTCAAGCGCCAAAGCATCGAAGTCGGTGAAATTCGCCATGTGCGGCAGAGCGACGACGCCGATGCGCAGCGCGCGTGTCGATCCTGATTCGAGATTCTTCCAGCGGCGTGCCGCTGAAGCGCGGTCTTCCAAGGCGACGCCGTCCTCTTCGTCGAGGCCGAGATCGCCAAGATAGGGCACGACGCCGAGGCACGGCAAGCCCAAACGTTTTTCGGTCGCCGCGGTGCCCGGCCGCAAGAGCGATTCGTCGCCGCGAAATTTGTTGACGATAAAGCCGCGAATACGCGCGCGATCCTTGGGTTCGAGCAGCTCCAGCGTACCCAATAACGATGCGAAAACGCCGCCGCGATCGATATCGCCGACGAGCACACAAACCGCGTCCGCCGCATGGGCCATGCGCATATTGACGATATCGTGCTCGCGCAGGTTGATCTCTGCCGGGGAGCCGGCGCCTTCGAGCACGATAAGCTCGTAATCCGCGGCCAGGCGCCGGTAAGCGTCGAGCACCTCGGGAAAGAGCTGCTCGACGCGGCGCGTGTGATAATCCGCGGCCGTGACTCGCCCCCAGATCTTTCCCAGCAAGATTACCTGGGCGCCGGTATCCGTCGCAGGTTTGAGCAGGACCGGATTCATCTCGACACGCGGCACAACGCGGCAGGCTTCGGCTTGCAACGCCTGGGCCCGGCCGATCTCGCCGCCATCCGGGGTGGCCGCGGAGTTGAGCGACATATTCTGCGCTTTGAATGGCGCGACGCGATAACCATCGTCGGCAAGGAGGCGTCCCAAACCCGCGGTGAGTATTGACTTCCCCACGTGCGACGCAGTGCCCAGAATCATCAAAGCGTTTTTGCGTTGCATTGCTTTCACTTCAACTGCGTTACGCGCAGGACTCGGCGAAGTAGAGCCATCCGATCCAGTCGCCGTCCTTTACGAGATAACGTTCAGCGGGAACGTTGGAGGGGCGGCCGTTGACCTCAAAGCGCCAACCGCGGTCAGCGACGAAGTCATTTTTGATGCCGTCAATCTCCTCGACAAAATGTTCCATGCCGTATTTAGGAGATGTCACTAGAGGCAGCTGGCTCGACAAAACATCGAGAACCGTGCTCTTTTCACGAACGACGGCCTGCTTTTCCAACCGGGGTCGCCCTGCAGGCCCGAAGTCGACACTCATCGTAACTACGATCATCTCGTTCTCAATCCTGACTGGCGGCGCGGTTCCGGTCACACCAGCGACAAACGAATCCCTATTTCCCGAAAGAGGCCCGAAGACCGAGCAAAAAATTCAGCGGCCGTGCGCGGAAGCCATCTGCTTCTTCGTATCTCTTGTTCAATAAATTTTCGATCTTGCCGAAAAGACTGACGTCATGGACCAGGGCAAGCTTCACCGGCAGTCGATAGGAGCCCGCCA
>Ga0210114_1000005_pt1 | contig 56362 bp, 50 predicted proteins | sample MayberryNW_TuleA_FD_185524 | JGI IMG/M metagenome (GOLD analysis project Ga0210114, IMG submission 185524) | Wetland microbial communities from San Francisco Bay, California, USA, that impact long-term carbon sequestration - MayberryNW_TuleA_D2... | ecosystem: Environmental > Aquatic > Marine >...
ACAGCGACACGCTCGAGCGCGTCAAGGAATGGTAACGCGTAAAATCACCGTGTCTGTCTTTCTTCCAAAGCGAGGTCGTTCGATGCCTCAGGATCGTAAGGCCCTTCGATCCGAACCGTCGTTATTCCCGATTTCATCATACCGAGGGCTCTTGCCGCTGCCCGGGAGACATCAATAATACGGCCCTTGCTAAAAGGCCCGCGATCATTAATGCGCACTTCAACTGATTTTCCATTGGCTAGATTGGTGACTTTCACCCGGCTACCCCATGGTAAAGTTCGATGAGCGGCGGTGAATTTCTCCTGGTTAAAAACTTCGCCGCTAGCGGTGAGCTTGCCGTGAAATCTCGGTCCGTACCACGAGGCTATACCGGTTTCCAGCCACTTTGGCTCCGCAGGTTCGGGGATGTTCTCAATGGGCGGAGCCGGTTCGGTTTCCGGTGAGGAAGGGAGTTTCGCGATCGGCGGAATCTTAGGCGGAAAGTTAGGTGTGGGCGCCGTGCCTGTCGAATGGTTCGGAGTCCTAGCCGCCGGAGATAGGACTCGTTCTGGTGAAACCGCGCGGTTCGGTGTATCTGAAATGACGCTGCACCCTTGGGAAGCCGAAACGAGCGCTGTCATGAATATCGAGGCACCGATCCGCCGCTTTAAGGCAGCCGCTCGGGAATGCGAATTTGATTTTGGACATACAGGCTTCAAGAGTCACCCCGCACGGTAACTTCAGCAATGACAATGCCTCAAACGGGCGCCAAGATGGCCGCGGCAATAATGCTCAAAACGGTCGGATCTATGGCATCAGCCGACAAATGGATGGCAGGAATAGTATGAGGTTCGTACAAGAGCGTACGATCTCGTTCATGATTTACTTTTCTTGATACTCGGGTGAGCGTGTCCGCTTTTCTTCCCTCATCGCTTGCGACGCGCTATGGTCGCTTGATCGAGTAATTATGCATTCGTATTCGCGTCCGGAGTTTTCATGAAAGCCACAAGGGGCACATCACTCGGAAATATTTCACTCACGGTCTCGATTGGGGGACTCGTCGCAACGGAACTGGCGCTACGCCATGGAGTCGTCGTCGGGGCCGGCTGGAAAGTCCTTCTCCATGCATTCGAGGCCGCGACCGTCGGCGGTTTGGCGGACTGGTTCGCGGTCACCGCTCTCTTTCGTGAGGTTCCTGTGCCGTTGTTACGGCGGCACACGAATATCATCATCAAAAATCGACAGCGTATCGTCGAGGGTATCGCGGACATGGTGCAGAACCGATGGCTCGCCCCCAGCATTATTAGGGAACACCTGTCCCTCTTTTCTGCCTCCCAAAATGTTTTGGAATATTTAGCCAACGATGAGCGATCGAAAAATCTCCTCTCGATTATGCGGGACATCATCCATCACGTCGCGCGCGGGATCGACGCGCCTGAAGTGGTCGCGTTTCTCGAGCGGGTCATCAAAGATCAACTTCGTGATCGCCAGTTCGCCGAACCCTTCGGTCAGTGGTTGGGACAATGTCTACGTCGGCGCGATCATGATGCTGTTTGGGACATGGTGCTTCCTGCAGTCGAAAAGACGGTTCGCAGATCCGAGGTGAAACGGCTGGTTCAGCGCATGATCGGACGCGCGCTGGACGAATACAAATCGGGCGGTTTGCTCAAGCACCTCGGCATCAAAATTGCGCGAGGCTTAAACTTCGTGAATGAGGAGAAATTGGCTGTGGCCCTTTTAAGAAAATTGGAAGAGGCCGTGCGCGAGGCTCAACGCGATCCCGACCATCCTGTTAGGTCCCGTATCGATCACATCGTCATTGAATTCGCCGACAAACTTGCCATGGGCGAGACTGACGCGGTGTCCCTGATCGAGACCGTCCGCCTCGCGCTTATCGAAGGCGGAGACGCCCCCGCCATACTTCGTGGCGTCCTCCGCCGTCTTAGTGAAACGATCGAAGAAGAGTTTGAAAATTTCGACTCGGATCTCAACAGGCTCATGCGCCGGGAGTTCCAGGAACGTGTCGAGCTTTTTCGAGCCGACCGCGCGGCGCAAGAGAAGTTCGATGACTGGGTGAGACAGATCGCGTTGGACCTGGTGGAGAAACGTCACGATAGGATCGGCGAGATGGTTCGCGGCAGCCTGGAAAAGTTGTCTGACCTCGATTTAGTTGGCCAGATCGAAAGCAAGGTGGGTCGCGATCTTCAATATATTCGACTGAATGGCGCCATTGTTGGTGGATTTGCCGGAGCCATGCTGGCGATCATAAAAATGCTAGCGTGAATTCGTGGTTTAGACAGGAAGGAATGCGCTCATTAAGCACGTGCTCGATAGCTGAGTGAGCGCGGCGGAAAATGCGTTCGGCGAGCGGCGGAGAAAGACCGCCGCGAACTGGAAAGTGCACGATCAAAACGTTAGACTGTAACCATGGGGGCGAAATGGGTTCGACGGAGGTGGGAAGTCAGAGTGGCATGCCGGGGTACTGTTCACCCGTTAAACAAACAGACTGCTTTAAACGCAGACAATTTCGAATACTCACTAGCTGCCTAATCGCAGTTAGCGTCTTACCGGCTTTCTCCCACGGGGTTGGATAAGATGTCATTCAGTGGGATGGGCCGATTCTCCTGCCGGAGGGGATGAGGCCGAGATCCAAACCGGATAGCTCGGAGAGACCCGGCCGTTGGGGGCTCAAAGAGCGAGAGCAAAACAGCGGCTAAGCATGTAGTCATATCTGATGGAAGACCTTCGGACGGGGGTTCGATTCCCCCCGCCTCCACCATTCGACGCGCAAAATTGGTGCCCCGAGTCCAGTCGAGGGGCGAATAGATCAAAACCGTTTGTTGTGACTCGCCGCGAACAGGCGCCTCATTTCCTTTCCCCCCAAAATTAACATTCCTTGGATTCGCCCGCGTCGTGCACCCGGTCGGTCAGATGACCCATTGATCGCTCGCCTCCCGCTTAGAGCATCAGAGTGGTTTGGCACATTCAGCCCTGCACGGGATCGGATGTGCTGACCCGGCACTCGTACAACGGAGATAGGTTTGACCTGAAAAATTGCGAAATTAAGGCGCAGCAATGATGTTTTTTCGCGGCACGGCTTTCGCTTCGCTTTTGAGGCGGTAGCTGTTGTTAGTTAGGCGTCATGGGGAGCAGATCGGGAAGTGTGATGCTGCTTCGGACGCTCAAACGCGGCCGCCATCCTCAAAATTCTTACCAAACAAAGCGGGTGATTTGATGGCGCAACGGGGACGTACAACATTTACCGTGAGAGTATTCCCAAACGGACAACCGTGGATCCACTTGGAATCGAAAACCGTCACAGGCGGGTTTCTCGCTTTTGACTTGAGGCAAGGTGCGACACGCGATGAAGCAGAGCAGGTGGCCGACTATCTTACCACTCACATAAACCGGGTTTCACACGTTCCGCGGCTGCGAAGGCGGCCCCGCAAGGTTCGGCGCTGACAGGTGCCCGTCCGCGTCTCGATTATTCGGCGTCGTGTCAGCAATCCACGCGCAAGGGCAAGCGTTCGGTTAACATCGAGAAACGCAGGGAGAACCGAGAGTAACTAATTTGAGTGAACGGAGGTTCGCTGTAAATGTGAGCCATAAAACTAACCAAAGACCAGATCTGCACTACGGACTAGGTGCCGTTGTAGGCACAACGCGGAAATCTCCTTTTCGACCTCAGCGCAGCGTGGATCGCCTGCAGCCATTTTAGTTAGTTCACTGGTAAGCTCTCTCAGGCGCTGGTCAATTTCTTCAAAGGTTTTACGTTGGGTCATCGTTCCATCTGCGTGGTTTTACTGGTCAGTAACGCGCGCTTCTCCGCTACGAAGCCGGTAAGTTGAAACGGCTGGTCATCTAGCCACTGGGCAATACTATTTTCGTGAGCTGCCATAAAGATTTCGTTTCAGCGGCGTTAACTCCTTCTCTCGTATAACGCCTGGTGTGCAAAATGAGTGCCGCTGTCGCACGCGTGCGCTTCTTACCTGGTCTCCTGGGCCTAATTCGTCGTAATATTAATATCCTTCGTAAGAAGGTCCGCACCCGCGTGAGAAGGTCCGCAACGGTCGCTAGATGCTCGTTAGCGCGTTGTCGGCATTTATCCAGCAGTTGCTGAATAGTTTTGTAGGAATCCAGCTGGACGCGATATAGGCACTGAGTTGACGGAGCGTGCGATTGCCTGGCGCAAGATCGCTCATCTCCGGCATAGAGTCGGTGTCCGGTTGCAATTTCGTCCGTTGCCGGAAAACTCAGCGAATGCTCTAGAGAGCTTCTCTTCTAGTACGCATCAAGTGCGCCGTGCCGATATCGTCAAAGAGATGTCGCAATTATTGTAAGTCTGCTTGCGCGCTGTAATGGGAGGACTGCGAATGGCGGCTTCCCAAGCCAATGACGCGCTAAGCGCGCGTTTTCGGCAACGATACCACGATAGTGTAACCTAGTCTCATCTGCGGGACGGAGCGCCGCCGCCACTGCTATCAATTACTAGGTTATTGGCTAAACACGGCGCGAGCATTGCGCGGCACTCGTTTTGCTCTCCGATTCCTCATGAGCCGCGAACCTAGAAAGAACCCCGAAACTGATACCGACCTCCGTTACTCTGCAAAACTCCGCGAGCTGAGAGATTTCCTCTATAAAGTAAGCTGGAGTTCCTATCTCAGTTCGATCAAGGACAAACGCTGGGTGGGAGGAAATATCTGGGGAGGAGAGCGGCGTCACGATTCGTAAGGACGTGGCGCTAGCATTCGGTCCTTTTTCGAGACGGGGTATGCCGTTGAGGAAGACGTAATCGTCATTGCAGCTGTGTCCGCGTCGTCCGCCTGTCGGGGTGCAGTTGCGTAGTGAGAGTTTTGAAAGCGCTATGTTCTGATTTGCAGGGAGGCTTCAATGAACCGATCATTTTCTTTAGCGGGATTATTGGCCGTGCTTTTACTGTCGGTTCAACCAGCAATTGGATCAAGCCCGATAATCGTCGCCGAGATTTCAGGCGTGGAACTATGTCCCCAATCCGCATGCGGTGCCGCAATATTCACCGGGACGTGCGACTGTAAAGTCGACGATCAGCACACGCTGGGTTTTTTCTGGGTTGCCGTACAACATGCAAGCTTGCCCGAGCCTTTTTTGTCTTCCCCCATTTTCGCAGGCAATTGGAATTTGACGACATTGCGGGGCAAATTTTCCGGTAACGTGCTTGACGGAACCATTTTCAATAACAATGACAATACTTTTACCGTCACCGTACTGCTTCGCCTCGAAAAGGAAGGTACCGGTGACGTAATTGTGAACGGATTGCTCGACCACAACGACTTTCCACCCACAGTCGAAGGCCAGCTTGTTCAGCCACAGTTCTGAAGCAGATAGTCGCAGGCTCAATGAAAGCCCCGCCTCGCTATCTGCGACTCACCTTCCGTCCGGCACAGCTTTAAGCGATCAATTTCCTGCTGAGGGGTTTTTTGCTGGTGTCGTGTACGGGTGTTGCTCACGCCGGTGCCCAAACCAAAATGCGCAGTTCTGCTGGGCACAATACATATGGAGGCAGTTTTTCAGGCCGAACCTGGTGGGCGATTAGAATGAGGCGAACAGCCCTTTGGCCGCCGACAACTAGAGAGTGGAGGGACTCAATCCCACTTCATACGTACCCAGTAGCCCACCAGAAAGACGGTTCCCGCTATCGCACCAAGCATCCACTCGATGCCGTAGCGCGGCAGGTAATGCCCTTCGAGCAGACCGACGGCGCAAATCATCAACATCATCGCGCATCTGCTAATATTCTTCATTGACTACGCCATCCTTCATCGAAAGCATCCGGACACGAGATAGAGAAAAATCTTCTGCTATCCTAAGGCTTTTCTTTTCCGCCGCTTCGGCGGAATCTGCCCCCGTTTGTCTATACGCTTTCCCTCGATCACACTCCACTCCAGCCGATAGCTGCATTCTACGCACCGGCCATTCACAATCCGGAGCGTAGTCGGTCTTTGGGACTGCCGAATAATGATCCCGACCGGCCCCTTACACCGAGGGCATGCGCGTGTGAAGAATTTGTTCATCAGCCTTGCATCAGTTGCATTTGAGGCCGGGGCAGCAATTCACTCACAGGTGCACATCGTGTTGCTTTTCCCTCTAGCTTACTGCCGCTAATGCAAGCAGCGTTCCCCCGAAGTTCAAAAGGTATTTGAGTCACTTTAACAGAATCAGATCACATACAAGATGCTTCTTTCTCCCGTAATCCAACGGCACTTCTGCCCGTAAACAAATCACCAACGAAGTAGTCAGGTATTGTCGCTGCTTGGGTTGCTTGTTCGATTCGTGCCTTAGAAACCTCAGCAACGCCCAGTCGACTGACGGCACAAGTGGTCGAGTAAGAGAAATCGACTGCGTTCATACGTAAACTCGTGGGACTGGACATCTCTACCGGTGGGGCCGAGCTCGTACCTGAAAGGCTGCTGGGGGTATTACCGCCTGGTACTGTTGGGGGAATTTTACCTGTAGGCGGCGCTTTTTGCTCCTAGCGCTCAATCGCTGGCGCTCCGTTCTCCTCGTTAGTTGTGGCTAACGCTCCCGGCGAATCACTGTGACCCATTGGGGCTGCGTCACGCTCCACATGCCCACGCGCGGACCGTCATCCTCGATCCGCAGATCGACGGCTTCGGGTTTGTGACGCAGTATTGCGGCGGCCGCCTCGAATTTCGCCAGACCTTCGACTCCGGAGAGGACTGCGATCGTAGAGAGCGCGATCAGATCCGCCAGGTTATGCCCATAAAGTCGGCTCGGCTGGAGTTGCACCTCAAACTCCATTGGAGCACCCGCAGCACGAAACATTTCGATCATCGCACCACCGATCTGTCCGGGCGTTCCCAATATGCGGCGACGTTCAGCGATGACTGAGAGATGACGTGCGTTATCGCCAGTGTCCCCGCCCCGTTCAATGAAACTCTTCAGAACGAGGCCCGTATAGCCGACGGTTTCATCGGTAACGACGAGAAACAACGCTCCGCCGGGCTTCAAAAAGCGCACCATCCGCGTCACGCTCGCGGAAAGGTCGTTCACGAAGTAAATCATGTGAAGCGCAAGCACTAGGTCGACGCTGCCGTCTTGCGGCAGCGATATCCCGGAGCGTGCGGCTGCCGAGTCGATCTCATCGAATCCGGCCGCCAACGCGATCCCTGAGTGCAAATGCGCCTGTGTCTTGAGGAACGCGATGTAGTCCGCCAAGTAGTCGGAATTGGGCTCCTCGATCGAGACGCGCGTGCCCTTCGGCACTGAAGCCGCCACTAAGGCGAACGTTTGGCCGTCGCCTGCTCCGAAATCAAAGATGTGACCGTCGCTCGGGACGTATGCCTCTATCGTCCGGCGCAGCGCCGGGACAAACATGTCGCGCTGGTCGGTACCCAACATTAAGACACGCTCAAGTGGATCCGGTTTGAGTAGCCTCGAGAAAGCGTTACGGTATTGCCGGTGCGAGTCGAGCCCCTCGAACTCGTTGCGCACAATCTCAAGAGCTTCGTCAAAGTGAGGTGCGAGGTTTCGAGCTCTGCCCCGGTCAATTTGAATCGGCATGAGTCTCCTGGATTAAAAAGATTTGGATCACCGGAGTGAACGCTCTCTAACGAGTACACGGCGAAAACAAAACCAGTGATATTAGCTGATTCTTCTCTAATCGACGGTGTTACGCATCTTGCGAAACGCTTCCTTGGCTTCGACTACAAATCGCCTCACTTTCTCCTCGCTCTTCCTTCCCGAACCATCTTCAAGGCCGGTATGTGCATCGACCCCGGCCGGTCGGACTTCCAGAATCGCCTCTTGGACATTATCTGGACTGAGACCTCCCGCCAGAATGACCGGCCACGGCGATTGTTGGACGAGCTGTCGGCTCACCTTCCAGTCATGAGTTTTTCCAGTGGCGCCGGAAGCTCTAGTCTCGGCGTCAAACGTGTCGGTAATATAAGCATCCACATGCGCTGCCGTGCTCCGGATAGTTTCGATTAATTTTTCCATTGAATATTGTCCCACCACGAGGCTCTTGATGACCGCTAGGTCCGGCTCGTGTTGTTTGATTCGACGCAGTTCGAAAGCTTCGATATCCCCGTGAAGTTGCACAATCGAGGCACCCATCGAGCGGCAAAACTCTATCACATCCGTTGCTCGATCGAGATAAGTAATCAGAACTCCTCGAGTGGGAGGTTTAAGATTTCTAATAATCGTACGAGCCGCTTGTTCACTCAGGTCCTCATGATGAACGGAGAGCCGGAGCGGAAAGCCAAGATAGTGGACACCGGACCGAACGAGCATTTCCGCCTCGGCTTGGTCTATAACACCAGCGACCTGAATAAAGTCCACGGTATTTATTGGCTGCATAGCGTCGGCTGGCTTGGCGTTTTTGTCCGGCAAAGGATCCACAACCTGTCGGCAGGGACTAATGCCGGGCTTTGATCGAGCGCTCGACTTCGCGCTGGGCGACTTTACGCCGCAGCGTTTCGCGCTTGTCATAGAGCTTCTTGCCCCGTGCCAGACCCAACTCCACTTTGGCCCGGCCGTTTTTAAAGTAGATTTTTAACGGAATCAAGGTCAGGCCGCGTTCCTTCGTCTTGCCCGTAAGCCGCTCGATCTCTCGCTGGTGCAGCAAAAGCTTACGCGTGCGCGTCGGCTCGTGATTGAACTGGTTGGCGCCCGCGTAGGGACTAATGTGAGTATTGACCAGAAACGCTTCGCCTTTCTGAATGCGCGCGTAGCTATCCACAAGGTTCGCCTTGCCGTCGCGCAGCGACTTCACCTCGCTGCCGACGAGGATCAAGCCTGCTTCATAGGTCTCGTCGATAAAATAATTGTGGCGCGCCTGCCGGTTGACGCAGACGATCTGCTCGCCCGGCGCCGCCGATTTCTTACCTGCCATTGATCTTGTATTTGTCGTCCGGAGTGATCAGGCCGCTCGAAGTAATCAACTTGAGCGCCTCTTCCATGGTCATGTTGAGCAAGGTTACTTCGTTGCTCGGCACGAGCAGGAAAAAACCGGAGGTCGGGTTCGGCGTCGTCGGCACGAACACGTTGACCAGCTGGGTATTTTTCTTCTCTTCAAGATGGGGCCAGGCACGGCCCATGGCAAAGCCGACGGTGAAGATACCGGCGCGCGGGTATTCGATCATCACCACCTGGCGTTGCGCGTTGGACTGGCCGAGAAAGGTCTGCACGAGTTTCTGCACGGCAGTATAGACGCCGCGAAACACCGGGATCTGGATAAAAATAGCTTCCCACGCGGCGAGAAAGCGCCGGGTCGCCACGCCGCTGGTCAACACGCCGAGAAAGAGAATCAACATCAGCGTGACGATGGCGCCGAGCTTGGGAATTGCAAAAGGCAGATAAGAGTTGGGGTGGAGCGCGCTCGGGAGCACGTCGAACACGCTGTCGAGTAAACCGATCACCCAGCCGATAAACCAGAGCGTGATCGCCACCGGCAGAAAAACCAGCAATCCGGCGAGGAAGTAGCGCCGCAGACTGTCGCTCCAGCGCGTCTTGATCTTGGGCGTCAACTCGTCGGGCATCGCTGTTATTCTCCTCGCGAGCGCGCCAGCACGCGATTATCGATCAGGCGCGCCTTGCCGATGCGGACCGCCAACGCGAGCACTGCGGCATCGTCGATCGCTTCAATGTCGTTCAGCGTCTCGGCATCGCACACTTTGACATACTCGACCGCGGCGAGCGGCTCCTTGTCCAGCTCGGCGTGAGCCTTGCGAATGATCGCGCGCGCCGAGGTCTCGCCGCGCTTGAATAAACACTCCGCCTGACAAAGCGCCCGGGAGAGACAAACCGCCGCAGCCCGCTCCGACGCGGTCAGATAAGCATTGCGCGAGCTTAGAGCCAAACCATCGGGCTCGCGCACAATTGGATGGCTGACGATTTCAACGCTCATGCTCAAGTCTCGCACCAAACGACGAATCACTTGCAACTGTTGATAGTCTTTCTCGCCGAACACCGCAACGTGCGGCCGCACGATATTAAAAAGTTTGGCCACCACCGTGGCCACGCCGCGGAAGTGGCTAGGGCGCAACGCGCCGCAAAGCGGCAGGCTCAGCCTTTCGACTTCGACATAGGTCTGAGCGCCACGCGGGTAGATTTCCGCCACGGACGGGCGAAACAGCACGTCGACGCCCGCTTGTTCGAGCAAATGACGGTCGCGCTCGAAGTCGCGCGGGTAGCCAGCAAAATCTTCGCCGGGGCCGAACTGCGCCGGGTTGACAAAGATCGAAACGACCAGCCGGTCACCGCGTAGCCTGGCGTCACTCACCAGACAAAGATGCCCGCGGTGCAAAAAGCCCATGGTTGGCACGAACGCAATGCGCCGCCCGCCGCAGCGTTCGGCTTCACTCCACTCGCGCATCATAGCGATGCTCTCGATGACTTGCATGATCGAAGATTTGAAGTACTGGGCTAGGCCCAACACTCCATCACTCCTCACTCCAATTTCTATTTAAACGAGTGCTCCTCCGTGGGAAATTTTCGCTCTTTCACGTCGCGGATAAAATCCTTCACCGCGCCGGTCATGACGCTTTTGAGATCGGCATACTGTTTGACGAACTTCGGCCTGAAATCGTCGAACAAACCGAGCATGTCATGTACGACCAGAACCTGGCCGTCGCAGTGGCTGCCGGCGCCGATGCCGATGGTCGGGATGGTGAGCCGCCCGGTAATCTCCCGGGCTAAATCGAGCGGCATGCCTTCCAATACGACTGAAAAGGCGCCCGCTTCTTCCACCGCCAGAGCATCGCGCAAGAGCATTTCGCGCCGCGCGCTATCCTTGCCCTGAATCTTGTAGCCGCCGAACTGATGTAGCGACTGCGGCGTTAGGCCGATATGGCCCATGACCGGAATACCCGCTCTGACGATGGCGGCAATGGTTTCTTTGAGGTGGACGCCGCCTTCGAGCTTGACTGCCTCGGCGCCGCCTTCTTGCAGGAATCGGCCCGCGTTTGCGAGCGCGTGCTCCTTACTGACCTGGTAAGAAAGGAACGGCATGTCGCCGATCACCAACGCGCGCTTGCGGCCGCGCACGACCAAACGTGTGTGATAGACCATCTCGTCCATGGTCACCGCCAGAGTGTTGTGATTTCCCTGAACCACGCAACCGAGAGAGTCGCCGACGAGCAGAAGCTCGACGCCGGCCTCGTCGAGAATGCGCGCGAAGGAATAATCGTATGCCGTCAGGCAGGTGATCGTTTCGCCGCGCTGCTTCATCTTGACAATATGGGGTACGGTGATTTTGTCGCCCATGACGACCCTCCAAACGAAAAAAGCCTTCCGGACCGATCCGGAAGGCCAACGCGGCCAGGAAGAGCCACTGGCTCTTCCTGCATAGTCGCCTTTTGGCATCCGTCTCGGTCCAGTCTACCTGGATCCAAGCGGTATATAGTGCTGCGTCCCCGAACCCATGTTGTTGATTTCCTTGATCAAGTCAGCCAGATGCTCGCTGCTTGAGACGAAATCGATCTCCGAAGTGTTGATGACCAGCAGGGGTGTCTCGTCGTAGTGAAAGAAAAACTGATTGTACGCCTGAGACACCTCGCTCAGGTATTCGAAGGTGACGCCGCGCTCGAATTTTTTATCTCTTTTTTTGACCCGTTTGTAAAGCACCTCAGGGCGCGCCTGGAGGTAGACGACCAGGTCCGGTCTGGGCACCCGGGTGTTTAATAGGGCGTAAATTTGTTGATAAAGGTTCAGTTCTTCGGCGCTCAGGGTCAAAGTGGCAAAGATCTGATCCTTGGCGAACAGGTAGTCTGCCACCGTATTCTGCTCGAACAGATTTTGCTGCGCTAGCTCGATTTGTTGCTGGTAGCGATTGAGGAGAAAGAAAGTTTGATTCTGGAAGGCGTAGGTCTCACGCGATTTATAGAACCTTGGCAAAAAAGGATTGTCTTCGACCCGTTCGAACACCTTGCGGGCTTGAAACTCGAGGGCCAGCATCTTGGCAAGACTGGTCTTGCCTACGCCGATCGGCCCCTCGACGACGATATATTTCGCCTTTGCCATCCAGTCTGATGAATTTACACGTTGGCAAAAAACTTGTCCAGTTTATGTTATAGTCGGCGCCGATGGACGACCTCCGCAAAAAGCTCGGGCAGATGATTATGGTCGGTTGCTCTGGCGAGCGTATCGCCGTGTCGGAGCAAGTTCTCTTCGAGGAGTATGGCTTCGGCGGCTTTGTCCTTTTTAAGCGTAATTGCGGCGCGCCGCGCCAGATCCATTCATTGTGCCGCAATCTTTGGACCCACGCGAACCATCCGCCGTTGATTGCGATCGACCAGGAAGGCGGCGCCGTGCACCGCCTGCCGTACCCGTTCACCCATTTTCCCGCCGCGGCTAAAATTGCTGCATGGCAGGATGCGGGTCTGGCCTATCGCGTCGGGCGCGCCAGCGCCTCCGAGTTAGCGCTGGTCGGAATCAATCTCAATTTCGCTCCTGTTCTGGATGTCAATTCCAACCCGCTGAGTCCAATCGGCGAGCGCGCCTTCGGCACCGACTCTCGGTCGGTTACTGTTATGGCTTCAGCCTGGGCGCGCGGTCTAAAAGACGGCGGCATCATTCCCTGCGCCAAACATTTTCCCGGCCACGGCGGCACCGACCAAGACTCGCATATCGCCCTGCCCGTGGTCGACAAATCCTGGGTCGAGCTGCAAACCGTCGAGCTGCCGCCGTTCATCGAGGCGTGCCGCAGCGGCATCGAAGCGCTCATGACCGCGCACGTGAAGTTCACCGCCCTCGACCCCACCCATGTGGCCACCCTCTCCGAGCCGATTCTCACGGGTCTGCTGCGCCATCAACTCGGCTACGACGGCGTAGTCTTCAGCGACGATATGGAGATGAAAGCCGTCAGTGAATATTATGATCCAGGTGAAGCCGCGGCGCTGGCGCTGTACGCAGGCGTCGACATCATGCTGTTTTGCCACGATTTGACCAAGGCGGTTGCGGCGCTCGACTTTCTTTATGGCGAAGCCGAGCGCAGCCCGGCTTTGCGCGCCCGAGTGGAAGCCAGCCAGCGGCGCATCGGCGAACTCAAGCGGCGCTGGTTGAAAGCGTTTTGCGGCGCGGCGGATGACGAACTCGAGGAGCGTCTAGCGCGTTTGAATCACCGCCGCATCGTCGCGGAAATCTATGGCAGCTTGTAGGCGCTGTAGGCGATCAAATTTTTAATGTCCTGACGCAGCTCCCCTTCCCATTTCTCGACCAGAATATCGGCCGGACATTTTCCCTGGAAGAGCAGCGTCTTTAGGGGAGCGAGGTAAATGGTTTCATCGTCGCCGTTGCGATTGAGAGATTTCTGTCGGCGCAAACCTTCCCAGCCGATCTGGAACAGTTCCTTGGCCAGATCGAGCAGAGTGTAACGCCGAACGCGAGCCGCCAGCGCGTCCTTGTGCGAATCGAGATAGGTTTCCATGCGTTCGTCCCACGACCAGCCTTTGACCAAATCCCAAGCAGCCAACAGACAATCGGGGTCGTAGAAAATACCCTTGATCAAAGCTGAAAGTGCGGGCATCAACTCCGGCGGTTGGCTATCCACCGAGCGAATTTCGATATAGCGTTTGATGCGTGTCTCGGGAAAGAGTGTGGTCAGATGGTCGGCCCAGTCTTGAAGGGTGGCCCGTTCGCCGTTGTGGCCATGCTCGAGAAACTGGCGAAACGTTAGACCGGTCATATCGATGTAATCATGGTGACGAATGATGAAGTACATTGGAACGTCGAGGGCATACTCGACGTAATGGCCGAACGAGGCGTCGGGGGCGAAGGCAAATTTGAGCAGGCCGGATCGGCTGCGGTCGGTATCGGTCCAGATATGCTCGCGGAAACTGCGGTAGCCGTTCAGCTGGCCTTCGCTGATCGGCGAGTTGGCGAACATGGCAATCAGCACGGGCGCCAGCCCCATGCCGGTACGGAACTTTGCCATCGCGTCTTTTTCGTCCAGGAAGTCGACATTGGCCTGCACCGTCGCAGTCTGCTTCATCATGCGCTGCCCGAGCGTGCCGACCTTGAGCATGTATGGGCCCATGATGCGGTAGCGCTTCTTCGGGACCCATTCGATCTCCTCGACCCGGCTCACCGGTTGCATGCCGAGGCCGAGAAAAACGATATCGAGCGGCTCGGCGACTTCGAGCAGCTCGCGGATATGCTGGCTGAACTCACCGTAGGTGCAGTGAATGCTCTCGCACGGCTCGCCGCTCAGCTCGATCTGCCCACCGGGTTCCAGGGTGATCTGCGCCTTGTCGCGCGTGAGCGCGATGATGTTGCCGTCCTGTTCCTCGGGCTGCCAGCCGTAACGGTCGATCAGTTCCCGAAGAATCCGGTCGACGCCGCGCGCGCCGAAATACGGGATCGCCTTTCCCGTGAAGCGATCGATGCCGACTTTTTCGTACTCGGTGCCAACGCGCCATTGCTCGCGCGCCTTGCCGGCGTTCTGGAAGTAGGCTTCCAGCTCATAATTTTTTTCAATGACCGACATGAGTTCGAATATTTTGCTGGTAAGGCGGATGGATCACGCCCTTTTCCGTGATGATCGCAGAGATGAGATCTTGCGCCGTGACGTCGAAGGCAGGATTGAAAACCCGGATGCCGTTGGGCGCCAGCGCTTTGCCGAAGATATGCGAAACTTCCTTGGGATCGCGCTGTTCGATCGGGATGTCCTTGCCGCACCGGCAATCGATATCGATCGACGAAGTCGGCCCGGCGACGTAAAAAGGTATGCCGTGGCGGCGCGCCAGCACGGCAAGTGTATAGGTGCCGATCTTGTTGGCCACGTCGCCGTTCGCCGCCACGCGATCGCAGCCGACCACGACGGCATCGACTTTACCGGTCTGCATCAAGTAACCCGCCATACTGTCGGTAATCAGCGTCGCAGGGATTTTCTCTTTCTTGAGCTCCCATGCGGTCAATCGAGCGCCTTGCAAGAACGGCCGCGTCTCGTTGACGAAGACTTCAAACTCCCGGCCCGACTCTTTGAGCGCTCGCAAGACGCCCAAAGCCGTGCCGTAACCTGCGGTGGCGAGCGCGCCGGCATTGCAATGGGTCATGATCTGCTTGGCATTGCGCAATAAGGCCATGCCATATTTGCCGAGCTGCCGGTTCGCGGCGATATCCTCTTTGTAAATCTTTTGCGCTTCTTCCTTAAGAGCCCGCTTGACCGCGTCGACGCCTTGGCTGCGGTACTTCGCATAGATCTGGCGCATGCGCTGGAGCGCCCAGAATAAGTTTACCGCTGTCGGGCGAGTCTTTCCAAGCCTCGCGAAAATGCGCTCGAAGTCGCGATCGAAGGTCTTGGCCGGCGCCTGCAGGGCTCCGAGCGCCATACCCATCGCTGCCGCCACGCCGATCGCCGGCGCGCCGCGAATGACCATCGAGCGGATTGCCTCGGCGACTTGATCGTAATCGCGGCAGACACGATAGACTTCCCGATGCGGCAACAGGCGCTGGTCGAGCATAATCACTCGATCATTTTTCCACTCGATAGTTCTGACCGGCATAATATTCCTAATTGTGCGGAGACCGAGTATATTAATTGGCCGAAGGAAGCGTCAAGAGCCGCTCGTGGATTTCTACCAATTCCTGGGATACTTCTCTGGTCTACTTTTTATCCGATCCGAGATGGACCCGACATCGCTATGGCGGACCGCCGCATTGGTGCATCTGCTCGACGCGATCCTCTGCTGCGTCATCGCCAACTACAGTGGTCGCAGCAAAATAGGCTGGACGATTGCCGGTGCGATCGGCGGAATCTGGGCTCTTGGAATTTTGTTTTTGTTGCCGTCGAAAAACCACCGTGCCCCCAATCTGTGATTCTGTACTACGTAGGCGGCAAGCCAATTCATCCGGGAAAGGCTATAGACGACCCTGAATCAGGATCTTTGCGCTCCCGGCTAAGCCTCTCTTCGCTGCCGCTCGCCGTTAGTAGGCTCACGATGAGAATTTTTCTTGCCTAGTCGTCCTCGCCGATGATCAAGGCGAGGCCGTGTCCTTTGGTGTGCGTAAGCGAGAGCGCCCAGCGGCGAATGCCCAACTCGGCGGCGAGTTCAGCGGTCTTGCCGTGTAGGGCGATGTGGGGCTTGCCGCTTCGCGCCCGAACCACTTCAATGTCGAGCCAGCTCACTTTGGCACCCCAGCCGCGCCCGAGCGCTTTCATCACCGCCTCCTTGGCGGCGAAACGGCCGGCGTAACTTTCGTACTTGCCGCGCTGTTTTTTCTCGCAGTAGGCGATTTCCGCTTCGGTAAAGACACGCGCACGGAAACGCTTGCCGATTCGCGGGTCTTCCAACGCCGCCTGAATGCGGTCGACTTCCGCCAGATCAACTCCGGTGCTGATGATCATAGTTGTGTCTCACCCTCTCTTGCTTGTCGTTCATCCATACAACTCGCGCGTAAGCTCACCCGAAGATTCGGCATGCAGTCGCCCCGGGGGTCACTATACCACTGCAACTGGCCCGGTTGACAGCGAGCGACTCGATGCCTCGCCCAGCAAAATTTCGGAGCAATTTCTCGCACCGCGAAGATCGCGCGGTGGCGCCGATGGAGGGGATTTGCTAGCATGGGCATCATCTTATGAGAGGACAATCCGCCGTGCCAAATCATTTACGCCGGTTTTTTCTACTGTCGTTCGCCTTGGCCTGGATCGGGTTGCCCGTAACGGCGCGGGCGCAAAAAGGGACGATCAAAATAGCCGTGCAAGTACCGCTTTCCGGCGAACAGGCGGCGCTCGGCGAACACATAAAACTCGGCGCCCAGCTGGCCGTTGAAGAGTCGAGTAAAGGATTCAAGGCGCTGGGCTACGACTTGATTCTGGTGCCGTACGATGACCAGGCAAAGCCCGAGGTCGGCGTCGCCAACGCGCGTAACCTGGTCGCCGATGCCGACGTGCTGGTGATGGTTGGGCATTTCAATTCCGGCGTCGCTCTGCCCGCCTCAGAAGTTTACAAAGACGCCATGTTGGCGATGATTTCGCCGGCAAATACCGCCACCGAGATCACCGACCGCGGCTATCCCAATGTCAACCGCGTATGCGGACGAGACGACGTTCAGGGACCGGTCGGCGCCCGGTTTGCGGCGCACGATTTGGAGCTCAAATCGGTTTACATCATCCACGATAAGACGCTTTACGGTCAAGGCGTAGCTGAGAATTTCCGTAACGCAGCCAAGAAGCTCGGCATGAAGGTTCTCGGCTTCGAAGGCACCGAAGAGCGTGCTAATTTTTCGCCAATGATCATCCCGCTCAAGGCGAAAAATCCGGCCCTGGTTTATTTCGGCGGCATCTATCATCAGGGCGGGCTGTTACTCAAACAACTGCGCGAGAAAGGGGTCAAGGCCAAATTCATGGGACCGGACGGTCTGGATTCGGGGGAGATGGTAAAAATCGCCGGCTCATCCGTAATAGATACTTACTACACTAGCGTGGCCGGCCCGCCGGCGGCCTATCCCGAAACCGCAGCCTTCGCCAGGAAATTCAAACAGCGCTTCGGCAAGGACGTCGAATCGTTCGGCATGTACGGCTATGACGCGACGTTGGTCGGCATCAAGGCGATCGAACACTGGATTAAAGCGAACGGCGGCAAGAAACCCGGCCGCGCCGATGTGAGTGCCGCGGTGCGCAAGCTAAAAGATTTCAAAGGGGTGACCGGCTCGATCGAATTCGACAACAAAGGCGATCCGGTTAAAGCAAAATATTTCGTCTTGCAGTTCAACAAACAAGTCTATCCCGGCAAAGTCGTCAAGATCATCGAACAGCAGGCGCCGGCACCGAGGACGTCCTAGCCGGCGGATGCACTCTCCGCCCCAATGCCCTAGCTACGAACGATGGAGGATCGAAGATCACTCGATCCTTCACCTTCTTCCCTCGAGCAACGAGAGCCAATGAAGAAAAAGGTGCGTGTCGCGTTATTGTATGGCGGAAAATCCGCCGAGCATGAAATCTCGATCATCTCGGCGCGAAACATTTTTCGCGCCATCAACAAAGAAAAATATGAGATCGTCGCCGTCGCCATCGATCGGCAGGGCCGCTGGTTTCTCGATCAGGGCGCGCGTCTGCTGCGCGACCCGACGGCATCCGCCATCACACCGGCGAGCGCGGAAAATGCCGCCGCCGTCATTCCCGGTGAAACTTCAACGCCGCTCATGCGCCCGTCATCGCGCCAGGCCATCGGCGCTGTCGACGTCGTATTTCCCGTCTTGCATGGTCCGTTCGGCGAAGACGGCACGATTCAAGGCTTGCTCAAGCTTGCCGGCGTTCCATTCGTCGGCGCCGGAGTTTTGGGTTCGGCCCTCGGCATGGACAAGGACGTGATGAAGCGGCTGTTGCGCGATGCCAAAATCGCGATTGCCAAGTTCCAGGTCTTCGAGCGTCGAGAGCAACGCGCCATCAGCTTCGCCAAGGTCCGAAAGGCCCTCGGCACGCCGCTATTTGTCAAGCCAGCCAATCTGGGCTCTTCAGTCGGCATCAGCAAAGTGAGCCGCAGCAGCGAATTCGCCGTCGCGATCAAGAAGGCTTTTCGCTACGACGACAAGATTATTGTCGAGGAAGGCATTCGCGGCCGTGAGATCGAATGTGCGATCCTCGGCAACGAGAAACCAATCGCATCACTGCCGGGCGAGATCATCGTTCAGCATGATTTTTACTCGTACGATGCCAAATATATTGACAATCAAGGCGCGCGGCTGGAGGTTCCCGCACGCCTACCGCAAGCCACGGTGAGACGCATTCAGAAAATCGCTGTGCAAGCCTACCGCGCGCTGTGCTGCGAGGGAATGGCGCGGGTCGACTTTTTTCTGCGACCGAATGGGCAAGTGCTGGTCAACGAAATCAACACGATTCCCGGGTTTACAAAAATCAGCATGTACCCGAAAATGTGGGAAGCTAGCGGCTTAAGCTATACTCGGCTGATCGACCGTTTGATCCAGCTCGCGCTGGAAAGATCACGCAAAGAAAAACGACACCGAAGCGCGAGATAAACTTGACGCGTGCCACGGATTCCGAGGAGTTTTCACCCGCCCGCCAGAGGCCGTATCTCCGCATTGGCGGCGGGGCAGGCGTCAACCCAGCGCCTACGCACATATCAAATGCCGCATCGAAGGCTTGCGGCCGGAGCACGCCGCGAGGCACGACCCCGGGTCCGGCGCTCTCACCTATTTGAATCGCCAAGTTTAATTAATGATCGCGCGGCGATTCGGGCCGGCTAATCCATTTGCCGGCGCAGGAACGTCGGAATATCGTACTTGTCATCGTCTTCAGAACTAGCGTTGAAATCGAAATTGTTTTTGTTCAACGTAACCGTTTCGACTTCGTCGCTGCCGCTCTTTTTGCGCTGCCAAGTCGGCGTGTCGAGATCGTCGACGATTGTCCCCAGATGAACGACCTTCTTGTCTTTTTTCGTGGCGTTGGCGAGGTTGGCGACGCTCGCCAGAGGTGACGGCGCGGGTTTTCTTTCCTCTTTCTCTTCGCCGAAGCCGGTGGCGATCACTGTGATGCGGATCTCGTCGGTCAAGCTTTCGTCGATGACCGCGCCGAAAATAATGTTGGCGTCGTCGTGCGCCTCTTCCTGGATCATGGACGCGGCTTCGTTCACTTCGTGCAAACAAAGATCTGGGCCGCCGGTGATATTGATTAACACGCCGCGCGCGCCCTGGATCGAGATGTCTTCGAGCAGCGGGCTCGAGATCGCTTTTTGCGCCGCTTCGATGGCGCGGTTCTCACCCGAGGCCGCCGACGCGCCCATCAGCGCCAGGCCCATCTCGGCCATCACCGTACGCACGTCCGCAAAATCAAGATTGATCAGCCCCGGCGTGATGATCAGATCGGAGATGCCGCGCACTGCCTGCAGCAGCACGTCGTCGGCCTTATGAAACGCTTCGAGCATCGTTGTGGTCTTGGCAGCGATGCTCAACAAACGCTGGTTGGGAATCACGATCAGCGTATCCACGCTCGCCTTTAACTCGTCGATGCCGTCATCGGCCTGACGCATGCGCTTTTTGCCCTCGAAGAGAAACGGCTTGGTCACTACACCGACGGTCAGCGCGCCTGCTTCCCGGGCCACGCGCGCCAATACCGGCGCTCCGCCCGTGCCGGTGCCGCCGCCCATTCCCGCGGTAATAAAGATCATGTCCGAACCTTCGAGGTACTCTCTGATCTTCTCCTGGTCTTCCAGCGCGGCACGCCGGCCGATTTCCGGATTGGCCCCCGCGCCCAATCCCTTGGTGACCATGCCGCCGAGTTGAATGCGCACCGGCGCCAGGCTCGCTTCCAAGGATTGTGCGTCGGTGTTCGCCACCATGAAATCGACCCCTCCAAGTTTGGCGCCGATCATCGTGTTAACGGCGTTGCTGCCACCACCCCCGATGCCAATCACCTTGATGCGTGCGGTCAGACTATTCTGTTCGACAATCTCAATCATAAGCTCTCCTCCTCCGGAAAGTCGTTAAATTTCGTTTGTTGATTAAAAGAACTCGCTGAACCAATCCGACATGCGATGCTTGACCTTGGAGAGAATCTTATCCTCGCGAATGCGATAAACGTTGCGCTCGTGGCGCTTCATGCCGTGCAAGACCAAGCCCACGCCCGTGGCATAGGTTGGATTGCGGATGATATCGACGAGGCCGCGCACATGCGCCGGTAGACCGAGCCGCACCGGCAAGCCGAAAGAGCGTTCGGCCATTTCCACGGCCCCCGGCAACAGCATCGACCCGCCCGTGATCACGATTCCTGAAGTCAACGCCCCTTCGAAGCCCGATTTGACGATCTCTTTTTGCACCAGCTCGAAGATCTCATCGAGGCGCGGCTCGATGATCTCACAGAGAATTTGCCGCGACACGCTGCCGGCGCCCTTGCCGGCCACGCCCGGCACTTCAACCCGTTCACTAGCCGGCACCATCACCGCTTTGGCGGAACCGTACCGCTGTTTGATTCGCTCGGCGTCGTTGAACGGCGTCCGCAGTCCGGCAGCGATGTCGTTGGTCACATGATTGCCGCCGATGCCGACCACCGCAGTGTGCTTGACCGCGCCGTCGTGATAGATGGCAATGTCGGTGGTGCCGCCACCCACGTCGACGAGCACCACGCCCAGCTCGCGTTCCTCGTCGCTCAGCACGGCTTCGGCCGCCGCCAGCGGCGCCAAGACCATCTCGGCGACATTCAAACCAGTGCGGTTGCAACACTTCACGATGTTCTGCGCCGAAGTTGCGGCGCCGGTCACGATATGGACCTTGGCCTCCAAGCGTACTCCGGACATACCCAGCGGCTCACGAATGCCGTCCTGATCATCGATGACGTAATCCTGCGGCAGAACGTGCAGCACGTCACGATCCATCGGGATCGCTACCGCGCGCGCGGCATCGATGACCCGTTCCAGGTCGCGCTGCGTTACTTCCTTATTTTTCACAGCGACGATACCGTGGCTGTTGAAGGCCTTGATATGCCCGCCGGAAATGCTCGTAAACACAGTGTGGATCTCACATCCCGCCATCAGGCCCGCTTCCTCGACGGCTTTTTTGACGGAGTTCACCGTGCCTTCGATGTTGATGACCACTCCTTTGCGCAATCCCTGCGAGGGATGCGAGCCGACGCCGATGATCTCGACCCCCTGCTCGCTCATCTCACCGATGACGGCACAAACTTTGGACGTACCGATGTCCAATCCGACTACAATGCTGTTTTTCTTTGCCATAGCTCCATCGATGTTTAAGGTTAGCGTTGCGCGCGGCGCAAATGCGCCACTACTTGATCACGGAAACTCATATCCAAAGATCCCAAACGCTCTTCGTTGCCCCGCCAAAGCGCGAGCAGGCGCTCCATCCGGTTGAGCTTCTCCGCCCAATTTCCCCAGCCCATGTGCAGTGCGATCGGATTCGCGTTCGTGTAAACCACCAGCCGATCCGATTTGTCGAAATGAATTTCCGATAGCGAATGCGATCGCTGTACCATCATCTCGCTGAGCCGGATCGCTTCCTGAATGCGCCTGCGCGTCGATGAATCCGGCGTCGTCAGCTGTTCGGGGCGCAGGCCCGTCAGCAGTGGAAAATTGACCTCTTCGCCCGGACCAACTTCCTTGAAGAGCACGCCGTCCGCATCGACGTAGTAGAGTTTGCGCAGCGCGACGATCGCTCTCGGCGTGCGCTCCTCGACCTCGATCACGACGCGCCGGGGAAACTCGCGCCGGACATAAACGCGGCGCACCCAGGGGTGCTTGGCGATTTTTTTTTCGATGCTGGCGAGATCGAGCCTCCAGATGCTCATGCCCCGGCGCAGCCCGGCAATGGCAACAATTGCGTTGCCGCTCACCTTGTCGCCGCCGCGCACTTGAATCTCGCTTACGGAAAAATAGGGACTCTCCAACACAAATTCGCTCAGCGAAGCCGCGGCGATCCTCAGCGGTTCGCTCAGCGCGTAGAGTGCAGCTCCGATCGCCACCACAACGAGCAGCGCGGTCGCATGCAATTTGCGCTGGCGCCGGCTGCGCTGATCTTTTTTTCGGTTATCGCGGCGATAAACTTTCAGCTGCATCGTAGGTCGCTCACTCGGCCGGCCACTCGCCTAATAATTTCACTTCCGACGCCAACTCGACGCCGAATTGGCGTCTCACCTCGGCCTGCGCCTCCTGCATCAATCGACGAACTTCACTTGCCTGGGCGCCGCCCAAGTTGACAAAAAAATTGGCGTGACGCTCGGAGATCTGGCACTGCCCGATGCGTTTGCCCTTGAGACCGGCGGCTTCGATCAGTCGACCCGCGAAATCGCCCGGCGGATTACGAAACATTGAGCCCGAGTTGGGAAGGCCCGACGGCTGGCTGCTCTTTCTGCGTTGGGTCAACTCGCGCACTTTCACGACGACGCCGACCATTGCCGAGCGCTGCAGACGCATCTCAACGCGCGTGACCACCGTGCCATTGGGCAGATGCGAATCACGGTAACTGAATCTCATTTCGTCGCGCGAAAACTCAAGCGGTTGTCCGCTGCACGTCATCGCCTGGACTCGCCCGACAATTTTTTCGAACTCTGACCCGTAGGCGCCGGCGTTCATGAACAACGCGCCGCCGACGGTGCCGGGAATCCCTTCGGCAAATTCCAGGCCGGCGTAACCCCTACGCGCCGCTTCGCGCACCAATTGCGTTACCGGATAGGCGGCCCCCACGCGCGCGTGCACCCCGCCGTTCTCTTCGCGCCATTCAAGCCGTTTAAATTCGCCGGCCAGGCGAATCACCGCGCCGCGCACGCCCCGGTCGCTGATCAAAACGTTGCTCCCGTTACCGAGCAGGCAGAAGTCGATTTTATGAAGCTCGAGGACGCGTAACAGGTTGGCTAACGCCGAGTCATGGGCCACTTCGATGAAATAGTCCGCCGGCCCGCCGATCTTGATTGAGGTGTAGCGCGCCAACGGCTCGGCGATCTTGAGCGTCACACCGGGCATATGTTCGAGCTCCCGCGCCACCGCCGATTCCCTGATTGCGTCGTTCATCACCAACATCACAACTGAATTGGAGTCATGGAGTATTGGAGGGAAAGGGTGTTGGGGTTTCCCCAATTCCATTACTCCAGGACTCCATCAGTCCATTTTTCCAATCCCCTCACTTCAGCGCCTCGACCAACGCTTCACCGACTTTGTAGATATCGCCGGCACCGAGGGTCAGCACCACATCGCCGCTAGATAGTTGGGCGGCGAGCTGCGTGACGATGTCGTTCTTGTCGGCAATATATTGTATGTCGAGGTGGCCCTTGCGCTTGATCGCCTGGTAGAGCGCCTCGCCGTCAGCGGCGGCGATCGGATCCTCTCCTGCGGCGTAAATTTCGGTCAGCACCAGCCGATCCGCGCCTTCGAAGGCGGTTAAAAATTCATCGAAGAGGTCCCGTGTCCGGGTAAAGCGGTGCGGTTGAAAGATCACCGTCAGCGGCCCCTTCCAGCTATCGCGGATCGCGCCGATGGTGGCGCGAATCTCGGTGGGATGATGACCGTAGTCGTCGATGACCATAATGCCGCCGCGCTCACCTTTGACCTCAAAGCGGCGATGGATCCCGGTGAAAGCATCGAGCGCGCCGGCAACCTGCTTGAAAGGAATTTCCAGTTCGTGAGCGACCGCGACGGCCGCCAAGGCATTCGTTGCACTGTGCCGACCCGGCAGATGCAGTCGCAATTGCCCCAATGGTTCACCCCCATGCGTCACGGTGAATTCGACGCCGGCTACCGTGGCGTTGAGATCCTGCGCGGAGAATTCCGCCTCAGACGAAAGTCCGTAGGTCGTGAAACGCTTCCTCACCTTCGGCAAAAGCCCGAGCACGCGCGGATCGTCGATACACAGCACAGCCAGGCCGTAGAAAGGAATCTTATTGATGAACGTGAGGAAACTTTCGTCGAGCCGTTCCATCGTTCGATGAAAATCCATATGCTCTTTGTCGATATTGGTAACCACCGCGATGATCGGCGACAGCAGCAAGAAGGTGCCGTCGCTTTCGTCGGCCTCGGCAACCAGCATCTCACCCTGGCCCATTTTGGCGTTGGTGCCGAACATGCGCACCCGGCCGCCGATCACCATGGTGGGATCGAGTCCGGCCGCGCTCAACACCGCGGCGATCATCGAGGTCGTTGTGGTCTTGCCATGGCTCCCGGCCACCGCAACGCCGTATTTCATGCGCATGAGCTCGGCGAGCATCTCGGCGCGCGGAATGACGGGGATATGGCGGCGGCGCGCTTCGAGCACTTCCGGGTTGGAATATTTGACCGCTGTCGAAATCACGACCACCGATGGATTACTGGCGAGGTTTTCCTCCTGATGGCCGACAAAGACGAGGGCGCCAAGCGAACGCAGTCGCCGCGTCGCTTCGCTTTCCTGAAGATCGGAACCGGTCACCACGTAACCTGAATTCAACAGTACCTCTGCGATACCGCTCATGCCGATGCCGCCGATACCGACAAAATGAATTTTATGCTTCTTCTGCAGCATGAAATCCGCGCCACCAAATCACTACGTCCGCGCCATCGCATAGCATTCATCGACGATCCGCGCCGCCGCATCCGGCCGTCCCATCTCTCGCGCCGCCTGCGCCATCCGGGCGACTCGCACGCGATCGGAGAGGTAGCCCCGAATCTTTTCCGCCAACAAGGGGCCGCTCAAGTCCTGGTCCAAGATCATTTCGGCCGCACCGCGCTCGACGAGCGCCCGAGCATTGCCGCGCTGATGGTCGTAGACCGCGAACGGATACGGTACCAGAATCGCGGCTTTGCCGAACGCGGTGAGCTCCGCCACCGTGGTTGCGCCGGCGCGGCAAAGTACCAAATCTGCGAGCGCATACGCCTCGTCCATGGCGTCGATAAACGGGGTCACCTGGGCGTCAAACGGCAGGCCGGCATAAGCTTCTTGGATCGCCGGGTAATCCGACGCGCCGGTCTGATGCGTAACAAAAAAAGCGTCTTTAAGATCGGTCAACTGCTTCAGCGCGTCCATTACAGCGTAATTGATCCGCCGCGCGCCGCCGCTGCCGCCGAAGACCAGCAGTGAAAATTTTTCGCGCTTGAGAACCGCCGGCAGTCTCTGCCAACGCACCGGATTGCCGGTCTGGATGATCCGCGCGCGGGAGAAAAACTCGGCGCTGCCGGCGTAGGATGTGAACACCCGCTGCACCCACTGGCCGAGCAGCTTATTAGTGAAACCGGGGCGAAGATTTTGTTCCATGATCGCGCAGCGAACGCCGGCCAACCGACCGGCCAGCAACGCCGGCCCTGAAGCGTATCCGCCCAGGCCGATGACCCAGTCGGGAGAAAATTTTCTGATGATTGCCAAAGAGCGCCACAGGCTCGCCGGCACGCCGTAAAGCGCGTCGCACCAGCCGCGCACGCCGCGCCCCTTGATCCCTTTTACCGTCAACGTTTCCAGTTTGAATCCTTCTTTCGGTAACACGCGAAACTCGATCCCCTGGGCGGTGCCCACGAACAAGATTTCCACGTTGGGATCGCGCCGCTGAAATTCTCGCGCTACCGCGAGGCCGGGAAACAAGTGACCACCGGTTCCCCCGCCCGCGAGAATCACGCGCATTTAAAGCCTCCGGCGTGAAAGCCCCAGTAAAATCCCGGCCTCCATCAAGTTGATCACCATGGCTGAGCCGCCGTAGCTGATAAACGGCAGCACCAGTCCCTTGGTCGGCATCAAGCCCATGACGACGCCCATGTGAATCAAAGCTTGCAGGCCGATGAGCACCGTCAAACCGAAGGCTAAATACTGATCGAAGGGTTCCTCGATCTTTGCCGTCAAGCGCAAGCCGCGGACGATGATCACGGCGAAAAGCGCCAACACCGCCAGCGCGCCGAGCAATCCCAACTCCTCGCCGATGACTGAGTAAACGAAGTCGGTGTGCGCCTCGGGCAAATAGAGAAGCTTCTGCCGGCTTTCGCCGAGGCCGCGGCCGAACCATTGGCCGGAGCCAAAAGCGATCAACGATTGAATGACATGGAAGCCGCTGCCCGATGCATCGCTCCAGGGATCCAAAAACGTCATCAGCCGGCGCAAACGGTACTCGGCCGTCATCATCACGTAAGCCAATCCCGGCAATGCCAACAATGCGGTGGCGAGCAGATGGCTCATGCGCACGCCGCCGATAAAGAGCATGAAATAAAGCAGCATCGTCAGAATCAGCGCCGTGCCGAAATCCGGCTCAAGCAGCAGCAGACCGGCAAACGCGCCGCTGACGAGCAAATGGGGCAAAACGCCGAAAGAAAAAGTGCGGATCAGCTGTTCCTTCTTGGCCATCGAATGGGCCAGGTAGAGAACGATGGACAGCTTGGCGAGCTCCGAGGGCTGGAACGTGAAGCCGGCAAACATGATCCAGCGCCGCGCGCCGCCCCGGCTCACGCCGATGCCCGGGATCAGCACCATGGCAAGAATGATGAAGCTGATCGCCAGAAGCGGGTAAGCGAATCGACGATAGAGCGCGGATGGCGCCATCGAACAGGTGACCAACGCGAGCGCACCCGCGGCCATGGCGATCAGTTGTTTGCGAAAAAAGTAGATGCCGTCGCCATAGCGTTCTTGCGAATGCAGATAACTGGTGCTCAAGACCATCGTCATTCCGAGCGCAAGCAGGCCGGCAATCGCGAGCAGCATCCACTTGTCGACTGCCAAAGTGTCTCTCATAAATTTTGCACGATCGTCTTGAAAATCGTGCCGCGCTCGGCGTAGCTGCGAAACTGATCGAAGCTCGAGCACGCCGGCGAGAGCAAGACCACGTCGCCGGAGCGCGCATGCGCCGCCGCATCTTCGACCGCCGACTGTATATTCTCCACCATGACCGTGTCGGTGAGCGATCCGAGAGCGCGGGCGATTATTGCTTTCGCTGCACCAAACAACACCAGCCGCCGAACTTTCTGCTTGACTGCTTCGGCCATGGGAGCGTAGTCACCGCCCTTGTCGACTCCGCCGGCAAGCAAGATCACCGGTGCGTCAAAGCTTGCCAGCGATTTCACCACCGCTCCGACGTTGGTTCCCTTGGAATCGTTGTAGTAATGCACGCCGTCCTTCTCGCGAACGAACTCGAGACGATGCTCGAGCCCGGGAAAGTCCTCCAAGGTTTGTTGGATCACCGTGTTGGCAATCCCGGCACATTTGGCCGCGGCAACCGCCGCCATCATGTTCTCCAAATTGTGCACGCCGCGAAGTCGGACTCCTCGAAGCGAAAATAACGCTTCTGGGTTCGCTCCGTCGCGCCAAACAATCTCATCGCCGGTCGTCAATACGCCCGCCGGCACTTCCGAGAAGCCGAATGAGATGACGCGCGCCTTAATCTGTTGGTGCGCCGACCAAACCAACGGGTCGTCACGGTTGAGAATCGCCACATCCGCATCGCTTTGGCGCTCGAAGATACGCTCCTTGGCGGCGCGGTAAGCGGCAAAGCTTGAGTAGCGGTCGAGGTGATCCTCGCTAATGTTGAGCCATAGAGCGATGCGCGGGCGAAACTCGCTAATCCATTCCAATTGAAAGCTGCTGATCTCAAGGACGCCCCAATCCCACTCTGCACCGAGCGCGCCGACGAACGGGATGCCGAGGTTGCCGCCAAGAAAAACTTTTTGCCCGCTCGCCTGGATCATCTTGCCGATTAAGGTAGTCGTGGTGCTCTTGCCGTTGGTGCCGGTGATCGCCACCAAAGGCGCGCCGAAAAAGCGGTACGCCAACTCGATCTCGCTGAGTACTGAAATTCTTCGAACCGTCGCCTGTTGCAATAAGAAATTCTCCTGCGGCACGCCCGGGCTCGGGACCACGTAGTCAATGCCGTCGAGCCAACTCGCTTCTTCCCCCCCGAGTCGATAACCCACTTCGAGACCGGCGAGGTTGGCCATTTCCGGATTGAGGTCCTCGGCGCGGCGTAGATCGCTAACCCACACTTTGGCGCCTCGTCGGGCGAGGAAACGAGCGCACTCGCTGCCGGTGCGCGCCAGCCCGATCACCAAAAATCTTTTGCCCGCCAAATCCATCGATCATCGATATCTTCATCTGAGCTTCAAGGTACTCAGGCCAATCACGGCGCAGATAAAAGAAATGATCCAAAAGCGCACAATGATTTGCGGCTCCTTCCAGCCCTTGAGCTCGTAGTGATGATGAATCGGTGCCATGAGAAAAACCCGCTTGCGCCGCATCTTGTAAGAGACCACCTGGAAAATCACCGACAACGCTTCCATGACGAATACGCCGCCCACGATGATCAGCAGGATTTCATTTTTGGTCATTACGGCGACGACGCCGAGTGCCGCGCCCAGAGAAAGCGATCCGACATCGCCCATAAACATCTGCGCCGGATAAGCGTTGTACCAAAGAAAGCCCAGGCCGGCGGCCACGACCGCGGCGCAAAACACACTGAGCTCGCCGACGCCGGCGACGTAGGGGATCTGCAGATACTCGGCAAGCTTTAAATGGCCGGTAACGTAGGCGATCACGGCGTAAGTGCCGGCGGCGATCATCACCGGCCCAATCGCCAGACCATCCAACCCATCGGTCAGATTGACGGCATTCGACGTGCAAACGATGACCAGCGTGGCGAAGGGAATGTAAAAAAGCCCGAGATCGAAACGGAAGGTCTTGACGAACGGAACGGCGATCTCGGTACTGAAGCGTGGCAGAAAATACAGCGCCAATGCAACGATGAATGCGACGAGAAATTGCCCGAGCAGTTTGCCGCGCGGCGAGAGCCCTTTACTGTTTTTGCGCGTCAGTTTCAAATAATCGTCGGCGAAACCCACAATACCGGTGCCGACCGTGGCGACCAGCGCGAGCAAGACATAGCCGTTGGCGATGTCGGCCATGATCAAGGTCGACAGCAAAAGCGCCAGGATAATCAAGGCGCCGCCCATGGTCGGCGTCCCGGCCTTGATCGCGTGGGTGGCCGGACCGTCTTCACGAATCTGCTGGCCGATTTGCTTCTGCGTCAACGTACGGATCAGCCAAGGTCCCAAGAGAAATGAAATCAGCAGCGCCAGCAAAGCGGCCATCGCGGCACGAAACGTGATGTAGCGAAAGACGTTGAAGCCGGAATAACTTGCGGAAAGGGGGAACGACAGGTAATAGAGCAAATCCAATCTCCTATGCCCTTCCGTGTCGAAGCGTTTCTAGAACTCGTTCCATTTTCATGCCGCGGGAACCCTTGAAAAGCAGCCAGTCACCGCGTTTTACCCGCTCACGCAGTTTTACGGCGACATCCGTGTGGTCGCGGCCGATAACAATTTGTTCCGGCCGCATGCCGCCCTCCAGGGCACCGCGGCGAACCGCAGCGGCTTGAGCCCCGAGCAGATACAGGCGATCGAGCGCCGCCGTCGACGCGGTCTGGCCCAACGAGCGATGCTCCTTTGCGCCGTGCCGGCCGAGCTCGAACATGTCGCCGAGCACGGCGATTCTCCTGCCACGGCAATTCACTTCGGCAAGCGCTTTCAACGCCGCTTTCATTGACGCCGGGTTGGCATTGTAGGCGTCGTTGATAATGCAGGCGCCGCGCCAAGCTTCGATCTGCATGCGCATGGGAAAAGGTTTCGCTTTCTCAAGCCCGCGGCGAACGGCCGAAAGCGTGACGCCGGCACCCAGTGCAAGCGCCGCAGCGCCCAACGCGTTGGAAGTATTGTGCCCGCCGAGATAGTTAAGCCGCACCCGACAGCGCGCCCGGCCGGCGAACAACGTAAACGCGGTTCCGCTCGCGCCGCGCGTAACGATCGATCGCGCGCGCAGCCAGCCGCGTTTACCATAGGTGATTTTCCTTCCTTTAAATGTCGCGGCAAGCTTCTTCACTCGCGCATCGTCGACATTGACGGCGATCATGCCGCCCGCGCGAACCTTCCGATAAAGCGCGCCTTTTTCCCGCGCCACTCCGGCCAAGCTGTGCAAACCTTCGAGGTGGGCGGCGGCCACCGAAGTGATGATGGCCCCGTCGGGATCGGCGATTTCGGCCAACCGCTCAATCTCGCCGGGACGGTTGGTGCCGAGCTCGACAACGGCAATGTCGTGTTTTCTTCGCAAGCGCAAAAGCGTTAGCGGCAAGCCGACCAGGTTGTTGAAATTGCCTTCAGTTTTTAAAACTCTGCCGCGCAAGCTCGTGCCGCCGAGTGAAGCTTCTTCGAGGATCGCCGCGACCATTTCCTTGGTAGTGGTCTTACCGTTGGAACCGGTAATGGCCAGGACGTGAGTTTCGAGCCGCTCGCGGCGGTAATGCGCCAGATCACCCAACGCCCGCAGCGTGTCGCCAACCCTAACGACGGCGGTCTTGCCGAACACTTTGCGCGGCAACGCGCGGTCGACAATCACGCACGCCGCGCCGCGTCCGGCCGCGTCGGCGATGAAGCGATGACCGTCATGGCGCTCGCCTTTTAACGCAACGAAAACCGCTCCGCGCTTCACCTTGGTCGAATCGGTCACGACTTCTCCGAAACGCGCTGTCTTTCCCGGCCGCACAACCTTGCCGCCGGTCGCAGCGAGAATGTCATTTTGGCTCCACCCCATCCCTCGGGCCGTCTAAGCGTTCGAAGCGCGCGCCAACTCTTCGCGAGCCACTTGGCGGTCATCGAAGTGAATCTTGTTGACGCCCAGAATCTGGTAATCCTCATGTCCCTTGCCGGCGATCAATATCAGGTCGCCGGCGAGCGCCATGCCGAGCGCCACACCGATCGCTTTTCGGCGATCTGCTTCGACCAAGTAGCCGCGCCCCAGGTGGCTGTTACGGACCGGAGAACCGAGACTCGATTTATCCATTTTATTCGACAGCGTCCCTCTGACGCCGGCCTCGACCTCATCGAGAATCGCCGCGGGATTTTCCGTGCGTGGGTTATCGGAGGTCAACACGACGATATCGCTCAGTTGCGCCGCAATCTCACCCATCAATGGCCGCTTGCCTCGATCTCGGTCACCGCCACACCCGAAAACCGTGATGAGCTTCCCTTGACACAAGGGTCGCACCGCACCAAGCACTTTTTCCAGCGCGTCCGGCGAATGCGCGTAATCGACCAAGATGGTAATACCGCGGTCATTGGCAATTTTTTCCAGCCGGCCGGGAACCGACCTGAGCCGAGCGATTCCCTGAGCGAGTTCGTCGGCGCCGATTCCAAGCGCGCGGCCGACGCCGACTGCGCCAAGAATATTCTGCAGATTGGCCGCGCCGATCAGTGGTGAGTCGAATTCGATCGTCTGTTCCTTCGCTTGAATAACACCGCGCAACCCGCCGACGTCGTTTTCGACCTTGACGGGATGAACGTCCCATTGCAGGCCTTCACCATAGCTCCAGACCTGCACGTCGGTCGAGCGCACGTTTTGAATCAAATCGCGTCCGTGCGGGTCCTCGCCGTAGATCACCGCCGCCTTACGCGGCTTGGAGCTGAACTGTAGGTAATCGGTAAAAAGGCTCGATTTGGCCAAAAAATATTCTTCCATGTCGCGGTGATAATCGAGATGATCGCGCGATAGGTTCGTGAACGCTCCGACGTCGAAGTCCACCCCCCGCACTCTCTCTTGGCCGAGCGCGTGCGAAGAAACTTCCATGGCGACCGCTTTAACACCGACCGCAACCATTTCACCTAACATCGCCTGCAAGTCGAGCGACTCGGGGGTCGTGTGGTGCGACGCGACTTCATGTCCGGGATAGCGATAGTTGATCGTTCCGATTACGCCGGGTGTGAATCCTGCAGCTTCAAAGACCGACTCCACCAGGTAAGTCAAAGTCGTTTTTCCATTGGTGCCGGTCACACCGACAACTCGGAGATTCCGACTCGGCCGGCGGTAAAAATGCGCCGCCCATAAACCAAGCGCACGCCGGACATCGTTGACTTGCACCGCAGCCGCAGTCGTTGGCCAATCACCTTTGCGTGAGAAAACGATGCCGGTTGCGCCGCGCCGCACCGCTTCGGCGATAAAATCGTGACCGTCGGACTTTTCACCGGGTATGGCAAAAAAAACCTGGCCCGGTCCCACCTTTCGCGAGTCGTATGCAAGCCCGCGCACTTCCTGCTCGAGATCGCCTTCGCTTCGTTCCACTCTATCGAGCAAGAGAAACTCTTTGATGCGCATCTTCCTAACCTTGCAAGCTCAGCACCAGACCCGCCTCTTCGCTCCAACGCCCGCCTGGAGCGGGCGATTGCTTGATCACGTAACCACTGCCTTGGAGCCGCACTTTGACTTTTAATGCCTGGGCCTTTTCTAAGGCTTCGCGCAGGCTCAAGCCGACAAAATCCGGAGCTGCTTCGGCGCTGTCCTCCACCTGCTTCACGTTCGGCCGTTTAACCACGTGGCGCGGCGGCGCTTCCGGCCGCAGCGGCGCGGCGGGAAGCGCCGCCGGTTTTTGCGGAGCGACCGCGAAGTAACGCAAAGCTCCGCGGGCGACATTACGAAAGACCGGCGCCGCAACGACACCTCCGTAGACATTGACCTCAGGCTCATCGATCAGCACCAGAGCAACCAGCCTCGGTTTATTCGCCGGCACGAAACCAATAAAGGACGCCACTCGTTTTTTCGCCGCATACCCGCCATGAACCGGATCAGCCTTCTGCGCCGTGCCAGTTTTCCCCGCCACGGTGAATCCTTCGATATTGGCCATCGTCCCGGTGCCCCCTTCAGTGGTCACGTCTTGCAGCATCGATGAAAGCAGCGTCGCGGTTTTCTCCGAGATCACCCGGCGCACCACATGCGGCTGGTTTTGCATCAAGACCTCGCCCTTCGAGCCGACGGCGCGCCGCACCACATAGGGGCGCATCAGGAAACCGCCGTTGGCGATCGCCGCATAAGCCATCACCATCTGCAGCGGTGTCGTCGAGATTCCTTGTCCGAAGCCATGAGTCGCCAGATCGATGGCCGCCCATTTATCCGGTTTGCGCACCAGGCCCGCCGCTTCTCCCGGCACATCGATGCCTGTCGGCTCGCCGAAGCCAAACTTTTCGATGTACTTAAAGAACCGCTCCTTCTTGAGCTTCTCGGCAACCTTAGTGAAACCGATATTGCTCGACACCTGAAGGATTTTTGAAAAGGGCAACCAACCGTGAGGGTGCGTGTCGTGGATGATCTTGCCGGCGTAGGAATATTTGCCCATTTCACAATAAAATAGATCTTCCTTACCGACCACGCCTTCTTCGAGAGCGGCAGCTGCAAGAATCGTTTTGAAGGTCGAACCGGGTTCGAAGCTATCGGTCACCGCTCGGTTCCGCCTTTGCTCGGCCGACTGCTTGCTGTAGTTATTCGGGTCAAAAGATGGATAATTTGCTAGAGCGAGCACTTCGCCGGTAAACGGTTCGACCACGATAACTACGCCGGCCTTGGCGCGGTATTTGCGAATCGATGCTTCTAGCTCTTTCTCCGCCATATGCTGAATCGAGGTGTCGACGGTCAGATGAAGGTCGCTACCGGGTGGAATGTGCAGCCCCTCGACTCCCTGAACCAATACCCGGCGCCCGAGCGCGTCGCGCTCCGCGACCGATGAACCGGTTTCACCGCGGATATAGTTGTTGTACTTAAGCTCCAAACCTTCGAGCCCTTCGCTGTCGAGCCCGACAAAACCGATCACCTGACCTGCAAGCTGACCCTGAGGATAGTGACGGTTGGGTTCGTAGAACATGCCGATCCCATCGGCGTTCAGTGTTTGGATTTGCTCCGCCTCGCTCGAGGACACTTGACGCTTGACCCAGACGAAAGGCTTTTCCGCGCTGATTTTCTCTTTAACATCGGCGGCGCGCAGCTTGAGGATCCGAGCCAAATTATGACTTAATTTTTCGACGTCGTGAATACGGCGCGGGCGCGCGTACACCGATTGCGATTCCATGCTCAACGCCAGCGGTTCGCCGGTGCGATCGAACAAGGCGCCGCGTTTGGGCAGCACGATCCATTCTTTCAAGTGCTGTCGGTGGCCCAGCCGCATGAGCTTTTCGCCTTGCAGCACTTGCAGTTGAATGGCGCGCCCGCCGATGACCAAAAAAAGCGCCAAGAATAAGATTCGGGCGATGCCGAGGCGATGCTGACTGCGACGTGCCGGTCGTCTCATGGCAAAACGATGACCTGGCCTTTCTCGGGCGTTCTGAGGCCCAACCGTTGTCGGGCCATTAATTCAAGGCGCTCAGGTGAAGTGAGAGTGGCCAGTTCGATTTTCAATTCGCGATTCTCCTGTTCCAAACGGCTTTGCAGCTTGCTCGTGGTTGAGAGCACATAACCGGTATGGACCACCTGCAAGCGCAACCAAACGTGGATCAGCACTAGAGCGACCAAACCGGCCGTTAAAATGCCGATCAGAAATACGTGCCGATGTTGCGTCCTGCGGGTATGGGGCGCCGGTCGTTCCCGTTTAACAGCGTTGCTCTTGCGCGCTTGTGCGCCGGCCGGGGCCATAAAAATTTTTAGAGTCTCTCGACGATGCGCAATTTCGCCGAACGCGCTCGCGGGTTGGCGTTCGTTTCACTTGCCGCCGGAACGATCGGTTTTTTGGTTATCATTTGGACCTTCTGGCTCCAGCCGCATTGGCAGCGCAGCATGCGCGGCGGACAGAGGCATGCACGGCTCCATTTTCGAAACGCTGTCTTCACCAGCCGATCCTCGAGCGAGTGGAACGAAATGATCGCCAGTCGTCCACCGGGCCGAAGAATTTCAAACCCGCTCGCCAGAAAGTGTTCGAGGTGCTGCAGCTCTTGATTTACGGCGATGCGGAGCGCTTGGAAGATTTGCGTCGCGGGATGGATTTGGCGTCGCCCTTTGCCCTTCACCCGCTCGACGATTTTAACAAGTTCTTCCGTCGTTTGAATCGGCTTGTGCTTTCTTTCTGCGACAATCGTTTGTGCGATGCGGCGCGCTGCGGAGTCCTCACCGTAGTCGCGAAAAATACGTTCCAACTCATCGCCGGAAAACAAATTGACGATCTCCTGCGCGTCCAGGTGCTGGCGCCTGTCCATGCGCATGTCTAGCCTGGACGGCGTGCGGAAGCTGAAGCCCCTTTCAGGAGAATCGATCTGGTGCGAGGAAATGCCTAAATCCAAGACAACTCCGTCAACCCCGTTCCAACCGATTTCGGTCAGAATCTCTTTCGCATCGGCAAAACTCGCCTGGCGCGAAAGGAATCGACGACCGAAGCGACCCAACCGTTCCTGGGCCGAGGCAATCGCTTCGTCATCGCGGTCCAACCCCAGAACCTGTCCATCGGGACTACTCTTGATGAGAATCTCTTCGGTGTGGCCTCCCCCGCCCAGCGTGCCGTCAAGATATCGCTTGCCTGATTCCGGATGGAGCGCCTCGATCAACTCCGCAACCAGGACAGGAACATGCGCGAACACGGCTCAGTGACTGGTGCCGTCACCCTCCCAGTCATCATCGAAGCTCTCGATTGCATCTTCGAGTGATGTGTAGTCTTCGAAGAAACGATCCATACCGACAACTTTAAAAATATCACGTAGGAACGGGCTCATGCCTGCAAGCTTTAGATCACCGTTCAAATTGCGCAAAAGTCTCAATCTCTCCAGAAGTACGCCGATGCTCAGGTAATTGATGTGGTCCACCGCCTTGAGATTGAGCACCACCTTGGTCTGCTCCTTCTCGATCAATGACCCGATCGCATCCTTGATGCGAATCATCTCCCGAAAATCGATATCACCGGTAAGATCGATCACCGAAATATCCTGAATGGGTTTTCGCGCTAGCATTCGTGCTCCTTTCGGCGACCCAGCCGCTGCGTTTTACAGCCCCAAGTCACCGAGGAAATCAGGATCCTGCATCAGTTTGTCTTCAGATTCGGTGAAAATTTTCTTCCAAGCCTCGCGATCCAATACGCGAAATTTTTCCAGCGCCGAGACCAGGACCACATCGCGTTTGAGATCGGCGTACTTTCTCAGTCCGGGTGGAATGAGAATGCGCCCGTGCGTATCCAAGCTGCACTCGAAGGCGGACCCGAGATAATAATTTTGAAAGCGCACCATGCGCGGATCGAACTTAGGCTTTTTACGAATTTCTTCCTCGAATCGGAGCCAGGCATCGATCGGATAGATATCGAGGCAACGTTGTCCCTCGATGACGAAGTTCGTCATGACGATTCGTTCGTCACCCTTACCTAGAAGCACGTCACGGAACTTTGCCGGAATGCTTAGGCGACCCTTGATGTCCAGCGTGTGTTCAAAGCTGCCACGAAACATGGTTTCTAAAACACGACAGGCAAACGTCGGAAATTTTTATCCCACAACATCCCACTAAGCGCCACTTATAACTTGCGATCCCCCACCTGTCAACAAAAAACGATTCGGAATTACGAGGTTTTTTTAAATTTAGTCGAAGATCTCAATCTATATGTTGGAGCTTTCAAACACGTCTTCTACTAGCGGTGGTAAAATGGACCAACTCCGGTCAACTTACACGTTCACCGGGGCGAGTTCAGACGGCCGAATTTGACCAAAATCAAAAATCGTTGGAATCCAACGGCAGCACACTCGGGCAAGCAGGAGGGAGCTGGCGGAATCGGAATGCAGGGTAACGTGGGCTAAAGTGGATCGGTAAGCCGGATTCTGTCATGGCTCATAACTGGGCCACAGCGATCATTCATCTTGCCCCTCGATTGCGCGAGGGGTCGAGCGACCGTACCCGAGGGCTATGGGCGGACCACCCAACCCTCCTATTTGGCCTTGCTCCGGGTGGGGTTTGCCATGCGTTCACCATTGCTGGCGAACCGGTGAGCTCTTACCTCGCCATTTCAACCTTACCGGCCGCCGAAACGGCCGGCGGTATGTTTTCTGTGGTACTTTCCCCCGATCACTCGGGGCCGTCGTTAACGGCCACCCCGTCCTTTGGAGTCCGGACTTTCCTCCCCTCGCGTGTTAGCACGAAGAGCGATCGCTTAATCCACTTTAGCCCACGGACGTGGGTTTGATTGCTTGATCGATGCCTCGATTGGCCAATCGATCGGCTAATTTGTTCATCTCACGCCGCACATGAACAATACGATATGAACCAAACTGGCGCAACAAACGCGTCGCTTGCGCAAAAAGCACTTTGAGCTTCTCATCTCTCACGCGGTACTCGCCGTTCAGCTGCCGCACCAGGAGCTGTGAATCGCTTTGGACGACAATATGCTTCTGTCCGAGCTTGAGCAGCGCTTCGAGCCCCATCAATAATCCCTCGTATTCGGCAACGTTATTGGTGGTACGGCCCAGATAGCGGCTTAGTTCCTTCACAACCACGCCGTTTTCGTCCGCGATCACGGCGCCGCAACCCGCCTCACCCGGATTGCCGCGCGCCGCACCGTCGACCATTAACAGCCATTGCTTCGGTGCTTCGGCCATGAGTGAAAAATTTCCGTCCTGTTCAGTCGGGAAGTGCTAGTGATCGCCGCGTATTCGTGATTGCAGAATTGAAGTTAAAACGCGAGAAAGGATGCGCGCGTAGGTAACCCGGGAGCCGACTCGTGACCGATGATCGCCTTGCTAGGCTGGCTTAACTTGCTGTTCCTCGATCGGCTTCACGAAGAGAATGCGCTGGCAGCTCGGACACAGATGCAGTTTTTCGTTTCTGATGATTTCGTTCCACAACTGCGGCGGAACATTCATAAAGCACCCCTGGCAGATACCCGCGGCAACCTCGACAACCGCCGTGCCGCCTCGACGGGAAAAGATCAAGTCGTAACGCGAAATCAAATCGCCGGTCACCTGGGTGGCAATGTCTTGGCGGCGCACGATGGCCTGGGACACAGCGGTATCGATTCTATGAATTTGCTCGTCCAGTTCCTTTTGCTGGTTTTGCCACTGTTCCTGCATCGTTGAAATTTCCGCTTCTTTCGCTTGAATTTGCGCTTTGATCACGTCGAGCTCTTGCATGATTCGAATCAGTTCGTCTTCCAGCTCGCCGTTATTTTGTCGCGCCTGATCGATCTCGCGTTGCAGCGCCTGAAGCTCTTTGACGTTCTTGATGCGGTTCATGCGCATGCGCTTTTCCATCGCCTTCTTGCCTTCGTCTTGAAACACCCGGTCCTTTTCCAGGCGCAATTTTTCCTTTTCTGAAAAGCCGGCAACTAATGCGTCGATCTCGCTCTTCTTGGCGCGAATCTCTCTTTCTTTAATTCCGATCTCGCTGAGCAGGTCTTGTTTGCGGCCTGTTTGTTCCTTTATTTCTCGGTCGATAGTTTGTAGCAATGCCAGGATCTCAATTTGTGCTTGCAACTTCGGCTCCCCCGTTTAGAAAAAAAAATGCACCCATTTGGGTGCATTTTTGGAAAAATGCTGGTGATAAAGATACTTTAAGTCTTGCTTATTCACTCCGATTAAAAACCCTGGGAAATTATTTATCGCTAATTTTGCCTGTTGTCAAAGCCGGATTTGGCGCGTCGGCGGATCGATCACAGCGCCAATTTGCCCGGGTTCAAGATGTTGTTGGGATCAAGCGCGATCTTCATTTGACGCATGATCTCAAGCCCGTAGCCGTGCTCCTCGCGCATGAGCGGAGCCAGCTTGATTCCGACGCCATGTGTATATTCCATCGATCCGCCGAGCTGCTGTGCCAAACGCAGCAGCTCTTCGATGGTTTCCTCAAGCGCAAGCTGAGCGTTGGCCAAGCCGCGGTCTTCCGCACCGAGGCGCATGGAAAACAGCTCCGGCTGCACCCACAGGCCGCTTTCCTGCAATCGCACTCCGTTGCGATCGATAACCTCCTGCGCGGCACGCTTGAAAGTAAGAACTTTCGACGCCGGCAGCGCGACGTGAATCCAATCACGATAGACACCGTCCCGGCCGCGTTCACGGCGCTGCCGGCGGTTACGGATGAAACGGCGCGCGATCTCATGGCGTTCGAGCCAGAACTGTTCCGGCTCTTGCCGTCTCATTTCTCGACCGCCGTGGAACGAACAGATCCGACTGGCAAGCGCTTCTTCCGCGGCGATGACTTCACCGTTGCCTTCGAACATTAAATACAATAACGCCCCGGGATCATGCTTGTCCTCATCATCGCCGAAGTCGAGCATCGCGGGCCGCAGCCGTTGCTGGAACATCTGCTGGATCGCCGCGTATCCCTGCTCGAAAGAAAGAAATAAAAAACCGGCAAAGAGTCGCGCGTCCGGTTTCGGGAAGATTCGAATCGTCGCCTGCGTGATAATTCCGAAACAACCTTCGGCACCGATCAAAAGAGAATTGAGATTCACGCCCGCTGAATGTTTTGACACGGCGCGCGTGCGTAGGATCTCGCCGTTGCCCAACACCACCTCCAGGCCCAAAACCTGTTCGCCCATAGAACCATAGATGCCCGCACGGTAGCCGACGCTGTTCGTCGAGATCGCGCCACCGACAGTCGCCACCGGGACCGTCCATGGATCGTGGCCAAGAATAAACCCGATTTCGTTTACTTTCTGATCCAAGGACTCCAGGACGACACCAGCTTCAACGCGTGCCGCACGCGACGCCGCATCGATCTCCAGAATATGATTGAGTCCGCGCAAATCGACGGCAATGCAGCGCCGAATCGACAATGCCCCACCCATAAGTCCCGAGCCTCCGCCGAACGGCAAAAGCGCAATTTTTTCATGATTGGCAAACTGGACAACCCGGCAAACTTCGTCCGTTGACTCGGGTCGGACGGCGCAGATCGGTGCACACACTTCCGGATATCGCCGCGGATGGATCCGTCCCTCACTCAAGGCATCCCAGGACAGCTCGTCGAGCAATGCGGCATCGGTGGAGATGCGCCCGGGATCGATCCAAGTCGAAAGCTTACTCACCAGGTTGTTCATGGTATTGATCCCCAACCGGTTACCGTCGGCTGTGGTGGGATGATATCGCAAACTCGAAAGGCGAGAAAGCGGGGCCTGAGAGCATTGTCGTGACGGTACGGACAGGATCAGCGGTCACGAAAAGCGCAGCGATCTTCGGTGTAACTGCCGTAATAAATCGGGCTGGCAGACAAAGGACGCCGGGAAGCGATCAGTAGGGCGGAAAAATACAATTTTCCGCGCCGTCTGGACAAAGCGATGCAGCGCCGTCCAACGGAATTCGATGCCTGCCCGACAGGTGGTCGAGCAACCCGACACGGCTGACGAAGCCGTGATTGTGGAAGAGGCAAAAAAACGGCGTGGTCGCCACCACAGGGGGTGGCGCGTAAAAATAGTGTGGATATGGCGAGATAATGACCGGCGGATGATAATTCCGCCAATAGTGGTGGGGATGATTGAATGGCGCGACCCGACGGCCGTGCCGATGCTTGAACCTGCCGGGCGCAATCCGGGCGCGTGAAACCCAACGGTGGGTGCTAGTTATATGCGTCCCAGTAACGTGACGTTGTCCCGCTAACGACATCCCATCGAGCCAAAATGATAGGCTGAAGATTATCGCCAAAAGCAGCGGCCGTTTCATTGAGTCCCATCCAAGTAGAACCCCACAGAAATCTTCTCGCACATGGACTGAGCGCAAGCCATAGGCATCTTAGACGTGCAACAACGCATTTGTTACCGCTCCCGCCTGATTCAGTCTTGGTTATCGCTTCCGAAAGCCGAGCTATCAGTCTGCTTGAAAAACCCTGATCCAGGCTGCTCAAAAAGAGCGGACGGTAGGCACGGACCTACCCTACAAGTCAGGCAGAAAACGCCAACCCAATGACAATGTAGGGACCACCCTCTGTGGTTGCCCGGCGATTGAAAGCACCGTTCGACAATCTCAGGGCGATCGGCCTGTGTGGCTCTTTCAGCAGCCTGCTATTTGAACCGGCAACGGTCGCGGGTTAAGGTCGCTGCGAACATCATGGTCGCGATCACCCTCGCTCTTTTGGCCTCGCTCACGTTCGCCGTCTCGATGGTCGCCATCAATCGCGGGGTGCTCTCGGTCGACTACTTTCGCGGCCTGCTCATCAATCTCGGCGTCAATTCTTTGTTTCTTTGGATTTACGTTTTGATGTTTACCGAGCGGGTCGATCTTTGGCTCCCGGCCAATCTACTTTTCGTCATGGTCGGAGTCTTTGTTCCCGGCGTGGCGCGCTATTTTATATTCAAAGGCATGGAGCGGCTCGGGGCATCCATATCCTCCTGCTTGACAAACGCCACTCCGCTGTTCGCAACCTTTTTTGCGATCGCATTTCTCCGGGAGCGGCCGACCCCGACCAATCTGCTGGGCACAATGTCCATCGTCGCCGGCATTGTCTCGCTCTCCTGGCGCGGCTCGGCCAAGAGATGGCGCACGCGGGATCTGCTGTTTCCGCTCGCGGCCGCTTTTTTGTTCGCAGCGCGCGACAATCTGGTTCGCGTCGGTATGCTTCACATCGATTCGCCGATCCTCGGCGCCTCGATCGCCGCCACCACCTCGTTTATTACTATGGCGCTGATGTATTTGACGGTCGAAGGAAAAAAGCCGCTCATCAAGTCCGCCCCGCGTGGCTTTGCTTTGTTCGCCGCCGCGGGGTTCATGAATTTTTTATCCTATGCCTTCGCCTACACCGCGCTCAGCATGGAGCGGGTATCGATCATCTCGCCTTTGATAAACGCATCTTCGCTGTTTGTCCTGCCGCTTTCGGCCTGGTTCCTGAAGGATGTCGAGCAGTTGACACCGCGAAAAATCGGCGCCGTGCTTCTAGTGGTATTGGGAGTGGGCTTGATTTCGTGGGAGAAGTTTTAAGCGAGCTCGGGTGTGAGCCAAAAAATATTTTATGCGATCAGTGCAGCGTCGGCTTGTTTCCGTCGTCTTTGCCGCCCGGATAGACTTGGAAGCGGCGCTTGAGACGATTGAGGCGGCGGCGGTCGAAATAGTCTTTCACATGATCCCAGGGATTAAATCCGCGCAAATAGATATAGCCAAACGCCATGCCGCCGAGATGGGCCAGGTGGGCGATGCCGCTTTGGCCAGCGGTGAGCGACGAATAGAGCGCGATCGCGCCGATGATCATCACGAAATATTTCATCTTGATCGGGAAGAGAAAATAGAAATAAACGATTCGATTCGGATAGATCAGACCATACGCGAGCAGAATGCCGTAGACTCCGGCCGACGCGCCGATGCTCGGGCCGAGTTGATTCGGTACGAACAGCGTATTTAGAATACCGCCGCCAATGACCGAGATGAAATAGTAGCGCAGGAAAAAATGACTGCCCCAGCGCCGTTCCAGATCGCAGCCAAACATCCACACCGCGAGCATGTTGAACAAAATATGGAACAGTCCACCGTGTAAAAACTGGTAAGTAAAGAGCTGCCAGAGATAAAACTCCTGCAGCACCAGCCCCGGTACCAGACCGAAGTAAAAAGTCAGGCGATAATCCGCCACTGTGCCGAGCACCGTTTGCAAAACAAAAACCGCGATGTTGACGATCAAAAGAAACTTAACCGCCGGCGTCACGCCGCCGGGACCGAACATGATCTGTCGAGTTTGGTATTGCACTGCGCTTTAGCTTATCCGTTCGATCGAGCTGTTTAAAGAGCGCGCCGAGTTTTATCCGCCCAGGTAGGCCTGGCGCACCAGATCGTTACCGGCTAGTTCGCCGGCGGTGCCTTCCAGAATGACCGTGCCGGTCTCCAGGACGTAACCGCGGTGCGAGATCGCCAGCGCCATGGCAGCGTTTTGCTCGACCAGCAAAACCGTCACTCCCGCGTTATTGATCGTCCGGATGTTTTCGAGAATCTGTTCGACGATCTTCGGCGCCAGCCCCATGGAAGGCTCATCTAGGAGTAAGAGCCTGGGCTTGGTCATGAGCGCCCGACCGATCGCAAGCATCTGCTGCTCACCGCCCGAGAGCGTACCGGCGTATTGTTTCTGCCGTTCTTTAAGGCGCGGAAACATTTCGCAGACAAATTCCAGCTCCGGCGCCAGCGCATCTCTGGCGCGAGCATAGGCGCCGATCCGAAGATTTTCCAGTACGGTGAAGCGCGGAAAGACTTTTCTGCCCTCCGGCACGTGGGCCACGCCGCGGTGGACGATGTCGTGCGCCTCGAGTCGATCGAGTGCTTCGCCATCGAGCTCGACCGAACCGTGTCGCGGCCGCAATAAGCCTGACAAGGTCTTCAGCGTCGTGGTCTTGCCCGCGCCGTTGGCGCCCAATAGCGTTACCAGTTCGCCCCGTTCGATGGCGAACGACACCCCTTTCAATGCGTGAATCGCGCCGTAATAAACATGGAGGTCGTTAACTTTGAGCATGCTCCGCCCACGAACCCTGGCCCAGATAAGCTTCGATCACGCGCGGATCCCGCCGTACCTCGTCCGGAATGCCTTCGGCGATCTTTTCGCCGTAATCGAGCACATGCACTCGATGCGAGATCCCCATAACGACGCGCATATTGTGCTCGATCAAAAGAATCGCCTGGACGTATTTGCCGATGAGATCAGTGAAAAGCGTCATCAGCGAGCGCGCCTCGCTGATGTTCATTCCCGCCGTCGGCTCATCGAGCAGTAAAAGCTGCGGCGCCGCGGCCAAAGCGCGGGCGATCTCCAAGCGGCGCTGCTCGCCGTAAGATAACTGCTCCGCCCATTCGCTCTCGCGTCCCGCGAGACCGGTAAGCTCGATCAATTCCATCGCCTTGGAGCGCGCCGCTGTCTCCTGAAGATGAAATCCTCTGGAGCTCAACAGAATCGCCGGCAAACTCGTGCTCAGGCGCGAGTGCATCCCGACGAGAACGTTTTCCAAGACCGTCATATGCCCAAACAGGCGAATATTTTGGAAGGTTCGGCTGACGCCGGCGGCGGTGATTTTATCGGGCTTTAATCCGACAAGTGAACGTTTTTGAAAAAGAATATCGCCCTCGTCCGGCCGATAGAGACCGGTCAAGGTGTTGAACAGCGTGGTCTTGCCTGCGCCGTTGGGACCGATCAGCGAGGCGATCATGCCGGTGTCCAACTCCAGGCTCACTCGCGCGAGCGCCTGCAAGCCACCGAAGTGTTTGGAAATGCCCCGCAATTCGAGCAGCGCCATGCTACTTTTTGCGCTCCTTACTTGGAGGCAGCACTCCCTGCGGACGAAAGATCATCATCACGATGAGAATCAAACCGAAAACCATGCGCTCGTATTTCGCCGGCTCGAACTGCGCCGGGATCTGGCTCAAGGAGTAGCTGCCGAGTAACGGGATCACCAGCTCCGCGCCCGACTGGCGCAAGCCGTTAAGCCAAAGCGATAAACCTTTGAGCAACTGTAAATTGAGAATGGTCACTCCGGTCGCGCCGAGAATTGCGCCCGGGATCGAGCCCATGCCGCCGAGAATCACCATCGCGAGGACGCCGATGGATTCCATGAACGTGAAACTCTCCGGATTGATAAAAACCTGCTTGGCGGCAAACAGCACGCCAACGGCTGAAGCGAACGACGCGCCGACGGCAAAGCCGAGCAGCTTCATGCGCACAACCGGAACCCCCATAGCCGCAGCGGCAACTTCGTCTTCGCGGATCGCTTTCCAGGCGCGCCCGACACGGGAGCTTTCTAGTCGGCGCGTCACCCTGATGATCACACCGACGATAATGAGAATGAGAAAATAAAAATAGAGCGGATAAAGCTTGGCTTCGGAAACGTCCAGGCCGGAGTATTCGAGCAGCGGCTGAAAAAACAGCGGCGGCTTGGTGATCGGCGCAATGCCGCGCGGGCCATTCGTCAGGTTCACCGGCTTATCGAGATTATTCACCAGCGCGCGCACCACTTCGGCAAAGCCGAGCGTGACGATGGCGAGATAGTCGCCCCGCAGGCGCAACACAGGCAAGCCCAACAAGACGCCGGTCAGTGCGCCGAGCGCGACGCTTAAGATCAAAAAGAGAAAGAACCAATTGGAGGATAGTGGAAACAAGCCCCCTGGAATAAATTCGTTGGCTTGCGGCGAGCCGAAAATCGCCCACAGATAAGCGCCGATCGCATAGAAGGCGACAAACCCGAGGTTGAGCAGCCCGACAAAACCAACCACAATGTTAAGCCCAAGTGCCAGAGCGACGAAGATACCGATCTGAATAGCAACTTCGAGGTAATAACCGTTCATCCAGCCGAGGATAGGCAAGAGCACGATCAGCAATAGCGCACCGATAAATAATTTGATCTTCTGCGGCGCATCGACGTAGTAGAGCCACAGCAGCGAAGCCTCGACCGCTAAAAACGCCAACACGGATTGCGGGAACCAAAATGCGAGCAAACAACTGGCGGCGATGTAACCGCACAATCCCAGTACTGGCAGTGAACAGATCACGCCTTGCTCTCCCGTACGGTCTCACCGAGCAGCCCCTTGGGACGAAAAATTAGGATGAGAATCAAAACCAAGAAAGCGAATACATCTTTGTACTCGGCGCCGAACGCACCGTCGGTGATTAACGAGAGATACGAAGCGGCGAAAGCCTCGAGCAGGCCAAGCAGCATGCCGCCGACCATCGCGCCGGGTATATTGCCGATACCACCGAGAACGGCGGCGGTGAACGCCTTTAGGCCCGGAATGAAGCCGCTGTAAGGATTGACGAGGCTGTAATGGATGCCGAAAAGCACGCCCGCAAGCCCGCCGAGCGCGCCACCGACGAAAAACGTCAGCGCGATCACCCGTTTCACCGGCACGCCCATCAAGGAAGCCGTGTCTGGATCTTGCGCGACGGCGCGGATACCCATTCCCAATTTGGTGCGGTTCACGAAAACATGCAGTCCGGCCAGGGTTGCCAATGCGGTGACGATCACCAGCATCGACTTCACCGGGATAACCAAGGTCGCGGTCAGCGGCACGATCTGGTCGAGAAACTCCAGACTCGGATAGCTCAAATAAAAAGTGTTGCGCCATAAGCTTTCAAACAAGCGCAAGCCATCTTGCAAAAAAAACGACGCGCCGATGGCGGAGATCAGCGCCACCAGGCGAGGCCCGCCAAGTAGCGGACGGTAAGCAACGCGTTCAAGCGCCATCGCGGCAAACCCGCTGATGACCATGCCCGCCGTGATGACGAGCAGAAGCACCGCCGCAGGATGAAGTGTGTTGAGAAAACCGGCGCTCTCCAGGAGCAGCATGACTTCGACGCCGACAAACGCGCCGAGAACGAAAATTTCGCTATGGGCGAAATTGATAAACTCCAAGACGCCGTAAACCATCGTGTAGCCCAGGGCGATCAGCGCGTACATGAAGCCCAAGACGATGCCATCCAAGAGAACTTGAGGCAGGATTTCCAGTGCGATTTCCAATGCGGCGCGGACCCTTCAGAGGGGGCTATGCTAACAAATAGTTGTTTCCGCCGCCACTGTTGGATTCGCTTGGCGGCAAATTGAAGTCATGACAGTCGAAGAAAGTTCTGGCCACAACCAAGACCTCGCCGCGAATTATTTGGAAACCAGCGCTAATCGCGTATAATGCGCCACCGAAAGAGTGTGCTGTGCCCCGCGAAGTAACATCACCGACTTTGGCGCTGCCGTCTTGGAGCTACAAGATCAAGAGGGCCGCATGGATCGCTCTTGCGGTCTTGGGCTTCTTACTTGCCGCCGTCCTCCTTGTGCCCCATTTCATCGACCTGGCAATATTCAAGCGCACCTACCTGCCGCGAATCGAAGAGTCCCTAAACCGACGTGTTGACGTGAGCGAAGTTCGGCTGAGCCTCATTCCCCTGCCTTCGATCCGTTTATCGAATCTAAGAGTCTTCGATAGCCCTCCGGCCCATGCGGATAACACCTTTTTCTCGGCCCAACAGGTGCAACTGCGGCTTCGATTGTGGCCGCTGCTGAAGGGCCGCTTCGAAATTTCTGAGCTTGTGCTCGATAAACCTCGCTTTAACTTGATCAAGCAACCTGATGGCCGATTCAACTATTCCGATATCTCAGAGAAAAAGACTTCGCCGGCCGGTCACCGCGAAGTCCAAAAACGCGGCGAAGCGCCAAAAGCGGCGGAGACGCCGCTCGCCGCTCTTTTGATTCCAGCCGATCTGAGCATCCGCGATGGTCAACTCAATCTAATCGCCAAAGGCGAGGCACCGATCAACATCAAAGATATCGATTTCTCACTACGCGACTTTTCGTCCCGAGCTCCGTTCCCGTTTCGAGCATCGTTCAATCATCCGGGGCTGAAGACCGTTTCCCTGACAGGCGAGCTCGATTATCACGAAGAAAAAGCTCTCCTCGAGCTTAAAAATAACCGTCTCAAGATTGATGATCTGACCTTGCCGCTACAGGGCAACATAGGCAACATGTCGACTATGCCGTGGTTTAGCCTAAATCTAACTAGCGATGACGTTGACGCTAAACCGATCTTTCACATCCTGTCGGTTTTCGGATTAGCGCCGCGCGATACCGAGGTTTCCGGTCCCATGGGCATGCACATGAACGTCACCGGCCCGTTGAATCATCTCGTCATGCAGATTCGCGGCGTATTCAGAAATGTGCGGATTCACGGCAAGCGAGCTTTGAAAGGCCGCCTGAACGGCGAAGTCTTGATTCGTCTGCCGATGGGAGTCGGCCCGCTCAGCCAGCGCTTACAGGGCAATGGCAAGCTCATTGCCCGAGACGGTGAGCTGACCAACGTCAATGTGATCAAGAAGATCGAACGGGTGACCGGCGTAATCGGCCTGTCCAAGAATCAACAACGCCAAGCCACGACGTTTAAGACCATGGAAGCGGACTTCATCGTTGGCGGCGGCTACGCGGAATTTACCCGTCTATATCTGCTGAATCCACAGATGGAAGTTAGCGGCGGGGGGACCATGACCATCGAAAAAACGATCTTGGACGTAGCGCTCAGCACTGCGCTTTCGCCGCAAGTTTCGGCCCGCGCCGGACATGGCCGAATGACGAGCTATTTCAAAGACAAGCAAGGGCGAATCGTCGTACCGTTAAGAATTAGCGGACCGGTGGAAAATCCCTCGGTGGATTTAAATGCCGGCAAGATCGCCGGGGCCGGCTTGCCGCAGAATGTCGAGAAGGGATTCAGCTCGTTTTTTAGACGCGTCTTGCGTGGTCCCTGAGCAAGCTTCATGCATAAGAAGCAGGGGTGCAAAGCTGCACCACTCCAGAGCGCGTGGCAGGCGTTGTCCATCCTGGATGCTCAGAGTCATACAGTTGGGATTTCCATCAAGTGCCAGACGCTCGCCCGAACTGAAGAGGTCAGCGGTTTCCGATGATTCAGCCAAGAAGCAGCGCCTGAAGATTTTTTCCTTCCAAGACTTTCGCTGCCGCCTTATCGACATCCAGCAAAATGTCATCGATCACGCTTTCTTCTTTGCTTCCGTGACGCTGGGCTCTGGCACTTCTTCCGGAGTTTCTCACGCCATCGAGGATTTCCTTGACAGCGATTGTTTCCGGAGCGCGGGCTAAAACATAGGTGTCTTCCTCAGCCAACGGCAAGACCAGCTTGAGATCGGCAAACATCACCATGAACTCCTTGACGATACCGGCGGGAAGGCGCAACTGCGCAGCGATTCCGGCTACGTTAAGCGGATCGCGCCCGTGATAGAAATTTTTGCCGATCAGCAGCATCAGGTGCAGCGCCAGCTTCTCCCGGCCTGCCGGGGTTTGGGCTAGAAGCTCGCGGTCGCCGAGATAAAAATGGATGTGCTGGTGCGCGTAAGCGACTTGTGCCCCGAGCAACACGATCAGCCAGCCGATGTGGAGCCACAAGAGAAACAACAAAAGAATAGCGAAGCTCGAATAGATCACGTAGTAACGCGTCGACGAGGCGACGAATACGGCGAACCCCCAACCGACCGTCTGCCACAGAACCGCCGCCACGAGGCCGCCGACTACGGCCGAGCGCAACTGCACGTGCGTGTTCGGGATGAACATGTAAACGAAAGTAAAGGCACCCCACAACGTGATGTATGGCACCAAACGCAGCAGGAACAAAATCACGGCGCCGAGCGCCTGGAGCGACAACAATGACTGAACGATGGCATTATTCTGCAGCGTCGCCGTAATCGTCACCGCGGCAAACACCAGGATCGGTCCGACCAGTATGGCACTCAAATAGTCGCTGAACCGGCGCGCTAGCTTGCGTGGCGATTTGACCCGCCAGATGTGATTGAACGCCTCTTCGATGGTCCCCATCAATGACAAGACGGTGATGAACAAAGTCACCAGGCCGACGCTGCCAAGCGCACCCGCGCTCATCTTGTTGACGAATCCGATCAGGTGAACCGTGATTTCCGCGCCCTTGTCGCCCAGCGGTGCCAGCGCTTCGGCCAACGCCGGCTCCATGCGATTGTGCACCCCGAACGCTTTCAGCAGTGAAAAAACCACCGCCAGCAGCGGCGCAAGCGACAGCAGTGTCTTGAAGGCCAGGGCCATCGCCTGGAGCTTGACCAGGTTTTGAATAAAATCGCGCCCGACCATGAGGACGATCTTGAGGGCGAAATGAAGCAGCCGTTTAAGGCGCGTAAGCTCGGACAGCTCGACATCGAGAACCTCATCGAAGAGTTTGCTCTTCATCGATTGAAGCGAGCGTTTTCGCGCTTTAACGGATGGTCTCATGGCAATCTCGACCCGGGGGACCGATCCTCGGTTGATGGAGTTTAGCAGCTTCGCCGGCGAGCGACAAAGTCATTCTCAGCATGATGCTCTGGAATACTTACGGGGCTCCGGCCGCATGCCGCGCGCGAGGCGCTCCCGCGAATGCGCGAGGGCCTCAATGAAAAGATCGATGGAATTCGCGAGCCTGCCCGCAGTTCGGACAAGCGCGCCATTCGGCGTCGATGGCGTAGCCGCACTGCGAACAGCGATGGCGTGGAATGAATCTCGGTCTCGGCTCTTCTACTTTGGGCCCCTCGGCCCAGTAGACCCCCGTGAACAAGCTCGTTTTACAGTTCGCCGAAGCGTTGGCACCCGAACGGTCGGTGTAAGTTACCGAGTAATGACGCTCGGTCTTTTCGAAGAACCATCCGCGCCCAAAGGGATTCCAGCGAATCGAGATGACCCGGCCGCCGTTTGATTCGATTTCCTCCTTGATGCGCGATTTGTCGATGAAATGCATGATGACGCGGATGATGAGGCCGGCGCCGACAGCAAGGAGAAAAACATGCAAACGATCCATGGACGACAAATGATCGGCGCCTATTGTCGCCCTCTCGCTTTTAAAGCGCAAATGCTTTGAACGGCGCGGTGCTCGCCGTTGGTCGGGCCGGTCCCGCGCAGTTGCCGGTCAATGTCTAAACGTGTTTCCCGGCTTGTTCATTGCCAAAGCTTTTTGATGAAGCCACTCTTCTCCAGCTCATCGATAAAACTCGTGTCCATAAATTCCGCCGGCCGACGGCTCTTGGCTTTGGGATTGCTTTCGCCGACGAGTTGAAGCGCGTTCTCGACGGCTTTGACGGTAAGGGTGGGAACCTTTTTGATGTACTTCGACGTGAATAAGTCGTAGGTCGCCGCGAGTAATTCCTGATCGTTGATACCGCCGTATCTTTTCAACGCCTTGATTCCCATTTCCCGGTCGGTGAGCAGCCGGTGTGTCCCCTCCAGATAGGCCCGCATATATCTCAGCACCAGATCCCGATGCGAATTGGCATACGCCCGGCTTACGGCGATGGTTGTGGTCGGCACTTCGATGCCCGACTCGGACAGATCGTACAGTGACTTGAGCCCCAGTTTTTCCGCAAAAAAAGACGTCGGAAACGACAGCATGCCGGCGGCGATTCTCCTTTGTTGAATCGCCGGCACGATGTCCGACAGGCGACCGATTTGAACCAGACTCACGTCCCTATTCGGTTCGAGCTTCCATTGCTCGAGCACCGGCCTGAGCGCAAGATCCGTGAGCGAGCCGAAGCGGGTAACGCCGATCGATTTCCCCTTGAGTTCTGCGGGAGTCGCGATGCTCGGATGAGCAATCACTTTCATCAAGTGGCTTTCGATCGAGTTGGCCAAGAGTATCAGATCCGAACCATTCACTGATGACTGCAAGGTGACGATGCCCGAGGTGCTAGTAAAATCGAGTTGGCCCGCAGTGTGCACCTGAACCATCTGCACGCCTTGAACATAAACGAGCTCGGCATCCAGGCCGTATTTTTCGAAGATTCCCGCTTCTTTGGTGACAAACAGCGGATACATGCTTGCGCTCGGCGAAGGATAACCGACGCGGATCTTGGTCAAGCCGGCCGACGCCGCGTTCGAATCTGACTGCTGGATACAGACACCGAGCAGCAATGACAGCACCACCGCGTAAATCCTTTTTGTCCACATGAGCGATTCCTCCCTTCGGTTTGATATCGTCTCCCTCTCTAAACAAGTTGAATATCAGGCCCGGTTTATTGAAATATCGTCTCCGCGAATTTGCCCTCCAGTGACTCAAGCATTCCGTCACGCGCCAGTCCCACGGCCGTACCGGTGCCGACGATCAGCGCATCGAAATTTCATTCCCGCGTTTTTCTCGGCCGCGATCCTACTGGCGTTTTGCGGCCCGGCCTCCTCGACGGATTTTCCCATTCAGGCGAGCGCTGCACTCCCGCCGCCATGGCGAGTTCGTCACAGAGCACGGCGGGAGAAAAACAACAACCAAGACCATCAGGTATTTGGTGGTTTTCTCCAACACACGTTTCTCCCGCCAATGAAGTAGACGTGCTTGTCTCTTAACAACTTAGCCGCATTGACGCAAATCTCACGGGCGCACCGAGTGGTGCAATTTTCTTGACAGGCTTGCACCCTGAGGGTAGAGCATCGTTGGGGAACAGATCAATGATCACGCGAATCATCGTTCAACGTCGGGAGACTTTTGCCGGAGGTCATGCATTTCCCATCACCGGTCCCTACGAAAAGCTCGTCGGAAAAATATATGGCGAAGTTGATCCCAAAAACCGGCTGAACAGAATCATTGTCAATCTCGACCAGGCGCCGCGTAATCGCCGAGGCAGAGTCGAGTACGTCAGTCATTTCTGCATTTTGAAGCCGGTCGACCTGGCGCGCGGCAACGGGAAAATCTTCTTCGACGCGCCTAACCGTGGCAGCAAGCGCATTTTGAGTTTTCTCAACGACGCGCCGGCGGCCAACGATCCCAGCATGCTGGCCGACGCCGGCAACGGCTTTCTCATGCGCCAGGGTTATACGATCGTCTGGTGCGGCTGGCAGGGCGATCTCATGCCGGTTAAAAATTGGCTCGTACTGGACGTGCCGGCAGCAACGAACAACGGCAAAGAGATCGTCCGCAAAGTTCGCACTGAGATCGTCGTCGACCAAAAGGGCGTGAAATCACAGCCGCTCAGCGGCGATGAGCGAGTCAAAAGCTATGCCACCGCATCGCGCGAGAAGTCGGAAGCATCGCTCACCGTGCGCGAGAAATCCTACGGCCTACGAATTCCCGTGCCGCAGTCGGAATGGGACTTTGCTGCGTGCGTGAAAGATCCGCGCACAAGAAAAGAAAAGGTCAAGCCGAGCGACAAAGATCTTTATCTGCGCGCTGGTTTCAAACCCGGCCATATCTACGAGTTCATTTATCCGGCCAAAAACCCCCTGGTGCTCGGATTAGGCTTCGCCGTCACGCGCGATTTCGTTTCGTTTTTACGGCACCGAACCCAAGATAGTTTCGGCAAACCGAATCCGCTCTCCGCCGACGGAGGAACGCTCGGCATCAGCCGCGCCTATGCCTGGGGGCGCTCGCAAAGCGGGCGCTATCTGCGCGACTTCGTCTATCATGGATTCAACGAGGACGAAGCGCATCGCAAAGTGTTCGATGCGGTTGCGCCCCATGTCGCCGGCAGCGGCCGATTATTTTTGAACTATGAATTCGCCCGTCCGGTAACTTCGTCCCAGCAACATACCAACCAGCTCGATCCCGAGCTCTTTCCCCACGCTTACAACGTGATCGAAGATGCGCAAACGGGGAGACGCGACGGTATTCTCAAGCGTCCAAGGACCGACCCGCTGGTTTTTCACACGCAAACGTCAACGGAGTACTGGCAGAAGCGCGGCTGTTTGGCTCATACCGACGGCAAAGGAATGGACCTTCAAATTCCTGGCATTGTACGGATTTACGTTATTGCGAGCGCGCAGCACAACAGCCCCTTTGGCTCGGAAGCGCTAAAGGATGACAGCCAACTGCCGATTAATCCGCTGCCCGCGGGCGACATCCTACGCGCGCTCATGGTCGCGCTGGATCAGTGGGCGACGCACGGTATCTCGCCGCCACCAAGCAAGTACCCGAGGGTGGATGCACGCACGCTGGTTCAGCCCAAACGAAACAGCGTTGGCTTTCCGAAGCTTCCGCTCGTACGCTTTGCCGCCTTGCACAACCGCCAGCTGTTCCTCGACTATGGACCGAATATCGCGCGGGGGAGACTGACGATACATCCGCCGCAGCCGGTCGGTGACGGCGCGTATACGATCCTTGTCCCCAAAGTCGACGACGATGGGAACGATCTCGCGGGCATTCGCCTGCCTGCCGTTCAGATTCCCGTCGGCACGTACACCGGTTGGAACCTGCGCCCGCGCGGATTGGCGGAAGATGAGTTAGCCGGCTTGCTTGGATCGTTCATCCCGTTCGCCAAGACCAAAGCCGAACGTCGGAAAAACGGCGACCCGAGATTATCACTCGAAGAACGCTATAAGAACCGCGGCGTTTATGTGCAGCAGATCAGTCGCGCCGCGCGGCAACTCGTCGGAGAGCGCTATCTACTCGCCGAAGACGCCGAACGGATGATCACCGAAGCCGCGAAGTGTAAGCTTGTCCCGGCGTAGAAACTGAAGAAGAATGCAAAAGCAGATTCTTTGTCGCGCGGCTCCTCAGAATGACACGCGCAAAAGACAGTCGCGGATGATCCGATACGCTATTCAATTTTAGTGGAGTTTTCATGTCATTCATCCGGGTCCTAAGTGTCATCCTGAGCACCAGCGAAGGATCGGTTTTTTCTTTGACACTTATAGCTATTCGTCCTCCCGTTTTCACGACTATTTTTGTCCGTACAACTTCTTGATAAAGCCACTCTTGTCCAGTTCCGCGATCAAGCTCGGGTCCATGAACTCCTCGGGCTTGCGACCGCGAATCTCGGGTCTGGTCTGGGCCACGTAATCGTAAGTGGCCTCGAGGCCGTGCATGATCGGGTAGGGCACCGAGATGAAATCCTTGCTGAAAATTTCATAGGAGCCTTCCAAAAGCTCCTGATCGTTCGTTCTTAAGTACTTGCTCAGAACCTTCATGCTGAATTCTTTGTTGGCCTTAAAATAGGCGATGCCTTCAACGTGAGATCTGAGCATGCGCATCACCGTGTCACGGTCTTCTTTAACAGTCTTGCGCCGGGTCACCACGGACATGGAAGGATAGACGACTTCTTTTCTCGCGTCCCAGAGAACTCGGTACCCCATGCGCAGCGCCTGAGCGTCAGTCGGATAAGACAAGTCGGCGGCGTCGACTCGTCCCGACGCCAACGCCTGAAGCCGCTCCGGTGGCGTTCCGATCGACAGCCAAACGACGTCGCGAATCGGATCCATGCCATTTTTGCGAATGATATACTTAAACAGAAAATCGCCGAGCGAGCCCAAGCTTGAGGTCGCGATCCTTTTCCCCTTGATATCTTCCGGACGTTGAATCTCTCGCTTGACCAGCAGTTTGCTCTGAACTCCGGGGACTGTGTGAGCGATGTTGACCAAATCGGCACCACCGAGATTCGCCATCATCACGGTCGGCACCGCGACCGGCGCGGCGAACAAACTGCCACCGAGAATTGCCGTCGAAGTTTGGCCCGAACCTTTGACCAGGATCAACTCGACCTCCAGCCCGTTCTTCTCGTAGATTTTCGCTTCTTTGGCAATCCAGGGAATCCAATTGGATGCGGACAAGGACGTCACACCCCAACTGATCTTCTTAAGCGACTTATCCTGCGCTGGCACGGAGCACGGCCAGCCGAAAGAGCCGATCACAAGCGCGATCAAAACTATCTTTCCCGCCAATTTTCCGATCATGATTTGCAGCCTCCGATGCCGTTGCCAAATTGCCGTTCGCCGATCGCCTGTTCTCCCGCGCCTCACGACGATTTATTCTTCTTCGTACTGCTCTTTCAATTTGGCCACGACCGTAGAGTCTGCGAGGGTTGTCGTATCGCCCAGCACGCGCCCATCGGCGATGTCGCGCAGCAAGCGGCGCATGATCTTGCCGCTACGCGTCTTGGGTAATTCCGCCGTAAAAAGAATCTCATCGGGCCGGGCGATTGGACCGATTTTCTTCGCCACGTGGGCTTTGAGCTCGTCGACCAGCGCATGGCTTCCGTCTACACCCGCCTTTAACGACACAAACGCGCAGATCGCCTGGCCTTTAATCTCGTGCCCTTTGCCGATCACTGCGGATTCCGCAACCTTCTGGTGATCGACCAACGCACTCTCGACCTCCATTGTGCTGATGCGGTGGCCGGCGACGTTCATCACGTCATCGACCCGGCCGAGCAGCCAGAAATAGCCGTCTTTGTCGCGCTTGCAGCCGTCGCCGGGAAAATATTTTCCAGGGAACCGGCTCCAATAGGTCTGAACGAAGCGGTCCGGATCGCCGTAAATCGTCCGCATCATCGCCGGCCAGGGTTTCGTCAGAACCAGATAGCCGCCGCCGCCTTTGGGAACGGACTTGCCGCCCTCGTCGACGACATCGGCTTCAATGCCGGGAAACGGCATGGTCGCCGAGCCTGGCTTCAATTTGGTAATGGCGGGGAATGGCGTGATCAGCGGATGGCCGGTCTCTGTCTGCCACCAGGTATCCATCACCGGGCAGCGCCCGCCGCCGATATATTTGTGGTACCAAACCCAAGCCTCCGGATTAATCGGTTCGCCGACCGTGCCGAGCAGCCTCAAGCTTTTTAAATTGTGCTTGCCGGGAAACTCCGTGCCCCAGCGCATGAAGGTACGGATTGCCGTCGGCGCCGTATGAAAAATCGTCACGCCGTATTTTTCCACAATGCGCCACAAACGGTCCTTATCGGGCCAGTCCGGCGTGCCTTCATACATGACTTGGGTCACGCCGTTTGCCATCGGCCCGTAGACGACGTGCGTGTGTCCGGTGACCCAGCCGATATCGGCGGCGCACCAGAAGATATCGTCTTCCTTCATGTCGAAGATCCACTTGTT